>Ga0129297_10000164_pt1 | contig 30946 bp, 29 predicted proteins | sample I18A1metaG_FD_94708 | JGI IMG/M metagenome (GOLD analysis project Ga0129297, IMG submission 94708) | Lake sediment bacterial and archeal communities from Gulf of Boni, Indonesia to study Microbial Dark Matter (Phase II) - ​I18A1 metaG | ecosystem: Environmental > Aquatic > Freshwater > Lake >... | reverse complement strand
TCTCTCTATCTCTCCCCCAGAGGGGGAGAGCATGCCTTGCCCTCTCCCTCTGGGAGAGGGATTGGGTGAGGGTTGCAGCGCTACGCCGCACACGGCGGCTTTCGAGGACGGCGGCGAGATGGCCGTTTTTCAACAACCTCCTAGTAAAGGCCGTGGAGCGGCCCGCCGGGGGCTGCCAACGCCTCCACCCGGGCCACCACCGACGGGTCCTCCTCCAGGGGGGGCGCGTGGTGAGGCTTTACCCGGGCGTCGATCACCAGGGTCCCCCGGCACCCCCAGTGCTTGCAGTGGGTGAATGAATCGACCCCGTAGATGTCCGGGGCCGGGTTGGAGCGGGTGAAGACGGTCCAGAGGAAGTTGTTCAGGGTGCGGGAGGTGAAGTCGCTGTCGTCCACCACCACGAGGAGCGGCAATCCCGCCGGCAGCCCTCCTCCATCCTCCAGAGCCCGGCAGAACGACTCCATTACCGGATCGGCGGCGTTGCGGCCGCTCGTGCTGGGGGGGCCGGCAACCGCCACCACCCCGGGGAGACAGATGCGGGGAGCGGAAAAACCGTCCGGCAGGCGCAGGCCAGGGGGGAGCTCCGTGACCAGGGAACGTCGCCGTGGGCCGGCCACGGCCACCACTAGCTTGGACCCCTTGTTCAGGGCACTCCCCGAGTAGTCCAGGGTGTCGATGGTGGTGGCGGTCTGGAAGTGGAGGTCGGTGCGCCAGTCGGCACGCTCCAGCACGAAGCGGAGGAACTCGTCCACGTGGTGGATATCCGGGGGACCGTCCTCGTGGGGGGCGATGAAGAGGTACTTGGCCAGGGAGAGCTGCCCCTGGCCGAGGATGGCGCTCGCCTGGGTGAGGAGTTCCATCGGCTCCCTCCGCTCGGCGTAGGGGACGTAGCGTTCGCTGCCGATGGCCAGGAGAAGCGGATGGACCCCGGCGGCATCCACGGCGTGAACCCCCCTGATCCCGGGGAGGACCGTGGGGATCAGCTCACCGGTCAGCTCGTGGATGAAGGTGCCGAAGGAAGTGTCCTCCTGGGGGGGGCGGCCGACGGTTGTGAAGGGCCAGATGGCGCCGTCCCGGTGGAAGACCTCCTCCACCCGGAGCACCGGAAAGTCGTGGGCCAGGCTGTAGTACCCCAGGTGGTCGCCGAAGGGCCCCTCGGGGAGGGTCTTATGGGGATCGATGGTCCCGGTGATGCAGAAGTCCGCCTCCGCCGGCATGGGGAGCCGGCCCGGCCGGCAGACCATGGGGAGGCGGTGCCCCCCCAGGAGGCCGGCGAAGGAGAGCTCGGGGAGCCCTTCGGGGAGGGGCATGACCGCCGCCACGGTAAGGGACGGCGGGCCGCCGACGAAGATGCTCACCCGGAACGGGACTCCCTTCTCGATCGCCTCACTGTGGTGCACCCCGATCCCCCGGTGGATCTGGTAGTGGACCCCCACCTCCCGGTTCGCCTCGTAGCGGTTGCCGGCGAGCTGCACCCGGTACATCCCCAGGTTGGAGTGGCGAAAGCCGGGGGCCGCGGCGCTCTCCGAGTAAACCTGGGGGAGGGTTATGAACGGGCCGCCGTCCAGGGGCCAGGACTTGAGCCGGGGGAGCTTGTCGAGGGTGGTCCGGTTCCGCAGGACCGGGCCATCCGCAACCTTCCGGGGGAGGAGGCTCAGGGCCGCCGGCAGGGTGGCGGCATAGGCAAAAGGGTCCCCCAGGGCCGCCGCCGGGTTGATCTTGAGGCTCACCAGCTTCTCGATCCTACCCAGGGTGTCGCGGAAGAGGAAACGGGTCCGCTCCAGGGTGCCGAACAGGTTGCCCAGCATGGGGAAGGAGCACCCCGCGGGGTTGGTGAAGAGGAGCGCCGGCCCGCCCGCCTCGTAGACCCGCCGCTGGATGCACCCCATCTCAAGGTTTGGGTCGACCGACGTATCGATCCGCTTCAGCATCCCCCGCTGTTCCAGGTCGGCCACGCACTCCTGAAGGTTCCGGTATCCCATCTCTCACCCCTGCCATCCGCTCGTGATGTCCGGCACCCCTCCCCCTCCGCCCCGCGGGGAAGGTACCCTCTGAGGGTTATAGGTAATGGGGGGCGCCACTGTCAAACGATATTATTCCACCGTGCCCCGCCACCCCGTTTGGCTTGACAGAGCCGCAGGGTGACGGTACAACCGAGGCAACGCTGCCGACCGTCCCCCTGGAGCAGGGGTGAGCCGACGAGGCGCACGCAGGTGGCGGCAGCCCAGGAGGTGCTTGTGCCCGAACTCCCCGAGGTGGAACTGACGAAACGAAGGCTGGAGCAGGAACTGGCGGGCAGACGGGTCGCGGAGGTGGTGACCCGCGCCCCGAAGCTCCGCCTCCCGATCCCCGGAGAACTGGCAACGATCCTCCCCGGGCGGATAATCCGCGGTGTGGCGAGGCGGGGCAAGTACCTGCTCTTCGACTGCGAAACGGGGTGGCTGATCGTTCACCTGGGGATGACCGGCTTTCTCAGATTCCTGTCCCCACCCTCCCCTCCGGGCAAACACGACCATCTCGACCTCGTGTTCGACGATGGCTCGGTGCTCCGCTTCCACGACCCCCGGAAATTCGGCATCGTGGCCTGGACCCCCGACGACCCCCTGGCCCATCCGCTCCTGGCCGGCATCGGTCCCGAACCGCTGACCGCCGCCTTCGACGGCGACTATCTCTTCCACGTGAGCAGGTCGCGCCGGGTCGCGGTGAAACAGCTCCTCATGGATTCGGCCACCGTTGCCGGGGTCGGCAACATCTACGCCAACGAGGCGCTGTTCCGCGCCGCCATCCGTCCCGACCGCCCCGCAGCCACCCTCACCCTGCATGAGTGCGGCCGCCTGGCCCACACCGTCCGCGCCGTCCTGGAGGACTCCCTACGGCAGGGGAGCACCTACCGGGTGGCGGAGGATTCGGTCGCCTACCACCCCCTGGAGTTCGCCGTGTACGGACGGGGGAAAGGGGACTGTACCCGCTGCGGCGGGACACTGGAAGAAATCCGCCTGGGAAACCGGAGCACGGTCTTCTGCCCCCGCTGCCAGGAGTGAGTGAGGGGAGAGAGCACCTATGGCCAACCGGGAGATCATCAGAACCGACACCGTTTCCGTGCGGATCATGGAACTGGCCGGAGGCGCCGCCACGGAGTGGCACCTCCACACGGAAGTGACCGACTTCTTCGTCGGCCTGAGCGGTACCGTCGTCGTGGAGACCCGGCAGCCGGAGACCTCCGTCACCCTCCTCCCCGGGGAGCGGACCGAGGTCCCGGTGGGACGGATGCACCGGGTGATGAACCTCACCCCCGGAATGGCCGAGTACCTGCTGGTGCAGGGGGTGGGGCATTACGATTTTCGCAGGGTGCCAGATGCCGGCAATGACACCGAGACAATGAAACCGGAGCGATGACCGATGGAAGACGTGATCAAGATAATGCTCTCGTCGGGCAAGGCAGGACTTGACCTGGCCCTCTACGTGCTCCTGCCGGTACTGGTGATCATGATGGCAATCATGAAGGTGCTGGAGGCCCGGGGGGTCCTCGCCCTGGTAGCCCGCCTCCTCCGGCCGGTCCTCAGGCTCTTCGGCATCCCCGGCGCCGGCGCCTTTGCCATCGTACAGATGCTGCTGGTCAGCTTCGCCGCACCCCTGGCCACCCTGGCCATCATGGAGAGGGACGGCACCTCCCGGCGCCAGATCGCCGCCACCCTGGCCATGATCCTCACCCTCTCCCAGGCCAACGTGGTCTTCCCCATGGTGGCCGTGGGGCTGGACCTGGGGGCCATCATGCTGACCTCCGTGGTCGGCGGCCTGGCGGCGGCCGCCCTCACCTTCTACGTCTTCGCCCGCTCCGCCGACGACACCCACCCCCCCGAGTCGGGTGAGGTCCCGACCGCGGCGGACGGCAAACGGTCCACCATCCTCAACCTCATGATCACCGGCGGCCAGGAGGCGATCCAGGTCATCATCGGCACGATCCCGATCCTCATCCTGGCGATCTTCCTGGTGAACATCCTCAAGGCCACCGGCGCCATCGCCCTGCTGGAAACCCTCATCACCCCCCTCTTTCGCCTCATCGGCTTCCCCTCCGCCGCCGTCCTCCCCCTGGCCACCAAGTACCTGGCCGGCGGCACCGCCATGATGGGGGTCACCCTCAACCTCCTGAAGGAGGGGGCCGTCACGGTCCAGGAGCTCAACCGGATGGCCGGCTTCATCACCAACCCCTGCGACATCGTGGGCGTCGCCGTCCTGGTCTCCGCCGGCAACCGCTGCGCCTCCGTCATCAGGCCGGCCCTTGCCGGCGTGGTGGCCGGCATCCTGATCCGCGGCGTGCTGCACCTGATGATGTTCTGAACACCTATCGAAACTTCCCTTTACAGAAAAAGCGGGACACCAAGTTACTGGGTGTCCCGCTTTTTTTGACAATTTGCGAGCGAGATTTTTTGTGTCAGATCAAGGCAGCCGAGGATTTCGGAGGCGTAGCCACCCTCACCCTATCCCTCTCCCGGAGGGAGAGGGCAATGAGTAATCTCCTCCCCTGGGGGAGAGATAGAGAGGGGGATTGCTACGCCGCACAACCAGCCACGAAGACTTACGCCGCCAAGGCGAAAAAGCCGCGCTCCTCCTACCGCATCATCTCGAAGTGGCGGTCGTCGCACGTCTCATCCACGATCTCGATGAACTTGTTGCAGATCTCCGTCACCATGTTGATCACCCCCTGGTAGCCGATGATCGGGTAGCGGTGCCTGTTGACCCGGTCGAAGACCGGGAAGCCGTAGCGGAACAGGGGGATATTGGCATCCCTGGCGATGAACTTGCCATGGGTGTCGCCGATGATGGCATCCACCGGATCGGTCATGAGGAGGCTGCGCAGGTGCCACAGGTCCTTGCCCATGTAGATCTTCCCCTTGGCGCCGTAGGGGGAGGAGTCGAGGAGCGCCTGGATCTCCTTCTCCACCTTCTTGCTCCCCTTGCTGCAGAGGATATGGTAGGGGACCGCCCCCATCTCCAGGAGGAAGGAGACGTAGCCGATGAGCTGGTCGGGATCGCCGTAGAGGGCGAATTTCTTCCCGTGGATGTACTGGTGGGAATCGGTCATGGCGTCCACCGCCCTCCCCCGCTCCTCCTTGATGGAGTCGGGGACCGGCTTGCCCGTGAGCTCGGCGATCTTCTTGATGAACTCGTCGGTCTTGGCGATCCCCAGGGGCATGGGGATGGCCACGTGCCGGCCGGCGTAATTATCCTTGAGCCAGGCAAAGGTCTTGGCGGCCGAGAAGGGGCCGATGCTGAGGGTCGCCTTGCCGTTGACGGAGTCACCGGCGTCCGCCAGGGGGGTGCCGCCGGGGTAGGTCCGGTAGGTGCCGTCGCAGGGGGAATCGAACACGTCGGAGATGTCTCCCAGGATGGTCAGGGGTGCGCCGAACTCGGCAAAGATCCGCTTGTACTCACGGAAGTTGCCGGTGTTGGCGTCGAAGCCGGGGATCAGGTTGATCTTGCCGGTGCAGCGCCCCTCCATCTTTTTCCCCTCCGTGAGGGTCTGGAGGATGGATAGCAGCATGGCGTCGTAGCCGTGCACGTGGGAGCCGTTGAAGCTCGGGGTGTTGGCGTAGGGGACCGGCATCCCTTCCGGCACGATCCCCTTGTTCCGGGCATTCTTGATGAAGGCGGTCAAATCGTCGCCGATGATCTCCGGCATGCAGGAGGTGAAGACCGGGATCATCTTCGGCTTGTAGAGGGCGATGGCGTTCTCCAGCCCCTCGTGGAGGTTGTTCTGGCCGCCGAACACCGCGCCGTCCTCGGTCATGGCATCGGAGACCGCCGGCGCCGGCTCGCGGAAGTGGCGGTTCAGGGTGGAGCGGTAGTAGGAGGCGCACCCCTGGGAGCCGTGGACAAAGGGGAGCGACCCCTCGAAGGCGTGGGCCACCAGCTCGGCCCCAAGGGGCTGGCAGGCATGGGGGGGCATGACCACCAGCGCCTCCCGCTTGAAGTTGAGATCCTTGTACTCTTCCGTATTGATCCAGGCCGCCACCCGCTCGATCTCTGCGGCGGGAGTTTCGGTGACCGGTTTGACTGCAAGGCCTAAGTTGTTAGCCATGATAGTTCTCCTTTGTCAGTTGGGACTCATCTGTCCACAATCTGTTTTATTACCTACCGGCCTCGGATTTTGAGGTCAGATCGGCGGCTTCCGAGGAAGAGCGCGGAGGCGTAGCAGCGCTACGCCGCACAAGCGATGACGAAGGAAACGCCGAGCTGGCCCAAAAGCCGGAGCCGTCTAAAAGGGTGACTTCACCAGGTTCCAGGTCGGGCTATTGATCGCCATGTCGATATCCCTGGCGAAGATCGGGAACCCCTTGTACCCGTGATACGGCCCCGAGTAGTCCCAGCTATGCATCTGGCGGAACGGCAGCCCCATCTTCTGGAACATGTACTTCTCCTTGATGCCGGAGGCGACCAGGTCGGGCTTCATGGTATGGGCGAAGTGCTCAAGCTCGATCTCGGACGCATCATCAAATACCACCGTGGCGTCGGGCATCTCCGGTGTCGTCCGGTCGTAGTCGTCGGAGTGGGCGAACTCGTAGCCGGAACCGACGCAGACCATCCCCAGGTCCTCGTAGGCGCCGATGGTGTGACGGGGACGGAGCCCCCCGACGTAGATCATGACCTTCTTCCCGTCGAGGCGGGGCTTGACTTCGTCGATGATCGCCTGGCAGACCGGATCGTACTTGGCGATGACCGCCTCCACCTTCTCCTTGATGCTGTCGTCGAACAGCTCGGCCAGTTTCCGCAGGCTCTCCTTTATTTTCGTCGGGCCGAAGAAGTTGAGCTCGATCCAGGGGATACCGTACTTCTCTTCCATGACCTTGCACATGTAGTTCATGGAGCGGTAGCAGTGGATGACGTTCAGCCTTACCTGGTGGGTTGCGGCGATCTTCTCCATCTCGCCGTCGCCGGTCCAGACCGCCTTGACGTTGAAGCCGCACTCCTCCAGGAGGGGTTTCGTCGACCAAGCGTCGCCGCCGATGTTGTACTCGCCGATGAGGGCGATGTCGTAGGGGCCGATCGGCTCGCTGAACTCACGGGTCTCGATGATGTAGTCACGGATGGTGTCGTTACTGATGTGGTGGCCCAGGGACTGGGAGACCCCGCGGAACCCCTCGCAGTTGCAGGGGATGATCGGGATGTCCAGCTCCTTGGCGGTGGCCTTGGCTACGGCGTTGATGTCGTCGCCGATGAGCCCCACCGGGCACTCGGAGAGGACCGAGATCCCCTTGGCCAGGGGGAAGAGCTCCTTGGCCTCGGAGAGGAGGGTCTTCAGCTTCTTGTCGCCGCCGTAGACGATGTCCTTCTCCTGGAAGTCGGAGGTGAACTGCATGCCGAACTGGTCGACCCCCAGCTGGCCGGTCATCAGGTTGCGCCGGGTGCCCCAGGAGTACCAGCCACAGCCGACCGGGCCGTGGGAGACGTGGACCATGTCCCGGATCGGGCCCCAGACGACCCCCTTGGCGCCGGCGTAGGCGCACCCCCGGGCAGACATGACGCCGGGGACGGTCTTCTTGTTGGACTTGACGCAGGCCTTGCCCGACGCCTGGTCGTTGGGGGCCAGGTGGGGTGCCCGCTTCTTTTTCCCCTTCTCGGGGTACATATCCAGGACCTCGTCGATGGCGGCCTGGGTCGATTCCTTGGTAATACCTTCTACAGTAGTTATTGACATATCTGTCTCCGTTTTGCGGCTCCGCCAAAAGTCCATCCGCGGCGTTGCCCTCCGGGCCGTGAGGCTCAACGTAGCGCTGCTACGCCTCGCCCCCCGGTCCTCGTGCGCCTTGCGCCTGGAGCTTTTTGCGAACCCGTCAGGTCGTTTTTAAAACCAACTGGCGAACGATTTTGATGCCAGGTCGGTGTCGACCGAGGAGCGCCGCGGAGGCGTAGCAGCGCTACGCCGCACAAGGACGCCCCGCAGGACGGCGCCGAGATGGCGCAAAAGCGTTCGTCACTAACTGGCAGCCTCTGCGACGCCGACGACCGACTCGTCATCCGCTTCCATGATGCCGAACTCCATCAGCAAATCCTCCAGCTCCTCCATCTCCAGCGGCGTGGGAACCACCAGCATCTTGTTCTCGGAGATCTTGCGGGCCAGTTCCCGGTACTCGTTGGCCTGCTTGTGGTCCGGGGAGTACTCGATGACCGTCATGCGGCGCAGCTCGGCCCGCTGCACCTGGTTGTCCCGGGGGACGAAGTGGATCATCTGGGTCCCCAGCTTGGCGGCCAGCGCCTCGATCAGCTCGTCTTCGCGGTCGGTGTTGCGGGAGTTGCAGATCAGCCCTCCGAGGCGGACCTTGCCGGAGGAGGCGTACTTGAGGATACCCTTGGCGATGTTGTTGGCGGCGTACATGGCCATCATCTCGCCGGAGCAGACGATGTAGATCTCCTCCGCCTTGTTCTCCCGGATCGGCATGGCGAACCCGCCGCAGACGACATCGCCGAGGACGTCGTAGAAGACGAAATCCAGGTCAGGGGTATAGGCACCGTTCTCTTCCAGGAAGTTGATGGCCGTGATGACGCCACGGCCGGCGCAGCCGACACCCGGCTCGGGACCGCCGGACTCCACGCACTTGACATCGCCGAAACCGACCTTCATAACGTCATCGAGCTCCAGGTCCTCGACCGTCCCGAGTTCACGGACCATGTCCATGACCGTTGCCTGGGCCTTGGCGTGGAGGATGAGGCGGGTGGAGTCGGCCTTGGGGTCGCAGCCGACGATCATGACCTTCTTGCCGATGGAAGCCAGACCGGCCACCGTGTTCTGGGTGGTGGTGGACTTGCCGATGCCGCCCTTGCCGTAAATCGCTATCTGTCTCATGGTACTCTCCTTTCGCGGCCACTCATCCGTGGACCGCCGCTGATTTTCCGGGGCAACAAAAAAGGCGCCCCATTCGTGATGAAATGGTGGCGCCTTTGCCGGTGGATTGCCTGGACACGTCCGCGTGTCCGTCTGATTGTCTCGTCCTGCCGTCCGTCTGACACCTTTAAAGCATCTATCGTGCCAACCAGTAACAACTTGATTTCACGTAACTTTAAACCTCCCGACCGCTCTCACGCTGCCCTCAAGGGAAGCAGCAGCCGCTTTATTGTTCAGCACATCTCCCGGTCAGGCCGCGGTGGAGAGCCGATCCGTGAGGAAGTAGAGCCTGGTCAGTTCGCCGTCGCTTAAGGGGCGCTTGTTCCGCTGGGCAATGGCCCGCACCTGGACCAGCAGTTGCTCCGCCCGGGGACGGCTGACCGGGAGCCCCATGCTCAGGTAGCGCTCCATCAGCCCGTGGGCGCCGGAATGTTTCCCCACCACCAGGTGACGGGTCAGCCCCACCTCCGCCGGGTCGAACCCCTCGTAATTGGCCGGGTCCTTGAGCACGCCGTCGGCGTGGAGCCCCGACTCGTGGGAAAAGACCTTCTCCCCCACCACCGCCTTCCACTCCGGTACCGGCCGTCCGGCTGCCTTGCCGACCAGGCGGGATATCTCCCGGAAGCGGTGGGTGTCGATGCCGGTATCGATGCCGCAGGCGAGTTTCAGCCCCATGACCACCTCCTCCAGGGGAGCGTTGCCCGCCCGCTCCCCCAGCCCGTTGACCGTGGTGTTCACGAAACGGGCGCCGGCCCGCACCCCCGCGAGGGCATTGGCCGTGGCCATCCCCAGGTCGTTGTGGGTGTGCACCTCGACCTCCAGCTCCGGCACCCCCTGGCGGAGGGCGGCAACCCTATCGTACAGGGTAAAGGGGTCGAGGATCCCCAAGGTATCGCAGAAACGGAACCGGTCCCCCCCCTCGTCCCGGGCGATGGCCATCAACTCCAGGAGGAACCCGGTGTCCGCCCGACTGGAGTCCTCCCCACCCACGGAGACATAGAGGCCGTGCCGCTTGGCAAAGGCAAGGGCCGCCTTCAGCTGCGCCTTCACCCACCCCCGGCTCTTCCCCAGCTTGCGCTCGATCATGATGTCGGAGACGGAAAGGGAGATATCAACCGCCCCGACGCCGCAGTCGATGCTGGCCCGGATATCCGCCGGAACCGCCCGGTTCCAGGTGATGAGGCGGGCATTCAGCCCCAGCTCGACCAGGGAACGGATGGAATCCTGCTCCTCCGCCCCCATGGCGGGAATGCCGCACTCCAGCTCATGGACCCCCATGGCGTCCAGCATCCGGGCAATGGCCAGCTTCTCCCCCCGGCTGAAGACCACCCCGGCCGTCTGCTCCCCGTCACGCAGGGTGGTGTCGTCGATAATCACCCGTTCCCGATTCGTCGCTGTCATCTTCGCCCCCTTTGCACAACAACGCCCCGAAGGGATCTCCCCCCCCGGGGCGCCGTTGCCGCAGAGTTCTGTTCTCGTATGGTCACACGTCTAGCACAAGGCGTGCCACAAGGTAACCTGTCGATATCACACGACCACACAGACGAAACGCCCCCCGGCCAAGGGTCCTGCCACAAAACCCTGCCTGTTTATGTCACTTCCCGCGGGGTTCGTGCACAATGCTTGACCAGCAGAGGGGCTTCCCGTTCAGCCCTTCTCCTGCCGACAATATAAGGTTTATTTTATCCTACCCCTTGGTGTATGATTAAAACCTGCTTTCAACCATGCGAATTCCCGGGATATCATGCACGGACTTCTCCCCTTTCTCCTCATACTCGTCTCACTCCTCCTCACTGCGCCGGCAGGGGCAGCGGTGCTCACCGCCGACACCGTCTGGCAGGACGAGGTGACCCTGAGCGAAGACGTGCTGGTGCCGACCGGGGTCACCCTGACGCTCCGCCCCGGCACCATCGTGAAGGTAGCTGCGGCGGAGAGCACCAAGACCGACCCCGAGTTCATCTCCCCCCTGACGGAGATCTCGGTCCGCGGCCGGCTCAAAATCGAAGGGACCCACGAAAACCCGGTAAGACTTCTCTCCCAGGACGGCAAGACGGGTGGGGAGTGGGCCGGCGTGCTCCTTGATGGCGGCGAGGCGATGATCGACAACTGCATCATCAGCGGCGCCGAATCCGCCATCTATGCCCTCGATGCCGTCCTGCGCCTGGACGGCTCGACCCTGAGCGGCAACCGTTACGCCCTGACCCTCATCGGCGGCACGACCAGGGCATCCCTGAGCAGGACCAGCATCACGGGCAACGATTACGGCATGGTGACCATCGACAGCAACGACCCTGCGATGGCCGAGACCGTGATCAAGACCAACAGGAAAAAGGACCTGTGGCGGGAGACCCTGGTGAAAGGTGCCGAATCGACGCCCCCTCCTCCGCCCGAGACTGCCGCCCCGGTCGCCCGGAGCTACAAGAACGAGGCGCTTGTGGGCGATACCCTCTGGAGCGGTCGCATCCGTGTCGAGGGGAACCTGCGCATCCCCGAGGGGAGCAGACTGATCATCGCCCCCGGGACCGTGGTCGAATTCACCCGTACCGACAGCAACAACGACCGGATCGGCGAGAACGGCCTGCTGGTCCAGGGGGTCATCCTGGCCAAGGGGACGAAGCAGTCGCCCATACTCTTCCGCTCGGGGGAGAAGAACCGCCAGCCGGGTGACTGGGACTCCATCAACATCATGAACAGCGACCGGGCGGAGAACCTGGTCGAAAACTGCATCATCGAGGATGCCTACCGGGGCCTCCACTTCCACTACTCGACCGTGCTCGTCAGCGGCTCCACCTTCCGCAACAACTACCGCGCCATCCAGTTCCAGGAATCCACGGTGGAGATCCGGGACTCGCTGTTCATCACCAACAGGAGCGGCGTCCAGGGGCGGGACTCGTACATCGCCTTCACCGGCAACCGGCTCCTGGGGAACCACCAGGGGGTCAATTTCTTCCGCTGCAACCTGACCTTCACCGACAACCGTGCCTCCGGCAGCAGGAGGGAAGCCGTTCGCATCCGCGAGGGGAACGCCACGGCCAGCGGGAACATGCTCTACGCCAACCGGTTCGGCATGATGATCGCGGACGCCTACTACGGCAGGATCAGCGGCAACGTCGTCGCCAACAGCGGTGAAAACGGTCTGGCCATGCGCAACGTGGACAACCTTGAGGTAAGCGGCAACTATCTCGGCAGAAACGGTGCCAACGGGCTGAATCTCCAGGATGCGCGCGCCATTGTCCGGGGGAACCTGATCACCGCCAACGGTGAGCGGGGTATCGGCGTGGTCTCCTTCAGCGGCGCCATCAGCGGCAACAACATCAGCACCAACGGCCTCTATGCCATCGACCACGAGGGAGCGGAGGATATCGAGGCGGGTGACAACTGGTGGGGGGGGGACACCCCTGCCGACGTCGTTTTCGACAAACACCGCGACCCCGCCCGGGGGACGGTACGTACGGAAACGCCGGCAGGAAAACCGTTCCCCTTTGCCTGGCCCCTCCAGTCCCTCGACGGAGAGCTCTCCCTGTCCGGGGAAGTCGTGCTCAACGGCCACCCACTGGTCAACCCCGGGTCATCCCTCACGATCGTTCCGGGGACCACCCTCCGCTTTACCCCCGGCAGCGGGATGATCGTGCGGGGGAAACTGAACGCGGAGGGGACGGCTGCCAGGCCGATCCGCTTCACCTCCCTGGGGGAGCGGAAACCGGAGGCGTGGGACGAGATCATCCTGGAACAGGCAACGGACAGCACCATCACCCATGCGATCATCGAGTACGCCACCTGGGGGGTCCACGGCCATTTCACCAATCTCCTCCTGGACCATATCCTGGCCCGGGACAACGGCGGCGGCATGCGTTTCCGCAGCGGACCGGTCACGGTCAGGCAGTCGGTCTTCCGGAACAACGGCATCGGCATCAGGGCGTACATGGGGAATGCCCTCATCGAGGAGAATGTCATCACCGGCAACGAGGTGGGGCTGTTCGTCCGGGAGCGGGGGGGCGGGCTCCTGGTGCGGAACAACAACTTCAGTAACAACAGCGACTACAACATCCGCTCCGGCGATTTCAATACCGAAGACATCAGGGCCGCCGATAACTGGTGGGGGACCGATGAGCCGCTGAAAACGGTCTATGATGGGAGACAGGAAGAGGGTATCGGCAAGGTGCTGCTGGAGCCGTTCCGCTCGGCCCCCCTCCCCCTGGAACAGGCTGGTGTCCCATGAAAAAAGCCCTTGCCCCACTCCTGCTCTCTGCCCTTGCCGCCCTGTCCGGACCTGTCCATGCCACGGCAGGCGACACCTTCACCCTGCGGGGGAACATCGCTTCCCTCGACGGCAAACCGGTGGCCGACGCGGAAGTTTATCTCTACGCGTCGAAAAACACCCGCCGTCCGGCAGACTTCATCTCCCCCAGGAGCGACCTCACCGGTGCCTACCGCATGGTTCTGCCGGCCGGCACCTACTGGGCGGTGGCCAGGGTCAAAAGGGGGGAGCGGTTCGGACCGCTCATGCCGGGAGACCGGCACTCGGGCGAGCCGGTCAGGATTGCCCCTGAAGGCGACACCGAGCTGGCCCAGGACTTCGTCGTGGCCGACATGCAGGAACTCGCCCAGAAAAGGGAGAAGAGCCGGGAAGAGCTGCTGGAGCTGAACGGGACCCTGACCGATAGGGAGGGGAAACGGGTAGCCGGAGCATACGTCTACGCCCGCACCGGCATGGTGACGGCCACACTCCCCGAGTACATCTCGGCCTGGACGGACGAGTCGGGCAGGTATCGCCTGAAGCTGCCGCCGGGTCACTATTACCTGGGGAGTGCCACGACCTTCCCCACCCCCGGCGGAACCGCCCCCATCAGGGAAGTAGAGCTCTCAGCCGGGAATTTACCGGTTGCAATTGATTTGCAAATGCCGGTAGAATAGGAATTTGAATCGCTCTCCAACAACAGGAGGTTTCAGCATGTCACGACTCTTCTGGGCACTGCTTCTGGTAGTTTGTGCCATCGGTGTTTCCCCGCTCAACGCCTGTGTGGGGAAAACCCTGCATATCGGCATCATCGACACGCCGAACGAGCAGCTCCTGGCGGAACTGACCTCCCAGCTGATCACGGCCCGCACCGGCACAACCGTCAAGATCGAAAAGTTCAAGGGACAGAAGGAACTGTACAATTCGGTGAAAAAAGGGGAAGTCGCCATGGTCATCGAAAGCACCGACCGTGCCATGGACATGATCGGCAAGCCCCGAGGAACCACCGGCAAGGCCGCCCTGGAAACGGCCAAAAGCGAATACCGCAGGAGTCTCAACATGATCTGGCTTGAACCGTACGGCCAGGTGCAGGGGAACTCCCAACAGCTGCTCGCCCCGGTCATCTCCAGTGAAATCCTCAGCAGCCTGCCGGCCCTGCCGAAACTGCTGCAGAAACTCTCCGGCATCACGGCCGACTCCGCCTATGGCAGGATGCTGAAGGCAAAGGGTGACGACGGCGGCAAGAAAGTCGCCAGGGAGTTCCTCAAAGCCAAGAAGCTGATCTAGAAGAGGCGGTAACTCCACCTGATGCAACCGGCCGGAAAGAAAGCCATACAGTGGTTGTCCTCAACCGAGCTCTCCCTGATCCTCTTCGGGTTACTGGCAGCAGCTGCCCTTCCCGGCACCCTGCTGAAAGAGCAGCGGGGCTACTACCACCACCCCCTCTTCACCCTGCTGCTGGTCCTGTTCGGCCTCCACCTCACGTTATGCACGATCAGGCGGTGGCGCAACCTGGCGGCAACGACCCTGGTCGTCCATGCCGGCGTCCTGATCGTCCTCGCCGGCGGCGTTCTGACCGCCACCGGCTATGTTGCCACCATCAACATTTACGAGGGGGAATCATCGAGCAACGTCTACCGGTGGGACCTTCAGAAGGATGTACCGTTCGGCAAGGAGATCCGGGTAGCACGGATACATACGGAGTTTCATCCGACCCCCCTGCAGATCGGCGTCATGAAGGGGGATGAAAAGTACTCCCTGAAGACCCTGAGCACCGGCGAAAGCTTCCGGCTTGACAACTACACGGTCAGGGCGGACCGGTTCGATCCCTGGAAAGAGACCGTTTCCCTCACCGTCACCCAGGGGAGCACCCCCCTGGGGACAGCCGACACGTCCGGCGCAACGACGCTGCCGAGCGGCTTCCCCTTCAGCTTCAAACTGGTTGCCTTCAAGGATGCCGTCATCAAGAGGTTCTGGGTCGACCTGGAACTGCTGGAAAACGGCCGCAGAGTGATGGCGGGAACGACCGAGGTCAACAGGCCGCTCAACTGGAACGGCCTGGATTTTTTCAACACCCAGATCAGTCTCGACGACGAGAAACGCCCCTATGCCGGTCTGCAGATTGTCCGCGACCCGGGGAAATACGTGGTGTACGCCGGCATGACCATCCTCTCCCTGGGGGCGGTGGCCGCCTGGTACCGCCGTTTTTTCAGGAAATAGCTCCACACAGCACCAGCCCGACCGGCTGAACCACAAGGAATCGTTATCGTGGCAACGACATCGACAGCAGCAGAAACCACCTCCACGGAGACCTGTCAGGTACACGGCCACCACGAGAAAAAAGCCAACTACGCCCTGTTCAGCATGATCGCCCTCTCCCTCTCCCTCATCGTCTGGCACGTCTGGGCCTTCGGGCCGACCAGCCACGGCGGGGAAGGGGTCAAGACGGGCCCGCTCCCGGTGCAGGTCGGGATGGAAATCTGGGACCTCCTGACGGACAAGCACGGCATCCTGGCCGAACTGTGGGACGTCTTCCCCTATTTCATCGTCGGCGTGCTCCTGGGCGGGTACATCCGCACCTACAAGATCGCCGTCAAACTGCAGGCGACCCTGCGCCGTTACGGCGTCATGAGCGTCCTCCTCGCCTCCTTCATCGGCATCATCACCCCCCTGTGTGCCTGCGGCACCCTGACCACCGCCATCAGCCTCCTCTTTGCCGGCATCCCCCTGGCCCCGGTCATGTCCCTGCTGGTGACCTCCCCTCTCATGAGCCCCTCGACCTACCTCCTCACCCTCAACGACCTGGGGCCGGAGTGGACCGTCATCAGGACCCTGGCGGCCCTGTTCATGGGGATCTTCGCCGGCCTGGTGACCCATTTTCTCAAGCGGTACGGTTTCGAGACGAAAAAGGTTTTCATCGACGGGGCCATCGTCAGGGGGGATTTCCACGACGAGGACTACCCGGACGAACGGCTGCGGTGCGGTTGCAAGCAGAAGTTCGGCAACCGCGTAGCCCTGCGGACGAGCAACAACTTCATCATCTTTCTCGCCAAGTCGGCGGAGATGCTCTGGCCGGTCGGCAAATACATCATCGTCGGTGTGGTCATCGGGGCAGTGGTTGAGCGGTACATGCCGGGCGACTGGATCTACCGTTTCTTCGGCAGGAAGGATGCTCTCAACATCGTCTGGGTGACCCTCGGGTCGGTCCCCATGTTCCTCCACCAGCTCAGCGCCTCCAGCATCATCTACCACATCAAGAGCTCCCTCGGCGGCACCCTCGACAGCGGCGCAGCCCTGGCCTTCATGGTCGGCGGACCGGTTACCGCCATCCCGACCATCGTCATGTTCTGGACCATCTTCAAGCGCAAGGTTTTCGTTCTCTACATGGCCGTCTGCTTCACCGGCACCCTGTTGGTCTCCTACGGCCTGCAGATCCTCTTCTTCGTCCCCGGGGTCGACACGGGGAACGCGATTCTCAAGGGGGTCAGTGCCCTCGCCGGCGGCAACGCCGCCATCATCAGGAAACAGGGGGAAAATGTCCGCATCGTGCTGGATCCCGCGGACAAGCCGCTGGTCGCCACCTACACGAACAACCTGGGTACAGAGGGGGGGGTCGTGTTCGACGCAGGAATGGCACGCTTCCGGACCGACCTCACCGGCAGGCTGAACAACCGCACCTACGTGGAGAATATCGCCAACTGGCTCGAACAGAACAGTAACGCGACGACCAAGGGGAGCATCCTGGTCTACGACCTCTCCACGGGAGACAACCGGCTTCTGGACAAAGCCCCGCTGTCGGCCCTCGGCAGTGCGGACCGGAAGCTTGTCCTGGCCAACAGGAGTACCATGCCGGCACTCTCCCCCGCCCTGCTGGAGAAGCAGAGCCAGGTCTGGCTCTTCTTCCCGCCGGGGGTGACCCTCCGGGAGGAGGAACTGAAAGCGATCACGGCGTTCAACCGGACCGGGGGAGGGCTGCTCGTGGTATCAGGCGGCGAATCGACCGGTGACCGCGACCTGGCGGGGATCAACCGCCTGTCGTCCGGTTTCGGCGTCAACTTCTACGGCCAGGCGGCACAGAAGGAGGAGATACCCGTGGCAGTCGCCGCGCCCCTCTTCTACCGGGCGTCGGAACTGCTCGGCAAGCTTCTCAAGCTGACCCACAAGGCATAACCCCTGCGCCGGGGTAACCGGCCGTTTGCATCATAGCTGCTATCACCATACACAGGAGAGAACGCCCATGAAAACAACGATCCTCGACCTCGCCCAGCTGAAAAAGTTCAACGACGACAAGCGTTCCATGGAAACGATCTGGTCCGATGACCATGCCCGCATCAGCCTGCTCTGCATGAAGCCCGGCCAGGAAGTCCACACCCACACCCACCATGGCAACCACATCTGGATGGTCGTCGAGGGTGAGGGGCAGTTCACCACCGGAGGAACAACCCAGACCATCACGGTCGGCCAGATCGTCATCGTCCCGGCCTTCGAGGACCACGGCATCAGGAACGGCGCCTCCTCCGACCTGGTCATCGCCTCCCTGAACGTGGCCGGAGACTGAGATGAAGAGGATCGTCAGAAACCCCGACATCCTCTGGCGTGAAGAGGACGACGCCGCGGCAGAGGCCGCCGCCCTCCTCGAGCAGGGGGGAGAAGCAGGGGAGATCGGCACCGCCATCCTCTTTGCCGACGGTACCATGGTGACCCTCAACCTGCTCGGCACGGAGATCTGGAAACGATGCGACGGTCTGACCGAGGAAGAGCTGGTCACCGCGCTCCTGGAGGAATTCGACGTGGAAGCGGACGTTCTGCGCCATGACGTGGCAAATTTCCTGCAAGAACTTGCCGAAAAAAGGTATATCTCCTATGTCTGAGTACATCCTGAAAGCCCCCCTGACCATCAACTGGGCGCTCAACAACAGCTGCAACTTCAGCTGCCGCCACTGCTACAGCCGGGTCGACACCGGCGACGAACTGGACGGGCCGACCCTGAAGGAGTGCCTGACCAGGGCAGCCAGGGCCGGCGTCATGGCGGTCAACTTCGGCGGCGGGGAACCCCTGCTCCGTTCCGACATCCTGGAGATCGCCCGTCACGCCGCGGATGCCGGTTTCCGCGTCTCCATGAACAGCAACGGCTACCTCATCGACGGGGCCATGGCCGGCAGGCTGAAGGAAGCGGGCTTCGCCAAGATCGGCATCAGCATCGACAGCCACGTCGCCGATGTCCACGACAGGTTCCGCGGCATGCCGGGGAGCCATGTCCGGGCACTGGCCGCCCTTGACCACCTGAAGGGGGCCGGCATCAAGACCTCCATCTCCACAGTCATCTGCACCTTCAACCACACGACCATCCCTGACCTGGTAAAGATGGCCAGGGAACACGGTGCCTCCCAGCTGAATTTCCACAACTTCAAATGCTCGGGCCTGGGGATGGCCAACAAGGACGAGCTGGACCTCTCCCCCGCCCAGTGGAAGGATTTCTACCGGGACGCAATGACGTGGAAGCAGGAGTGCACCGACCTGGACATCTCCCTGGACGACCCGATCATCGCCTCCCTGGGGATGCGGGACGAGACCGCCATGGTCAAGGGGAGCGTCTGCGGCAAGCTCTCCCTGAACATCAAGTCCAACGGGGACATAACCCCCTGCGGCTTCATCCCGGCGGTCATCGGCAACATCGTCAGGGACGACCTGAAAAAGGTCTGGCACGAATCCCAGGTCCTGGACCAGTTGCGCCACAAGACCCCCAAGGGGAAGTGTGCCTCCTGCAGCGACTACGCCGAATGCCTCGGCGGCTGCAGCGCCCGGGCCCTGGCCATGACCGGCGACTTCAACAACCCCGACCCCCACTGCTGGGTGCCATGACCCTCCCCGAGCTGACCACGCCGATCAGGCTCTACTGGGACCTCACCCCTCTCCCGTCCGCACCGCCGGACCACGGTAAGATCTGTGCCGAGATCATCGACCTGAAGATTCTCAGCCTCGACCTGACCGCCACCGGGAGCACCGTGCCGGAGGCCTGCTTTTCGATCCTTGAGCAGTGCCGCACCGCGCGGCTGGCGGTCACCCTGACCCTATCGCCGGAAGCGCTGTCTGAGGAGGTGGGGCAACGTCTCGCCGCCGCGCCGCCAAAAGAGCTCCTCATCCAGGTCACCGGTCCGGACCGGTTCCCCCCTCACCGCTCCCTGCCTCCGGGGGTCGACGGCATCTCCTTCCCGGTCACCGGTGACACCTGGCGCCGGATCCCCGACCTGTTCCGCTTCGCAGCGGACAGCGGCTGCCGCCGCCTCGTCCTCCCCATGCAGCGGCTCTACGCCGGCGAGGAGGCGTTCTACCTCTCCCGTAGGGAGCTGGAGGCCCTGACGGCTGAACTGGCGCCCATTCCCCGGGATCCCGACATGCGGGTCACCGTCCACGACCCCTTCCTCTGGCGGGGGATTTTCCCCCATACACCCTTCCCCGAAGGGCGCTGCCAGGCGGCCAACACCATGCTCGCCATCGACCCCAAGGGTGTCGTCTACCCCTGCCCGACCATGCCGGTCCCTCTGGGGGACCTCGCCTCCGGCACCCTTCGCGACATCGCCAGGGGGGAGGCGAAAAAGGAGCTGCGGAAGAAACTGCTGCGTCTCCCGGCGGCGTGCGTCGGCTGCGTCGATGCCGGATCCTGCACGGGGGGGTGCCGCGGAAGGGGCGAGCAGCTCGGTGGTTCGTGGGAGGGGATCGACCCGGCATGCCGGTGACATCCTGCCGCGACCGCTCCCCTCTCCGTCGGGCTCATACCCATGCCCCCACCGAGGCTCCATGACCGTTACCCCCCACCAGACATCCATCCTCCCCTGGCAGCCCGGCACGACACCCCTGATGCTGGCACCGATGCAGGGGCTGACCAATCGTGCCCTGCGGGCCCACTTCATCCAGGAGGTCCGACCTGACGTCGTCTTTACGGAGTTCATGCGGGTCAACGCCGCCGCAGAGGTAAAAAGGCTGTCAGCAGCCGATCTGCGGGAGATCGCGGCGGCCGAAGGGGATGTCCCTCTGGTGGTCCAGCTGGTGGGTCACGGCCGGGAAGCGCTGGTTTCGGCCGCCAGGGCCGCCCAGGAGGCGGGGGCGGTGCACATCAATCTCAACATGGGGTGTCCGTACGGGCGCATGACCAGCGGACTCACCGGCGGCGGCATGCTCCGGCGGCCCGCTGACCTGGCGGAGGTCATCCCCCCCCTGCGGGATGCGGTCAGTGGCTCCTTTTCCGTCAAGGTGCGGGCAGGCTATGACGATCCCGAGCAGATCCTCTCCCTCCTCCCCCTGTTCGAATCGGCCGGGGTCGACTTTATCATCCTCCACCCCCGCACCGTGGTCCAGGAGTATGACGGGAGCGCCGACCACGGTGTGACTGCCGGGACCGTCCGGGCGACCCGCCTGCCGGTCATCGCCAACGGCGATATCAGGAGTGCTGCCGACGGCGAGCGGGTACTGGCGGATACCGGGGCGGCCGGGTTGATGCTGGGGCGGGGGGCGATTGCCGACCCGTTGCTGTTCGAACGGCTCCGGGGACGCGCCCCGTCACGTCCCCTCCTCGATGAACGCAGAAGAGAGATCGGCAGGTACCTGCGGCAGATGATGCCCCGCTACGGCGAACTGTTTTGCGGCGACACCCAGGTGCTGGGGAAGCTCAAGGCGATCGTTTCCCACATGGACGATCCCGACCTGGCAAAGCCGCTCAAGGAGCTGCGGCGGGCGAAAAGCCTGGCCCTTTTTACCGCGGTGCTGGAGAAACTGGGGTGACCATGGAAGAGGAGACCGCCTTCGATCACAGGGCCCTGCTGGAACTTGCCGGCATGAGGATGCCCTTCGGCAGGTATGCCGGCAGGAGGCTGATCGACCTCCCCGAGCCCTATGTGGTCTGGTTTGCCCGGCAGGGGTTCCCGGAAGGGAAGCTCGGCGAGATGCTGCGGACTGTCCACGAGATCAAGGTCAACGGGCTTGAATACCTCTTCGCGCCGCTGCGGGGTGGAGGGTGGGAGTGAGAAGGAGCATCACCTGTCCAGGTTGTCCTGATACCAGACCTTCATGGTGTTCAACTCCAGGGCCGTCAGGCTCCCCAGTCCCGGCCTGCCGCTGAAGACACAGCCGTTGTCCAGGAGGATGCGGTCCGTGGCCAGCGATGCCTCCACCTGGCGGCGCGTGACCGGCGTGTGGCCGCTGACGAGCCGCCTCCCCCCGATTCGCGCGGGGATGACGGTGCAGTCGCGCATCCAGAGCATGGCATCACGGTCGGCAAAGGGGTCCATCATGTCGAAGTTGAGCGCGGCGTGGACGATGACGAAACCGTCGAGCGTGACATAGTCGGGAAGGTCGCGCAGCAACGTCCGGTACTGGACGGGAATGTCACCGACCCCTGTCGCCCTGAAGGAGCGGAGGGTGGCCAGCCCTCCGTTGAGGAGCCACAGCTCCATCATTGCCGGACTCTCCCCCGCCCGCAGCAGCATCTCCTCGTGGTTCCCCATGACTCCCGTAACCCGGAATCCCCGGGCGCGCAACCCCATGATGAAATCCAGCACCCCCCGGCTGTCCGGCCCCCGGTCGATCATGTCCCCCAGGAGATAGAGTTCGTCCGCGCGTTCGAGCCTGAGCACCTCCGAAACCAGGTACCTGAAGGTCCGGTGACAGCCGTGAATGTCGGATATGACGAATCTGCGGGGGGGCATAGTCGGTCTCCCGGATACAAGTATACAGAATAATCCCGGGGATGGCGTCAACGGGCGGATTTCCTGATACACTTATACCCTCATGGGGGCCGTATCATGAAACGAGAGCCCGGTATCCTTCTGCTCATCTTCCTCACCTCCCTGGCAACCCTCGCCTTCGAGGTACTCCTGACCCGCGCCTTCTCCATCACCCTCTGGTATCACTTTGCCTTCATGGTGGTCAGCATCGCCATGCTCGGCTGTGCCGCAAGCGGCTCCCTCCTGGCACTCTTTCCCGGCCTCAGGCGGCACGACCTCATGGGATGGTACACCCTGGCGCTGGCCGCCACCCTCCCCGGCGGCTTTTTCCTGGCCAACCTGGTCCCGTTCGATCCGGTCCGCCTCACATGGGAACCGCTGGAACTTCTCCACATAATCCCCATCTATCTGTTCCTCGCCCTCCCCTTCTTCTGCACCGGGCTGGTCATCACCACCGCATTCAGCCTGTCGAGCGAACAGGCCGGGCTCATCTACGGCGCCGACCTGGTCGGCGCAGGCCTCGGCTCACTGGGGGTCCTCCCCCTCCTGGGGATTCTCCCCCCCGAACAGGCGGTCCTGTTTCTCGCCCTCGTCGTGACCGCAGCAGCCGGATCTTCCGGGGGATGGCGTCTGCGCGGGCTGGCCTGCCTTCTGGCCCTCCCCCTGCTCTCCCTCCTCGTGCTCCGCCCCGTCGTCATCCAACCGCGCATCTCACCCTACAAGGGGCTGGAAACCGCTCTGCGCTACCCCGGCGCGCAGCAGATCGACACCCGGAACACCCCCTTCGCCCGGATCGACACCTTCCGCAGCCCGGCGGTCCGCTATGCGCCGGGGCTCTCCCTCCGCTACCTGGAGAGACTTCCCGAGCAGATCGGCATCAGTGTCGACGGGGGAGAGGTGAATGCCGTGACCTCGGCGCTGGATACGGCGGCACTCGCGTTCCTCGACAACCTGCCGGCGGCTCTCCCCTATGCCATGGGAAACAGGAGGGACGTCCTGGCCCTCGACCCGATGGGGGGGCTGCCGGTCCTGATGGCACGGAGACACGGGGCACAGGCGGTGTCGGCCGTGGAGAGCACCCCTGCCCTCCTGGAGGTCATCAGGGACGAGTTCTCCCGTTTCAGTGGCAACATTTATGGGGGGGAGAGCCGGACCGGGCTGGGAAGGTCGTGGCTGGCAGGGGGGGGACGGCGTTTCGACCTGATCGACATTACCCTCCAGGGGGCGCTGCCATCAGGGGCCTTCGGCATCGGCGAGGATTACCGCTTCACCGTGGAGGCGCTCCGTGAATATCTTGGCCACCTGACGGACACCGGGGTCCTTGCCGTGAATCTCTTCATCCTCCCGCCGCCGCGGACCGAGCTGAGGATTCTCGCCACCATGGCGACTGCCCTGGAAGAGATGGGGGAGAAAGAGGCGTCACGGAACCTGGCGGCAATCCGCAGCATGGGGACCGTCACCATCGTTGCCAAGCGGACCCCCCTGACTCCCGACGAGATCGCGTCTGTCAGGAGTTTCAGCCGGGACCGGCGTTTCGACCTGGCCTGGCTCCCCGGCGCATCCGAAGGGGAGAGTAACCGGTACGTCCGCACGAGGGACACGGATTACTTCAGGGCCTTCCAGGCCATTCTCTCCCCCACGGAGCGCGGACGATTCTTCTCGGACTACCTCTTTGACGTCAGGCCGGTACGGGACGAGGCCCCCTTCTTCTCCCTTCACCTGAGGCTCGACAAGCTTCGGGAGATTTATCGTGCCATGGGGGACAAGTGGCAGTATTTCCTGGAGGAGGGGTACCTCCTGGCGGCCATCTTTCTGCAGGTGGCGACGATCGGTATCCTGCTGGTCTGCCTGCCGCTGCTGGGCGGAAAGAGCGGGGATCGTGGCAACGGCCACGGTCCCCGCATGCTGGCGTATTTCGCACTGCTCGGCCTTGCCTACATGTTCGTGGAGGTGGCGCTGATCCAGAAGTCCATCCTCCTGCTCGAACAGCCGCCCGTGGCAATGGCGGCGGTCCTTGCGTCGCTCCTGGTCAGCTCCGGGTGCGGGAGTCTCCTGGGCCAGCGGTTCCCGTCAATGGAGCGGCCGGCAACACTGCAGGTCCTCCCCCTCCTCGTGCTGCTCGACGCCATCTCCCTGCCGTGGCTGCTCGAACTGGCCCAACCCTGGCCGCTCATGCTCCGGAGCGCCTTTCTCTGCGTCCTGGCGGCTCTCCCCGGCACCCTCATGGGGATCCCCTTTCCGGCCGGCCTCCGCCTCCTCGGGCGGGTGCGGCCAAGGCTGATCCCCTGGGCATGGGCAGTCAACGGCACCCTGTCGGTCCTCGCCCCCCTCCTTGCGGTCATGGTCGCCATGACCGCAGGGTTCCGGGGGGTGCTGCTCCTCGGGGCCGGTGCCTATTCCCTGGCGTTTCTCCTTCTTGGCCGGGAACACCGTCGTCAGCCCTGACGGCAGGTCTCACCTCTTCCGCAGGGCCTCGCCGGTCATCGGCACGAAGTTGACGGGGTCGAGCTGCCTGACATCCAGCTCCCCCCCCTTCCCTTTCGTCACCAGGGTAAGGGTCTGGTAGAACCCCGTGCTCCCCAGGGGGAGAATCAGTCTCCCCCCGGCCCTGAGCTGGCGGATGAGGGGCGGAGGGACATGGTTGACCGCAGCGGTGATGATGATCGCGTCGAAAGGAGCATGCTCCTCCCAGCCGAAATATCCGTCACCGTATCTCACCCTCACCGTGCCGTAGCCGAGCTCCTTCAGCTTTTGCGTGGCACGCTCGGCCAGCCGCTGACGGATCTCGATGGTGTAGACCTCAGCAACGATCTCCGCCAGGACAGCAGCCTGGTATCCAGACCCGGTGCCTATCTCGAGCACCCTGTCGCCAGGTTTGAGCCCGAGCGCCTCGGTCATCAGCGCCACCACGTAGGGCTGGGAGATGGTCTGCCCTTCACCGATGGGGAGGGGGTGATCGGCATAGGCACTGTGGCGGTACCGGTCATCCACGAGGAGATGGCGGGGGACCTTCCCCATGGCGGCAAGCACCTGACGATCCCTGATCCCCCGCCCCTTGATGTCGTGTGCCACCATTGCCTGCCGTCGCTCCTGGAAGACGTCGGCTGCATGAAGCGGGGACATACGGAGGATCAGTGCGGCAACAACGGCAATGACACTACATAGTCGGCACATCGTCTCCTCCGTTGCGGACGGCACTGCCCGAACACCGGCTGATGCAGCGAACCGTTAGCGCACACGCGACAAACACCTGCCACATCAGCTGGGTGAAAACTCTCCCACTGTCTCTCAGTTTACGTTCGTATCACACATTTTCAACCTGCAGGGCGGGGTATCAGGATGAGGTACGCCTTAATATTTTCTCACTCCCTCCGTTGCTTCCCGGCCGCCTGGGTACTAGAATTCAGATAACCGGCAGTTCAGCCGCCCGGTTTGGCTGGCTGCAGCAACCGTCACCGGAAAAAGGGGAGACCATATGCCAATACTGAGACAGATCGCCCAGTTGGGGCAACCGGTTCTGCGAAGAGTCGCGACTAAGATAGACAATCCGGCCGATGCCGCCCTCCAGGCGCTCATGGATGATATGCTGGCGACCGTGGCGGAGGTCGATGGCGTCGGGATCGCCGCCCCCCAGGTGTATGAGTCGTTCGCGATCTTCACCGTTGCTTCGCGGCCGAATCCCCGCTATCCCCATGCACCCGAGGTGCCGCCCCTGGTGGTAATCAACCCGGAAATCGTCTGGATGTCGTCAGAAATGGAGAAGGGGTGGGAGGGGTGTCTCAGCATCCCCGGCGTGCGTGGACAGGTTTCCCGGAGCACGAAGATCGGCGTGCGCTACCTGAACCGTACGGGGGATCTGCGTGAGGAGGAGTTCGATGGCTTCCTGGCGCGGGTTTTCCAGCACGAATTCGACCATCTGCACGGATTGGTTTTCGTCGACCGATTGGAGAGTACGCGGGAACTCGTGACGGAAAGGGAGTATCTGAGGGGCCTACGGAACCAGGCATGATGGGCTGCGGGAGGCTATTACGCGACGTCCCCGCCACGGCGCGACATCACGCCATAACCAGAGACTCCGCCCCGCTCCCGGGGCAGAAGAGGAGCGACCGGGAGCCGACGGGGATCATTCCCTCGCCCTGAAGAGGAGGCTGCCACCAAGGAGAAGGGTAAAGCCGGCAATGACGGCGATCTTGCCGCCGGTCGGCACTCCGGCCGAGGTGGCGGCAAGGTTCCACCCCTGTACCAGCGCCCCGCCGGCGAACATGCCGGCAACCGCGAGGGTCGCATCCGAATCCCCCTCGCCCGATTTGACCAGTTGGCGGAACGGACAGCCGCCGATCAGGACCGACAGCCACCCCACCAGCACCATGCCGAGAAAGCTCCAGAGATACTCCTGGTGGGCACCCGGCTGGCCGGAGAAACCGGGGTTGAAACGGCCGGTGGCCAGGTTGGTGACCAAGGCCGCACCGAGGAAGGCAATCCCCCCCCAGAGAAGCGGCGCACGACGCCCCATGAGAAGGATGTCCCGGACGCTGCCGGTGATGCAGAAGCGGCTCCGCTGGGCAAAGAAACCGAGGGAGAGGCCGACGCCGAGGGAAACGAGCAGGGAGGCATGCTGGGCGCTGCTCCCCTTCTCCGAAGCGATGAGAAACGGGGGGGCGACAAAGAGGAACGAGAGCAGCATGATGAAGAATGCCGGCGAGAGGAGTCCGGAGCCGGCTGGCGCGGCAGAGGGGGATACCCTCCCCAGCTCGACGCCGTGGGAGAGCCCCTTGAGTCCGGCCCAGACACCGATTGCCAGGCCGGCCACCCCGGAAAGCGACGTCAGGTCGCCGGCGGTGAAGCGGAGGAAGAGCTTGATGGGGCACCCGATGAAGACGGCACAGCCGACGATGAGGAAAAAGCCGGAAGCAAAACGGAACAGCGGTGCGCTCCCGCCCCGGGAGCGGAACTCCCGCCGCACAAGGGCGCTGGCGAATGCTCCCAGGACAAAACCGATGAGTTCGGGGCGCAGATACTGGAGGCGGGAGTTGTTGTGCAACCCCAGGGCGCCGGCACTGTTCTCGATGAAGCAGGAGACGCAGATGCCGGAGTTTTCCGGATTGCCCCAGACGGAAAGCATCACCCCGAAGAAACCGAGCAGGAGGCCGCTCAGAACGATGGTCATGACATAGCGGTCGTGGCGCATCTATTCGCACCCTCCCGCCAGACGGCTTTTCAGGTAATTCAGGTTGGCCAGGCTCTCCTTGAGGGTCGGATTGCCCGGCGCGGAACGATAGGCGGCTACGGCAGCGTCCAGGCGGGTGTCGACAATCTTCCTGATGATGTCCCGTCGGGTCACGGGGCTGCGACGGTCGATGTAATCGCCGTTCAGCTTGATCCCCTGGACAAAGTTGGTGGCAGCCTGGTCAGGCAGCCCCATCCTGTCGAGGATCTCCCCCTTCAGGATGTAGCCGTGTGCTTCACCGGGATAGCGGGTGTTGACCTCTTCGAGCTTGAGCAGGGCCTCCTGCAGGTTTCCCTCCTGCACAGAGGCGGTCACCGGTGCATACAGTTTATCCAGGAGGGTCAGCCGGGCCTGGGTGGCCAGTTCCTTCTCCATGTTCCTGGTTTCGATGGCAGTGACTTTGGCGGGGAGAGCCGCCAGGGCAAGGTAACCTCCCCCTGTGACGGAAAGGGCCAGGAGGACGGCAAGAGTTGTGTCAAAGCGGTCTAGCTTCATCGGTCAGAATTTCTGGTAGGGGGGCATGTTCACCCGTTTCGCCATCTCCCGCACCGGATCGTAATCCTTGTCGGTCAACTCCTCGTAGCCGTCGATCCAGGCGGCCTTGAGCACCTTCAGATTTTCCCCGTCAACCTCTGCGGTATCCATGGGTTTGAGTTCCAGCAGGGCCTTGCGCACCTTGGCCACCAGGGAGGGGTCGGTCTTGGCGGCAGCACCGAAGGTACAGTAGGGGATCAGGGGGGTCTGGGCGAGAATGGTGAAATCGTCGGCGGAAATCTTCCCTTCCTTGGTCATGGTCTCCAGGTCGAGGAGGGTCGCGGCGGAAACATCGTACTGGCCGAAGAGTACGCCGTAGATCAGCTTCTCGTGCTTGAAGGAACCGGAGGGGATGGTGTAGGTCCCCAGGTCCTTTTCCGGATCGATGCCGGAGCGAAGCATCAGGTCGTACTCGGCCAGGTAACCGGTAGGGGCCAGCATGGGTCCGAAGGCAAACCGTTTCCCCTTGATCTGGGAAAGTTCGGTTATGCCGCTCCCCTTGCGGGCGATGATCGCCCCGCCGGAGCGGGAGCCGAAGTTGCCCCGCTTTTCCGATGCCAGGAGCTGCAACTGGTAACGCTCCCGCAGGAGGATATAGAGGTAGGAATTGGTGTGGGTGAAGGCAAACTCCCCGGCCTGGAAGCGCTTCTCGAAGTCGTGGGTATCCACCGGCACCATGACGAACTCGACCCCAACCTTGTCGGAAAGGTAGCGGGTCAGGGGGAGAAAGCGATGCTTGGTCTCCTGCTCGTTGTTGCAGTTCATGTAGCCGATCTTGACGACCTGGCGGGGGCCCTTCTCCTTGCAGGCGGTCATGGTGGTCAGGAGGAAGACCAGGGAGAGCAGCAGAAGGGGGAAACGCAAAAAAGTTCTGGTCATGAGCATCTCGCGGGCAACGGCAGGAGTGCCGGATTAGTAACCTGATGACTATACCATACGGCAAATATTGAAAACAACGGAATTCAGCCCCCCTACAGCGGGCAGATTATTTTTTGCTTTGTAATTGAAGCGGATAGGTCTATTATTTCAGATTGACCTATTAAGAGACAGGCATTGGAGTACCCCCATGAATAAAGTAATTGCCCAGTTCAGCACCAGAGCCCAGACCTACTCCTCCTCGGCCAACTGGATTGCCGACCAGCCCCTGATACAGGCTCACATTGCGGCTGCCGAGGGGAAACGGGGGGGGGCCGTGCTGGAGGTATGCTGCGGAACCGGCATGGTGGGACGGGCATTCCGCGCCGCCGGCTGGCAGATCAACGGGGTCGACCTGACCCCCGGCATGGCCGAGGAGGCCAATCGCTTCTTCCCCTGCATCTGCACACCCGCGGAAAACATCCCCTTCCTCGACAAATCCTTCGACGTCGTTGTCCTCCGGCAGGCATACTTCCTTCTGGACGACGGCCAGAAGGTCCTCGCAGAGGTCAGCCGGGTCCTGAAGGATGATGGCATCTTCATCCTCAGCCAGACGGTCCCCTTTTCCGACGAAGACCGTCCCTGGCTGGAGCATATCCACCGGAGCAAGCAGTTCCAGCTGAAAGCGTTCTACACCGCCGAAACCCTGGCAGGGGAACTGGAAATGGCGCACTTCTCCATCGTTGCCACCAGCAGGCTCACGGTGCGGGAGAACATCAGCCGCTGGATGGCGGCGGCCCCCGAACTGTCGGCAGATAAACAGGCCGAGATCTGCTCCCTCATAGCCAACGCCCCCGAACCGTACCGGAGCATACACCAGGTTGAAGTTGCAGGGGACCAGGTTTACGAAGACTGGAACTGGACCATCTTCACGGCGCAGAAGAAGTAACACCATGACCCTCCCCTACTCTCCCGAACAGACTATCAGCCGCCTGGCCGCCCTCCCCCTCCCCCACGAAGCACGGGTTACCCAGACAGTCAGCGTCGGCCTCATTGTTCCCCCCTCGGTGTTCGTCGTCCCCCGGGGATGGGAATGGGCCCATACTGCCCCCTTCGAGGGGCCGTCGATCCTGGCCGGACTGATCAGAGGGCTGGGGCACCCTTTCCGCCTCTTTGACCAGAGGGACGACTTCGATCCGGAGAATATCAGAGGCGTTGCCGCTGACCGCGATATCATCGGCATCAGCGTCTGGGGAGACAGCTTCACCTACATCCGCCGGGTGATCGAGATCCTCAGGGATGAACGGCCCGAGCGACCGATCATTCTCGGGGGACCGCTGGCCACGGCGGTGCCGCAGCTCCTCCTCGAAGCCACGGATGCCGACTTCGTCGTGGCCGGCGAAGGGGAGCTGACCCTGACCGAGCTCCTGGACAACCTCTGCCGCAACGAGTTCGCCCGTCCCTTCACTGACATCCCCGGGCTGTACTGGCGCGACCGAAGCGGCCGGGTCCGGGCGAATGCCCCCCGCCCCCAGATCACGAACCTGGATGTCATCCCCTTCCAGGATCTCTCCGCCTGGGAGCGCTTCCAGGGCCGGCAGATCCCCGAGATCTACCTCTCGTCCGCCCGTGGTTGCCCCTGCAACTGCACCTTCTGTTACCGTGCTTTCCCCCAGTTGCACTACAAGTCAATCGACCGGGTAAAGCGGGAAATCGACTACTATGCCAGCCGCGGCTTCCAAATGGCCTGGTGGAACGACCTTAATTTCGTCACCGACCGTGCCCATGTCCATAAACTGATGCACACCGTCTTCCGTGACCACCAGTTCCGTTGGACGGCGTTCAACCGGGTGACCGGCCTTGACGAGGAGACCCTGCTCCTGATGAAGGAGAAAGGTCTCGACCTGATCCTGTACGGCATGGAATCGGTATCAAAAGCGGTCCTCGACGGCTACCGCAAAGGGATCGCCAAGAGCGCCATGATCGACACCATCCAGCTGCACCGCAGGTGCGGGGTGAAGATCGGCGGTCTCTTCATCATCGGCGCCCCTGGCGATAACCGGGAGAGCATGGACGAGCTGGTTGACTTCTGTAACGAGTTCAAGGAGGTGACCCGGGTGAAATACCTCTCCGCTTTGCCGGGTACCGACTTCTACCGCCAGTGCCTGGCAAACGGCCTGATACGGGATGAAATAGCCCACCTGGAGTGGCTTTCCCGGGAACAGTCGGTGGAAGAGGACATCGACGACCCGGGGTTCGTCAAGTTCACCCCCCACCTGACGAAGGACGAGCTCAAGGCGATCTACCACGCCATCAACTACCGCATCGAGGTTCGTCCCTACGATTATACGAACAGCGGCAACGTCTACCTCGCAGAGGCGGAAAAGTTCATCACGAGAAAGCCGGGTAACAACCTATGATCAGAAGCATCGACGAGCAGAGACTGGCCGACCTGGTCACCACTCCACGCCCCGCCGGGTCCCGTCCCCCCT
>Ga0129297_10000163_pt1 | contig 30950 bp, 17 predicted proteins | sample I18A1metaG_FD_94708 | JGI IMG/M metagenome (GOLD analysis project Ga0129297, IMG submission 94708) | Lake sediment bacterial and archeal communities from Gulf of Boni, Indonesia to study Microbial Dark Matter (Phase II) - ​I18A1 metaG | ecosystem: Environmental > Aquatic > Freshwater > Lake >... | reverse complement strand
GGCTGCTTCAGGGCTCGGCAGCGGGCGGGGTGGGGATGGAGCTTAAAAAGAAAAAGCCCCGGAGTCCGGGGCTTTTTCTGGAGAGTTATTGCAAGGCTGTTTTATATTCTTGTTACATTCGCAGCCTGGAGGCCTTTCGGGCCTTTGACCAGGTCGAAAGATACCCTGTCGCCTTCGGAAAGGGATTTGAAGCCGTCACCGTTGATGGCGGAGAAGTGCACGAACACGTCGTCACCATTCTCCTGCTCGAGAAAACCAAAACCCTTGCTGTCGTTAAACCATTTTACTGTTCCGTTTGCCATTTACTTACGTTCTCCTGATGTTACTTCTTGTTGATAGTGTCCGTGGTATTCACGGCTGCACCCATCTTCCATCATTACCGTCAGAAAGTCAAACAGTTTCCGGCACGTCGACAAGGATTGTTGCGAATAGTGGAGTTTTGGCCCGATATCTGCTTTTTCCTGTCCATAGAGATGGTTTTTGCTCCGGATAACTTTCTAAGGTGGTGAAATCATGAAGAATGTACTGATCTGTACCACAGAGGCTGCCGAAAGAAAACGCCTTAAATTTATGCTGAACAGCCTTGGGTTTGCTGAAATTTTAGAACCTGCCGACGACGATAGGGCACTTTCCATGGCAATCGATCATCTTCCCGAACTGGCGATAATCGATCTTTCCCCTGCCGCTACAGACTGTCTGTCCACGGTCAATTCCATCAGGGAGAAGCTTAACATCCCGGTGATCCTGCTCGGCAAAGAGTTCAGTGGCGATCTCCTCGAAAAAGCCATAGCAGCGGGTGTGGGAGGCTTTCTGGCAAAACCGGTTCGTGAGGAGGAGCTCTGGCCGGCCATCGAGCTTGCCTCGGTGCATAATCACGAGCTTGCAGAGCTGAAGGAGAAGGTTGCCGCCCTGGAAGGTGCCCTGGAGAGTCGCAAGGTCGTGGAAAAGGCAAAAGGGGTTCTGATGCGTACCAGTGGCCTCTCCGAGCCCGAGGCGTTCCGCAGGATGCAGAAACTTGCCATGGACAAGCGGAAATCCCTGCGGCAGATTGCCGAAGCAATCCTGCTGACAAATGGCAACTGAACCGTGAGCGTTTCCCTCTCTCCCACTCGCTCACGTTGTCCGATGCGTCCGCAGGGGCTTGCCGGCCAGCTCTGCACAATATTTGTTACGGCAGTGCGGTGGTGCTGTCTAAAAAAAAGGCATCCCGGGGGGCGGTTCATGGATCCTGCCCCGTTTTTTTGCCCGCCAATGGCGGCACCCGCTTATAACAAGCCGAAATTGTTAGTAAAACAAAACTGGCACGCCTTGTGCTAAGAGATTTGATGACAAATGAACTGCACAATGACGTGCACCCCAGATTTGGACAAAGGCAATGGCGCCCTTTCACTTCCCGGTGATTGGCGCCTTTTTTTTTCACTTTCAGGAAAGGGGGCATGAATTTTCAGGACGGTAGGGCGGATTCACATTACATCAATTTTATTCAAAGGAGAATTAATCATGAAGAACGTATTCAAAGCAGTCGTGACCGTAGCATTGACTCTGGCAGCATCCACCGCCGCATTTGCCACCCCTTCGACCCAGATCTGGATTCCGTCCACCGACATCCAGGGGTTCGGTACCGCCCACCTGGGAATCGACAATTATACCAGAACCTCCAGCAAAGGGGGCGGACTCAACACGTACGATCTGGGCCTGACATTCGGGGTGCTGCCGTGGGAAAAACTTCAGGCCGAAGTCGGGATCGACTACATGGAGAGCGGTTCCAATGCCGGGACCGACAAACACCCCATTTATTTCAACGCCAAGCTCGGCACGCCGGAAGACAGCCTTTTCAAGTACTCGCCGGCAATTGCTGTCGGCGTCTATAACGCCGGGACCAAGACCGGCGGTCCGGCAAAAACCGCACAGAACATAACCTATGGTCTGCTTGCCAGGACCTTGCCGGTCATTGGCCGGATTTCAGCCGGCGGCTACCATGCGGCCCAATCATCCGTCGCCTTTTCCGTCGACCCGGTGACGGGGAGCAAACTGGACAACAACGGCTGCCTCCTCTCCTGGGACCGGACCATGAGCGAGATTTCCGACAAGCTTTGGGTGGGAGTTGACTACATGAGCGGCGACAACGCCAACGGTGCCTTCAGCTTCGGTGCTTCGTGGGCATTTTCCAAAAACGTGTCCGTCATCTTCGGGTATGACATCTACAACAACGTCAATACCGGCGGGAAGAATACGTTCACTACCCAGCTTGACATTAACTTCCCCTAACTCGCTGTGGTAAACTACAAAAGGGAGAATGACCATGAAACTCATAGAAGCGATTATAAAGCCGTTCAAGCTTGACGAAGTAAAGGATGCACTTGCCGAGATCGGTATCGAAGGTATCACGGTAAGCGAAGTGAAAGGGTTTGGCCGGCAGAAGGGGCACACTGAATTGTACCGCGGGGCAGAGTATGTAGTGGACTTCCTCCCCAAGGTCAAGCTGGAAGTGGCCGTTGTGGACGAACTTGCTCCCAAGGTTGTGGAAACCATTGAAGCAACGGCCCGTACCGGCAGGATAGGGGATGGCAAGATTTTTGTCTTTGCGCTGGAAAATGCGGTCAGGATCAGGACCGGTGAGAAGGGTGAAGAGGCTATCTGACCTGCGCTGTAGCCATAAGAACACTAACCATATTAACGTAATACGGAGGTTATTATGAAATTCCGGGCACTCATTTGCAAAATGCTCGTAGTGTCGGCACTGGTTCTCACTCCGCTGCTGGTAACGGCGGAAGAGACCAAGTCCCCTGCGGCCGGGTCGGCGCCCGCAGCAGCAACCGAAGCCGTTGCCACTCCCGCCACGGCTGCAGTCCCCGCAGCTGCCGCACCCGCTGAACCTGCCAAACCGAAGAACGTCGATCCGGTTCTCAATACCGGCGATACTGCCTGGATGCTGGTTTCCAGCGCCCTCGTCCTCTTCATGATTCCTGGTCTTGCATTTTTCTATGGGGGCATGGTCAGGCAGAAGAACGTGCTTTCAACCATGATGCATTCATTCGTCGCCATGGGGATAGTCGGCGTTCAGTGGGCCATTATCGGCTACTCCCTCGCCTTTGGCCCCGATGCGTTCATGGGGCTGATAGGAAATACCAGCAAGGCACTGCTGAATGGTCTCATCTCGTTCGGTGCTGATGGGACTCCCATCTATGCCCTGTTTCAGAACGTGACCACGGAAACCGGCTCTATTCCCGAGTATGTGTTCGCCATGTATCAGTGCATGTTTGCCATCATCACCGTGGCCCTCATCTCCGGCGCACTTGCCGAGAGGATCAAGTTCTCCGCGTACTGTCTGTTCGTCCTCCTCTGGACGACCCTGGTCTACGATCCGCTGGCACACTGGGTGTGGATGACCGATGGATGGCTCTTCAAGAAGGGTGCACTCGATTTTGCAGGGGGGACGGTCGTTCATCTCTCGTCGGGTATTTCAGCACTGGCGGCACTGATATTCCTCGGCAAGCGTCATGGCTTCCCGACGGAGCGGATGGCTCCCCACAGCCTGCCGTTGACCATGCTGGGCGTTGGCATGTTATGGTTCGGGTGGTATGGTTTCAATGCCGGTTCCGCAATTGTCGGCGTAAACTGTTCCGATGCGGCGGGCGGCTTGGCCGGTCTGGCCATGGCAACAACGACCATCGCCCCTGCTGCGGCAGGTCTTTCCTGGATGGTGGCCGAGTGGATCCATGCCGGGAAACCGAGTGCCCTCGGATTCGGTTCCGGAGTTGTTGCCGGTCTGGTAGTCATTACGCCGGCAGCAGGGTTTGTGCAGCCGGGCGCGGCTCTCATTCTCGGCCTAGTGGCAGGTGTGGTCTGTTACGGTGGCGTCCTGATGAAGGCCAAACTGAAGTACGACGACTCCCTTGATGCCTTTGGTGTTCACGGCCTGGGGGGGACAACCGGCGCGATCCTGACCGGTGTCTTTGCGTCGGTTGGGGCAAAGGGTCTCATGGCCGGGGACGTAAAACAGTTTGTTACCCAGTTGATCGCTGTCGGAGCTGCAGGCTTGTATGCGTTCATCGTCACCATCGTCATCGCCTTTGTGCTGCAGAAGACCATCGGTCTGAGGGTCGAGAAGGAAGACGAGATCATGGGCCTCGACCAGACCCAGCATTCAGAGAGTGCATATAACTAAAGAGTGTAGGTTGTAAGTCAGGAGATCCATGCTGGTACATGCGGCGCACTGAATAGGTGCGCCGCTTTTTTTTACCTGATGCGGGCAGGGGGGAAGGCAGTCTTCAGGGTGTTGCCAGAGATATAGCGGTGGAAGATGGTGACGGCATGGTGACCACTCTTCTTGACCGGTAAGAATCGGTCGGTTGCAACTGATATTAATGTTATGTTATGATGTATGACCTACTGCACGGGAAGGTCGTGGGGCGTCGTTGGTGAAATGACGGTTCAGGCTGAGCGTAACTGCGAAATTACCACGGATGAAATGAGCTTCCATGTCACTGCAGGCGCTGTCGGGAAAATACGATTACGAGCGAGTCCGGCGACTGTAATTTTTTTGGCACCTACTTTTGCCCTGTTGCGACTATGTTAATTAATGTTAATCATTTTGTTGCCAGGTTGCGATGCGTCTGGCGATGGATTTGCATAAAATACATGTGAGGGACTATTTCGCCGTTTAATGACGTAGTGGTGCGTGTTGTGACGGCGTAGTAGTGCGGTAAGCTATAAGTTGGTAATATCAATGGTTATTAAAGCGATTTAATTTTGTTTATAGAGTGTAAAAAATCGAATAAACTTTCGTAGTCGTCATGAAGGGGAGGATATCTAAGATGGGAAAACAACTCGTGAATAAAGTGCGAGGAATAAATCCACAAACCGGTGGAGGGGTGTTGCTGCTGTTGGCATTCCTTTTCTCCTTCATGTGTTTGTCGGCGCCGCAATCGGCTGAGGCTGCGGTGGCGGCTCTCACGGGTAACGGGTGGCGGACGACGGCCGGTACTGCCATCTCCGCGACCGCCTACTTCCGTGGGACAACGGCTGTCCCGGGTGCGACCAACACCTACTCGATCGCGGCGGGTGCCAACCGTCTGCTGGTCGTGGCTCTCACGGTCAATACGAGTGCGGCGCAGAGTGCACTTCGTCCTGCGGTGACCTACGGAGGTCAGGCTCTGCAGATCGCTACCTCGGATCAGGCGACGAGCAGTCGGCAGCATACCTGGCTCTTCTATCTTAATGATGCGGGTATTTCCGCCGCGACGAGCACGAACCTGTCGTTTACCTACACCGGCAACTCGGGTCTGACCTATACCGGTACCTATGCCAATGCGGCGGTGTTCACCGGCGTAGACCAGACGACGCCGTTTCTGACCCCGACGACCTACAATAGCGGCGCCACCGCTAATACGACGGTTGGTCCTCTTGCCACCTCCCAGGTCGTTGCCACCGGCAATATGGCCATCGAGATGGTTGATATCCTGCGGACCGGCAGTTCGACGGCTGCAACGCTGACTGCCGACACGACTCCTGCCACCTGGACCCTGACAGCGAATACCACACGGACCGGTACGACTCCTGCTGCCTATGCGGCTCGGATGACGATAGCATCCATTACGACTGCCGGTACCCATGATTCCACGCACACGTCCAGCGCGTCTGTCCTTGACAGTGTGTCTGCTATTACCCTGAAGGCTGGTGGTGTTACCGTTGCCAACGGTTCCACGGTGACCGCACCGTCCCCTGGTGTCTACGCCGGCGCCACCAACGTGGTCGTCGATGCCTTTGCTCTCGGTGGTTCGGGTACGGTAACGGCAATTACGGTGACGGGAAATGCGGGCGCAACCAGTGCGAACGTCTCCGCCATGCGGATCTATCGCAAGGTTGGAACCAACCTTACTGCCTATGAAGCATCCGATGTCCTGATCGGGTCCGGTGTCCCCAATGGGACGACCCCGGTGTCGGTAACGCTGTCCGCAACGGAAACCATTAGCGCTACCACCAATTACATCATCGTCTATGACATCAACCCCGCAGCCGTCGCCAACGGGACGAGCATTACGGTAAGCGGGGCGGTTACGGCTCTCACGCCGACCCAGGTTTCCCTGACCGATACCGGCACTGCTGCTACCATTCTCGCAACGACGACCCTGGCGACGGGCGTTGAGCCTGCCCCCGCACGGCTCTGGAAGTCGAGTGCCGCGACCAACATGGATGCCTTTACGCTCCAGCACAGCGGTACATCGCCAACCGATGACGACACCATCTCCAACGTGACTGTCACCATGACCCCCCAGTATATTTCGGGCGGGTCCGGTGGTACCATCTCCAAATTCAAGCTGATTGAAATCGTCAGTGCTGACGGTCTCACGGTCTACGGTTCGTCAAATGCCGCCACGACGGGCGATACGTGGAATATTCCCGTCACCGGCCTGACTGCCACGTCAACGGCAACAACCTATTATGTCCGCGTGACAACCGCCGATACCATTACCCCGTCGGCTGCCGATCCTTCGGGTACGCTCCTGGGGTACTACACCTTCGGCGGCACGCTGACCACCCTGAGCCACGGCAGGCCTAACAACAAACTCGTCCTCGCTGACAGTGCCAGCCAGACGCTGGTCATCGACGTGGAGAAGCCGATCGGGCCGACAACGGCAACCGCTTCAACCGGTACGAACGGTGGCGAGATCGATCTCGTTTGGGATGCCGGTTCCGATGCTAATGGCGGTTCCCTTGACGCAACGACCCCCTATATTGTCGTCCGCAGTGCGCCGGACGGGACCCAGCCGAGCCCGGGTTGCGTTGATGGCACACCGGTAACCCTGTCGCCGGTCAACCAGTCGAGCCGCAGCGTTACCGATACCGGTCTTGTCGACACGACCCCCACCCGTTACTACTACCGTGTCTGTTCCAAGGACGCCCAGGGTAACATCAGCGATGGCGCCGCATCCTACGCCAACGCGAAGGTTACCAATATCTGCTGGAATCCGCCGACCATCAGTTTGACCGCCGAGGACGGCCTTTCGACCACGCAGCTTATCAAGTCTGCCAACTCTGCGCCGTTCAAGTTGCAGGTAGCGAATAACGACATCGGTACCTGCGCCGACGTCAATTTCACCGCAACGCTTGTCAACGAGGTCAATAGCGCCCACTTCGACAAGAACCTTGCCGGTGCACCGTTCCCGGCAACGATCACCCTCGGTACCGGCGGTGCCGGCGCCAGCACCGGTAAGACCCTGAACCTTTACGTCACCGGCCGTCCCGAAGCCAACCAGCTCGAGCAGTACACGTTTGCCGTACAGATCAGCTCCCCTGGCAACAGTCACGGTGCGCCGCTTACCACCCAGCAGGTCACCGGTCTCCTCAACGACATGCCGCCGATCGTCCATAACAGCAACAACATGGCCAAGTACCAGTACGGCAACTGGGGCCAGACTTACACCTGTGCAACCTGCCACTCCAACAGCACCACCAACATCAAGGGTATCTACCAGGTCATCTCGACTCCTATCGGACGCCGTAACGTCGTCTTCACCAAGACCTCGTCGGTCGACACGGACTCCAATGGTGTGTTCAGCACTGACCAGCGTGCCGTGAAGAATGTTTCAAACAACGTCTGCTCTGTCTGCCACCACAAGACCCGTCAGCATCAGTACAGCGCCAACAAGCCGTTTGGCGGTCCGAACAGCGACGAAACCTATGTGAACGACCACCACAACAGCCGCGACTGCGTCCGCTGCCATACCCACAACACCGCCTTCCGCTCCATCTACGGCCTCTGCGGTGACTGCCACGGATTCAAGGGGACCGGTTATTCTCCGGTCAGCAAGGGGACCATGGTCAAAGACCTTACCAACGCCCTCGGTCCGAATCCGCCGAACTACGGCGCCCATGCCCGCCACAATACGGCAAAAATTACCTGTGCCGCATGTCACAGCAATACCAACCATGGTCTCGACACGACGGCCTGGCAGGGTGACAACAAGCTGGAGATGGGCTTCAGTATCAACAAGGACTCGTTCCCCGGTTTCAATCCGAATGCAAGCGTAACCGGCGGCACTTTCTACGGTACCAACAACCTGAACCAACCCTTCGTCTGGTCTGCCGGTCCCGGCACGACCATCACGCCGATCGGAGACTATAACAACTCCTGCAACACCTACTGCCACGGTGCGTGGACCGGCAATAGCGGCAACAACACCACTCCGATCTGGGTCGGTAGTGGTCAGGTTGCCTGCGGCGGCTGTCACAACGCTACCGGCGCGGTTCCGCCGACTACAGGCAGTCACGCCAAGCACGCTGCCAACAGCGGCGCTGGTCTTGGGATATCCTGCGACAAGTGCCACGCCACCTACGCAAACTATACCGGCAGCGCCCATATCAACGGCAAGGTCGAGTGGAACCTCGGCGCTTATGCCGGAGCAACCTACAAAGGTGCAGCTTCGGGTAACACCGGCGCCCTTGCTCCGACTGCGTCCGTTAACTACGGCACCTGTACCAATCTGTACTGCCACAGTAACGTCCAGGGTCCGACGGGTACCGGTTCTCCGACCACGTATGCGACCCCCACATGGGGCGGCTCTGCGCCTTGCGGTTCATGCCACGTCTACCCGAACACCACTGGTTCCCATGCCAACCATGAGAACGCCGAGGTTGCCTTCGACTGTCATAACTGCCACGACAATGGCGGTACAACCTCTCCGCTCAACCATGCCAACGGCACCATCAACTTCCAGTTCGTCGGTCTCGCCCAGAACACCGTCTACTCCCGTGGTAACAACGTAACCCCGGGGACTGCCTACGGTAACTGTTCGAACAGCGATTGCCACGGCCGCTTCACCCGCCAGTGGGGCACCCCCTCATCCGGCTTGACCCTTTGCGAGAAGTGCCACGGGTCTGCAAACTCGCCAAATGGTTTCTACAACACCCAGGGCCCCACAGGTACCCTGAGTGTTTACTCGACCGGCGTCGGCGTTCACGATATCCATATCCAGAATCCGAACTCCCCGCGCAAGTCGACATTCGCTCGCTTTACGTCCTATGCCGCGGCATTCAAGTGTAACCAGTGTCATAATGTTCCGACTGGTCCGTTTACAGCCGGTCACATCGATACTGCCCTGCCGGCAGAGGTGCCGTTCAGCCATGCGAGCTCCATTGCTCACAAAGGTGACGCGTTCGGTTACTACTCGACACCGACCTACTCCTACGCAACACAGGCATGCAGCAATGTGTACTGCCACGGTGCCGGTATGAACTCCAACCGCGGTACAGGCAAGTATGTCGGTACCACGCCGCCGGTACGCACCAACCCGAAGTGGAACGTGCCGTACCTCACCGGCGATGGCAACACGGACTGCACCAAGTGTCATGCCCTGCCGCCGGCAGCTCCCGATGCGTCATACACCCACTACGGCAAGACGCTCAACACCTGCGTCAGCTGTCACCAGCACCTGACAAATGATGCCCATGGCTTCAAAAACAAGGCTCTTCACGTCAATGGCAAGGTAGACGGCGGTTGCACCGGTTGCCATGGTAACCCGCCGATCAATAACATCGTTGGTGATGCAGACGGTCTTGCTATCCCTGCCCAGAATGCTCTGGCCGGTGGTGCAGGAGCCCATAGCATCCACGTTAACCTGCCGGCAATCGGTAATAACTGCAATACCTGCCACAACAGCTCTGATCCTGCAATGCCGAGCAACAACCTTGAAATCGGCTTCAACATGTTCAACGGTGTTGCAACCACCGGTACCTTCACCGGGTACACCAACAGCGTCAACGGTCCCAAGTGGAAAGCTTCCAGCACCGGTACCACTATCGTGAAGTCCAATGTCCAGGCCGCTGTCTGCTCCAATCTCTACTGCCACGGTGGTGGTACCACCGGTATCAGTGCTATTGGTGGTGGAACCAACACTACCCCGAACTGGGAAGCTACCGTTGCCTGCGGCGACTGCCACGGTGTAAGTAACACCAACGCCACTGTGCCTCAGGGTGGCTCCCACCTGAAGCATGCCAGTGCCGACAACGGCGGCCGCGGTCTTACCTGCGACACCTGCCACGGACCAGTTATGGATAACGGTACGCACGTCAATGGTCAGGTAACGTGGCATCTCGATCACACCAACCCGCTCGTAGGTGACGGCGCAACTTATAACAACCTCTCCTCCGGCGCCCTCGCCGGACCGGCGCCGCGTCTCAACGGTTCTGATTACCGTACCTGCAATACCTTCTACTGCCATAGTAACGTACAGGGTACCACTGGTACGGGTACACCGACTGCCTACGGTTCACCGCGTTGGGGCACTGACAATGCCACGCTTACCTGTGCCTCCTGTCACAAGAACATGGCGACCGACGGTACCGCCACCGGCAGCCACGTCAAGCATGCCAACACGACCACCGGCATGGGCGTTGCCTGCGGTTACTGCCACCAGGATGCCGGCTCAGGTACCGTTCTCCACGCTGACGGTGCTGTGTACGTCAACTTCACTTCGTACATCGGTGGCTCCTACTCGGTCGGCACACCGCTCAATACCGGCATGAACAAGACCTCCGGTTCCGCTGCCTATGGTACCTGCTCCGCGACCTTCTGCCACGGTACCAATGCCTCGCCGGCGTGGGGTTCTCCAGGTCCTCTGGCTTGCAATACCTGTCACGGGGCCAAGGTCGACAGCCCGAACTGGTCCGGTCGTCACAACACCCACTACAACTACTCGACCGCTCCGACCACCTACACCCAGATCGTCACCGACCTGAGCACGACCAACAAGTACCGCTTCAATTGCGCCCACTGCCATGACGACAACGTGGCCAAGCACAGTCTCAAGCCCCAGAGCGCCAACAGCGCTGCCCGGGTCTTCTTCGGCATCTCCTCCGCCACCCCGGCCGCCAGCAGCAAGCGCGGTACCTACAGCTACGGAGCTACCGCCAACAGCAAGACCGATAACGGCTTCAAGTACACCGCAGGTTCCTGCAACACCTCCTACTGCCACTCCAATGGCGCCGGTGGTGCACCGAAGGTCACTTTCCTCAACTGGACGACCAGGCCGACAGCAGGGAGCAACTGTGCATTCTGTCACGACACCAAGTCGACATCGGCTACCGCATCGACACTCAGCGGCAAGCACGACAAGCACATGAACCCGACCAACAATGCCATGATCGGCACCGGGAACGGTTTCAACTGCGTCGACTGCCACGCCAGGACCATCACCAACAGCAACAACATCGTCGTCGCCAACAAGGCCAAGCACGTCAATGCACTGCTTGACTACTCCGGTGCCAAGGCGAACAAGAACTACAACAGCACGACCAAGCAGTGCTCCAATGTCTACTGCCACTCCAACGGTAATCCGAATGCACTCGTCTTCGTCAGCATGACCGGCAGCAAGGTCTGGAACGGTTCGGGCACCATCACCACCTGCAACAAGTGTCACGGTCGCGGCAACAGCCTCGGTTATCCGGATTACGCCAATGGTGGCGCCAATACGGCCACCTCGAACCTCCACCCCGGCCACCTGAGCGGCATGACCGATACCCTTGCCTGTTCCGACTGCCACCGGAAAACATCCGACACCCTTGTTGCCAACAAGTTCAGGCCATACTCCACCACGCACCTCTCCGGCGGCACGAACGTTAACTTCAATACCGCCAAGGCCTACATCGGCACCAAGGCGACCGTGGCAACCGCCGGCTTCCAGGTGACCTGCAGCCAGATCGTCTGCCACGGCCAGGGCACTCCGGTCTGGGGTACGTCAACCACCGCCAACCAGTGCCAGAAGTGCCACGGTGACAGGAGCACCGCCTTCGGCACCTTCTCCTCGCCCCAGGTCGCTCCTGGCTACAACGGTACCGGTACGGATACCTCCATGGTCAACGCCGCACCCACCAGCCCGCGCGTTGGTGCTCACCAGCGGCACCTGGTCTCCAATGCCATCACCACACCGGTCAAGTGCGGCGAGTGCCACGTTTCCGTCACCAATATCCGCGCCGGTAACCACTGGAACTACTCGACGGCAACCCTGACGTTCAACGGCAGGGCAACTGCCCAGTCGCACGTGCCGTCTATCTCAGGACGTACGAATGGCGCAATTCAGTGTAACAACACCTTCTGCCACAGCGGCAAATACAACTCAGGTTCTACTATTGCACCGTTCTGGAACATGACCGGTCTGGTAAAAGAGACCGCAAACCGTGTTGACCAGGCATGCAACAAGTGCCACGCCATGCCGCCTGCAGCCGTGGGAAGCCATTCCGGCTACACCCTGAACGCTTCCGACACCATGGCAACGGTCGCAGCTACCTGTGGCGGCTGCCATAACAACCTCAACCCGGCAGCAACAAATGTCGGCAACGTGTTCCTCGACAAGAGCAAGCATATCAACGGTACCATCGAGGGCGGCAACTGCCTCGGCTGCCACGCTACGGCAAATGGTAACAGGTATGGAATTCTCGGGCAGTTCACCAGTAACAAGTTCCAGTCCCACCACGTACAGGGCCGGACTATCACTGCTGCTGACTGCTACCAGTGCCACATGGAGGCTGCTGACACCAACGGTACCCCCGATTCCAACTACCACGTAGGGACCGTCGGTTCCGGTGCAGCTGTCAACCTGGTTGTCTGGGTCAATGGTGCCCGCAGTACAACCTATATCTCCTACACTGCCAACGGCAGCCGCTCCTCCATCGCGAAGCTGAACGATCACTGCCTCGGGTGCCACAACACGGCAACTACGGTCAAACCGTTCAATACCTACAGTACCCACCGGTACTCACCTGAGGCTCGACTGGCCACACCGAAAGCCAAGACCAGTGTTCAGTCCCGTTACTCCAGTACCCGTACCGTCCAGTGGAGCTACTACTCCTACTCCTCCGCAACCGGCGGGGTCTCCAGGTTCGGTACCAATCAGAAGTTCAGGGTGACCAAGGCCCTGTCCGCCCACGGCAATGCCGTCAACAACCAGATGCAGACCTGGTCCGATGTTGCCAACGGTGCCGGTGATGACGGTAACGGTGCCGACTACACCAACAACAAGTCCACCCGCCGGAACGTCTTCTGTGCCGACTGCCACAACTCCCACGGTTCCGATGCAACCGGTATTACCAGCTCCTACTCCAGCGCCACCGGTCGTTACAAAGGCGGCCTGCTCAAGTCTACCAAGGCTGGTTGGGGCGGTTACACCGTCGACTACAAACCGACGTCACGGACCATCAACTACCGTAACTACAGTAGCACCACGGCGTCAACTTCGGCCCTGTTCAATGCCGGTGCCGCAATCTGTAACGACTGCCACAACAACGACACCAGGAAAGTCAACATCAACAAGCCTTGGTCCATCACCGGCACTTACAGCTCCACCAAGGCAATCGTCGGTTACTGGAGTACGCCGTACTTCGACAACTACACCGTCAACTCTGTGAAACGCACGGCATATAAGGCCGGTGGTGCCGTAGGCAGCATCAAGGACCTCCGCAAGCCGATGGGCGGTCACTTCGGCTCCTCCGTCAATGGTGTTCAGGCTGGCCATGCCGGCGAGATCAACGGCCTCTGTACGCCATGCCACGATCCCCACGGTGTCTCCAACGCCCTCGGCGCTGACCGGGATCACGGCGTACCGCTCCTCAAGGGTACCTGGATCACCTCACCGTACCGCGAAGACAAGGCAGACAAGATCGTCAAGCGCGGCGGCGGCTCCAACTACACCGGCATGAACAACATGGGTGCCGTCCCGGGTTACCACATCGATCAGAACACCTTCATCCCGACGGCAGCTGCCCTGATCAAGAGCGGTGGTGCGGCAACCGCAACCGCCAAGTCGAACCTGCGGTCCCAGAGGTTCCGTGCCTTCAATACCCTGAGCTCCGCCCTGACCCTGCATACCGAGACCACGCCGTCCGCCTTTGCCGGTATCTGTCTCGAGTGCCACACCCAGCAGGCGCTGACCGGCTCGGCTACCAATACCACCTCGGCACCCTGGATGAGCAAGGAGCGCGTCCACCAGTCGGTAGCCGGCTGGGCATCCACCAACGGCACCAACACTGCCAACAAGGTTCATGCCTACACCTGCTCCAAGTGCCATGCGCCGCACGTCTCCCGTCTGCCGCGGCTCCTGGTGACCAACTGCCTGGATGCACGTCACTCCGGCCAGTTCGCAACGGGGAGCACGAACCAGATCAGTACTGCCACAGCGACCACCAACACCTTCGGGAACATCAACCAGTCCATCGCCAGCTCGGCCCGCGGTGGCGGGCGCTTCCCGGGTGGTGGTTCCCGTTACTCCGGTACCCCCGGCTCCGCCCAGAACTCCGGTGGCTGGTGGTTCCAGACCAACGGTGCAGCAGGTACGGTCCAGCCGGTTGGTACGACCAGCACGACCGCCTACGGTTCCAACTGCCACAATGCCACCAACGCCGGTGGTGCCACGTGGAACCCGGCAACCCAGATCTGGAACAAGAAGTCCCGCTGGTAAAAACAATCGGGGCGCCTTCGGGCGCCCCACAACCAAAAATCTGCTATAGTTGTGTTGAAAATTATGAAAGGAGGTGCCGACTATGAAAAAGAGCTACGTAACTCCGAAGGTTGTAGGTAGTGCGGTTGTTCATCCCTGCTAAACTGAGCCAGGACCTGTTTGCGAGGGTGGGATCATGACTGATCTCACCCTTTTTTTATAACGTGATCCGGCTCTTTCGGTTACAGTTGCATTGCAGCCGATTTTGTCATACTACAGTGTACACTCCCATCGATTTGGTCAGGAAGTTCATGAAGCTTGTCATCCAGATTCCGTGCTATAATGAAGCAAAAACCCTGCCGGTTACCCTGGCGGCGCTCCCCCGAAGAGTCGACGGTTTTGATGTCGTCGAATGGCTGGTGATCGACGATGGCAGCAGTGACGGTACCGCCGACGTTGCCAGGTCGTGGCACGTCGATCATATCGTTCAGCACGGTTTTAACCGGGGACTGGCTCAGGCATTCATGACGGGTATCAGGACCGCGCTGGACCGCGGCGCGGACGTCATTGTGAATACCGACGCTGACAATCAGTACAATGCCGATGATATCCCTCAGCTGCTGGAGCCTATTCGTGCCGGTCGGGCAGGTTTCGTCGTTGGGATCCGCCCTGTGTACGAGGCCAGCGACATGCCATGGCTGATCCGTGTCATGCACAAGGTAGGGAGTCTTGTCGTGATGAAGGCGAGTGGTACCGCCATTACCGATCCTCCCAGCGGTTTCCGGGCATTTACCCGTGACGTTGCGGGCAGGTTGCAGGTGCATAACCGGTATACCTATACCCTGGAGACAATCATTCAGGCCGGAAACTCCGGCATTGCGGTCGAACCTGTTGCCATCCGGATCAACGGGAAGAAGCTGCGCCCATCTCGGCTCATGTCATCTCCCTACAGTTATGTGGCCAAGTCGGCGGTCATCATCCTCAGGTCGCTACTCGTTTACAATCCACGTCGTTTTCTGGCGTGGGTCGCCATGCCCCCGGTTCTCGCGCTTGTCCTTGCGGGGGTGCTCTGGTTCATTGACTGCTGCCGGTTGTCCGCACTGGTTGTTCTCGGATGCTCTGCGCTCGCGCTGTTCTGTACCCTGCTGATCGCATATCCGGTGCTGGTATGCCGGGGAGCATATGCAGGAGGGGGCGACCCCGGGGGAGGAGCCAGTGGAACTGCGTGAAGCAATAGCCTCCCGGCGGAGTACCCGGACCTATTCCCCTGAACCGGTCGGCCGTGCCATCGTCGAAGAGCTGGTACTGCAGGCAACTGCAGCTCCCTCGGCCTGCAATCGACAGGGTTGGAGGTTCATCCATCTTGGTGACAGGGCTGATCTGGACTGGCTTCACAGGCGTGGCGGATCATTGGTGCTGCGCTCCGCACGGCAGGCGCTGCTTGTCTGCTACCAACGGAATACCGATAATGCCGAATGGCAGGACAATATCCAGAGTGCAGCTGCTGCCATAGCCTACTTCCAGTTGCTCGCCCATGAAATGGGGATTGGCTCCTGCTGGATCTGCCATCTCCCGCCCCCAAGGGAGATTGTCTTGAAGTTCGGACTGCCCCCGGCGTATATGCCGGTAGCGGTCGTCACGTTCGGCTATTACAAAGAAGACAGGACTGAACGGGAATCTTCTGTAAACTCCCGGCAGAGGCTCCTTGCCATGGACAGGTGGGATTTCCCCGTGGAAGAGACCGATACACTGACCGTGGCGTTCATGGTGAGAACTGCGCTCAGGAAATTTTACTACGTGCTCCCCTTCAGAAGCCTGCTGCGGAAATGGGTGGAGCGCTACGAGAAGAAGTTTGATGAGTAACCGTACACAGGACATGGCCCACGCGGAGCTGTTGGCAGCCTTCGAGCGACATTTGCTGCGGGCTGTACCCCGTTTGCTGACACAACTCGACCGTGATCCTGATTCCCCGACGTTCGGCTGCTTCGATCGACATTTCTGGCACTACAAGATGCGCGATTTCGCGTCGATGGTCCTGCAACAGGGGATGCTGGTGCTTGATACCCTGTATCACCATCGATTTCCAGGTAATCCCCTGTACCAGGAGCCGGTGGTCCTCTCCTGGATAGACGGGGCGCTCCGTTTCTGGGCGGCGTCACAGCTCCCCTCCGGATCGTTCAACGAATACTACCCTTATGAGGAAGGATTCCCGCCGACGGCATTTTCCCTCTTTGCGGTGACCCTGACACTCCGCAGGCGTGGTGTGCCGGCAGGAGGGGAGGCGGTGCTGCGTTCAGTCCAGAAGGCGGCAGATTGGCTGCTGAAAAAGACGGAGCATCAGGCGCTCAATCAGGAAGCAGTGGCATTGGCGGCACTCTCGCTGGCAGCGGAACTGCCAGGCGTCACGCTGAACAGGGAGCTGCTGGCACAACGGCTCGATGATTTTTTCGCACAGCAATCGCCGGAAGGGTGGTTCCCCGAGTACGGCGGTGCCGATACCGGATACCTGTCGGTACTGCTCGATGCGCTGTCGGTCTATCATGAGCTGAGCGGGGACAGCCGTGCTGCGGCTGCCATGGAGAAGGCGCTGCGGTTCATCAGCAGCCTGATTTCCGTTGCCGGGACGACCCCGGTCATGACCAATTCCCGCAACACGGACTACATCGTGCCCCATGGCATCGTGTGCATGGCAGAGTCCAGCCCCCTTGCAGCGGAGGTTGTGAGGACCCTGTTTGCCGACGTGGAAAAACCCGGACACTTCCTGCAGGCAACGGACGACCGGTATCTCTGCCACTATGTCTATCAATCCTGTTTCCGCTCCCTGGAGCGGTTTTCGCGCATCAGCACCGAAAGCGAAACGCTCCCCGCCGGGAGGGGAGGGGACATCTTCCACCCGGAGGCAGGTATCCATATCCGTCATACGGCCGGCAGCCGGTCGACGTACACCGCCGGTCGCAAGGGGGGAGTGTTCTACCTCTACGGGAGGGGGGGCCTGCTCTGCGCCGATTTCGGCTGGCGGCAGAAGACCGCCGGCAATCACCTGCTCGTGACTCACTGGCAGCATGCCGATAACAAGGTGGTGGTGGGGGGAGACGGCGACAATGTCGTTGTCGCGTCCGAGGGGAGTGTCACCGTGCACGGCCAGCCGGTGTCGGGAGTGCTGCGCCATGCCCTCCTGCGGCTCACAAGCAGGTTGCTCGGCAACCGGATTATCGCATTTCTCAAGGAGCGGCTTATATTCAGGGCAGTGGACAGCGGCATCAGGTACCACCGGGAAGTCATCCTGCAGCAGGATGCCATTACGCTGCGTGACACGTTTTACGGCAAGATGCTGCCGGCCTTCGAGCCCTGTCCCGCTCCGCCCCATTCCGTGCGTCATGTTGCCAGTGCGGCAAACTTTAACCGGGAGGAACTCCTTGCAGCAGGTGCCCCCCAGAGGACGGTGCTGCGCACGGCGGACAGCCTGGTCATCACGACAACCGTGCCTCTGGCCGGAGGGGGCGGGGGGAGGTGATGCCCATGACCAGATACCTGCTGTTCGGCGCACTGCTGCTGGCAACGTCGGCCCCGGCTCTTGACAAGCCTTCCTCCCGGTACAATCCGCCGGGGGGGACACTGGTAAACGATCACGACATAAGGATAACGTCTGCCGGCGGTGCGGCAACCAAGAGGGGAGAAATCATCCGCTTCATCTGGGGACGCGGGGGTATCCCCTACGGCAAGCTTCCCGTCAATGTCAGTCGTGGCAGCATCAAGCCGGATAACCTTCCCAACCTTGAACGGGTCGATACTCTCCACATCGGGATGGATGGAGGGGTAAAGGGGCTTTCCCACCTCTTTCTGCCAAAGCGAAAGAATGCCAACCGGTTGGCGGTGCTGCACCTGGGCCATACGGATGGCTGCACCTTTAATGACAACGTGCCGGGAGAACCTGATATCGGCATGCGCCGGACGATCAGTGCCCTGCTGGCCGAAGGTTTTGCCGTCCTGGGCGTCTACATGCCCCAGGTGACACCCGAGGACTGCCGCTGGGAGCACGAGAAGCTGTTCAGGATCAGGACCGCCGGCAGTCCGTTGAAGTTCTTCCTCGAACCGACCCTGGTCAGTCTCAACTATATCCGCAAAACGTATCCCCAGTACCGTGAGTTCGGCATGATCGGCCTCTCCGGCGGTGGGTGGACGACGACCCTCTATGCTGCCATTGACCCGCGCATCACGGTCAGCATCCCCGTGGCCGGCAGCCTGCCGCTCTACCTCTGCCATGAAGGGTACGGTCATGACATCGAACAGAGGCTTGACAGTTTCTATCGCCTGGCAGGGTACCCCGAACTCTACCTTCTTGGTGTCCTGGGCGCTGGGCGCCGGCAGATCCAGGTCCTGAACCTCCGTGATGACTGCTGTTTCGGCGCGGGGCAGCATGACCGCCGCCTGACCGGCATGCCGTTCGTCCCGTCCGTGCGCGACTATGAACGGCGCGTGCAGAAGATTGCGGCGCAGCCCGGTTTCGGCTCGTTCCGGGTCTTCATCGATGAGAAGGCGACTGGCCACATGATTTCCGACCATGCCATCCGCACCGTCATCCTCCCGGAACTGCGCCTCGGGACGGTTCCCCCGGGAAAAGGCTCGAAATGAAGATCAACCTTGTGTCCGTCGAGGATGGCATCGACAATATCGGCTTCAGGAAGATCTCCGCATTCGTCAAGGCCCACTACCCCGGGACGGGAATTCATTACGTGACAACGGGGAATTTCCGCTCGCTGGTGCGGGTCCTCACCATGCAGGGGGTTGCCCCGCTGCAGCGGGAGGATATCGAGGCCATAGCTGCCCGGATCGCCGATGCCCGGGTCGTGGCGTTCTCGTCGATGACCCCCTATGCCGGGGTGACCGCGGAGATAATCGCCGCCGTCAGGCAGCGCAATCCCGCCGCCCTGATCGTCTGGGGGGGGATCCATGCCATCATCGAGCCTGAGGATGCCATCAGGCATGCTGATGCCGTCTGCACCGGCGAGGGGGAGTTCGCCTTTCTGCAACTGCTGGCGGCCTGCGAGGCGGGAGAGCCCCTCGAAGGGACGCCGGGGTTCTGGGTCAGGACGCCCGGGGGGGTGGCCAGGAACGCCAACCTGCCGCTCATGACCGGTGCCGACATGGACGGGTTGCCGGTGCCGACCTACCAGGATGGCGAGCTCATCTACCGGCGCGGGGAGGGGTTCGTGCCGCTCACCCCCCTGGATTACGTCAACTGGTGCGGCCTGGCCTACAACACGGTCTGGTCCCTCGGTTGTCCCATGAACTGCATCTACTGCGGCAACTCGAAATTCATCGAATACGACGCCGACTACCGGAAAATACGCCATTCGGCACCGGCAACGATCGTTGCGGAGATCAGGGGAGCCATCCGCAAGCACCCCCATATCTCCACCGTCGTGTTCCACGACGACAGCTTCATGGCCCTGCCGTACAAGGTCCTGGAGGAGTTTTGCCGACTCTATACCCGTGAGATCGGCCTCCCCTTTGCGGTGATCGGCCTCGTCCCCACCTATGTGACCCAGGAGAAGATGGCGCTGCTGGTTCATGCCGGGATGAACCGGGTCAGGATGGGCATCCAGTCGGGAAGTCAGCGTATTCTCGACTTTTACGAGCGGCAGACGCCGCTGCAGCGGATTCGCGAGAGCTGCGCGATCATCAACCGGTTCAGCTCCCGGATGATCCCGCCTGCCTATGACCTCATCCTTGACAACCCGATGGAAACGGCGGAGGACACGGCCGCGACCCTGGACCTGCTCTACGGGTTGCCGAAACCGTACACCCTCAACCTGTTTGCCCTCCGGGTCATCCCCAATACCCGGCTTGCCACTGCCCTTGAGGAACGGCATATCCCGGTCCCTCCCATCAGCCTGACCCTCCCCAATCACCTGCCGACCCTGGCAAACCTGGCGATCTATCTGATCCTGCTCTTCAGGCTGCCGCCCGGCCTCTTTGCCTGGCTCCGGAACAGGGCGCTCCCCTCCTGGCAGGAGCAGCCCCGGTATCCGCGACTGCTCCTGCTGTTGCGGGTGCTCTATCTGTCGCGCCGGGCATATGACCACCTGCGCTTCATGGATTTTTCCGTCCTCACCGGCAGGGCCGGCTACCTGCTCTGGCAGTCCGGCCTGATCGGCCTGTGGCAGCGACGGTTCCGGCATACACGGGGGGCAATGGGCTAATGTGCGGTGTCGTCGGGATATTCTCACCCGCTGACCGGGAGTCCCTCTGGCCGGAAACGACCAGGAACGCCATGCTGGGCAGGGTCAGGCACCGGGGGCCGGACGGGGAAGGGGAGTACACGGCCCCCGGGCTGTTCCTCGGGCATGCCCGGCTGGCGGTCCTGGACATCTCGGCAGCCGGCCGGCAGCCGATGTGTTCCCCGGATGGCAGGCTGGTCATAACCTACAACGGCGAGATCTACAACTTCCGCGAACTCAAGGGGGAGTTGGAGGCCCTGGGGCACCGTTTCAGCACCCGTTCCGATACCGAGGTGCTGCTGGCGGCGTGGCTGGAGTGGGGCGACGCTGCCGTGAAAAAGCTCGACGGGATCTTTGCCTTTGCGATCTACGACAGGGATGCCCGAACGCTCTGGCTGGCGCGGGATCCGATGGGGGTCAAGCCGCTTTTCTACCAGGTGGTCGGGGGGGCGCTCTTTTTCGCCTCGGAGCTGCAGGCTCTGTTCAGTGATGGGAACCCGGTGCCACCGGCCGAGCCGGAGGATCTGGACTGCTACTTCACGTTCAATTACCTGCCGGCGCCCCGCACGGGGCTGTCGGGGGTCCGGCAGCTGGAAGCCGGCTGCCTGCTCCGGATGGACGAACGGGGCGCCGACTTGACCCGTTACTGGGAACTCCCGTACAATAGGGAGCTCATCCCCTGGAACGGGGAGACGGTGGCGCGGTTCCGTGAGCTGCTGGTGCGGTCGGTCCGGCGGCAGATGGTCAGCGACGTCCCCCTTGGGCTTTTCCTGTCGGGAGGGCTGGATTCCTATGCCGTGGCCCTGGCTGCAGTGGAGGCGGGCGAAGTCCCGGACGCCTATACCGTAGGTTTCAGTGAGGAAAAATTCGACGAGCGGGCCGAGGCGGCTGAATATGCCCGCTACCTGGGGATCAGGTCACTCGCCTTTCAGTTCGACTGGTCCGGCAGTGTCATCGAAGAAACCCTCGGTTCCCTGGGGGAGCTCCTGGCCGATGCATCGTTGTTCCCCCTGTTCCAGCTGGCACGGTTCGCCAGGGCCGGCGCTGCGGTCATACTTGCCGGCGACGGTGGCGACGAGTTGCTGGCAGGATACTCCACCTATGCTGCCGGTGAACTGACCCCTTACGTCCGCGCGCTTCCCGCCGGGGTCAGGTCCCTGTGCCGCCGTGGGGCCCGACTGCTTCCGTCGGATAACGAGCGGTACGGGATGGGGATGGTGCTGACACGGCTGATCGATGCCGCCGCCGAAGGGCCGAAGCGGGACCATGCATCGTTTCGGAGGATTTTCGGCCCCGCAGTGAAACAGCGGCTGTATCGACCTGAGTTTGCCCGAACGGTTGCCGGTACCGACCCGGTGGGTGAGTATGCGGCCTTCATGGAGACGGCCCCCGCCGGCAGGTCGTACCTCGCAGCCCGGCAGCATGCCGACCTCCTCTTCCATCTGCCGGGCATCCTTGCCAAGGTCGACCGCATGAGCATGGCCCACGGCCTCGAAGTGCGGGTGCCGCTGCTCTCCCCGGAGATGGTCGCATTCTGCATCAACCTGGACGACCGGGCGAAACGGTCGCTCTTTTCAGGGAAGAGAATCATGAAGTCGGCGCTTTCCGGACAGATCCCGCCGGCGGCGCTGCGGCGCCGCAAGGTCGGTCTCCTCCCGCCGGTCGACCGCTGGTTCAGGGAGCCCGCCATGAATACCGTGTTTGGCGACTACCTGGGGATGGCCCGCGGCTCCCTGGCCGAACTCCGGTGGGACGAAGTGGAGCGGTTCTGGCAGGAGCACCGTCAGGGGAAGGTCGAAGGGGGATTCGTGCTTCTGGGGATTCTGCAGTACATCAACTGGAGCATGAAATGCAGGCGGGCACATGCCGGGTGAGTGCTTCCATCGACCAGCGGTGACGGCTGTGACTCCCGGCCCGGGGGGAGCGGCTGAGCGGCTGCTCGCCAGACTAGCCTGCCCGTTCTGCCGGCGCGGAACACTCCGGGAGGGGATGGCCGGCCGGCTTGCCTGCAGGGGGTGCGGGCGTGAGTTCCCCGTGCTGAACGGCATCCCGGCACTCGTTGCCGACGAGGAGCTCGGGTACGGGGAGGTGGCACCGGAGCGCTGGGACGCCTTTCTGGCGATGAAGTCCAGGGCCTATGGCGGCTGCTCGGTCATCAGTCGGCTGTACAACCATTACCACCGGTATGCCGCCCGCAGACGGCACCTCTGTGGCCAAGCCCCCCTGACCGTGGATGTCGGTTTCGGCATCGGCGAACACGCACCCTTTGTTTCGGATGAGGAAAAGGGGGCCGGATCGTTCATCGGCATCGATCTCGACCGTCGCAAGCTGGAGCACTACCGGACCGGCCACGGCGAGATACCGGTGCTGCAGGCGTCGGCATGCCGGCTCCCCTTTGCCGATGGCAGCGTCGATGTGGTACAACTCCTCGCCGTGCTGGAGCATTTCCCTCCGGAGCGTCTCGGGGAGGTCGTCGCCGAGGCGGTGCGCGTCCTCAGGACCGGCGGGGTGATGATCGCCTGCTATCCCGCCGAAGGGGGGCGCCTTTTGCGGCTCTCCCAGCGGATCATGCATGCCTATCTCAGGCGCAGGACCGGGTTTGACCTGGATGGGGAGCTGGTCCACCATCACCAGGTACCGGCGGTGGCGGTGAGGCAACTGCTCGCCGGGCGGCGGGAGTTGCGGAACGTCGATTCCCTGTTTTATCCCCTGGGGCTGAAACGGATTGATTTCGCCCTCTTTCTGAACGAGACATACCGTAGGGTATGACGGAGGCCCCCATTTCCCGGCGCGTGTCCATCATACGGCAGAACCTGAGCCATCTGCTCCTGAAGATGGTCTTCTTCCGCCTGCTGCTGTTGAAGGGGCGGGTCACCGTCCGCAAACTGCGAACCCTGACGGAGAATGCCTGCGCCTACCGCCGGCGTGCCGAAACGGCCGGTGCGTCGCCGACGGTGGCGCTGTTCGATGTCTCGAACCGCTGCAATCTCTTCTGCCCGACCTGTCGCCGTTCCCGAACCGACGTGGTCGACCTGTCGGGGCAGACGGCGGAGCAAACAGGTCTCGGCGAACTCAGCCTGGAGCGATTCGTCAGGATCATCGACGATCTCCACCGGGATCTGCTGCTGGCGACGCTGTACGTGTCGGGTGAACCGCTCCTGAACAGCGACCTGGGGGAGATGGTTGCCCATGCCGGCCGGCGCGGCGTTGCCACGATGCTTTCCACCAACGGCATGCTCCTCGACGGGGCGATGTCGGAGAGGCTTCTCGACGCCGGGCTCGACTACCTGAAGGTTGCGGTCAGCGGCTTCACCCAGGACGTGTACGGGATCTATCACCGGGGGGGGGATATCGAAACCGTGCTGCGCAACCTTGCTGCCTTCGAACGGTTGCGGCGCCAGCTGGGCAAGCGCTGCCTGGTGGTGCTCGACTACATCCTCTTCGAACATAACCGGCACCAGGTGGGGGACCTGCGGCGTTTCTGCCGGGAACACGGCATCATCTTCTCCCTCCGGTATGGCCGGGTGCTGGCCGGCTCTTCCCTGGAGAGCCCGCCAGAGAGCCGGGAGCACTATCTGCCGAAACAGCGGCCGTGCGACTGGCTCTGGAAGATCATGGTCTTTTGTCATGACGCCAGGGCGGTCCCCTGCTGCCAGTTTGCCACCTGCGCCACATCCCCCCTGGTCATGGGGCACGGCGACGACGAACCGGCAGGGGCGATCTGGAACGGCCCCTCCTACCGGGAACTGCGCCGGCAGCAGGCCCGGGGCGGGCGCCGCGGCCTTCCCCTGTGCGAAAACTGTTTCTATTCCGGAATTGACTTTCAGAGTTGATCATGAAGAGCTGGCTTGCGACATACCGTACCCCCCTCCTCCTGACCCTGCTGACCCTCGGCATGCTGCTGGTGATGGAGGCTGCCCACCCGTACTTCTTCCTCCAGGACGACAACCGGACCTATCATCTCCCCTACCACCTCCACAACCTGCGGGCGCTCCTCGGCGGCGAGCTCCCCCTGTTCAACTTCAACCAGTACCTGGGCACGCCGGTCAGTTTCCTCTCCGCCCCGTTCTACCCCCTCAACTACCTCGCCCTGCTGCTGAGCAGGTTGTTTCTCGGCCACTATTTCGGCGCCATGGAGTTCATCGCCGCCATGCACCTGGTGATCGGGGTGCTCGGGTTCTACCGTTTCGCCCGGGGGCTGGCCCTGGACGGGGCGAGCAGCTCGTTCGGCGCCATTGCCTGGGGCTTTTCCCCCTTTGTCATCACCATCGGCAATTCATGGATCCATACCCTGGGGTATGCGGCCTGGCTCCCCTGGATTCTTCACTACTCCCTCAGGCAGCTCGACGGCTTCAGCATCAGGCCGTTTCTCGCCCTTCTGGGGGTGCGCCTTCTGGCCTTGCTCCTCGGCTACCCCCAGTGGTTTCTCTACACGGCCACCTTTGACCTTCTGCTGGTCGGGGCGTTTCATCTCCTGAAAAAACGGGATGCCGGCGTGCCCGGTTGCGGGACAGGGGCGCTCATCCTCGCCTATTTCGGCAACTACCTGGCGTTAGCCCTCCTCTCCCTCCCGGTGCTGCTGCAGCTGTTGCGCGAGTCCAGTCTCTCCGTCGGCCGGAAGGGGGTCCTCCCCTGGGATGTGTACTCCCTGTACTCCTACGGGATATCGCAGTGGCTCCACGGCCTGTTCGTACCGTTTCTCGATGTGCCGTACCACTATTTCGGGGAACTGCACTTCGTTTCCCACGTGGGGTACCTGACCCTGGTTTTCGTGCCGGCCGCGCTCTTCCTCCGGGGGGCTCCCTCCCGGAACCGGCGGGTAACTGTCTTTGCCCTCCTGGCGCTGTTGTCGTTCCTCTGGTCGGCGGATATCCTCGTCGCCCGGCTCGTCTACTATCTTCCCGTCTTCGGCAAGATGCGCTATCCGTTCAAGCTGCAGATGTTCACCGGATTCTTCCTCGTCACCCTGGCCAGCTACGGTTGCAACGCCTTTTTCGCCAGACTGAAGGGGAAGGCCGCCACGACAACCCTGACGGTACTGGTCCTTCTGCTCCACATCGCCAATTTCCTGGTGCTGTACGGCTGTTTCCCCCAGAACATGCTGTCACATCACCTCGATGTCCCCCCCTTTGCCGAGCCCCTTGCCAGGGAGTTCGACGGGGGACGGATCGTCAGTGCCGGCCCCGATGTGATCTGGGATGGCGAACGGGTCGTGCCCGGCGCTACCGTGCCGACCCTTGGCTACAACTATGCGATGCTCTGGGGGCTGTACCAGCTCGGCGGTTACGAGGCGCTTCTCTCCGAGCAGAACTTCAACGCCGCCCTCGGGTTGATCAACAATTCGATCTTCAATGTCCCGGCGGGCAGCGCCCTCGATTTCCAGCGGGATGTCCCCCTCGACTACCTGAGGGAGTGGGGGGTCGGCTGGTACGTGGTCAGCGGCGGGGTCTCCCTTGCCAATACCGACGGCCTGATTCCGCTCCGGAAGGACCGGTACCGCACCGTGCTCCGTGACCCTGCGGCAAAACCTCTGGTCTACCTCATGGACGGGGGGGGAGGGGACACGGTGTCGTACCGGATAGGGACGAATTCGATCCGCATGGAGACCGACGTCGCCACCGATGGCAGGATTCTCGTCAATTTCCTCTACAACCCGAACTTCACCGCATCCCTCGACGGCAAACCACTGCCGGTCTCGACGACGGAAGTCGGCCAGATGGTGCTCCCTGCGCCAGGGGGGAAGCATGTCATCCTCCTGGCGTACCGGGACCCCTGGTTCAGCAGGGGGCTCTGGGTCGCGGCCATCACCCTGCTGCTGCTCGCGGGGTGGGGGCTCGCCGCCGCTGTCCGCCCCCCGGATGCCGCCACCGGGGGTACCTGATGCGTTTACCGGACAACATCTCCGGCCGGGGGTCCTGGCTCATCGTCCTGACACTGGTGGCGCTCTGCGCGGCCCTGTACCTGAAAACCCTTTTTTACGGGATCACCAATGTGGATGACGAGGTGATGATCACCGGCAATCTCCCGTTTCTGCGGAATATTGCCAACGTCACCAAGGTGTTTACCACCGATGCCTTCTATCTGCACCGGGAGATCGACCTGTACCGTCCGCTCCAGTCCCTGACGTACATCATCGATGCCCAGTGGGGGGATGACACGGTCTTCTTTGCCCACCTGACCAACGTGGTGCTGCACATCGTCACCTGTCTGACGGTCTATCGCCTGCTGCTGAGGCTGGAGTTCCGCCGGGACCTGGCAGCTGCCGGCGCCCTGGTCTACGCGGCCCATTACCTGTTCATGACGGCGGTTGCCTGGATACCCGCCCGGGGCGACCTGCTGCTGGCCCTGGGGAGCTTCCTGGCGCTTCTGACCCTGATAGATTCTCTTGACCGCCCCGACTGGAAACCTCTCCTGCTTCACCTCCTCTGCTTCACGCTGGCACTGTTCGCCAAGGAGAGCGGGGTGGTCCTCCCCCTGCTGTTCGCCATCTATGTCTGGAGTCACGGCCGCATGGGGCTCCTGGGGCGGCGGCATCTGCTGCTGCCGGTCTATTACCTGGCTGCCGGCGGTGCCTACTGGCTGCTGAAGGGGATGGCGGTGGCCGATTCCGCCTACGAGCGGGGGGTGACGCCGTTCCTGAAGAATCTCCATCACCTCCCGGAAATGGTCGCCAAATTCTACCTCCCCCTGAACATGTCCACGCTGCCGGCCTACAGTCTTGCCGCCACCCTGACCGGGACGGTTGTCATTGCGGCTCTCGCGGCGTCGTATGGGCTCTTCCCCCGGCTGCGGCAGCGGCGGCCGCTCTTCTATGGGGCCTGGTTTCTCCTCTTCATGCTCCCGGGCATGACCTACTACCCCAACTTTTACTCCTTTTCCAACGAGCATGTGGATCACCGCTCCTACCTGATCTGTTTCGGGCTGCTGCTGCTCAACCTCCATATCGTCCAATGCTTCGACCTGGACCGGGGGAGGTATTTCAAGCCGCTCCTCACGGTGCTCCTCTGCTACCTGGCCGTTTTCAATGTGGTCCTGAGCCGGAGCTACCGCAATCCGGAAACGTTCGCCCTCCAGGCGATACGGATGCACTCCAATTCCGCCCTGGCCTATGCCAACTACGGTGCGGCGAAGTTTCAGCAGGGTGACGAGCTGGAAGCGCTCCGCTATCTCAACCAGTCCCTGCGTATCGTGCACAAGTTCATGCCCGCCCTCCACTACCGGGCCCGGATCTTCGTGAACCGGGGGATGTACCGGCAGGCTCTTGCCGACCTGGACGCGATCTTTTCCGTTGATCCTGCCTACGATGCCACCGATTACCTGCTCCGGGGCGGGGTCAAGGCCGAGCTGCGGGACTACGAAGGGGCCGAACGGGACCTGCTTGCCGGGCTGCAGCTCGATCCCCAGCTCACCGAGGCGCGGGTCACCCTGGGCCGTCTGCGCCAGGGGCAGGGACGGACGAGCGAAGCCTGTGCCGATTGGCGTGCCGCGGCAGCGGGGGGGAGCAGTGCCGCCGGCGACTATCTCGGGAGGTATTGCCGGTGAGGCTTCAGGTCGACAGCCACCGTGGCGGGGAGGCGTCCACTGCCGGTGGCCGGATACTCTCCGGCCGTTTCGGGATGGTCTGCCTGGTCGGGCTCCTGTTTGCCTTGGTCGCCCTGATCCAGTGGGCGATCCCCTCCCCCCTGGACGATGACACCGCCTACCATTTTGCCGTTGCCCGGCTGATCCGGGAACACGGCATCCTGCAGAGCTTTCCCTGGACCCGGTTCAGCTGGCAGTTCGACCACTACGCCGACAAGGAGTTTCTCTTCCACCTCCTCTTCGTCCCCTGGACCGGCCTCGGTTACAACGCTGCGGCGCGGATTGTCGGTACCCTGGGGGGAGGTGTGATCCTCTCGGCGGTCTTTCTCGTGCTGCGGGCCGAAAAGGTGCCACGGGCCTGGTGCTGGGCGGTGCTCCCCCTGGGAACGACGATCTTCCTCTACCGCTTCTGCCAGGTCCGGCCCCATCTCTTCTCCATCGCCCTGGCGATCCTGCTGGTATGGGCCTATTGCCGGCGCCGGCCGCTCCTGCTGTTCGTCGCTGCCCTTTGCTACCCCCTCTGCTATGTCGCATTCTGGCAGATACCGCTGCTGCTGGTCCTGGCGGCCGAAGGGGGACGGCTGCTTGCCGGGGGGCGCCGCGACTGGCGGCAGCCTGTGCTCCTCTGCGCCGGGCTCGTCGCCGGTGTCGCCCTGCACCCCAATTCCTGGAACCTGCTGCAGATCAACTGGATCCACATGACGGACATCCTCATGCGCAACGCCTGGGGAAAGCACCTGGAGTTCAACATGGGGGAGGAGTTCGAGCCGTTCTCCCCGGTCGAGTGGGTGCGGAACATGGCCGTGCCGACCCTGGCGATGGTCTATGCCGCCCGTGGCGCGTGGCGGGCCAGGCGGGAGGATGAGCTGCTTCCCGCCATCGGGCTGGCCATGCTGCTCTTTCTGCTCCTTACCCTGCGCACGAACCGGTTCCTGGAATACTCCGTACCCTATGCCATCCTCTGTCTGGCCCTGGTCTCCCGGCAGCGGCAGCAGGGGTGGATCCTGCCGCTGTTCGCCGGTCTGTCCCTCGCCTGGACGCTGCTGGCGGGCATCCCCCTGGTGCAGTACCTTACGTCCCGCCAGCCGCGCATCTGGGAGATGGACCGGTCGGTGAGCCAGGTCATCGCCCGGTCGGTGCCCGTGGGGGGGGCGGTCTTCACCTGTGGCTGGGAGTACACGGGGACCCTGATGGTGGAGGTGCCTGACCGGAACTACCTGGTGGCCCTAGACCCGACCCTGCTGTACCGTCGCGATCCCGGGCTGTACGACCTCTGGTACCGCACCATGCGGGACGCTCCCCCCTCGTCGGCCGAGGTCGTGCGCAGGGATTTCGCCAGCCGCTACGTCGTCTGCCTCGACCATCCGACCCTGCACCCCTTCTTCGATGCCCTCAGCCGCGACCGGGCAACACGGGTGCTCCACAGCGACGGCAAGTGGGTGCTGTTCGATCTTCAGGGCGCCGCCGGAGGGGTGAAGTGATCGCGGTGACCTCTTCAGCCAACCGCCCGGCGGTGAAGCGCTTCCTGCCCGACCTCCTGTTCGCCGGACTCGTCCTGCTGTTCATCGGTCTCTCCCTCCTCTCTTCCCGCCAGGAGTCGGTGACCATCGACGAGTTCCGCCACCTCTCAACGGGAGTGTATTACTGGCAGAGCGGGGATTACTCCTTCGATGCCGCCACCCCTCCTCTCTGGAAAATGGCCATGGCGCTCCCCCCCTATCTCGACGGTGCACAGCCGGTACGGTTCCGTCCCGTGCCGGACAGTGCCGCCGGCTGGGAGCCCTGGTTCGTGGCCACGGATTTCATGCGCGACAACGGGGCAGCCTACGACGGCTATCTCCAGGCCGCCCGCCTGGTCAATATCCTGGCAGGGGCGCTCTGCCTGATCCTCCTGTACCGCCGCTGCCGCCGGATGTGCGGGCCGGCTGCCGCCCTGTTCGGCACTGCTTTCCTTGCCCTGTCGCCGACTTTCCTGGCTCATGCCCACTACGCCACCACCGACGTCATCGCCACCCTGACGGGCATGGTGACGATCTTCCTGATGGTCGATTATCTCAAGAGCCCGTCGGCAGCGCGGCTGGTGGGGGTGACACTGCTCTTCTCCTTGGCTCTGCTCTGCAAGTTCTCGGCGCTGCTCCTCGCGCCGTTGCTGCTGCTCGTAACGGTGGCCCCCTTCGTGAAGGCCGGGGGGGAGCGGCGCGCGGTCCCGGCACTGGTGTCGGCCCTCCTGGTCGTGGTACTGGTGCCGCTCCTGACGGTGAACTGTTTCTACGGTTTCCGGGGGATTGGTACCCCCCTGGGGCAGATGCAGCTGGAAAGCCGGTCCCTGGCGGACCTGGCACGGGGGGGCGCCGGCAGACTGCCGCTGCCGCTCCCGCCGGCGTTCGTCGCGGGCTTCGACAAGCAGAAGGCAGACAGCGATTACTCCGAATTCCCGGCCTACCTGAACGGGCGCTGGTCAGCCGACGGCTTCCGCGGTTATTACCTCGCGGCGCTATGCCTGAAGGAGCCGCTCCCCTTCCTCCTGCTCCTCGCCGCCGCGCTCGGTGTGCTTGCCCGGAGCAGGGGGCGGGAGTTCGGCCGCGGCGAGCTGGCACTCCTCCTCTACCTGCCGCTGGTGCTGTTCCTGGTCCTCAGTTTCATGAACAGGCTGAACGTCGGGGTACGGTACCTGCTCCCCGCCTACCCGTTCTTCTGCCTGTACATCGCCACTCTC
>Ga0129297_10000162_pt1 | contig 30963 bp, 20 predicted proteins | sample I18A1metaG_FD_94708 | JGI IMG/M metagenome (GOLD analysis project Ga0129297, IMG submission 94708) | Lake sediment bacterial and archeal communities from Gulf of Boni, Indonesia to study Microbial Dark Matter (Phase II) - ​I18A1 metaG | ecosystem: Environmental > Aquatic > Freshwater > Lake >... | reverse complement strand
GTATCCTGATTGGCGCTGCAGTTGGAGCGATATCTCTAGGAATTCGAGTGCTGACAGGTAGAGAAAGAGGATACTTGGGAGCTGGTGAGTAGAAATGTCGTTTTGGAAGAAACTTGAAGCTGTGGACGCTCGGGTCATCTATCTGATCCTTTGGATCGCGATCGGATTGCCGCTACTTACACCGCTCTACTTGCCCCTCTCCATCAGTCCAGACACTGTGAATTACCACAAAGCTATCGAGGCGCTGCCTGCCGGAGCTGTGGTTGCGTTTGGCATGGACGTCTCACCTGCCGGATATGGTGGAGAGTTGGGACCTCAGGCTCGTGCAACAGCGTACCACTTGTTCACCAAACCCGTCAAGATAGTCTTTGTCAGTTTCTGGGAGACAGGTGCCCCCCTTATACAGGATGTCTGGAAGAACCGGTTCGTTGCAGATGCGATGAAGGACAAGAAGTACGGAGAGGATTATGTCAATCTGCACTGGATACCTGGCAGTGAGACTGGGATGGCAGCGTTTGCTGAGGATGTTTGGAAGACTGTGCCAGCAGACTACAAAGGTACAAAGCTCGCGGATCTTCCCATGATGGCAAAGATCAAGTCCGTGAATGATTTCGCGTTGCTGGTCTGCATCGAGACAGGCACTCCAGGCGGACCTGAATATCTGCGCCAGTGGCAAGCAAGGAACAGGAATCTGAAAATGCTGGTCGGCTCCTTGGGAGTGAGTGTCCCAGCGAACATCGCCTACATGGCATCCGGACAATACGTAAGCATCCTACGAGGCGGCAGAGGCGCCACCGAATATCAGTACATCTTGAAAATCGTTACTCCCACCGATGTTCAGGGCTCTGACGCAATGACAATGTCACACATGGTCGTACTTGTCTTCCTACTGCTTGGTAACCTCGGCTACTTGGCCACGAAAGGGCAGAAGGGAGGAAAGAAATAGGAGGGAATTGACATGGCAGTGGATCTGGCTACAATGCTCGGCATATATGTGTACGCCTTGTTCGCCTTAGGGTCCTACAGCTTCACGTACAAGGACAATAGCTTCTTCAAATTCGCTGAACACACCATGGTGGCTCTAAGCATCGCCTACAACGCATCGGTCGCCTATGGATACATAAGATTCACAGCAGTTCAGCCTGTGATTACTGGAAAAGATGCAACCTTCCTCATTCCTCTGGTGATCGGGGCCCTATTCATCTTCTTCTTTTCGAAGAAGTACTTCTGGCTGTATAGGTTCCCAATCGCCGTCATAACAGGCACAGGGATGGGGCTGGCTATGAGCGGCACAATATCGGCGCAATTCTTAGACCAGGTCGTCGCTACTGTAAGGTTGCCGTTGTACGTTGTGGATAAGGTACTCGGCTTCAGACCAATGGACACTCTCAACAACTGGTTGATCTTCATAATGGTGATGGGGACGCTGGCGTATTTCTTCTTCTCAATTACGCCTGAGTCCTCTCTTGGCGCTGCCACTAGTAAGCTAGGGCTGATCGGTCGATGGACAATGATGGTCGCGTTCGGATCGGCCTTCGGCAACACTGTGATGACACGAATGAATCTGTTCATAGGAGTCTACAAGAACCTTCTCAGAGACTACACTTCTTTCCTGGGACTGGCTGCGCTGATACTAGTTGTCGCTACACTGGAAGGACAGAGGGCAAAGAAAGCCGCGTAATAAGAATAGGGTATCAAGCCCTATCAACCACCCTTTTTTTGGAAATCTTCCGTGTTCGAAGGACCAGTGATCGAAAGTCGAAACCGCAGGTTGGCGACCTGCAGATAGGCCTTTAAGGACAGTTCCATATTCTTGATCGGTTATCGGCTTGATGAAAGAAAGCCCAACCTTGGAGGACTATCTTGCCACAGGGGCGCTTGCCAACGTTCCGCTTTGGATATACCTTCTTCTCCTGACCTTTGACGTCAGCGGGCATACTCTGTCGAGCCCCATACTCTTCTATACGATCATTCCGATCATTGCGATATTGACGGGAGGATTCTTTGCTTCCTTCCTCATGTGTCGAAGAATCAAGAGTCACTCCTTTCGAAACGGTTTACTGTTTGGGGTTGCTGCTACAATTGTCAACCTCATCTTTGGAGTAGCCACACTTGCGCCTTCAACGCCTTTTGTGGCGGCCATTTGTTTTGTGATAAGTGCGGTTCTTGCTGTCGTTCTGTGGCGCAGAAAAGACACAGTACGTGAGAGATGACTGTGCCATGCGCCCTGGATACTTCAGTTCTTGGCAGCGGATCAAATGTCCTGTCCTACTTCTGGCGGGAACGTATTTCGCTTCGCCGAGACATGGTAAGAAGCGCAGCCGGAGACTTGATGGTTCCGTTGGAAACCTGATGACTGCAATCTGATTTCAACAACATGTTTATGTTCGTGTCACAGATTTATGGCGTTTCAAATCTGGAAGAGTGGCCGAAATGGGAAATCAAGCACCTTCATTGGATCCTGAGAAGATCACTGTGATCCTTGCGACCGACTGCGGAAGTACCACAAGCAAGGCAAGGTTCTTCAAGAAACTCAAGAACGAGTACCGATTCGTATGTGCTGGAGAGGCGCCAACGACAGTCGAGGCTCCATATGAAGATGTCACATTAGGTGTAAGAAACGCCGTGAGAGAAGTCGAGGAACTAACAGGCCACAGGCTGCTCTCCGAGAAAGGAATCATTGACAATCGAACCGATGAGAAAACAGGCATCGATCTCTACGCCACTACCAGCAGTGCTGGCGGGGGTTTGCAGATGATGGTTGCTGGTGTCGTGAAATCCATGACTGGGGAGAGTGCTGAACGGGCGGCGCTTGGGGCTGGTGCTATCGTCATGGACGTGATTGCTGTCAACGATGGGAGGCGGCTGCACCAGAAGGTTGAGATGATGAGGCACCTCAGGCCCGACATGATTCTTGTGGCCGGAGGCACAGACGGAGGGGACATCGAACATGTTGTTCAGACGGCCGAGGTGATTCGAACCGCTGAGCCTAAGGCTCGTCTCGGCATAGGATACAAGCTGCCCATCGTCTACGCCGGAAACAATGGAGCAAGAAAACAAGTTCAAGAGATCCTAGGGTCCAGGTATGCTCTCACCATAGTAGACAATCTTCGCCCAACTCTGGAAACCGAGAATTCTGAACCAGCCCGGGAGGCGATTCATGAGCTTTTCATGGAGCATGTCATGTCTCATGCTCCCGGATACAACAAGCTCATGGAATGGACACCTATACCCATAATGCCCACGCCCGCAGCTGAGGGGAGGATGTTTCGCACTATTGCCGAAAGAAGAAGGATCAATGTTATTGGGGTTGGTTTGGGTGGGGCGACCACTAATGTCTACTCTGTGTATGATGGTAAGTTTGTTCGGACGGTTAGCGCGAATCTGGGCATGAGCTACAGCATCTGCAACGTCCTGTATTCTGCCGGCCTGCAAAACATAACGCGGTGGCTCCCGTTCGAGTACGACGAAATCAAGATCCGCAATGTGCTTCGCAACAAGATGATTAGACCGACAACAATTCCGAGAACTATCGATGAATTGGTGATTGAGCATGCAGTTGCTCGAGAGGCGCTTAGACTGGGTTTCATGCACCACAAATTCTTGGCGCGAGGGCTCAGAGGTGTCCGCATTCAGAGGACCATAGCAGACATCTTTGATCAGAGGGCATTCACGGAAACATACATTGACATGATGAATATCCACATGATCGCCGGCACCGGCGGTCTCCTTTCTCATGCGCCGAGACGTGCCCAAACCGCTCTGGCACTGATTGATGGCTTCCTTCCTGAAGGGGTGACCAAACTAGCACAGGACAGCGTGTTCATGATGCCACACCTCGGAGTGCTATCCACAGTGCATCCTACAGCCGCACTCGAGATCTTCGAGAAAGACTGCCTTGTTAGGATAGGTACGTGCCTCGCCCCAAGAGGCACCGTCACCGAAGGTGCTGATGCCTTCAAGCTGAAAGGCACAATGCCCGATGGATCAAGAGTCGAGAAGTCACTGAAATCTGGAGAGATGGACCGAATTTCTCTGGAGGAAGGAAAGATCGCATCAGTTGAGATCGAGCCGGCGAAAGAGCTTGACATCGGTGCGGGACCCGGTAACAAGTTGACGGTCGAGGTCGAGGGTGGGGTCGTGGGAATGATTCTGGATGCGAGAGGAAGACCGCTGGCCTTGCCTCAAGACGACAAGGAACGCAGGAGACGACTGCTTCAATGGTTCTCCGTACTAGATGCCTATCCGAAGGCGGTACTTGAACGATTTGGCCAAGGCCTAGAACCCACCGTGAAAGTCAGTGAACCAGAAAGGGCGGACTAACGATGGCATTGGCATACACACCCGGATTGAAAGTCAAGGCCTCAACAACCATCCGAGCAGCAAGGAGACTCCCTATTCCTGGAGATGTCTTGGTAAGAATGGGTGAGAAGGTCGGATTTGACGCAGTAGTTGCTAGAACATCAGTTCCCGGTGGAGTCGAAATAATGAAACTTGTTCACCTCTTGGGCATCGACCCAGACGAGGTCGGTATGTACATGAGAAAAAAGGTCGGCGACAACGTACAGAAGGACGAGATCATCGCCGAGAAGAAGGGCTTCCTCGGAATGTTCAGGTCTGTTGCAAAGTCCCCCACAACAGGAGTGATACAACAGGTCTCAGAGTTGACTGGGCAGGTCACAATATCGGAGCCTCCAGTTCCTCTGGAGGTAAAAGCCTACGTTCCGGGTCAGATCGAGAAGATTCTGCCTAATGAAGGTGTGATAGTCCAGACGGATGGTGCCCTGATCCAAGGCATTTTCGGAATAGGCGGTGAGACTCATGGGAAGATTGCTTTCGCGGTTGATTCGCCTGACGAGATGTTGACCGATGACAAGATACGTGAGAACCACGGTGGAGAGGTTGTTGTCGGCGGTTCTCTTGTGAAGGTTGACGCACTGCGAAAAGCCATTTCCTTAGGCGTCAAGGGGATTATCGTTGGCGGTATAGAAGACAAAGATCTATCCGACTTCCTAGGCTACGAGATTGGTGTCGCCATAACGGGCCATGAGAACGTCGGTTTGACTCTGATAATCACAGAAGGGTTCGGTAGGATGCGGATGTCGGACAGAGCCTTCAATCTCCTGAAAGAGCTGGAAGGAAAGGAGGCAGCAATAAACGGCGCTACTCAGATCAGAGCGGGAGTAATACGGCCCGAAATAATAGTGCCTGAGCTAGAGAAGGAAGCCAAGGCTCAGGCATCTGAAGATTTTGTGCCTCAAAAGGGTATGGAACCTGGCATGGCGGTGCGAATAATACGTGAGCCTGATTTCGGTCGAATAGGCGAGATTGTGAGCCTCCCTGTTGACCTCCAAGTGGTTGAAACTGAATCACCTGTGCGGGTTCTGGAGGTCAAACTCGAAGACGGTAGAACTGTGGCTGTACCAAGAGCGGATGTGGAAATAATCGAAGAGTAAGACTACAGGATCAGCAACCATTTGCAGCAAGAAAACAACTGCGCAGATGCTGGCAGCTTGAAGCTACCCTTTTTTCTCTATGGTCGCCTTCGTTCTGGTGATTTGATAAAAGAACGGGACCTGCCCTCCCATCATTGTTGTCGAATTTCGAAGCGGAGCGACAGAAGAATCCGGGGGGAAGGGCCGGCGCAGTCTATTCCTCAATGATCTCCACATTAGCTCGCGGTACAATCACTTTTCGTTCGTCTTCGAGCGCTACCTGAACGACTCTGACCTCTGATTCAGACTCCGCTTTCTGCAGTTCAACCGGCAGACTGACAACTTGTCCAATCGCACCGAAATATGGATCCCTGATTATTCTGACCGGAGTACCAGGGGCCATCCCTGCAGAAGCTTCTTCCTCTTCCTCCACCATGCCTTTCGCTTCGTTCTCTGTCAGAGCGATAACTATTTCAGGTCTAATGACGCCGGCTCTGATCTGGGTGGCTCCGTTGATCGAAGCCTCTCTCCCATCAAGCGATCTCAGCAGGTCGAAGGTTCTTTGGGGCATTTTCATCTTGCCAAAGCCCTCAGTGATTATCAAGGTCGTTCCTATCTCTTCCTGTCCGGTTATGGCGACTCCTATCTCGTAGCCTAGGAATTTGATCAGGTCTTCGTCTTCTACTCCTCCGACCACTATTCCTTTGACGCCGGTCTTGGCTGCTTTCGCTAGTGCTTCACCTGTCACCAATGAACCGCCGACAAGAACCTTGCCTGTATGCGACGTTTCAATCACTTCTGCGGTGAGGATGTCGTCTGGCGTTTTAGCAACCATTTTCAGCTCTGCATGGGCTTCTCCTCCCACGCCGAAGATGCCTTGAACTAGGGCTGCAGATGTCCGGATCACTACGCCTTCCCTAGGTAACACTTGGACAATCTTGCCTGGAATGTAGGCTGTTATCTCAACCGGGACGTAGGCCTCCCTTAGGGCAACCTGGCCTGTTACATCTGACACCAACTCAACCGTTCCATCAACAGGAGACTTCACAAAGGATTTGAAGAGACCAAAGAATGAGCTGCGTTTTGCGAAGACCTCGTCCTTGGCAACTGCCTCCTTCAGCTTCTTCAACATGTACTGGCTCGTTTCTTCAGGATCAACGCCAAGTGCATTTGCCACGTTTATGAGATGGACTTCTCCTGGGACCTGGGTCTTTGCTACAACCTGATCATGCTTCACTGAGTCTCCTTCTTTCACTAGAACTTCGCCATGTATCGGTAATCTCCGTGTCTTGCTGACTATTGTGAATCTCTTGACTTTCAGTCCTGGCGTGTATGCGTGGGCCATCTCAGTTGCCTCCTTTGCCCTCGACCTGTCCGATCCTCTCGTATATGCTTTCAGGGTAGGCATCCAGAGCCTTGAACCATTCGAGCAGTTTCTGTCTTCTTGCTGCTTGATCTTCAGGAAGCTGGATGGGTCTGCCTCTGCAGTCAAAGATCAATCCGACAACTCCTCCCTCAACAGTTGTTTCCACTCCATGGCCCGGTCCTCTTCCTACATCTAGGTCCTTAGCCGGAGAAAGAACCAGCTTAGCGGTTTTGCCCTGTTCCAGCGGAACCGCTTTCATCGAGCCAAACTCCACATTGTCTTCCACAACGCGCGCTTCGTCCTCAACCTTGAAGCTCAACGCATTTCCGCCCTTGGCCAGCACCCCTCTCGGCGCAATACATGTTCCAAGTCTCACGAGACAGTCTATCTCGAATATCTCCAGCGATGCCTTCGGATAGACGGTTGAAAGGACTCCTAGATGTGGCATCATGAACACACTGTCCTGAGCCAGCTTTGTCAATCCCTCAGGTTGAAATCCATCGATCAGAAGCAGTGCAGACTGGGCGCGTCTCGGCGCATGAGAAAGCAGCCCCCCAGTTCCTGCCAAAGAATCCACATGCATCATGTTAATGTAGGTTTCGACCTCAGCTTTCTGATCGAAGATCTCACCCATTGTCTTGACCCTCTGAACTCCCATCAGACCTCTCGCCAGCTGCTTGTGATGATGGAAGCCAAGCCTCAAAGCCTCACGAGCCACGGCGTGTTCGACCATGAGTTCCTCAAGAGTCTGCGGGATCGTGGTGGGTCGGATCATCTTGTTGCGAAGTCGGTTTCGAACAAGGGTTGCTTCCACATCGAAGGGGATCCAACGCATGATGTTCTGAATTCCCGCCTCTTTGAGGACGTTGCAGATGCTGTAGCTCATGCCCAGATTTGCGCTAACCGTCCGAACAAACTTACCATCATACACAGAGTAGACATTAGTGGTCGCCCCACCCAAACCAACCCCAATCACATTGACCTTTCTTAGTTCTGCCAAGGTTCTGAACATTCGGCCTTCGCCCGCGGGAGTTGGCATTATCGGAACCTCAGTCCACTTCATCAGTCTGTCATATCCCGGAGCATGCGACATGACATGTTCCATGAAAAGCTCATGAATCGCATCTCGGGCCGGCTCAGGGTTCTCAAGTTCAAGAACGGGTCTTATGTTGTCCACTATTCGCAGGGCAAACTTTCCCAACGTATTTTGAATGGCGGGTCTGGCATCCTTGTTTCCTGAGTAGACAATCGGGAGCTCGTAGCCTATTCCAAGTCGCGCCTTGGGCTCGGCTGCTGCAATCAATTCCGCCATTTCTGTGACGTGTGTGATCGTGCCGCCGTCAGTCCCGCCAGCCACAAGGATCATGTCCGGTCTCAGTGTTCTTATTCGCTGGATCTTCTGATGGGGCATCCTTCCATCATCGACTGCTATTGCGTCCATGACTATGGCTCCGGCGCCCAGTGCGGCGCGTTCCGCGCTCTCCGCCGTCATGGTCTTGACAACACCAGCAACCATCATCTGCAAACCCCCACCTGCACTACTCGTGGTTGCGTAGATGTCGACTCCTTCTTTGCCGGCTCTGCGCGGCCATATGATTCCCTTCTCTTCGAGCAAGTTGAACCCCGTCAACTCCTCGACTTCCCTGACAGCGTTTCGCACGCCTCTCGTTACGTCTTCAAAAGGTGCCTCGACCGTTGTGGGAGCCTCACCACTGGAAACGAATCTGTACTCATTTCCCTTCTTCATGAAAAGCCGTGCTTTAGTCGTCGTGCTTCCCACGTCTGTCACAAGTGCGATATCGAACTCTTCCGGAGTTTTTGTCTGGCTCAGTTCTATATCCTCCGTGCGCGATTTTGGCTAGACGCATTATTCCAAGCATGCTTTTAAGTCTAAGAGATTAGCCTCGTTTAACTGTCTATGCAATCGAGACCCAGTTTTCGTGCTCCTTTTCGCAACCGATAAATCCGCGAACACTTCCAGAATGATTCCAGTGACTTGTGTTGTCGATGGTAATAGCGGAAAGGGCGGTCAGGCTTTCTGAACGGCTCGGAGCTGAATACGCTGATGTGCGGGTCGAACGCATGCACTCCACAGAAATCCGACTCACACAAGATACTTTCGACCAAGTCGCTTCTGGTGTCGATCAAGGCATCGGCATAAGAGTTCTCTACAAAGGAGTATGGGGATTCGGCTCATCAACTTCACTTAAGCCCATAGACATCTCCAAAACCGTGAAAGCAGCCTTTGATGCGGCCAAGGCCACTGGTCCCCACGCTAAGGAGAAAGTCGCTCTCGCAAAGGTGCCAATGGCGAAGCGCACCGTTGCCACATCTGTCCGCATGCCAATGCAATCGGTTTCCATGGAACAGAAGATGAAGTTGACTTCAGAAACGTCCGCTGCGGCGAGAATTGACGACCGAATCGCAAGCGTAACGGTCACGTACAACGATTCCAGTGGAGAAACCGTCCTTGCTACGAGCGAGGGGACCCGTCTGGTTGGAAAGCCGAGCAGAGGAAGCATCGTCGTAGTCGCTGTCGCAAAGAGTGGAGAGAAAGTCGGAGCAATTCGAGAAAGAGACGGGATGCAATCAGGGTTCGAGCTATTCGAGAAGGTAGATCCAAGGGGACTAGCCAAGAAGGCTGCTGAGAGAGCCCTCAAACTGCTTGGCGCCACCCATGCTCCAAGTGGAAGATTCACTGCAGTTGCGGATCAGAAACTTGCTGGAGTTCTTGCGCATGAGGCCATCGGACATGCGTCTGAGGCAGATCACGTAATAACTGGTGAATCCGTGCTGAAAGACAAAATAGGGCAGAGAGTCGGCTCTGATCTGGTGACTATGTATGATGACTCAACCTATCCCGGGGGGTGGGGAACCGCTGTCTACGATTCAGAAGGAGTGCTCGCAGAGAGACGGCTCATTATTGAGAAAGGTTTCCTGAAGGGCTACATTCTGAACAGAGAGGCGGCTGCTCAGCTGGGGATGGAGCCGAATGGAGGAGCCAGAGCGCAGTCATTCGTCCACAGGCCAATCGTCCGGATGAGTAACACATACCTGACTTCACGTGATCAAAGTCTTGAGGAGTTGCTGGAAGACGTGGATTGTGGCGTCTATCTGAAAGGATCTCGCGGAGGGCAGGTAGATACAGCCAAAGGAAGCTTCCAATTCAGCGCTGAAGAAGGATACCTCATCGAAAAAGGTCAACTATCGAAGCCTTTAAGCGACGTTTCTCTTTCGGGAATGACTCTCGAAACGCTCATGAGTATTGACGGAGTTGCCGACGATTTTCAGATCTCCATCGGACTGTGCGGCAAGGGAGGACAGGTTGCCACCACTGGGATGGGTAGTCCACACATAAGGATCAAGAACGCTGTTATCGGAGGAAAGTAGCATGAACGAGATGCTTGAGTATGCGGTCAGAAGATCCATCAGGCTTGGTGCCTCCCAGGCAGAGGCTTTCTTCACAGACGACATGGACACGAACATTCTGATTGAAAAGAAGCAAGTTAAGATTGGCCAAGTGAAACGCGATCGAGGCATAGGAATTAGAGTCTTAGTCAAGAAAGCAGATGGCGCTACAACCGGATTCAGCTATTTAACTGACCTGTCAAGAAACACGATAGGAGAGGCAGCAAAGAGTGCGATCGCTACCGCGAGAGTCAGAAAAGCTGACAAGGATCTGAAGTCTTTTCAGATGAAAGCGCATGCAGGCCAAGTCGGGGACATCTTTGACAGAAAGGTTGTCAGAACTGATCCATCTGATCTGGTCGAGATTGGAGAGTCAATGCTGAAGGAATCGTCCAGTGATCTCAGAGTCTCAACCGTCAGTGGCAACATCTATTCATCGGTCAGCCGTATGGCTGTGGTCAATTCACTCGGAGTCTCTGCTAGCTACAGATCAACAGCCTTCGGCGGCAATACGTACGTGGTAACGGAGTCGAATGGGTCAATCGGTGTGGGCTGGGAATCATATTCCTCTACACATTACGATCAAGAGAAGATGATTCACGTGGCGAAAGACGCAGTGGAGATAGCTGCGAGACAACTCAAACCGAAGCCAATTCAGTCTGGATCGTATGACCTTGTTGTAGATCAGGAGGGATTTGCCGACCTCTTGATGAACACGTTCGTACAAGAGCTCCGGGCAGACCTAGTTCAGAAGAACCAATCTCCGCTGGCTGGGAGAACAGGTTCTGAGTCTGCATCGAGAAGCGTTTCGTTTATCGACGATCCCAGTATGCCGAGATTGCAGGGATCAAAACCGTTCGACACGGAAGGATGTCCAACAAAACCAAGAACAGTAGTCGACAAGGGCATTCTTCGCGGTTTTCTACACAATTCCTACACATCTAACAAGGAAAATACTGAGAATACGGGCAACGCGATGAGATACATAATGTTTGGGGCCAAGTCAGAATATGCGCTTGAACCGATCACCGGCCCACACAATTTGGTTCTCAAGCCTAACAAAGGCGAAAGAGAAGATCTTGTTCGAGAGGTAAGGAATGGGATCTTCGTCAGAGGCTTCATAGGAGCGCACACATCAAATGTCCAGAGCGGAGACTTCTCTGTTGCAATGGATTGCATGCTCAGAATAGAGAATGGAGAACTGACCCATCCAATCAAGCAAGCTATGATCGGCGGAAACATGCCAGCGATTCTTAGACAGATTCGAGTGGTAGGAGGGAACTCGAAGCAAGTCATCATGGGTCCAAGGATGACCCTATACGCGCCTACGATTCTCATCGAAGGAGTAACGGTATCCGCATAGGCGCCCAATGGTCAACTGCTTGGGCTAGAAGAATCTTTCTCGCAGAGCGTTCCTTTCAGCATCCATAATGAGTTCAAAGAGCTGATCGCAGATTTTTCTTTCCTGTTCCAGAACGCCCTCGGCCGCAAGAGGGTCGATTCGTCGTCCGGCCAAGACATAGGCTGCGACTCTTCCATATTTCTCTAGCAGTCCTGAGGTCTCTCTCGCAAGATCAAGGATCTCCTGATCCCTCATGGAGATCGCTCTACCTCTCTTCCTTGCCATGGTACCTACCTCTTCTTCGGAGAGGGAGAGTATTCCGATTGCTTTGGATCTGCATCTCTTGCATCTCGGTCTTGCCGGGAGATCCTTGAGCTGTATCATTTCCACGTGCTGCCAGCATGATGTGCATACAAATGTCCTTGCTTCATTCAGTATTCTTGCCCGAGTTGATTCGATAAGTATTCGCTTCATTTTCTCAGGAGGTATGAGGTCGGTCTTGCGGCTAATCTTCTCCATCCCGACGCGAGTTATGGGACTAGCCGATCCTTTAGCATCGACTAACTCGATCTGGATACTCCTATCGCTAAGGCCCTGTAGAATCCTTGTTGTGTTCGGGAGATCTGAATCCTTGAGCAGGCTCTCCTTTAACGACTCCTCTATGACGACCGTTCCTTCCAAGGCCTTCGCCAATTGATCCAATCTTAGGCTGTTGAAATCGACTCTTCGAGAGACTGCGCCGAACCTTCTAGCGACGTGAACAAGTCTTCTCTTGAAGAGGCCTGTCTTCATGGAGGCTTTCCTGAGTTCTGGTACAATGTCCCTTCTGCCCAACTCTCGAAGTATCTCTGACACCTTTTCCCGTCTCACTGATCCAGCCGTCTGAAGGACAATTCTATACGCGTCTTGCTGCACACCAACCGTGTATCCGGTCTCCTCTGACAAGATGTGCCCTAGTAGCCTTGCCAAAGTGCGATTCACTAGGGTCCCGAAGCTTGCATTGATAACAACATAATCCTCCCACTCCTCAATTGTGATCAGTCTATTATCCGGAATGGGGATTCTTCGGTCTGCTTGATCGAAGACTTCGGTAAGAGCGTGCTCAACCGCTTCCAAGCCTGCAGGATATGTCCGCGAGATCTCTTCTGCAGCTTTTCTCCTTTTCTTGTGACGTAGATATGCTTCGGCGGCGAGTGCTCTGATCTGACCAACCTCCTGAGCAACCTCAAACGGCACCGGGATTTCTTCTCCGATCCAGCTTGGAATGGCTCCAGTCGCATCTGATATTGGTCTGACATGGATCTTGTCGCCTCGAAGTCCAACAATCTTCCAAGGGCTACCTCTCACGATGAATTTGGTTCCCGGCTCACCATACTCGGCAACAAATGCCTCATCTAGAACTCCTACAGGAGTGTCGGTTGAGTCATCCATAATGAGAAACTGTTTCTCATCTGGTATCATCGAAAGCTTGTTGAAATAGTATTCATACAAAGGTTTGATGCCTCTAGGCCTTAGAACTACTTTGTCTTGAAACGAGACCCATGCCAGCCGTGGATATCTTGCATGCATGTACGTCAGGACGTCTTCGAGGTCATCTTCTGTCAAGGTCTCATACGGATAGGCCTTGGAAAACAACTCTAGGATCTCACTGAAGTACCATCTTCGTTGTTGAATGAGGAGACCGGCGATCTGGTGAGTCAAGACGTCAAAAGGCTTTTCGGGAATCATTAAGGGCTCAAGGATCTCCTCATAGGCTCTTCTCGCAATCACCATCGCCTCAAGGGTATCGTCAGAATCCATCGATATGATGACGCCGTCTGCCATTCGTTCAAGGCTGTGGCCGCTTCGTCCAACCCGCTGTAGGAGGCGAGCCACCTGCCTCGGGCTCATATACTGTATGACGAAATCGATTCTTCCAACATCTATCCCCAGCTCCAGTGAAGAGGTGCATACGAGCCCCTTCAATCCACCTTCCTTCAGCCCTTTCTCCGCAGTTATCCTTGAGGGCTTTGCGAGAGATCCATGATGAATTGAAACAGGGAAGTCCACATCCCACACTTTGAATCTGCTCGCCAGAACTTCGGCAACTGCCCTGGTATTCGTAAAGAGCAACACCGACTGATGGTTTTGAATCAGGTTTCGCATTAATCGAAGTCTGGCTGAAACCTCGGGGTGAGTATAGAGCCGTGACGCCAACGCATAGTCTGCAGGGGTCACCTCAGGGTATAGCACCTCAAGCCTCATCTTTCTTGCGACAGGGACCCTGACGATCTCCACTTCTCTGCCGTTGCCAACCAGGAAGCGAGCAACTCTATCAGCGCTTCCTACGGTCGCAGAAAGTCCAACTAGCTGAAAATCGCTGTCAGAAATCGACCTCAATCGCTCTAGCGCAAGAGAGAGTTGGCTTCCCCTCTTGTCTTCAGCGAGTTCGTGAACTTCGTCTATGACTATCCATCGAACGCTCCGAAGATGCTGTTTCATCAGCCTCCCGAGCAGTATTGCCTGCAGAGTCTCAGGGGTTGTGATTAGCATCTCAGGCGGACTCTTGGCTTGACGTCCTCTCTCTTTGGTTTCAGTGTCGCCATGTCTCACTGCGATCTTCACGTCTGCCTGCTGCACCACCATTCCAGCCTTCCGAGGAGATCTCTGTTCAAGGCTCTCAGAGGCGTAATGTAGAGTATCTTGATTCCTCGGGGCTCCTCCCTAGCAGAAATGTAGAGACTCAATATCGGCAGGATGGCTGACTCAGTCTTCCCTGAAGCAGTGGGCGCGATCAGCAGAACATTCTTTCCTTTCAGAATCAACGGAATAGTGATCCTTTGGGGATCTGTAGGCTTAAGGAAACCTTTCTCCCGGAGAGCATCCCTGATCGGTTTCACAAGCATTGAGAAGACTTCTGATCCCGCCGACATCTATGACGTCAAAGCTGCATCAAGAGGAGTCTGGAATAAAAACATGCAAGGGGAGTCAGCTTTGAGACGAGAGTTGCAATAGAGCATCAAGTTTGATTGGCTTCACGAGGCAGCAAACACGGTATTCACTTTGATCTCTTCTTGGAGAACCTAGAGCGGATCATGGACGCGCGAGCGGTCGAACTATGATAAGCGCTACGCAGGACAGTAGTGTGGCCCGCAAGATTCATCTTTGCAACCGGTGAGAGATCAGTGAAGAGGGCGAATAGAGTGGCTAGCCTGGGAGTCACCGAAAGAGTAAGAGCGATAGAATACGCTATTCGCGATGTCATCGTGTATGCAAATCAGGTGGCCAAAACCGGGAAAAGAATCTATTACCTGAACATAGGAGACCCTGTTGCATTTGATTTTGACACACCGGAGCACATCAAGCAAGCGTTGATGGAGGCGGTTAGGAAAGGAGAGAACGCTTACGCACCATCAGAGGGATTACCTGAACTCAGACAAGCCATAAGCCACAAGGAGAAGAAGGTCAACGGAGTCGATGTTTCTTCCGAGAACGTTGTCGTTACCTCAGGAATCTCGGAAGGAATCCAGATGGTTATGGCCGCGCTGGTTGACCCTGGTGACGAGGTTCTACTTCCGGGACCGACTTACCCACCCTATGTCTCCTACGTAAGGTTCTTCGGCGGGAGACCAGTCGCTTACCAGACTGTCGAGGAGAAGGGTTGGCAGCCCAACATCGAAGACATGAGAAGGAAGATCTCTGAGAGAACAAAGGGAATCCTGATCGTCAATCCAGGCAATCCATGCGGCGCACTGTACGAGGAGAAAACCGTGAAGCAGATCGTGGACTTGGCAGGTGAGCATGATCTTCCAGTTCTCTCCGACGAGATCTACGACCGAATAGTATACGAGAAAAGATTCGCCAGCACCGCTGCGTTGACTAACGATGTACCTGTAATAGGGTTGAATGGGTTCTCAAAAGCGTATCTAATGACCGGGTGGAGACTTGGTTACGTGTACTTCTGCGATCGGAAAGGCAGACTGGAGGAATTGAAGCAAGGGATAGAGAAGGAGAGCAGGATGAGACTATGCGCAAACACACCTGTACAGAAAGCCGGAGTGACTGCTCTCAATGGCTCGCAAGATCACATAGAGGACATGGTTCGCAAGCTCAGGCAGAGAAGGGACTATGCCTGGAAGAGAATGAGCGAGATTGGGGGCGTGTCCTGCACAAAACCTGAGGCAGCGTTCTATCTCTTCCCGCGAATCCATGGGATTGGATCCAAATGGAAGACCGACCTGGAATATGTGATTGATCTGCTGCGCGAGACAGGTGTGCTCTTTGTACATGGGTCGGGATTCGACCCAGTCTACGGCGCGGGTCACATCAGATCGGTAATCCTCCCTCCGATCGACATCCTTGAACAAGCTTTTAATGAACTGAGTTGGTTCATGAAGAGCAAAGCAAGCTGAGCGTTGCGTCGTAAACATGTCTACAGAACGGTTGAGGCACCAGTTGCTGACCGAAGCCACTACTAATATCTGCGTTACGTTCTGCGCAGCACAGTTAGGCCGCGCACTTTCCGGGAAAATCCCCCAAAGTAGCCGTTGGACTCCTGCTATGCAGGGTCTTCGTCATCACCAAAAGGATTAACTTACGTTTGCGCAGATAGATCGGTTGGTGCCTGAGCGTAATTGAGTAAGAGCCCCGGCAAGATCTGGAGAGAGAGGCTCGTAAAGACTGGCCTCGATCTGGTAATTCTCAGGCTGCTCGTTGAGAAGCCTAGATGGGGCTATGAGATCAATATGGAGATACGAGACAGGTTTGATGTGTATCTTAGCGCTGGCACTCTCTACCCTCTGCTTCACATGCTCGAACAGAGGGCCTATGTTGAGGGCGTCTGGCAGTCGGAGAAGGGAAGGGGACGGAGAATCTACAGGATAACGGAGCGAGGAAAAGAGTTTTTGTCTGCTGGCCAGAAGGCCTTGGAAGATATGACGCAAAGAATCAGGGCAGAAGAGAAACCTGCCTAGTTCAGATCTCATCAAAACGTTAATTATCGATGTCGTTTCAGTATGGTCCGCAATGCTTTGACCAGGGCGAGCCGGAGTTTGACAGATGCAGTCGGAAAAAGTGTTGGCTTTCTCAGACGAAGCGAACTCCTGAGAACTGTGATGGTGCTTGCGTTTGTGGTCTTGGCTGAATACGCTGTGTTCTTTGGTCTCAAAATTGCGTTCCGGACAGAATATCTTCCTTTTCATCCAGTCTCGTCTGAAAGTATGGTTCCGACACTCAATGTGGGCGATCTAATCGTTGTGAGAGGAATCGACCCAGCCTCGGTCACTGTTGGAACAATCATTGTCTTTCATAGCCCAAGAAACTACGATATGTTGATAGTTCATAGAGTTGTGGGCATCAGCACTCAAAGCGGAAAGCTATACTTCGAGACTAAGGGTGACAACAACCCAACGAAGGACGGTTGGTACCCAAACCCCGGCGTGCCCGAAGGGAACTTGGTTGGCGTAGTGATCGGGAAAATCGCATATGTTGGCTATGTGATCTTGGCGCTGAAAGAACCCATAGGAATGACTGTGATAGTGCTGTTGACTGCCTTTGTGATTATCTATGAGTTCATACTTCCTGCAGCAAGAAAGCACTCCAAGTCGCGGGCTAAGGAAATTGATTCTGAGCCGAGTCATACTTGAGATCTGACTTTCAGCGTTGCTTGGGGACAGAAGCGGAACTCTTAAAGTATATAAGCACACCTTATAGATGGTGCGCTTCATTGTGCATATCTAACCGGGAGCAGTGAAAGTGTGGGCAAGGCGTTCATCAACATAGAGAATGTCGTTGCATCGGCGACACTCAAGCAGGACATAGATCTGAGCTCCATAGTCAGAGTGTTCCCCGGTGTCGAGTATCGACCGGAACAGTTCCCGGGGCTTGTCTACAGACTGAAGAAACCTAAGACCGCGACGCTGATCTTCAGCTCAGGGAAAATGGTTTGCACAGGTGCCAAATCTGAACGTCAAGCGAAGAAAGCAGTGATGAAGGTTGTGGATGAACTCAAGAAGAACGGGATCGTCATCGTCGGAAAACCGGATATCCAGATACAGAACATAGTTGCATCAGCGGGTTTAGGTGGGTCTATAGATCTTGAGAAATCAACCTACTCATTGAAGAGAACTATGTATGAACCTGAGCAGTTTCCTGGCCTAATATATAGGATGGATGAGCCGAAGGTCGTCATTCTGCTCTTCGCAAGCGGGAAGCTAGTCTGCACCGGTGCAAAGAAAGAGGAAGAAGTCCATCGCGCGGTCGCGATACTCCAGAAGACGCTTGAGGAGAAAGAACTCATCCACTACGAGTGAAGGAACGTACGCTCAGCCTATCAAGCCTATCTTCTTGGCTTTTTCTTCGAGTTCATCCTTGAAGTCTGGATGAGCTATTTCAATCAAAGCCGTCGCCCTTTCAGTTGTCGTCTTGTCTCTCAGTGAAGCTATTCCCCATTCAGTGACCACGTAGTCTGCATAGAACCTTGTCACCGTAGGCATCAGAGGCGATCTGGCATTTCCGCTCATGGTGGGGTGAACAACGATTCTTGAAGCCTTTCCATCTGCTGCTGTGGAAGGCAGAACGATTATTGATCTGCCGTCAGGGCACAGGTACGCGCCCAAAACGAAGTCGGGTTGTCCGCCCGCCCCGGAATACTGGTCCAGGCCTAGCATGTCGGAATATGTGTTGCCGTATAGGTCCACTTGGAGAGCGGTGTTTATCGCAGTCATCCTGTGGTTCATTGCTATGACTCCACTGTTGTTTGTGTAGTCCACTCTTCTCATCTCCACCATTTGATTTTCGTTCAACCATTGATATAGTGTTCGTGTTCCTGCCGCAAAGGCAGATACAATCTTTTTCTTGTCGATGGTTTTCTTCTCGCATGTTAGTGTGCCTTCCTCGACCAATGTCATTGCGCCTTCAGGAACCATCTCGCTGTGCATGCCCAGATTCTTCTTCTCTTTCAGAAAGGAGGTTATAGCCTCTGAGACTCCGCCGTATCCAATTTGGATGGTCGCTTCATCTTCCACAAGCGTCGCGACATGTTCTCCCAACCTCTTCTCAAGGTTCGTGGCATTGAGCGGAGGCATCTCATAGATGGGGTCCGGTACTTCGACCAGATGGTCCAACTTGGAGATGTGGACCAAGGATTCTCCACATGTTCGGGGCATGTTCTCATTGATTTCAGCTATGACTGTTTTGCAGGTTTCCAGAGCGGCCCAAGCGTAGTCAACTGACACACCTAGGCTACAGTATCCGTTGCTGTCTGGAGGTGACATTGTGGCTATGAATACGTCTGGTCTGAAAGGGCCATTCTTGAAAAGCCAAGGGATCCCGCTCAATGGGATGGGATAGAAATCGGCCCGCCCTTGTTTCATCACTTGGACGATCGGTGCGATTCCTCCTGCGAATGCTGTGGCACACTTTATGTGTTTCTCCATTCCTGGCTCAAGGTATCTTTCTATGAATTTTCCGAAGGGTCTCAGGCTGAACAATTTGACATTTTTCAGCTCCTGTGCTCTGTCCATCAGCAGGTTCGGCAGAAGGTGCGGTTCACTGCAGAGATTGGATAACACAACCTTGTCTCCTGGCTTGACAGCCTTAGCTGCTTCCTCGGGCTGAACGGATTTTCCAGTGTACTTGTCTTTCAAGGGGTTCCTTGTCCCTGCCATGGGTTAGATGATTTGGATCGCCTTATTGTTCGGAACGAGAGTATTGTCTTTTGCGTAGCGCATGCAACTGGAGCAGCAGGCTGCGAGAGCGCTATGTACTCATGCAGAGAATGGGCCAGAGAAAGACTATCCTTCTGCTGTCTCTGTCGTATGCGATCTGTGCAATAGTGGTCGTCGCCCTGTTGGGAGAAAGGTATTGTGCGGAGGCTCATATGATTGGCGCGGGGAGAGATCTGTTTGTCTAATCTGGACTTCGTATGGGTTGTGTGCCGGTTTCGTTGCGCGCGTCATGGTCTTCTCTTGCGGCGCAGTATAAACAGGGACATCGCCAACGCAGATGATAGCAAGGCAGTTGCCGCTGGGAACTCCGGGATGGGTATCTTGCTTTGTTCCAAGTAAATGTTGAATGAGCCTACTGTTCCTTCGCTGACGTGGTATGGCATGGTCTGGACTTTGTAGCCTTCCTGCTTGGCCGGAGTCCAGTAGACCACTGAGATTGTGTATGGACCGGTGTCTAGCCATGCGATGAATCGTCCGTCGAAAGTGTAGTGATCGAATGAGGTTCCGTCCGCTGCCATGAACCTGACCAAGGTCCAGGCTACTGTTCTAGGTTCGTCGCAGTATGTGTAGCCGTACACATCTCCGGTGACGAGTCCGCGTCGGTCGAGTTCAAAGATGAGTGATGATTCACCGCCTAGATAGGTGTTGGGCACCGTCACATCGTATCGGAGTTCGTATGGGCCCATGTGGTTGGCGTAGATGGGCTTCATGTCAGCTGTGTAGTATAGTTCCCCGGTTAGCATGGCTTCGAAGCCGAAGGGATTCGGTGCGGCTGTGGGATATACGAGCGGGGGCGCCGAGACTTCGACTGGATTGTAGTAGTGTCCGGGGTAGTAGTCGAAGATTGGAACGAGGTGGACTTGCACTTTCCATCCGGCTTTGTAGTTTGGGTAGCCATCTATGCCGTAGGGTGCGTAGATCGCTCTGTCCCATGCGATATCAGCTGTGGCTCTACAGGGGTCGCATGAGTAACCGGCTACCCACCGGTAGAGATCCGGTAGCCCGGCGATTGCCACCACAACAAGGTTTGTTCCCGCAGGTATGTAGTTGAGGCGCCAGTAGCTGCGCGCCACTCTGGCGGCCGGATCGAATAGGCTGTTCGGGTTTGCCGGTGTGGTCGGAACCAAGTTCCAATTGTATCGGGTTCTGTTGGTTGTCCACTCGAATTGTGGCTGCCACCACCAATCGCTGGTCAAGTATTCTGCGACAAGCTTGTTCTTGTCGTCTAGAACTCGGATTCTCAGGTGTGCGTCGAACGGTATGCCTTCGAAGATGCTTTCGTGTTTGAATTTGAGAGCGACCTGAAACTCAGCTCCCTGTGTCAGCTTGATCAAAATGTCGGTGGTGGCGTTGCCTTTCGTCGCGTATACCATGACAGATTTCTTCTGGATGTAACCATAGGTCAAGGCTCTGAGCTCGTATGTTCCAGTTTCAAACGAGAGTGGATAGTCACCTAATGTGGCTCCCTCGCCGTCGGCTCCCGGCCAAGAGAAGTAGTAGTCGCGGTGTTCTGAACCGTCATAGTATCGGAAGTGAACACCCTTAGCCGCGCCGTGATAGGCGGAGGGGCCGAAGTAGTCATTGTAGTAGTTCGGGATTGCGCTGAAGTTGCATCGGTAGTTGTCTGGGCCGAAGACCTCAGCTGCGCCATCGTGTGTTCTGATCATGTGACGTGGGTTGTTCCACATGTATGGCCATAGGGGGACTGAGGTGTTGCCGTAGCCCTGGGTCGTCACAGGCATTACATATTGGCTCCAAGAAGGCGCGAGCTGTGTTCCCTCCTTCATGATTTGAAGGTAGATCGGCTGATATGGGAAGCTCCATGCCTTACGGGTGGTTGGATGCTGCCAGTCTTCGCTGTAGATAGTGATATTGAATCTTGCACCGCGGTATAGGTGGTCGCTGATGAAGCTGGATGTGCCGCATAGGCCGATATTCACCTTCTCGAATACCTGCTCAACATAACCCCACATGTATGCCTTCACCGTGTACAATCCTGCCGGAATGCCGTAGTTTCTTCCCCAGCCGTTCGAGAGCCCCAGTTGTCTGAAGCCTCTAATTGTTGTCTGCCAGCTCCTTGATGAGACGGGAACTGGCTCCACTCTCCAGGCGTGAACGGGTTCGCCGTTGGGATTGCGGTAGTTGCTCTTTCCTGAAGACACAAGCTCAGCTGCAAGATACCTGTAGTAGTTTGGTCCTCCAACGCCGCTTGTGCCTTTGTAGCTCCAGCCCCATCCGATCGGATTCTCCATCAGAGTTCCAGGAACATCGTGGAAGTGGGCTACCTTTGTGACGGAGCTTGAAAGCCTCAGATCAAACGGTAGGTAAACATTGCCAGGCCACTCTATGGATGGCACGGTGAAGGTGATGGGCATAAAGCTCACGCCATCAAGCTCAGTCTGAACGTAACCATGCAGCCAGGCTCTGACATAGTAGGTTCCAGGCCCAAGGCCGCTGACCCATGTTGCTCCGTTTCGCCAATCAGCTCTCCAATCCAAGCTGGGTACATGGCCATCCATATCGGCTGGAGCACCGTAGTAGCCTTCGCGCCCGAACTGAAACGTGAAGCCGCCACTACCGGTGGGTACTTGCCAGCTTTGCGCCGGACCTACCCCCCACAGTACTCTTGTAGGGTCTTCTTGGAAGCTGCCTAGGGTCCAAGCGAAGCTCATCGAGCCCCAGTTCACATTGCCCTGCCCGTATGGCGACCATGAGACAGCCTTGCTTGTGTCTCCTCCAGGCATCATGCTTTGCGCATCTTCAAGTGCCCTGTAGATCTCGATCTTGATGTTGGCCTCTGGGCCTCGGTTGAACCAAGGCACTTCACCCGCTCCACATTTTGAGAAGACAGAGCCCTTGATCTGTACGCCGGGAATCAGGTAGCCGTCTGCGTGATATGATTGCCCCTTCAGGATTCGGAGGTTGCTGGCGATTTTGATCTCAGGGTAGCCCGCTGCCGAAGCGTATATGTCATAAACGCCTGGTGCTACGCCTTCAATCTCATAATGACCGGCCCAAGCTGCGTCAAAATATCCTCTGGCCTCCACAGGTCTGCCAGTCGACCTACCGGTGTACGGGTCGTCAGCTAGGCCGACAGCTCTGACACGGCCTGGCAGGGTGACAGCTTGGCCATACAGGGCTGTGTTCCAGCCGCCATATCGTACCGTACCTGTAATGATGGCTGGGTCTACCTCGCCTTTCACCACTACAATCGGCCAGTTTTGATACGGCCAGTAGACGTCTCCGAGTTCTGGGCTGCTCAGAAGTCTGAACTTGAAGTGGTAGGCTCCAGCGATCGTCGGCGATGTCACGTCGTTAACCCTGACATAATACCATTCATCCGGATAGTTGCCGTTCGCGTCTGCTACTAGGCTGAAGGTTATGTTTCCGAAGGTCTTCCAAGGCGTGAACTGGAATGGGCCGTAGGGCTTGTTGGTTTGCTTGAGCCAGCTGTCCGGCGCATAGTCCATCTTGTCATATGTGGTTTGATCGATTCTGAACGGTTTCGTGTCTGTGTTGATGCTCACAATTGTCCAGAATGGACCTCTTACGAAGCTTTCCCGATTCTCCTTACCGACATCGATGCAGTCGTAGTTGTTAGTGAAGGAGGGAACCACGTTGCTTCTTGAGATCCCAGTGAACTCAGGCGGAATCATGATCTCGATCAAGGTGAAGTTGACTGCTCTCCAAGTTGGCCGACTTGTGTTCCATGCAGTCTTCTGGTCTCGTGTTACGTTGAAGGCTAGGATTAAGTCACCTTTCACAGCATGTTCGATCTCTAGACCTTCTATTGTCGGGTTGTCTGATGCCCAGTAGTTCCCTTTCGCAGGGTCCCACATCTTGGTGAACGGCGTACCGCCTCTGATTGTTGAGGTGGGCATGGCGCTGAATGGAGCGTAGTTGTTTGCGCCAAGTTGATACCAACTGGTTGCACCGGAGCCAAACAGGCCGCTTCCAGGAAAGACATAGCCCACTGGTCCGGTTACGTGTTTGTCGAAATAGTTCTGTCTAAAAGGGTAGTAGGCGATATGGTCGCCTGTTGTTAGATGGGCTGAACTTGCGGAAAATGATCCTGAGATGATTGCGAGAACCAGAATCGCTACCAGTAACGGCTTCCGCATGGCCTCCACTGTTCTAATCACTCCTTGCCTGTTGGCTGTTTTATATTAGTTACTCAGCAAATCGATATGGCTTGGCCAGAACCATCCACACAGGTTATGGCACAAGCCATTCAACTTCCGTGCGTGATTTGATCGTCTGAGTTCTCTCTGGTTCCCTGACACTATTGCTCAGATCCTAAAGGATTCCAAGCAGGTTAAGCTCTGGACCGTTCACCAGTATGTTGTGGCGGCCGATGCGTTGAAAGATTGCTCTGGGGCCCGCCCAAGAATAGTTCAGGAGGAAGCCGATTTCCAGGTTCGTGGCTGTGACGAGTATGAGTTCGCCGCGTTTGAGGCCGGCCACGATAGGCGTGACTCCTGCGAGCCCGCTTCTTCCGGAGGTTAGATATGACCATAGGTAGTTGCTCTTCAGGTCGCCGTACAGCTTCCCTCCAGCAGTGATGGGCACGATTTGTTTCATCGCAGTGAATTCAGCAGCGGAATATGAGCCTGGGCCCTTCAGCGCGATGATTGTTCCGAATGAGGAGGCGTAGATTAGGAAGAGGATGATGAGTGTCGATGCGAGTTTGCCGAATCTGAAGCGTTTGTGGATTGTGTGGGCTGTGAATGCGGCGCCTATGGCGAGAAGTATCCCGAAGTAGTGCAACGCCTTGATGAATATGACAAGGCCTGCTTCGGTCAGGCTGTAGATGAAGGCGAACAAAAGCCATCCGGCTGTCGGAACCAAGAGGCTTTTGGGTTCAGGTCTTTTGAATGCAAAATACAGTCCGACTATTGATACCGCTCCCGCCGTAAGGTAGTATCTGCACTCTGATAGTGTGATTGGGTTTGTGGGGGTTAGAATCGCCAGAATTCCGCCTCGAAGGATAACGACGCAGAGAGCGAATGCTCCAGCAGTGATGATGGTTTTGATGCAGCGGAGGTCCTTTGCTTCTCCGAATCCAAAGAGCGAGAGTGATGCAATGCAGGCTGATAGGAGCAATACGTCGCTTGTGGTGAAGCTTGGAAACCAGAGGCCAATGCTCCAACATATGCCAAGATTTCTTGAGATGAATAGGGCCAGGTAGGTTGCGACCACAGCTGCAAGGAGAGTCAGACTCGTGCTTTCGCTGTGCAGCATGCCAAAGGCTCGATAGACGACCAGCACGATAAGGTACAGTGCCACGATCATTGCAGCATAGTGGTGGCCTAGCACCAATCCAAGGCTGGTGAGTGCTGCAACGAGATATCCTTGCATCTTCTTCATTTTGATGGTCGTGATCATCAGGAATGTAAGGACCAAGTAGTAGCTCGTGGTCTCCTTCATGACGGCGCCCGAGAAGGTAAAGTATGTGTACAGAGGATTGAAGGAGAGGAAGCCGATTCCGAAGAGAGCTGATGACGATGACAGTCCTAGCCTTCTGCACAGGACGAAGAGGGGGATCATCGTTAGACCTGAAAGGATTGGCACGATCTGCGTCGCAACTACTGGTGGCGCGTTCAGAATGACTATTGCGTAGGCTAGGAGGAGGTTGACGAGGGGCCACTGCGTGTTATAGTCTGTGAATTGGTAGCGTCCGAGGTGTACGGTTTCTTCCGCAATTCTGAGGTGGATCCAACTGTCGCCTATGTGCGGAGCACCGTTTATGATAAAGGGTAGAAGAGGAACTATGAAGGCTAAGGGGATCGCTAGGGCGAGGATGGCCACTTGACTTCTCAAGGTGAGGTCACCGGTTCCGGATCAGCCGTCAACCTTCTTCCCACTCTTCTGAAGCTGGCGGCCCGAGGCTCCTTAAAGGCAAGGCCCATCCTTCTCACAATCGCCTTGCTTGTCGCGATCAATGTGGGGATGCGAACGATGGCTAACTCCTACGAGAGAGAGGTCACCAGCCTCATGGCCCTATACTCAGGCCGTGAATATCTAACTGTTTCCGAGAAACCGACACCTGGATCTGTCAAAATCCTGGCGATTCCGCACGACATTAACGGTAGGAGGATTCTTCTGGTCTATCCGGATGACGTGAAGACGCTTCTGAGCCTCAGCAGCGCTTCGGCATCAGGTGCTCTGCCAGCGAAGAACGAAGAAGTTCTTGTGGGGGAATCTATCCGAGACCTGGTTGAGAAGAACACAGTCGTGGTGGATGGTCGATCCTTCAGGGTTACGGGATATATCAGGTCGAGTGACCATCTCACCTACTCAATAGTGGGCCTTGCGACACCGCGATCTGACGCACAGCAGTTCTATGTCTCGTTGGGGCGAGAGAAGGATGAAGTCTTCTCCGCGCCTGCTGTTGAGCTAGTTGCGAAATCGCTGTTTGTCGAAGTATTGGGCATCATGGGCAGCGTGAGTTTCTTGCTTTATGTGGTTCTCGGTTTGAGTTGCTTCTTTCAAGGATACAATTCGCTTGTGGAAGCGGAGCATGTGCTTCAAGTTTTCGCGTCTCTGAGCACGCCTAGAAGGATTGTCGGGGGAAGCATGCTTATCTATGCTTGTCTGATCTCGGTAAGCGGAGCTTCGACTGGCTTCTCGATTGGTCTGTTTACGCCAGGTCTTCTGTCTTCGTTCACTTCTGTGCTGTTTCGGCTGCCTCACTTGAAGCCTCTCGTTGATCCTGGTGTGATCTACGATCTCGTTTTGGGAGTGGGCGCATCTCTTCCGTCTCTGTTCGTCGGCCTTTTGTGGGGGTATCATAGGCAGATTGCTTCTGATTAAGATCCTGAGCCGAAGGCGGCTAATTGCTTTCTCAGCTGCGTTCGTGATGGCGCTTCTGGCAGCGAATTTAACCTTTGCACTTATTGTTGGGTCCGCGAGAAGTCTGGACCTTGTGATCAGAGGAGGACAGAGTGACAGCGTGCTCGTGATCGAGCGAAGCGCCCGAACGATCTACACCAGTCATATCCCAGCTAGCCTGGCGGTCAGCCTTGGGAAGTTGCCTTCGGTTGAGGCTGAACCTTTCACAGCGACGGTAGGCTATGTGGAGGGCTCAGTTTTGGTCACGCGAGGAGTGCAGTCCACATCCCGAATTGCGAAGGCTCTATTGTTTGGAGGTTTACCGTCTGGCGAAGGACCTTGGACTATTCTGGGTGAGAGAGCGGCTGAAAGGCTTGGCGTCCGGGTTGGGCAAACGATTAGGCTGGCTAGCTCGCTTCGGAGAACAGTTGTTCTGTTGATTGTTGTTGCGGTCTGCCGTTTCGGTGATCTAAGAGATGATGAGGCGTTTGTTGATGAGAGGATTGCTAGGCAGCTTTCCGGCTTGCCAGAAGGAATGATCTCGGCGGTTGTTGTTCGAGGCATTAGCCGGGAGAGTGTTGAAAGATTGTTGAGCCGAACCTATCGCTTCAGAGTCAAATGTATCTCGGCTGTGCCTGGAAACCTGGTTGTCTTGGAGGCGAACGGAGCACCGATTCGATCGGTGAGATTCGCCGGGGAGATTGACGAGAACCTGGATCTGCCTTTCGGATACTACACAGTGACGTTTCAGAGCCCGTATCTTGTCATGAGTCTGGGATCGGTTCTACTTGATTCAGACCGAAGTTACGAGAGGTCGGTGGAGCTTGAGGAGAGTCCGATATTCAAAGTACTTGGATCCGCAAAGCCTGTGCTTCGTGGATCTGACGGTGTTGAGGTTGAAGCGGTCAAGCAGGATGACTCTTGGATCTTCAGGAGCTCTCCGGGGGTTTATCGTCTTGAACTGAACGGACAAACCTTCACGATTCCACTCTTCCATAGCGCCACCTTCAATCCTAGCTTGCTTGCGGCTTCGACCCGTTCGGTTCGCGTGCTTGTCTCTTGGAGCGACGGAACTGAGGCCAAGGACTATACTCTCATAGTCAAGACGATGGGGGGTGAGGTCGTGCTGTCAAGACTGGGAGTAGGAGGCGAGACCAAGATAGATTTGCCGAAGGGAGAGTACATTGTCGAAGTGTATAGACCTCCTTACTCCGCGAGCACAGTCCTCTCGGTTCCGGGGGCTGACGAAGTGAAGCTTATGCTGCCGAGTATTCAGTGGAACGTTGAGAAGGTTCCGTTCCAGTACTACACGTTCATCAAGGCTTTGCCGGTGGAGGAGATGGCGAGCTTCACTTTAGCTTCGATCGCAGGTGTTTCAGCGACATTGTTGACCGGGCTAAGCCTATCGATGATGACTCTGTTCGTAATGCTGATTGCGAATATTCAGAACTACTTGTATTTGTCTGCGAAGGGAAGACTGTGTTTGATCGGGCTGCTTGGAGCTTCGAAGCAATGGTTTTTGAGGACGGTTGGGCTTCCGGGACTGTTTCTGAATCTAGGTCTGGGTTTGATCGCGGCTACGGTTTCATCCATTTGCGCAAACATGATTCTCCTAGACAGATTGACAGTTCTTGGGCATTTGATAATAGCCGATGCAAAGGCCATTTGCCTTTTCTCGTTGGTTCTGGCGGCCGGTGTTTGGCTTCTCGGAAGCGTAAAACTGATGAAGACACTGAATCAGACGTAGGGGTTTTCGTTGTTGGAAGCTCTAGCGCTGAAAGCTGTCTGCAAGACATACCGCGCTGGCGGCGAGACTGTTGATGCACTAAGGAGAGTGGATCTCATGGTTCCGGTGGGACATTTTCTTTGTGTGAGTGGGCCCAGTGGATCCGGTAAGACGACGCTTCTGAGAGTATCTGCGGGCTACCTTTCTCCGGACGATGGGAAGGTGTGGATTTTCGGTCAAGACATCTACGAATTGTCAATTGGGAAGAGGTTGGCATTTAGGAACAGGGCGGTGGGCTTCATGTTTCAGGAGAATCTTCTCTTGGAGGATTTGACGGCTTTCGAGAATGTTGAGCTTCCACTCGTTATTCAGGGGGTTGCAAAGAATTTGCGGCTGGATAGAGTGCGTCGGGCTCTGGAGTCCGTAGGGATTCCTGACTTGGAGCAGCGTCGGCCGGGTGAGGTCAGTGGAGGAGAGAGGCGGCGTATCTCGTTGGCCAGAAGCTTGGTGAACGGGTGTAGGATCCTGTTTGTCGACGAGCCCACGAGTAACCTTGACTCGACCACGGCTGGTACGATCCTTGATATGCTCAGGCAATTGAACAAGCTGGGGCTGACGATTGTTGCCGCCACTCATGATCCCTTGGTGGCGCAGAGGGCCGATGAGAGTGTAAAAATGCGAGACGGTAAGACTGAGGTCTGAAACTACCATCTAGTACGGGATACCCATGCCCTGTACTGTGTAGTATGGATTTGCCATCGCATGCAAGATTGTTGGTTGTCCGAGCCGTAGAAGTGAGAGTTGCGTGGAACAACATGAGACATGGCGGATATTTGTTCCAGCGCTCTTTCCAGGCCCTGCAGTTGATTCAGTAACCGGGGCTGACCGCCGAAGGAGATTCGCTGATGAAATATGCCAAGGCTATCGTCGTGCCCAAGTAGTCATTGTTCTGCTTTCCACGCCAGTGATCGCAACCAACATCGGTTCTGAAGAGAACTCGAAGGCTGTTAATCAAGATCTCACAGAAATGCTTTGAATACCCATGAACAAACTCATGTTCAAAAGCGTTCTATATCCATCTGACCGGACAATAGTCATGATTTCTGCGTTGGAGGTCAAGGCTTGAAGCCAGTCGAGCAATCAGAAACAAAGAACGATCACAAGGCATTCAATACATTGCATTCTCTCTCTTCACATGATGAAGCCTTTTTTCCGCTTCTACAAGCTTACATTGCACTCAGACAAGCCTTCGAGGTCAGCGCAAGAGAATAGTTCAGTTTCACATTGTGCTCGTAGATCAGGTCTCACAGGAATACAGTTCTGGTAGGACTATTATTCAGTCTTTACTTGACTTTCGCTCAACGGCGCCAGGAGATGGCCCTAGGAACTACTATGTATGGAATGTGAAAAAAGAGGAGTTTCGTATTCTTCTCAGCGTCTGAGGAGATGCGTCTTTCGGTGCGGCTGGTCTAGTTGATGATCTGGATCTTCACGTTGTCTATGTGGAAGAGTCCTCTGTTGTAGGCACTGTAGAAGCCAATGCCTCCCCAGATGCCAACGTATCCGTCAGGGCCACAGGGTGAGCATGGCATGCAAGGATCAATTTCTGTCACCCAAGCCGAGCAGATCAAGAGACTGTTCACTGTTCCACATTGTCCGGGCCACTCCATGTAGGCCTCAAGTCTCGGGCCATCTATAACCACCCTGATGTGTGTCCAGGTCTGCAATGGTATGATGCCTTTGGACGATGGATTGCCGAGAATCTCGAAGTTGCCCCATCCTTTTTGTTTCATGAAGTAGCATTCGAAGTCGGTTGTGCTTGTCAGTCTGAGAGCATAGTACTCATTGTCGCTTTTCATTCTGAATGTGAGAAAGGCCTTCTGTCCTCCTGCATTGTCGAAGTGGATGTCAAACTCGATTACGCCGCTGCTGAAGCATCTCGTGTCAGGGCTCTTTACGTACGCTGAGTGCGAGTTCACGTCCGCAAACGGAGCAGCGTCACCTTGATCACTTGGATGGTCAAAGAACATTGAGGCGGCAGATCTGCCTGAGTTTGGATCTTGGCCAGGAGCTCCTCTGTAGACAATCCATTCAAATCCGCTTGAAATCTTGAAACTGTCGATGTAGAATACTCCGTTGTAGTAGTTGTTCTGAAGGCCTACCCCTGTTCCACCCCATGTTGATCTCTGCCAAGTGTCATCAAATGCCTTGCAGATCTGTACTCCATCTTTGTAGCATTGGAACCATGGGCCACCGATCGCGACCACGACGTGCGACCACATTCCAGTCTGGAAGATGCCGCACCCAGATTGGGTGCCCAATATCTGCCAAGTACAACCCGTATACTTGGCGAAGTGGCATCTCCAGTCTCTAGTGTTCGTGAGCCTCAGGGCGTAGTACGTGTCGTCGCTCTGCATTCTGAACGTGAGGATCGCACTGGATCCACTTTCCGGCGGGTTCACGAAACATATATCGAATTCTATCATGCCGTCGACGAAGCTCGTTGTGGTTGCCACCGAGACAGTGGTTACTGTGCATCCGCTTTGCTGTTGCACTTGCGTCACTCCGCTTGCCAGGAAAAGTGAAGCTGATGAAGGATCCTTGAAGAAGCCACAGAACCCTGGTTGTGGATGCTCTAGTCGAAGGACCGAGCTCCTATATCCTCCAGCAACAATCTCCGGTTTTCCTTTGTATATGATCCACTGCCTAGATAACGGTGCGTCAAAATCATCGAAAGCATTCATTCCTCCAAAGTTCTCGAAGAAGATTGCCTTGAAGGGTTGAGCCTCCACTGGAAGAACCGCATGGGGGCTGGCAACTGTCAGCAGACTGAAGATCGCCAAGACTGCAACCAGAAAATGTCTATTCATCTTCAAATCCCAGCTAGAGACATTTCCAAAGACCGTATTTAAATATAGGAAGCTGACCGGAAGGCCCAGCTGTTCCATTGGAAAGCTGGCGGCCCGCATCTGTGCCCCAGTCTAACAGGGCAATTGCAAATTGACGCTAACCTCCTAGCATGTTTTCATGAAAATTACATAGGATATGTCGTTAACATTATATAGGGTATATCAGGGTAATACCTGACTTCTGTGATGCGTTTGGAGCCAGTTTGGTATCTATTAGGCTTCAATATAGTCTTCTTCGCC
>Ga0129297_10000160_pt1 | contig 31109 bp, 28 predicted proteins | sample I18A1metaG_FD_94708 | JGI IMG/M metagenome (GOLD analysis project Ga0129297, IMG submission 94708) | Lake sediment bacterial and archeal communities from Gulf of Boni, Indonesia to study Microbial Dark Matter (Phase II) - ​I18A1 metaG | ecosystem: Environmental > Aquatic > Freshwater > Lake >... | reverse complement strand
GCCCCATTGTGCAGTGGTTTCCCCTGCTGAGAAAGATACAGGCGGCGGGCAAAGGGCTGCAAATCCACATCGAGCCTGAAGAACTGGAAGGGGTCATGGAGGCACTATCGCCCAAGGGCCTCTGCATTTGCATGAATGCCACATCCGTGGAGGAGGCGGATGCGCTGATCAAGAGGGTGGCAAAAATGACCCGTGTCCGCTGAGTTGGCCTAGTCCTCCCATGTGAAAACGGTCACATCCCCTGGCTCGACCCTCTGCCGGTGTTTTCGGCGAATACTATATTGACAACCTAGCAAATGTGACTATAATTCTAGTCATGACACGCCGACCCAAGTTCACCATTATCTTCGCCCCAGAGACAGTGAACCATCTTGAGGCCATCGAGCGTAAACATCATCATCTCATCGAACAGGTCATTGACGAGCAACTGAGCTATACACCCAAACGACAGACTCGCAACCGCAAACCGTTAGAATATCCTGCACCTTTTGGCGCAACCTGGGAGTTGCGGTTTGGAGCGAATAATCGTTTCCGCGTTTTCTATGAAGTAGACCCACTGGAACAGACCGTCTGCATATTGGCCGTCGGCGTGAAAGAGGGCAATCGTCTATTTATCGGTGGAGAGGAGTTTATACCATGAGAATCGCGCCGCTCGCTGATGTTAAGGCACGCCTGAGCGCTTACGTAAAAGAGTGTCAAACAAATGGCCCGGTGATCATCACACGGAACGGGAAGGCTGTAGCGGTGTTGCTGGCTCCGTTGGATGACGATGATCTAGAAGGTCTGATATTGGCGCGTTCACCCCGCTTTCAAGCCTTGTTAGACAAGTCGCGGCAAAGCATCAAGTCAGGCAAAGGGTTATCGCGGAACGAATTTTGGGAAGCCGTTAGACAACGCAGTGGCCAGCAGACCGACCAAGAGTCTACGTAGGCACGGCCACAGCATGAGAACCTGCCTACCCCGGCTTCCATGTCATCCTCACCCTCGCCCGTCCACTCGCGGCAGCGGGCAGGGTGAAAGTCAGCCGCTTCAGCACCCCCTCTTTGGCATTGGCCTTGCACTCTTCGGCCAGCACAGCCAGGGAGAAGGACGCTCCTGCCGGTTCCTCAATGGTCAGGTGCAAATCGCGCGTTTTGCCGTGCAGGATCGCCGTCGCTCCAGAGACCTCGACATCCAGCCAGGTCACGAAAGCCTCCTCGACCTGCTGTGGCTGCTCGGCAAAGGTGAAGGTGTCTTGTAGCTTGATGGTCCCGGCCTGCCGCCCTTTGGCAGCCAGAGCAAGCTCGCGGTGGATGCCTAGGCCAGGCACAGAGTAGGCTTTGCCGATCTCTAACACAGCCTTTTTCGGCTCCCCTTCGGGCGCATAGCCGAGGACTTGCCCCTCGAATTCGCGGCCCGCCGACTGCAACTGCCCGCCGATGCATGGCACGCTATGGCCGAAGGAATTGGCAAAGATGTTCTCGTAGCGCGTGCTGCTGAAATACTGGCGACTGTAAAGCCCCGTCCCTGGATCACACAAGAAAGTCTCGCCGCCAGCGTGCACGATAAAGCTGCCCACGTCGTTCTGGTTATGGTTTTCCGCATTGTGGCCGGCTTTGATAGCGGTCACGACGGGCGTGCCTGCACTGGTCTCGGCAACCAGCCGCACTACGCCTCCGTTAGGCAGGTAGCTATCGCCGATCCCAGGAGCTTCTGGGAACTGTCCATCCCACCAGAGGAGCGTGTGCAGGATTGCTGTCAGGTCCCAGTCGAGCAGGTCGCGGTATAGATCCGCTGGGCCTGCAGAGAGGACAGGCCTGGCTAACACCCTGCGCAACTCGGAAACGCCGCTGCGCTCCGCCAGGCGCATGATGAAGCCGGGTTGGAAAGAGAGGACCTCCGCGCAGTCGGAAAAGCTGGCGTAATGAGCGGGCGAAAGCATCACATGCGTTGGGTACGCAGCGATGGCCTTCATCCGCTCGCCGGAGAGGATATCAATCTGTCCCGCCGTCCGCTGCCGTAGCAGTTCCGCGAAATCCACATAGTGGATGAGGCCATAGCCCCAGTACCCTGAACCCTCCGTGGAGGCGCCATCATCCTCGAAGGCGGTGTGGATAAAGGTGTCCAGGCCGGCCAAGACTGCTGATACTGCCTCCGCCAGCCGGCTCTCGTCGCGCTCTAAAAGAAGGAAAGTGGAGCCAACGGAGCCATTGCAGACGCCGTTCCAGTTGCTATGCCCCTTGTACCAGCCGAAGGTTTCATGGAACTCCAAATAGGGCGCGAAAATGCGGCGTTCGATCTCGTCCCGCACCCGCTTCTGCACTTCCTCGGCCAGCTTGTCATTCAAGGCGGTGAGCAATTGTGCCAGCATAAAGCCCGTCTCCGCGGAGAACAGGTCAATCTTGACCCATTCATGGGCCGGGAGAACCCAGGTCGTCTCCTCGCAGATGTTCCAGATATAGTCCTGCACAGCATCCAGCAGCTTGTCCTCGCCGAGAAAGAGGCGCAAGGCCGCCGCGGTCAGTATGCTCCGCTTGTGGAAATAGGGCGCCTCGTAGCCGCGCCGCTCCCCCGTGTTGCGAAACTGCCGGTAAAGCGTATAGGTGGTCAGGGGGATGGCCGTCGGGTCAGCCATCAGTTCCTCGCTTGCCTCCAAAAGCAGCTTCGCTTGTAGGCTGCGGCGCAGGCCAGGGATATCCTGGCGGGCCTTGTCCAATTCAGGGAACAAAGGCAGGCCCTTTCCCACTTCCATCACAAAGAGGCGTTTCAATGTTTCGCTGGAAATAGCAATGGAATCGGTTGGCATAATCTTCTCCTTTTCGATATTATCCCACGGACGCTGTGCTGGAGACGATGATGACCATCGGCCGGCGTCCGGTTTCTTGCAGCAAAAAAGTCTCCAGGGCGCGTTGCACACGCTCAGCGGTGCGGGAGGAGGGCGGGGCCTCTTGGGCCACGCGCAGCGCCTCCGCCCGGATGCGTTGTATCAACTCCTCCGATTCACGGACGTAGACAAAACCGCGCGATATGACCTGGACGTCACGCACCGCCTTGCTCGCTGCATCCATCGCCAGCATGGCCACGACAAATCCATCTCGTGCCAGGATTTCCCGGTCGCGCAGCACGGCAGGGCCTACATCGCCAACGACCGCGCCATCTACAAAGATCGTTTCCTGGTCTATGTGATCGGCGACGCGGGCGGATTCCTCGTCCACTTCCAGCATATCGCCATTGTTCAAAACCAAGATGCGTTCCCACGGGATGCCGCTTTGATGGGCGAGGCGAGCGTGCTGATGCTGGTGGCGCGGCTCGCCGTGAATCGGCAAGAAAAAGCGCGGGCGCAGCAGGCGAATCAGCAACTTCTGATCCTCCTGGCTGCCGTGGCCTGAGACGTGTACGGGGGCGAGCTTGTCGTAGATGACATCGGCCCCCTTTTGGATGAGTTGATTGATGATGCGATTGACCGGCTCCTCGTTTCCGGGGATCGCCTGGGCGGAGAGCACAATCGTGTCATCGGGGTGGATTTCAATATGGCGATGAATGCCGGTAGCCATGCGCGCCAGAGCCGCCTGTGGTTCCCCCTGGCTGCCCGTAGCGATGATGGCTACGCGAGAGGGAGGCAGACGATCTATCTTACGGATGTCCACCAGGGTGTCAGGTGGTATGCGCAGATAGCCCATTTCCTGGGCCATGGCCACGTTATCCACCATGCTCCGGCCATCCACAGCCACCTTGCGATTGTGCCGCACCGCCACGTCTATAACCTGTTGCACCCGCGAAAGCAGGGAGGCGAAGGTCGCTATGATAATGCGACCTGAGGCTTCGGCAAAGATCCTTTCAAAGGTATCCTCGACGATGCGCTCTGGCGGTGTGAAGCCGGGCCGCTCCGCACCGGTCGAATCGGCCATGAGAAGCAAAACCCCTTCCCCTCCGAGGCGGGCGAGAGCCGCCAGGTCTGGCGCCCCTTCTTGTTCCGATCCTATATCCAGTTTGAAATCCCCAGAGTGTACGACCGTGCCCACCGGTGTGCGGATCGCCAATCCCATCCCATCGGGAATAGAGTGGTTCACCTCGAAAAAGGTCGCCTCGAAAGGCCCCAGCCGCAACTGGTCTCCATCCTGGATCGTGTTGAGCGTCGCCCGGTCGGAGACCCCTTCCTGCGCCAGCTTAACCTCCGCAAGCCCGCGCGTCAGGCGCGAACAATAGACGGGGAGGGACATCTCCCGCAAGAGATAGGGGAGCGCGCCGGTATGATCTTCGTGGCCATGGGTCAGTATGAGACCACGGATGAGATCGGCGCGGCTGCGAAGGTAAGCGAAATCAGGGATGACCAGGTCAATCCCCCACATATCGTTTTCAGGAAACATGGAGCCGCAATCCACAATCAGCATGTTGCGGCCATACTCGAACAACGTCATGTTTTTACCGATCTCCCCCATGCCACCGAGAGGGATAATGCGCAATTTGTTCACCATACCAAGACTACTCCAATCGTCGTGCGTCTGCCTGGCGATCCGCCAAGCAGGTCGAAAGCCTGTCGTATACATAATACCCCCAAAAGCACGCCCAGCAAAACGCAAGCTGACTCTGTTGACACGAGGGGATTGCGAGAATATAATCGGCTAGCGGAGGATAGGCCTTTACGCGCAACAGAACGCCCATAAAGGGCTACGCTGCATGATGGCGCGCGCGTTTATAGCGATCCCCAGCCTAAAGCGATTGAGGTTCCCCACGGGGGTGATAAAGCGATGAAAAGCATTGCGGTTTTGACTAGCGGCGGTGACGCCCCAGGGATGAATGCGGCTATACGCGCTGTTGTCCGCATGGGCATCGCCCAGGGGTGGAAAGTATACGGCGTCCAGCACGGTTATGCTGGTTTGATCGCTGGGGACATGGAACCGCTGGCGGCGCGCGATGTCAGTGGCATCATCCAACTCGGCGGCACCGTCCTGGGCAGCGCGCGCTGTCCAGAGTTCGAAACGGAGGATGGACGGTGGCAGGCGTTGCGCGAGTTGCGGCAACACGACATTGACGCTCTGGTGGTCATTGGCGGGAATGGCTCACAGGCAGGCGCTTATGACCTTTGGCAAATGGACTTTCCGGTGGTTGGCGTGGCCTCGACGATAGATAACGATCTCGCTGGCAGTGACATCACCATCGGCGTGAACACCGCTCTGGACATCGCTTTGGAGGCGATTGACCGGCTCAAGACGACGGCCTCCGCCCACCAGCGGGCCTTTCTGCTGGAGGTGATGGGCCGCAGATGTGGCTATCTGGCCTTGATGGCTGGCATTGCCGGTGGAGCAGAGGCAGTGGTGATACCGGAAATGGAGATACCCCCTGAGGAGATTGCCGAAGAGATACGTCAGGCATATCTGCGCGGCAAGTCCCATGCCCTGGTCGTTGTGGCCGAGGGAGCCAAGTACAATGCGGAAGCGATGGCGCGCCATTTCGACGCGAACAAGGCACGGCTGGGCTTCGAGTTGCGCGTGACCAAACTGGGGCATGTGCAACGCGGCGGTGCTCCTGGCGCCTTCGACCGCTTACTCGCCACCAACCTGGGCGCAGGGGCCGTCGAGGCGCTGGCGCGAGGCGAGCAGGGCGTGCTGGTCGGCCTGATTGGCAATAAAGTCACGACCACGCCCTACAAAGAGGTGATCGGCGTCACCAAACCACTGGATCCCCGCCTGTTCGAGCTGGCGAGAATCCTGGCAAGGTAAAATAGAATGTGCTCCCCTGGCCTTCCCGGCTTTCCACCCAGATGCGCCCGCCATGGGCCTCTACTGCCAGCCGGCAAAAGGCGAGGCCCAGGCCGCTCCCCCGCTGTTTGCTGGGGCCAGTGACGAATTTCTGGAAGAGCCGCCGCTGCAAATCGGGCGGAATGCCCGGCCCCGTATCTGATACCCAGACCTGCAGGTCATCCCCCCATTTCCGCGCACCGACCCGCACCATCCCTCCGGCCGGCGTGAACTTGATGGCGTTGCCCACCAGATTTTGCAGGATGCGCTCCAGCAACCTGGGATCCGCTCTCGCTGGTGGCAGATGCGGTTTGATATCCAACCCCAGTTGCAGCCGATTCACATCCGCCAGGGGCGACATCTGCTGCACAAGCTGATGGAGCAGTGGCGGAAGAGACACCGATTCCAGCTCCAGAGGCATCTGGCCAGTTTCCAGGCGATGGAGATCCAGGATACGATTGACGATCCCCAGACATTGCATGTTGCTGACCTTGATCACATCTAGCATCTTGCGGCCTCTGGCGTCCAGTTGCTCACCTACTTCCATGATCAAGAGTTCGATGCTGCCATAGACCACCGATAGCGGGTTGCGCAGGTCATGCACCATCATGCGGATCAGGTCGTTGCGCAATTCGTCCAGGGCGTGCTCTTCGGTCACGTCGTGCAATACCAGGAGCCGCGCCAGAAGTTGCCCTCGTCTATCGGTGAGAGGGGAAAGTGAAGGTCTCAGCCATCGCGCCGGCTCGCCCTGGGGCAAGCTGAATTCGTTCTGCTCGCTTGGCGTCCCACGCAAGTAAGCCTGCATGGCTTGGGGCAGGATGTCGGACACCTTGCTGCCACCACCGACATCCTGGTGCGAGAGAGTGAGCATCTGCCGTGCAGCGGGATTGGCGTCCACTAACCTGTCCTGATTGTCCAGCACCATTACACCCTCGCGCATACTTTCAAAAATAGCCCGATGAGCCAGGGGGATAATGTCCAATAAGCGGTAAGTGAACAAGGCCAGTGCCAGCAGCAGGCCGGCGATCAGGAAGGCGAGGGGACCGAGGTCAATCCAGAGGATATGAACGAGATCGAGGATGTGAAGGGAGTTGCCCAGGAGGGGCAACAGCCCGCCAGCGGCGACGAGGAGGCCCTGCCTCCTGTACCATGCGGGGGAGCGAACCAGCGTGAGCAGAACCAGGCTAGTCCCGCTCAACACGTAAAGATAACGGTAAACGGCGAGCACCCAAAACCAGGGGCCAGGGCTGGGGAATATGGCGGGAAACGGCGCGGAGGCATCCCGTATCATCTGGGTCCAAAGAAGATGGTGCCAGGGATTCGTAAGGGCCAAAGCCGCCGTCAAAAGCCCTGGGGAGATCAGGAGCCAACTGGTGAGCGGCCGTCTCCCCACCGGTCGCTCAGCATACTGGATGGCAAAGATGAGCCAAAGGGGGCCGATGAAAGCCTGAGAGATAGTGACCAGGGTTTCCCAGAGCTCTTTGCCGGGCAGGTCGCCGCTCAGGATTTCCAGGCTATAGGCGAGCAGCCAGAGAACGACATCGCCCATAAGCCAGGTGAGGGGCAAAGCACTGACGTGGGAAGCACGGTGTTTCCATGTATACCCAGCGACCCCGGCGGCGACCAGGGCGGCAAGAAATAGGGGGATGGCAAAAGGTGTAAACACGAAATGCATAAGTTGAGCAACTTTCGCTTTCTGAAGATCCTATCGGGGACGCCTCTGCACCGAAACCGTTTCCTACCCGCGCAAACTTGGCTGATGATGGCACAACTCTTATATAAAGCAGACGGATTTCGGCTTGTGGAGTTACGGCCTGATTTCAGCGGGTTTCACCGGCGAATCGGAGCACCCTGCCATCTTCAAACGTTGACACAACTCCTGGCCTGCTTGATCCCGGCTTAGTTCGAGTTGTTTGCGCAAGCTATTATCCAGGACGTGCCCGCCGATGTGCACCTGCAACCCGGCGATTAGAGAGGAAGCCAACCGGACCTGGCATTCCACAGGTCGGTTAGCTAATGAGGAAAGAGTGCCTGTGATGATTCTCTCTTGGCTCTCGGTCAAGGGGAACGGCGTATAAACCGGAATCGCGTCTTTGCCCTCAGCAAGAGCACAACGGAGTTCGTTGATCTCCTGTGGAGGCTGCTGCCAAATATAGGCAGACAGATTGGCGACCAGGTCATCGTGCGTCTGGCGGAGAGGGACAGTGCGTAGGACAGCACCGGCCAGGTCAATGACCGTATCCAGAGTTCGCTCATAGTTAGCTTGCAGCGCTTTCAGGTATTCCCGTTCGGCCTCCAGGCGCGCTCTAACGGCCCGGTTGTCGGCTTGCTCTTGAGCCGAGCGCAGGATTGCCTCGCTTTGTTGGCGAGCCTGCGTCATGGCTTGGAGGATGAGGGCTTCCGCTTCCCTCTCCGCCTCTACAAACTGCTGCTTTATCTGCTCTTGCAAGGCGAGGCTTTCCGCCTCGCGTTTCGCGACGTTATCGAGCAAACTTTCCACTTCTGCAGCTCGCCTAGCGACCCTGTTTTGCAACGGCTTGTACAGAAACCGGGATAACAGAAAAAGAAGTACGAGAAAATTGACGATCTGGAGGAGGATCGTGGCTCCATCTATTTCCAGCATCTCATGCCCCTTTTCACTTCCCATCTAGCGGAATAGGGAGGCGAATGGATTAGCGAAGAGCAGGATAAGGCATATCAGCAGTGCATAGATAGCGGCAGATTCGATGATTGCCAGAGTCACGAAAATCAAGCCAGAGATGCGATCGGCAACACTGGGCTGGCGCGCCATGTTTTCGAAAGCGGCGACTACGGCACGGCCCTCCATAAGAGTGGTGGCTATGCAACCACCGACGATGACTACACCCACGACGATTGTGGTCACAACCATGAAAAGAGCTTGGGGATCGAGTTGGGACATGTTTATCCTTTCTCCTCAGTTTCTTTTCTCTCCATACGCCCAACAGCATCGGCGATAAACACCACAGTCAAAGAAGTGAAAACCAGAGCCTGGAGGACTCCGGTGATCAGACTCAGGAGGGTGAAAGGAAGGGGGGCCAATAGCGGCATCAGTTTGAACATGACCTGTCCCATGATCTCTGCAGCGATCACGTTACCAAAGAGCCGAAGAGTCATGGCTACAGTGCGGCTGATCTGGCCCAGAATGTTCAAGGGCAAGATACAACCGAGCGGCTCAGCCAAGCTGCGCGAGTAGCGCCACAGGCCCCGTTCCCGGATGCCGAAATATTGCACGGCGAGAAAGGAAACAATGGACAAAGCGATCGTCGTGTTCAAGCTCCTAGTAGGCGCTCTCAAGCCGGGAATGATGCCTAGCAAGTTGGCCACGGCAATGTACAGCATGAGCGTAGCTAGCAACTCAAATAAACCATCAATGTGTCGCCCTACCTGGAGCTTGATCAGCTTGCTAATGAATTCAGAGCCTAGCTCAACAAGATGCTGCCAACGGCTGGGACGGATTTGGAAATTCCGGCCAGCGACGTAGGCCAGAGGGATCAGCACAGCCATAATGATCCAGGTCTGTACGACAGTGTCCTGGATGGGGATGCCGAACGGCCTGAAAACAACGTGGGGGAAAACCTCTTCTACGCCCATTTTCTCACTTTCCCCAGGTGTGGACATAATGCTGTATGGTAAAACGTCCTGTCCATAGCCCCAGAACAACAGATAGCACACCTATCGAAGCTTGTGAGCGTACGCTCCAGACCAGTGCCAGACCAAGTAGCCCCAGCCTCACCGGCAAGCTGATGGCAATGAGAAACGCTGCTCGTTTGGGTGGTAAGGAACGCACGCTACGCACCAGAACAGCGAGAAGAACCAAATAACCCCAAGGCAGGATTAGACTGAGTCCCGAGAGAAGTAATGGCAGCAAGAACCGAGCACTCATTTAGGCTCTCCTGCCAATGAGATTTCCACTTGCAAAGTCAAGACATCTCTCATTGCCTCTCCAATTCGACTGAGCGTTTTCCTAATTATAGTAATATACCTAATTCCTATTTTATACAAAAACGCATGATGACTGTATCAGGTATTTTGCATCGGAAAAGCGACTTGACCTAAGGCAGCAAGGATATATATTTTTCCTCCACAATTGTAAACCAACAGGAGCTAAGGATGGGGCGAGTCATCAATATCAATAATCCCGGCACAGAGCGAAATCGGTGGCGGCGCACGGTGGCCGAGGCGTTGCGCCATCTGATTTAGAAAACCCGACAGATCTACGCTTTTGACAGACTGAAAAACTCTATTATGATAAGCCGCAAGACCCCTCAGATTTGTCGGAGCCCTGCCGACAAGGGAGAGATGAGATGATCGTCCTAGGGTTGATGTCGGGGACATCTGCTGATGGGATTGACGCGGCTATCGTAGAGATTCAAGGCGCTCCTCCCGATCTTGCTGTCCGCTTGCTTTATCATCAGCTTGCGCCCTATGATCCCCTGCTCCGCGAGGAGATTTTTCGCTGCTTTCGCTCGGAGATGGAGAGCGTAGATCGCATCTGCCGCCTCAATTTTGCCCTTGGCGAGGCTTTCGCTGCGGCGGCTATGCAAGCCATAGCTGCTGCTGGCCTCCGTCCAGGCGACATTGATCTCATCGGCTCGCATGGGCAAACGATCTGGCACGCCATCGCCACCCAGAGAGGCGGAGGACAGGGTGGCCCGTATGATTTCGTCCCCAGTACCTTGCAAATCGGCGAAAGCGCGGTCATCGCTGAACGAACGGGTATAACCACGATCAGCGATTTCCGCACGCGCGATGTTGCCGCGGGCGGCCAGGGAGCGCCATTGGTATCCTACGTGGATTGGCTGCTTTTCTCGCACCAGGCCTTGCATCGTGCGTTGCAGAATATTGGTGGAATCGGGAATGTCACTTTTCTGCCCGCTGGGCGGCCCGTGAATGAACGTGGGGAGCCTACAGGCGTAATCGCTTTCGATACAGGCCCCGGCAACATGCTGATAGATGATGCGGCTAAACGTGCGACGGGTGGGCGTTGGACTTATGATCGCGACGGGCAGTTAGCCGCGCAAGGGACGACGAATCAAGATCTGTTATCTGAACTGCTGGCTCATCCTTATCTGCGGCTGCGCCCTCCCAAAACGACCGGGCGAGAGGAGTTCGGCGCGCAGATGGGAGAGAGGATATGGGAGAAGGGACAGAGGATGGGATTGAGCGGCGCAGATATCGTCAGGACGGTGACCGTTTTCACGGCCTTGTCCATTGCGCAGGCTTATCGGGATTATCTGCCTCACCAACCTGCCCAGGTCATCCTGGGCGGCGGGGGAGCATATAATCCTACCTTGGTAGCCCTCCTCTATGAATATCTGGCCCTGGCGCAAGTTTTGCAGATGGAGGACATCGGCTTTGCCAGCGCGGCCAAGGAAGCGTTGGCTTTCGCCATCCTGGCCTATGAAACATGGCATAACCGCATCGGGACGATACCTGCCTGCACCGGTGCGCGTCGCGCGACGGTCCTGGGCAAGATCACGCCGGGTGAGAACTATCGGACGCTTATACGTGGATTTGGAGTGAAGACCTGAATGCAATTTAACAAATCCAAATTGCGCAATATACCGTTTTATGCTATTATTGATAACAGACGGGATTCGATCGCGTGCTCACATGAGCATGCGTAGGGTAGCGGCATGGCGACCAAGCAGAGCATACTGATCGTTGACGATGGGCCATACCTTCCCGACCTTTTGCAGCCCATGTTATCCAGTCTGAGCAAGGACGTCGAGATTAAGGTAGCAAGGTCTGGCCGAGAGGCCGAGGAGAAGGCGCAGAAGGAGTCCTTCGATGTCGTCATCGCTAACATGTTCATGCAGGAGATGACAGGCCTGGAGTTGGCATGTCTATTACAACTGGTGGCTCCGCAGACCAGGTTTATCCTGATCACCGATTATCGTTCGGACATAATCGAGGAAGCCGCTCGCTTGCTCCAGATTTACGAGTACCTGGTAAAGCCTTTCTCATACTACAAACTGCGCGAGATCGTGCAAAAAGCCTTACAGAGCAGCGCTGAGGAGAAACGCCGCTTAGGATACATGAGCCGATATTCTGATTAAATCCACAAGTTAGGGGTAATAGGAGGCAATGACTATGGCAGAACCAGGCCCAAGCACCCCTCATCGGAGAAGTATTCTTATCGTGGATGATGAACCTGGGATGCGTGCGCTTTTCTGTTTCATGTTGGGAGCCAAGGGCTATGAGGTGCGCACCGCCAGCGACGGAGAGGGCGCTATCGAGAATATCAAGTCCTCACCATGTGATCTGGTGTTTCTAGATATCAGAATGCCATACATGAATGGTCTGGAAGTTTTCCGTGCCCTCAAAGAACTCCAGCCGGACATAGCGGTGGTCATGATCACGGGATACGCTGTGGAACAGCTATTGAACGACGCCCTGCACGAAGGGGCGAAAGGCTACCTGAGAAAGCCATTCACTGTGGAAGAATTGATGTATTCCATCGAAAGCATTTTGGCAGGGAAACACGCTTAGGGCGTAAAGGGGAACGATGGCGGGAGAGCGCGTCCTGGTAGTGGACGATAGTCGGGAAAATGTAAAATTCCTGTGCAACTATATTCTGGAGCCGAACGGCTACAAGACCCTGACCGCTACAGAAGGGGAACAGGGCTTGCGCTATGCGCTGACTGAGGACCTCGACCTGATGATCATTGACCTCAAGATGCCCAAACTATCCGGCCTGGAGGTCATGCAGAAGCTCAAGGAGAAGGGCAGAGATATTCCGGTTATCTTGATGACTTTTTACGGCTCGGAGGAAACGGCTATCCAGGCTTTTCGCCTGGGGGCAAAGGATTACCTGATAAAGCCCTTCACCGTAACCGAAGCCCTGGAAGCCATCGAACGTGCCCTCGCCGAAAGACGCCTGCGCAAGGAAAAAGAGCGTTTGGAAGGCGGCGTGCTCCAGATCAACCAACAATTGACGCAGCGTGTCAAAGAGTTGAACATCCTTTACAGCATTGGGAAATCGGTGGCGCAGTTGGTGGATTTGGAAACGGCACTCAACCGCATCGTAGAGGCAGCCGTTTATATCACCAGCGCAGAGGAAGGCTCGCTGCTTTTGGTAGATAGGGAGACAGGGGAGTTGTATTTGCGGGCCGCGAGGGGGCTGGGAGAGAAATTCGCCAGAGGCTTTCGCCTCAAGGTGGATCAGAGCCTGGCAGGCAGGGTGGTGCAAACAGGGGAGCCGATTCGCATCGAGAGCACGGCCACGGATCAGAGTTTGAAAATCAAGACCGGTTACCTGGTGAAATCCATGCTGAATGTGCCCTTGAGAGTGGGCAGCCGGGTCATCGGCGTCCTGTGCGTGGACAACAAGGTTTCGCCCAAGCCCTTTACGGAAAACGACCAAAAGCTGCTCTCCGCTCTGGCGGATTATGCCTCCATCTCCATAGTTAACGCGCAACTCTTCCAAGAACTGAGGAGGTCAAGGGACGAAATCCAAAAATGGAACCAAGAGCTGGAAAGGCGCGTCGCTGAACGGACGGAAGAGCTAAGGCGCATCCAGAGCCAACTGATCCGGGCGGAGCAACTGGCCTCTATCGGCCAACTGGCGGCAGGGATAGCCCATGAGATCAACAATCCATTGGGCATCATTTTGGGTTTTGCCCAGAGCATCCTGGAGCAAATGAGAGCGGATAACCCACTAAGGGGGCCGTTGCGCATCGTTGAGCGGGAGACTCTGCGCTGCAAGCGCATTGTGCAGAATCTATTGGATTTTTCCCGCCAGTCCGAGCTTGCTCTATCGTCCACGGATCTCAGAAGTGTGATAGAAGGGGCGTTAGCTGCTCTCAGCCACCAGATAGCGCAACAAGGTATCGAGGTGGAGCGCTCGTATGAAACGGACGTCCCCCTGGTGTTGGTGGATGCCCAGCAAATGCATCAAGTCTGCGCCAATATCATCCTTAATGCGATACAGGCCATGCCAAAGGGAGGAAAGCTAACGCTCACGGTGCAGGTAGTGGCCGAGGAGATATGGCTGCAATTCAAGGATACAGGGATCGGCATCCCTGAGGAGAATCTCGGTCGCATCTTTGATCCTTTCTTCACGACAAAAGAGGTGGGCCAGGGAACAGGCCTCGGGTTATCGGTGACTTTTGCCATCGTCAAGCAACACGGCGGCTCGATTGAGGTGGAGAGCGCTGTAGGGAAGGGGTCTTGTTTCACTATCAAGCTGCCTTTGCGCCGGGAGGCGTAGGGGGAAGCATTTCTAAAGATGCTTGCCGTCGAGGAGAATGCCTTATTTTATGGGAGGCTCTCATGGACAACCAATCGGTGGGAAGTGCTTCGACCCCGCGTTTCCGCTTCCTAACGATCAGCCAGGTTACCAGCTATATCAAGGAGATGCTGGATTCGGATTTTCTGCTCCAGGATTTATGGTTGCTGGGCGAGGTTTCCAACTATAGCCGCTCCTCAGCAGGGCACGTTTACCTGACGTTGAAAGATGAGGATGCGCAAATCCGCTGCGTGCTCTGGCGGTTCCTGGCGGCGCGGCAAACCTATTTGCCGCGCCAGGGCGAGGCGATCCTGGCTCATGGTTATGTTTCCATATATGAAGCGGGGGGAAGCTATCAGTTTTACATAGACGATATACAGCCGGCGGGCCTGGGCCAGTTGTACATAGAGTTCCAGATGCTCAAGGAGCGGCTGCAAAAAGAGGGGCTTTTCGCTGCGGAACGGAAACGACCTTTGCCCTCTTTTCCCCGTTGTATTGGCGTGGTGACCTCCCCTACCGGCGCGGCGTTGCGCGATATTCTGAATATCCTCGGCAGACGCTATCCCCTGGTGCAAGTCATCGTGGCGCCGACCCTGGTACAGGGGCCAGAGGCGCCAGAGCAGATCGTCGCCGCTTTGCAGGCCCTCAATGCGAGGACGGACGTTGACCTCATTATCGTGGCGCGCGGAGGCGGAACCCTGGAAGAGCTGGCTGCCTTCAATGACGAGAGGGTGGCGCGGGCTATCTATGGCTCCCGCGTGCCGGTGATTTCCGGCGTCGGCCACGAGACTGACTTTACTATCGCGGATTTCGTAGCCGATGTGCGCGCGCCAACGCCATCAGCGGCCGCTGAACTCGCTGTCCCCGATCAGCAGGCTTTGCGGGAAAAGATAGAGACCTATCGGCAGCAATTGGCCGAATATATCGGGGGCCGCATAAACTCTCACCGCTCGACTCTGGCCCATTCCCAGCAGATATTGGCCCATCATTCGCCGCAGAGAGTTCTGGCGCAGTATCGTCAGCGCCTGGACGAAGTGAGACAACGCGCAGCCACTTATCTGTCGCACCGGCTGGCGCTGCAACGCGAACAGTTGCGTAGTCATGTCTCGCGCCTGCAGAGCCTTAGCCCTTTTCGTACCCTGGGGCGCGGCTATGCTATCGTGCGCCAGTTGGAAAGCGGAGCCGTAGTGCGGAGCATCTCCCAAGTTGCCACAGGGAGCAAGATAAAAGTCCGGGTAAGCGATGGCACCTTCGGAGCAACGGTTAAAACAGAGGTTGATACTCTGTGAAGTGGCCACGAGCCACAAAGGTGCCAAGATACATGTTCATTGCGGATTTATCAGAACAGAGGGGAAATGACGGATAAAGCGTTGACCTTTGAAGAGGCGTTCGCCCAACTCGAGGAGATATTGCGCCGCCTGGAAGAAGGTGGCCTCAACCTGGAAGAATCCGTGGCACTCTTTGAGCGCGGCATGGCTTTGGCCAAATATTGTGAGGAAGAGCTGGACAAAGCCGAATTGCGGGTCAGCCAGTTGACGGCCAGCACGTAGAGGCAACGTCTGATGAGAGGCGTTCCGTTGAGGGACGGCCATCGCAGGATGCCTCGTCCCTACTCGATCCGGACGATTTGCCCCTCGCGCAAGCCGCTGATAATCTCGGTCTCCACACGATTAGACAAGCCTGTTTTGACCTCCACCTCGCGGACATTTCCCCCCTCCAGGACGCGCACCACTTTTCTGCGGCCTATTGTCTGTATAGCGCGGCTCGGCACCAACAGAACTTGGGGGCGCTCTACGGTGGTAATGGTCAGGTTGGTGCCCATGCCAGGGCGTATGGCCAGGCCCTCTCCACGAAAGGAGACGGTCGCTTCATAGACGGTGCTTCCTCGCTGGGGAGCGGCAGCAGGGTCTATGTGAGTGATCTCACCCGCCAGCCTCTTCTCAGGAAAGGCGTCCAACACAATCTCCACCTTCTGCCCGACCGACACTTCGCCGATGTCAATCTCGTCTATAGAAGCCACGATCTCCAGCGTGCTTGTGTCCGCCAGGACGATCACGGGATTGCCAGCGTGGGCAATCTCGTTCTCCTTGACCTCCACCTCCAGCAGAGTGCCAGCGAAAGGGGCACGCACGTTCGCCTGCTCCAGTCGCTCCAGCGCGTCCTCCAATGCCAAGCGCGCCAAGTCTTGCTGCTTGGTTAATAGCGCAACCTCCTCGGCTGGAGCGCCATGCACGGCTCTATCAAACTCGGCCTTGGCTATTTCGTAGGAGACTTTGGCGCTTTCTAGGGCAATGGCTTCAACGCTGGTCGCCGCCCCCTCTTTTTTGGCGATTTTGTCATAGGCAGCCTGGGCAGCCTGTAGGGCGACGGTGGCTTGACGCAGCCGCGCCCTGGCGATGGCGATGCTCGCATCATCGCCGCCCGATTTGGCCTGCGCCAACTGTAGTTCCTGTATCTCCAGGCTCAACTTGGCCTGGCGCACAGCTCGCTCCAGCGATGACACGGACAGCTTGAGCAGCAGATCCCCTTGGGAAACCCTGTCGCCCGGCTTGGCTGCCACTTTCTGTACGATGCCGCTGACCTGTGGAGAAAGCCGCGCCTGGCGAGCCGCCTGTATCCGACCGGTCGTCTCCACCGTGGCGCTGATGACGCCGCGACGGACTGTCGCCAGGTTCATCCTGCGCCGCGCTCCCACCTGGCGGTAAACCAGGTAAGCACCTGCCGCTACTAGGAGAACAATGATGCCAATGATGATCCTTTTTCTCATCTTGCCACCTTTACGTATCGCGCCTTACGGGTCAAGGGGATGCAAAATCACGCCACCGGTAATGGGCTGTCAAGAACCCTGGCCTCTGATCGAGCCTGATCGCTGCGCCAGAAGCGTCCATGAGAACCAAATGACCTACAAAGTAAGGGCCATCGGCGCCATACCGATGAATCAACTCCCCGGCGAAAGGCAAGGTCACGGCATGTAAGCCGGGCCTCAGGGTGACTGGTAGCACGGTGGCGGCGATTTCCCTCTGGTTTCCATCCAAAAGCCGCGCTGCTAGAAGAAATCTGCTTTCTTTAACGACCTTCACGCCGATAATGATCTTCAGCCGTTCATATTTGCCATCGCGGTTGCTATCCTCTGCTTCCTCCAGATGATAATCGGTCAGCGAGGCGGTATCTGGGGAAACCGGGATGACCCCTTCATAGCCACGTGCGAAACGCTGCTCACCCCAGAGGCCCGTGGCAGAGACAAAGAAAGGGTAGTAGCCGCCTGCTCCCGCCGCTTGCCAGACGTTGCTATATACGCCATCATTAGCAGAATCGTCACCATGCTGCCCATCGTCGTAGAGGATCAGAGAGGTGCGCTGACGAGGAGCAGTATAGACTTCCGCCGATACCTTCGCGCCGGGCACAGTTTTGCCATCCTCTTGAAGTGTTGCCCTGATCGCTACCGGCTCTCCCAAATGGTACCACTCGCGGTAGGTAGCGGCACGCAGTTTCAGGTGCGAACCGAGCACAGCATAAACGGCATAGCCAACCGGATTGTCCAACGCCTTGGGCGCTTCCAGATGGCAAAACCAGGTTCCTGGCAACGCATCGGTGATCACGAAACTTGCGAAATTGGCAAAGGGCAAGGCAAAATAGGCAATATTCTCTTCCTTCGCGGCGACCTCCGCGCTTATCCTTTTACAGGCCGGGTTGGTCAGGGTGAAAGTGAGATTCCCTCTTTGCCAGCGCGCATAGAGGCGGATCGCCCCGCGCGCCTCGATCTCCAGGCTGCGGGTAACGGCCTGGCCTGGGCTGATCTCGCCTTCCAGCAATGGCGAATGCGCCTCCTCGGGGAGAGGCTGCCAGGCAGGAGGTGTGGCAGTTCCGGGCAGGAACCCCTCCTCGCGCAAGGCACGGCGCAGATGAGCATCGTATGTATCTCGCGGCCAGAGGAAAGAAGGTATGTCAAGAAGCATGGTTTCATCGGCCCAGGCATGAAGGTCTCCCGTTGTGATGTAACGCACCGTCGGCCCACGCAAGGCATGAGCGCTCCAGGCGGAGATCAGCCCGTCGCTGGGCGGCAGGAAACCGAAGAGCGGAGGTAGGGCCTTTCCCCGCGCTGCCCCGGCGACGAGAAAGTAAGGCACTTGCCAGACATTGCGGTGCGTCTCGTTGAAAAGCGCCACATACTCCGGCAAAAGCTCCCGCGCCGAAGGTTCGTCCGACCAGTGGGCGATCTCGTGCAGGAGGAATGTCTTCCATAAATAGACGCCGGCGTGAGGTGTGCCCATGATGAAAACCTGGTGGACGTCTCGATTATAAAGCGCGGACTCCAGATAAGCCCGCGTGTTCAATCCCCCCATGCTGAAGGCGATAATGTCCACGGAGGGCGCGCCGGTGGCTGCTTTGGCCTGGGCGATGACATCTCGTAACTGCTGCGCGTTCTCGTGCAAAGTGTTGCGCGGGTGAATGCCTGTAGCGTAAAAGACGATGTGGCCATCCTGCTCCAACCACCGCTTGAGAAAGACGAATTCGCTATCCTCCACCCGGTCGCTATCCGGCCCGCGCCAACCATGCACCAGGATAACGGGCCTGGTGGGGAATGTCGGCTTGGCCCCATCTTGGCCATAGTAGCTGAGGCCACCTCCCAAAGTGCCTACCCAGATATTGTCGGCGGCATCACTGATGATCGCGCCTACCGCCGGCTGAACGAGGTTGTCATCGAGAGGAACTGTTTTCCAAGCGGTCCCATCGTAGATGGCAAGCCCTCGCCCGGTTCCCACCCAGAGTCGCCCCTGCCGATCCAAAGCGAGGGCGCGCACGCGCTGCTGGGGAAGATTCCAGGCATCCCTCCACCTCCACCAGAGGCCAGCCTCCGGGTCGAAAGCATTGATCCCACTCTCACTGCCGATCCAGATGCGGCCATCGGGGGCGACGATGAGGGCAGTGACATAATCGTTGTCCAGCCCTGAGTTCGCAGTCGTGTAACAGCAATGCCCCTCTGTGTCTAAAGCGCAGAGTCCCTTCCCATGCGTCCCGACCCAGACTGTGCCCTGTTTGCCAATGGTCAGGGATGTGACCCAATCGAGAGGGAGACAGGAGTTGACAGCATTATAGGTGATCCATCGGTGGCCGTCGAAGACAATGACTCCCCCGCCCCAGGTGCCGATCCAGAGACGCTGCCTTTCGTCCAGCGCCAGGGCAGTGATCCAGTCGTTGGCCAGGCCGGAATTCTCATGGTTGTAGGTGATCCAACGGTCGCGCTCCCATACGCCCAGCCCGCTGCCATAGGTGCCACACCAGATGCGCCCCTGGGCATCCGCAGCCAGGGCCGTGACCATGAGACCTGCCGGGTCTTCGAGTCCCATCAGGTCTTGTAAAGGATATGTGACCCAGCGGCGGCTATCGAAGCGGGAAACTCCGCCGGCCGTGCCCGCCCAAAGGTCGCCATCTCTTCCGATGGCCAACGCGAAAACCGCGTTGTCGGCTAGGCCGTGGGCGGTCGTGTATGTGAGCCAGGTGGAGGCGGCTGAGGTCGCTACTGCGAGCTTACTGGAGCAGATGAAGAGCAAGACGCAAGATGCCAAAAGCAAGAGGCAAGTTGCAGGTTGCAGGTTGCAGGTTACAGGTTGCAGGTTGCAAGTTGCAGGTTGCAGGTCGCAGGTCGCAGGTCGCCTTTTGCCTCTTGCCTCTTGCCTCTTGTCTCTTGCCTCTTGCCTCCTGCCTCTTGACTCCTGCATCATGCCTCCCACCCGTGTTGAATGTGGCTCCCCTAACCCGGCAAGAACCCTGGGCTGAACGCGCGCAGGCGAGCGATGAGGTTCCGCAGGTCTGGCTCTTCCAGGACGATGCTGGCGGCAGCGCGCACCCGCTCGGAGGTGGGCGCTACGGCAACACTCACCGCGGCGCGCTCGAACAGCTCGATGTCGGAATTAGTATCGCCCATCGCCAGGCATTCGTGGCTGGCGGCTCCCGTTTGCGCCAGCAGTTTGTCAGCCACCGGCCCTTTGTGCCCGTCCATGATGCCGAAACGTACTTCGCCAGTGGCACGGCCCCCATGGAAACATAATTCGTTGGCGACCGTATACGCGATGCCCAGTTCCTGGCTGACCTGGCGGACGTGGATGTCAAATCCGCTGCTGATCAGAGCGACTTGGACGCCAGCGGAATGCAAGACTTGCACGAACTCCCGCGCACCGGGCAGGTAGGGATCTCGGCGAAATGCCTCAGCGATCCGTTTCTCTGGAACGCCGACCCATAACGAAGCATCTAACCGTGTCCATTCCTCATAACTCAATTCGCCACGCAGGCCACGCTCGGTGAACGGCTTGGCAGCCTCCAGGGTCCCTAGGCATCGGTGAAGATAAACATAAGGGTCACGCTCTTGCTTCAGCGTCCCATCCAGATCGAGAAAAACCAGCTTGAGGCGTGTCGGTCGGATCATCGCTCTCGGTTTCCTTCGCTGATGAGCTTTCAAGCCTGCCCATTATATCATAAAGACACCTCGGGACAGAAACAAACTGAAGCACCTTTCACGAAGGGGCAATTCGCCAATGTAACGAGATACAACCTTCTCGAGAGTTGGGAGCTTCGGGAGGTGTGCAGGGCTTTCCCAAACTACTGTCATTGCGAGCGGAGCGAAGCAATCTCATGCCCCTCGCTGCCTGAGATTGCTTCGTCGCACACTACGCTCCTCGCAATGACAGGCCACCGGAGAGGGCTCGCGACTTTGGGAAAGCCCTGGGGAGGTGTGGACTTGGATTGATGGGATTGCCAATCAGTGGTATACTGAGATTGCTTGTCATTAGCTTGCCGTGAGAGGGCGGCGGCGGGCCGATGTGAAACGGGACGATCTGCGGGAGGGTAAAACCGAGGCACGCGATGAAAACCTGTCCTTTCTGTGGTGAAGAGATCAAAGACGAGGCCATCAAGTGTCGCTATTGCGGCGAGTTCCTGGACGGACGCCTGCGGCCCGGCGGGCCGCTTATCTTTGGCTACCCCGGCCTCTATTGGTGGGGATACGAGTACCGCTCCAAAGCCGAACTCTTCGGGTGGCCCCTGCTGCATATCGCCCAGGGCATTGATCCGAAGACGGGCCTGCCGCGCGTGGCCAGGGGCGTTATCGCCATTGGCAACCTGGCCATCGGAGCCTTGGCCATCGGTGGTATAGCGATAGGAGGCATCACGCTCGGCGGGATGGCTTTGGGAGTGCTCGCCCTGGGCGGCATTGCCATGGGAGGGGTGGCGCTGGGCGGACTGGCCCTGGCGATTTACTTTGCCGCTGGGGGACTGGCCATTTCCGCCTTGTACGCCATCGGAGGGCTGGCCCTGGCTCCTCATGCGTTAGGGGCGACGGGCGCTGACCCAGAGTTCCTGCGACTGCTGGAGAAATGGTGGCCGGGAATCCGCGAGATATTCTCGGGCAGGTAGACTGGCGGGATGAACTTCACCTTCCCGAAAGCTCGCAGCTTTCGGGAAGGTGGCATGCTCAAAAGGAGGAAGGGAAAATGATCAAGGCAGAGGATCTCATCAGCGCCTTCGCGCGCAACCTGGACATTATCAAAAGACAAACCAAAGGTTTGTCGCACAAGGATAGCCTGCTGCAACCACCTGTCCGTGGCAACTGCCTGAACTGGGTATTGGGGCACATCGTCGGCAACCGCAACCAGGTGCTGCAAATATTGGATGAGAAAGTGGTGCTCAGCGAAACTCAGGCAGCGCGCTATGGCTATGGCTCGCAGCCGGTGTGTGCGGATGGGCCGGACATCGTCAAGTTCGAAGAATTGCTGGCTGCGCTGGAACGTAGCCAGGAGGGGATCACGGCGGGTTTGAGGCGCGCCACGCCGGAGGACCTGGCCAAGGAGGTCAAAAGCCACTTGGGGATCACCACCGTGGGGCAGCGCCTCTTCTTCATGTACTTCCACGAGACCTATCACACCGGCCAGACGGAACTGCTGCGCCAACTGGCTGGCACGAATGATAAGGTGATCTAGCGCACCTCTGCAACCTTTGCCAAGCTTCCAGTGATGAACGCGGATTCTGTTCGAGAGAAGATCCAGAGAAAGCTGGACCAGGTCAGCAGAAGATGGTGGCTCTACCCCTTGCTGCTACTGCTACTATTCGTGCCTTCATACGCAGCGAAGGGCTGTGATCCAAAGGACAGAATGGATCTTGTCCTCCAGGTGCTTTCACACCCGTTGATATATACACTCCCGGTCCTCATGCCCATAGCGAAGGTGATACCCATTGTCCTGATTGTCGGCGTGATGGCCTGTGGGAATAAGCTGAGGCGCGCCTTCAACGGATATGTGGCACTGTTGCATCTGGCTTTCGCCTTTTTCCAGAACATGGCCGTAACCGACAAGTATGGGCTGGCTATCGCCTCTGGCAATCTGGCGCTGATCCTGGTTGTCGCCCTGGCCTGGATTTGGGAGGTCTTTGCCGAGAGGAACGACCTGACGCCACGCCAGCGACCGCTTTGGGCTTGGTGGGTCGCCCCTTTGGCAGCCCTGGCGCTACTGGCTCCCATAGATGCGAAAACCAACGCACCCGATTTCAGCCCGCTGGTCCTGCTGGCCAATGAATCCGGCCTGACCTACTGTATGATGACGCCGGTTATCCTGTCCGTGCTTAACCTGTTCTACCCCACTGTCAACCTGGCGGTGCTTAGGGTTTCCAGCTTTGTGGGGATCATTTTTGCGCTCATCAATGTGACGATGTGGTTTGTGGTGATGCCCTCCGGGTGGTGGATGGGCGTGCTCCACATCCCGCTGCTGGTCATCTCAGTTTGCGCCTTTGTTATCGCACAACACAAGCTATGTGATGGAGGTGCGGATGCACAACTCACCTGATCTTCCCCTCAGAATAATGGTTTGCGTTGGCACTGTGGTTCTACGAGGGAACAAAGTTCTTTTTGGTAGACAAACATATGGCGACAAATTGAACCGGAACCAATGAACCCCTGTCACCCGGATTTGGCATTCCTGTGAGGATGCGGGTCGAGCTATCAGTGCGGAGGGCACTCAGTGAGCGGGCGAAAGCGCATCTCTTCGGCTTTCAGGCAGATCATCTCACATTCCCCCTCGCTTCAGACGGCGGCTATCTTGCCTCTTTTGCTGTGTGGTGGGCTTAGTGGTGCATTGTACCTGGCTCTGACACTGGTTTTCCCCCTTCCTAAGTACGCAGCGCATCGCCAATTGTATGATCTGACAAGCCTGACCCACTATAGTGCATGGGGAGCTATCCTTTATGCTCTGCTCGTTGTCGCGCTTTTCGGGTTGTATTGGCAGGCCTGGCGCTCTCTTTGCCGCGCTGTGAACGGTAGCCATATCGGTTCTCAGTTGTCCTTGGGCATCGTCGCAGTTTACACTGTTCTTTTCGCCTTTGTGCTGGTGTGGCTGTACCCCATCAACGCCGTGGACCTATTTCAGTATTTCTTTCGGAGTCGGATATTTGTCTTCTACCATAACAACCCGTTTGTTGTGACGCCTGACCAGTTTCCTGCCGATCCATACCTGTATGTTGTCGGGGAATGGGCGCACATTAGCTCGGTGTATGGGCCAGCGTGGGAACTGCTGGCCGCTGGCGCAGCATGGTTAACGAGGGGGATTTTGACCCCTAACCTGCTGGTCCTCAAGGGGATTTCGGCGCTTTTCTACATCGGCAGCGTCCTGTTAGTCTACCTGATTTTGGAGCGGATTGCGCCCCAGCAACGGATAAGCGGCACGCTGCTTTTCGCATGGAACCCGTTGATTCTGTTAGAGTGGATCGGCAACGGGCACAACGACGCGGTGATGATGTTGCTCATTTTGTTGGGCATCTGGCTGTGGACGCGAAAGCTGCATATGTGGGTTTTGCCAGCCTTAGGCATGGCCGCCTTGATCAAGGCAATTGCGGCAATCACGCTTCCCTTTTTCGCGCTTGCCATCTGGCTCAGCGAACCGCGCTTGTCAGCGCGCCTGCGCTGGCTCCTGTTCTCTCTGATTCTTTCAGTGCTCGTCTCTATGGCACTCTATGCACCGTTCGGCCTTCCCTGGCGAAATATCAACGGGATGTTGGAGGATACAGCCCCTTACGGATTCTCGATCTCAGCGACGCTGGTCCTGATTCTATATAAATGTATTGACGTGTCCAGGGCCCGTTTCTCCCCCTTGCCGATGGAAACGCTGCGGATGTTGCGCCATTACGCCTATGTCGTTCCTCGCTGGCTGGCGTTGGCTGGCCTGACCATTCTGTATGTGTGGCAACTCGTTCTGGTATGGAAGAGAAGGCAGGACCCGATTATCGCCAGCCTGGAAGTCTTTTTTGCCTGTGTGGTGCTGACACCTGGTTACAGGGTGTGGTATCCGTCCTGGGCGATGGCCTTGATCGCGCTACGTCCCAGGTGGGATCCGTTCTTGCGCGTAGGCACGGCGTGTCTGGCCGCAGAGCTTTCAGGGTTGATTTATGGTAATTGGAATACCTTGAGCGTCTTATCTCGTCACCTACTGGGCACGGTATTTGTAATCCTGCTGCCCGTCCTATCTCCCAAGTTATGGCGACGGATAGGGCTTCGGCTATAGCGGTGTGTTTTAGGGATGGGCTGTGCGGGAGATGATGTCGTCCTGAAGCTCTCGGCTGAGCGTCACAAAATATGCGCTAAAGCCCCCCACGCGCACGACGAGATCGGCGTATGCTTCGGGATGCCGCTGTGCCTCCAGAAGAACCCGGCGATCCACGACGTTGACCTGGACTTGCAGGCCCCCTGCCCGGAAATAGGTCTGGAACAGGGCGGCCATTTTGGCGACCCCCTCCGCGGTGGCGAAGAAATCAGGCGTGAATTTCATGTTGAGGACAATGGAGGTCGTGCCCAGGCGATGAGGTAGCTTGGCCACCGATTGCATCAGGGCAGTGGGGCCGTGACGATCCTGGCCTTGCGAGGCGCCTGCAGAGTCGGCGAGGACGGTATAGGCCGAACGTCCGTCGGGCGTCGCGCCGGTTTGATGGCCGCAGCTTTCATGGTAGGTGAAGACGACCTCGCCGGGGATGTAGACGCCGCCTCCCTCCGCTGGTTGCTTCTGCAACTGCCGATAGAGGAAATCGGTGAAGCGCGCCCGGATTTCATCCACGCGGTCATCGTTGTTGCCGAACTTGGGCGCCTGGTTCAGCGCAGCGCGAAGTGAGTCGTAGCCCGCAAAGTTGTGATCCAATGCCTTTACCAGTTCCGGCAGGCTCACCAGACGCTTTTCAAAGACGGCCTGGCGGATCGCGGCCAGGCTATCGGCCAGATTGGTCAGGCCGGCGATCTCCAACTCGATGCCGTTGTAACGCGCGCCGCCATGCCAGATATCGCGCCCCCTTTCCACACAATCCCGCGTGAAAAGGCTGCGCAGGGCATAGCCATGGTGCCTGGCAAATTGCCGGTAATTCAGGTTATTGACGTGGGCCTCCATCTCGGCGAAATAGGCGATCTGGCGATACAACGCCTCCTCTACGGCCTCGTAGCTATCTAACTCTTCCGGTTTGCCGGTGTGCGGCCCGACCTGCTTTTGCAGGCGGGGATCGTAGCCGTCATGGAGGGTCAATTCAAGGATCTTGGCGGCATTGACCAGCCCGGCATCGTTCATAAAATGGGAGCGACCCGGGATGACCATCTGGCTGCACCCCGCCAGGCAATAATCGCGGGCCTCTTCCTCCGCAATGCCGAGGTTCATGATGCCAGCGATAGCCGAGGCATCGTTATACAAGGCCGGCGTGCCCGTGCCTCCGGATATAGCGCGTACCCCCTCTTCCCAAAGGCGTTGCTGGCTCTTCTCGTGCAGGCGCAGGCAGAGATTGGGATGCGGGCGATGGCAGAGGCGCGTGGCCTCCAAAGCTAGGTAGGTGATCTCGTTGGCGGCGTCTTCGCCGGACGCGGTCTGCCCGCCGATGGTCAGGTTCTGGATATGCCCCGATTGAGCGATCTTTAGCCAAAATTCGACGATCCATTCCAGCGCTTCCTCGCGCGTCAGGCGGCCGGCGGCCATACCCTGCTCGTAATATGGCCCCAGATACTGATCGAAACGCCCGACGGAATCCGCCCCCGACAGGGAGTGGAGGAACCAGACCTGCTGTATGGCGTCGCGGAAATCGCGGGCCGGGCCACGCGCCAGATACCAGCAGCGTTCGGCCATCTCGGCCAATTCCTTGCGCCGCTCGGCGTCCTGGCAATGCAGCATTTCCGCATCACACAATTCAGCGTAGCGCAGCATCAGATTTGAGGCCGCGCGAATGGTTACGCGCAGCGCCTCGTAAAAGTCCGCAGTCTCCGGTTCGAGGGCGGTGCGCTGGGCGGCGCACTCCGCGACCCAGGCGGCGATCCCACCCCAGCCGCGTTGCAAGAGCAGCCTATAATCCAAGACGAGATGGCCGCCCCAGTGTTGCGCTGGCGCTGCCCCGGATTCGTAGGCGAGCCGTTCCGCTTCCGTGGCCTCGGTGCCGGGCCAGCCCTGGTAGGAATGGGCCAACACCTGAGTGATCTTTTCCTCGATGTCCGGCGAGATGCGGCCGGCCTGCCGACAGGCGGCCAGGCGCGCTTGGTTGATGATCGTGCCGCGGGAGTAGTAAAAGTAGGCCAGTTCGCTGCTGAATTCGTCGTGGCAAAGCTCCCCGACCATGCGCTCGTCGGGGCCGATGGTGAGCGCCATGTGCTCCCAGGTCGCCGCCCGCGCGCGAGCTTCGCGCAGCACAGGAGCAACGTGCAGATTCTCGACGAACTTATCCAGGTAGTAGGTGGTGAAGCGCGTCAAATCCCGATTGAGGCCGCGCCTCGCATCGGCCCGCTTCGACAATCGTTGCCTACGGTCAAGCACCCCGCATCCCTCCGGCGCAGCTTCTTGTTCAGGCTCCATTATACCTTTCTTCGCGGCTCGGTCAACCCGGCTTGTCGCTCTATTAGACCTGCCAGGTCTGAAGGACGAGTTTGACAGCAAAAAGAATGTGTGGTATTATTCCCGCCAATCGAATAACGGTGTTTGCGGCCCTCTTATCTAGAGAGGTGAAGGGACCGGCCCTGTGAAGCCTCGGCAACCAGGGAATTCCCAGGCGCTATTCGCCTGCGGGGTACCATGGTGCCAATTCCGGCAGGCTCTTCCTGACCGTGAAGAGCCTGGAAGATGAGAGAAAGGTCATAGCGACGAAGCGGCCTCTTCTCACATTCACTGGGAGAAGAGGCTTTTTGTTACCAAAGAGGACCTTCCCGAAAGCTCCCAGCTTTCGGGAAGGTGGACGTCCCCTTTCGCATCCACCCGGTCGAACAATCCTAAATCCAGAAAGGAGACTTAACCGATGATACCCGAACCCACCCCTCTTCCGGCACAGTCACGGGACTCGACCCGCTCCGTCCATGCCGGGGAAACGAAGGTCAAGCCGTATGGCTCTTTGACCACTCCGATTGTGCAAACGTCCACCTATGCCTTCGAGGATACGGCGGCGGTGATCGCCCACATGCAGCGCAAGAAGGCCGATCTGCCCCCCTTGCGTGGGGAGTATGGGCGGTACGACAATCCGACGCAGGCCACCGTCGAGCGCAAACTTGCAGCGCTGGATGGCGGCGACAGCGCGTTGCTCTTCGCCAGCGGCATGGCCGCGGCCACCACGGTGCTGCTCGCGCTCCTCTCCCCAGGCGATAATATCGTCGTGACGGACGATCTCTATCGCCTCACGCGCGAATTCTGTCTCGTTTTCCTGGGCCGTTTCGGCATCGTGACGACGCTCATCAAGTCGGGCGATTACGCCGCGCTGGAGGCGGCGATCCAGCCGCGGACGCGCCTCATCTTTTCCGAAGCGCCCTCCAACCCCTATCTGCGGGTGATGGATATCCCGCGCATGGCCGAGGTCGCGCACCGACATGGCGTCCTGCTGTTCATGGACAGCACCTTTGCCAGCCCGATCAACCTCAAGCCGCTGGCCTTGGGCGCGGATCTGGTGATCCACAGCGCGACCAAATATCTGGGGGGACATAACGACCTGCTGGCCGGAGTCATCGTCGGCCCCAAGGAGACGATGCTGACGCTGAGGACTGCACGGAACATCCTGGGTGGAGTGGCCGATCCGCACAACGCCTATCTCCTGCTGCGCGGGCTGAAAACGCTGGCGATTCGCATACAAAAGCAGAACGAGAATGGCCTGCGCGTGGCGCAGTTCCTGGAAAGCCAGCCGAAAGTGAGACAGGTGTATTATCCGGGCCTGCCGAGCCATCCCGATCACGAGATAGCCCGTCGCCTCATGACCGGCTTCGGCGGCGTGGTGACCTTTGAGATAGACGGCGACCTGGAGAGGACAGGGCGATTTGTGGACGCCTTGCGCCTGCCATACATCGGGCCAAGCCTGGGCGGGGTGGAAAGCATCGTCGAGCAGCCCGCGCTGATGTCCCATTTCACCAAAGACAAAGCGGAGCGGGAGGCAATCGGCATCAAGGATGAACTGGTGCGCCTGGCCCTGGGCATCGAGGATGCGGAAGACCTGATCGCCGACCTGGAACAAGCACTGGCTAAGATATGAGGAGGTGTACGATGCGTGTGATGAAGTTTGGAGGCACTTCGGTAGGAGACGCGCAGCGGATCGCTGCCGTCGCCGATATTATCGCTGGGAGCCAGGACAAAAAGCTGGTCGTCGTTGTCTCGGCCATGAGCGGCGTGACCAACAGCCTGATCGAAGGTGCACGCATGGCGGCAGAAGGGCAAGACAACGCCTATCGTGCCATTAAGGCGAAACTGCTGGATCGCCACCTTCGTGTCATCAACGAGCTGCTAGCGAACAGCCCGGAAAAGTTGGAGGTGACCGGCTATGTCGAAGACCGTTTACACGATTTCGAGCGGCTCTGTCGGAGCATCGCCGTGCTGGGGGAACTAACTGCGCGTGGATTGGATGCGGTCGCGGCCATCGGCGAGCATCTCTCCAGCCCCATCCTGGCGGCGCTGCTGAGGGCGCGGGGATTGCGTGCGGAGTATGTCAGTGCTACTACGCTCATTGTCACTAACGACAAGTTCGGCGCAGCCGACCCCTTGATGGACAAAACGTGCAGCCACGTGCAGGAGCGCCTGCTGCCGCTGCTGGAGCGGGGGATCATCCCCGTGGTCACGGGCTATGTTGGCGCGACTGCCGACGGCGTGACGACAACCTTCGGGCGAGGCACGAGCGATTACACCGCAACCATCCTGGGAGCCTGCGTCCTCGCCGATGAAGTCTGGATTTGGACCGATGTGGATGGCATCCTCACCGCCGACCCCAAGATCGTGCCGCAGGCGCGCGTCTTGAGCGAGCTATCCTACGTCGAGGCGGCGGAGCTGGCCTATTTCGGCGCGTATGTGCTCCACCCCAAGACGATCAAACCGGTCGCAGAGAAGAGCATCCCCCTGCGCATCGTCAACAGTTTTAACCCGACGCATCCTGGCACACTGATCGTGGAAAAGCCGAGCGCAGCGCGGCGGGATATGGCGGCGATCATCTCCACCAAGGGCTTGAGCCTGGTTGTGGTGGCCGGTGGCGGTGGCAACTGGACGCCGCAGGTGGCCGCCCGTGCGCTGCAACGGCTGGCCGACGCTGGCGTCGAGGTGCTCATGTTCTCGCAATCCTTCTCCGAGCGCAACTTGAACCTGGTGGTGCAGCGGGAGGATCAGGAACATTGCCTGCGCGTCCTGGGGCGCGAGCTCGAGTCTGATCTCCGTGTGGGCACTATCGCGCGGCTCTCGGTGCAGGAACAGGTGGCGACGGTCTCGGTGGTAGGTGCGCCAGGGAAGGATGAGCCGATCGTCGTGCCCAAGGCTTTCGCCGCGCTGGGCAAGCAGGGCACCCGCGTCATCCTGGTGGCGCAGGCGGCCTCAGAATATAACGTGACCTTCGTCGTGCCCGAAAGCGATGTGGATAATGTCGTGCGCTTCATCCACCGCGAGTTAGCACTGGGCGAAAATGGAAGCGAGGCGCGACGGTGAGCTACGAAATCTATGGCTTGACCACCCTGCACGCCACCCTCGGCGATCTCGTCGTCTATCGCAATCTGGAGCCAGCCGACCCGCGGCTGCCAGGGCTGAAGATGCTTTGGCGGGAGCTAGGCTGGCCGGAATATCGCATCCCGCGCAAGGCGGATCTGGACTATGCCCAGGTGCTCGCGCTCATTCTGAAGCGGACGCGCGCCCTGGACGCGCCGACGGCGCGGCTGGAGAGGGTGCTCTACGTAGGCGACACGCGCCTGCTGGATGGCGGAGCCTTCCACAACCTGCTGGAGGCGACGGGCTGGACGGGATACGCCTTCATCGCCCGCGACGAGCCGAATAAAGCGGAACAGATCACCCTGGAGGGGGACTGGTACCTCGCCAACCGCTGGCATGCGCTGCCCGGCTTCATTGAGTTTGTGGCCGGAAAGGGGTTCGTTATAGACGAGAACACGGTCGCGGTCATAGACCTGGACAAGACCTTCATCGGGGCGCGGGGCCGCAACGACAAGGTCATTGACGCCGCGCGGCTGGAGGGGGTGCAACACACCATCGCCGGGCTGCTCGGCGCGCGCTTCGACCAGCGGGCTTTCGATACGGCCTATGCGGAGTTGAATCAGCCTCCCTATCATCCTTTCACTGCTGACAATCAGGATTACCTGGCCTACATCTGCCTGATCCTGGGGGCAAGACTCTATCCGCTCGACAGCCTGATCGGGATGATCCAGGCGGGACGGATGCGTTCCTTCCACGAATTCATCGCCGACGTGCAGCGGCGACGTGCCGAGATCCCCGACGATGGCCTGCGCACCATCCACGACGACATCTGGGCCAACGTGCAGCGGGGCGACCCGACGCCCTTCAAAGCTTTCCGTTACAACGAGTATCTAGCGACGGTGGCGCGTTTCGGCGATCTGCCTGGGGCAACGGCGGAGGAAGCATTGGCGGAGCGGATCGTCATCACGGAGGAGGTGCGCCGGGCGGCTTTGGTATTGCGGGAGAAAGGCGCGCTCCTCTTTGGCGTCTCGGACAAGCCGGACGAGGCGTCGCTGCCACAGCCGCAGCAGGTGGCGGGGGGTTGGCAGGCGTTGCACCGCTTGGAGACGATGGCCGTGGGGGAGGCTTAGGACAGGAAGACCTTGACCCTACGGCCGGCGGACCCGGTACATGGTACGTGGGAAAAAACATCCCACCTATGTACCGGGTGTTTTG
>Ga0129297_10000158_pt1 | contig 31161 bp, 39 predicted proteins | sample I18A1metaG_FD_94708 | JGI IMG/M metagenome (GOLD analysis project Ga0129297, IMG submission 94708) | Lake sediment bacterial and archeal communities from Gulf of Boni, Indonesia to study Microbial Dark Matter (Phase II) - ​I18A1 metaG | ecosystem: Environmental > Aquatic > Freshwater > Lake >... | reverse complement strand
AGCAGGCCGAAGATCTCCCCCTGCTTCACCTTGATATTCAACCGGTCGACTGCAGCAAGCTCGCCGTATCTCTTTGTCAAATCGCTCGTTTCTATTGACCAGCTCATGTTGCGTGATCCGGATAACTGGAGCGGGACAACTAATTAACTGTCGCGCAGTTGCCTGGCCAATGACGTCAGGATGTTTGGGGGCTCGGCCAGCGGGGGAGAAACCGGTCCACTGGATTATTGAGCGAAGAAGTAACTAGTCTCAGAAATGACTCCATTGCGGTACGTGCCCTGCCAGACAATGCGATTTGGAATGCCTACATAGCCCGGCAAACGCGAGACCAAGTAGTCTGCTGTAACGGAGTATTCGGGGTTTGGCGTCACAGGGTACTTTATTGTGACAATCCATCCTTTCGCCCGGTACTCGTAGGTCTCCGCACCTACTATGTTAGTCGGTGTGACTCGTCCTCCTGACCATGCAAGATCGCTGATGAATTGCTTCGTCTCTGGATGTTTCGCTTTGATCTCCTCCATGATTTCGTCCCTAACTCGCTCAACCATGGATCTTGTGTCGCGCCTGAGATAGAGAAACATACCCGTGCAAAAGGCCGACGCTGCAACTATGAACAATACGATGAGAGCAGTCTTTTGTTTCATTGTAAGCCCCGGCCTACCTTCCTTGACGGTCTCATACAGGATGAGCCCAATTAGTTAATCGTGTCTCTTAGAACAGCCCGTTCACTGACAAGAACAGCGTCATAGCTGTGGAAGACATACGTGAGATATATGTAAGACGCATGTGAGACATGATGGCAGGTGACAGCTACGGTCCGACCCCCGCAGGCCGGTTTTCTCCTACCCACTTTCGTCATGTGCCGACAAGCTGACGAGACTCAAGCTGGTAACACAAATAAGCATCAAGAACAACTAGTGTAGACACAGGCGAGAAACGCGGAAGCATAACTCTCAAAGAGGTTGCGGCAGTTGAGTGGTTCAGCCAAGAAGAAAGTTATCTCAGGCCAAAAGCTGTTCGGAATGCAGGTAATAGATGTGAAGGGTTCTCTGGTTGGCACAGTCAAAGATGTGGGAGTGGACACCAATGAGAAGCAAATGGTCCTATTCGTCACCACTAAAGCCATGACTGATGTTGAGTTAACGTGGAGTAGCATACAGTCGATTGAAGATGTTGTTCTTCTGAACAAGCAAGTTGAAACCCCGCCAGCTCCTGCTGAAACACAACCGACTCCAACTCCCCCTGCTGCTCCGTTGACCCACGTCTGCCCGAACTGCAAGTTCAGTGCCCCGGTGCACGCAAAGTTCTGCCCCAAGTGTGGCAGCAGTATCAAGTGAACTCTATCAGAAGTGACATCGTGCACTAGGAACAGCTAGGCTTTCGACTGTAAGGAAAATCGGGACTTGACAAGGGCCAGGATTGGCGGAATTGTCGATCTCTCCACAATTGACTGGTATGGCAAAATCACTTCTATGACTTTCTTTGCTGGCTGCAACTTCAGATGCCCCTACTGTCAGAACGCCAGCCTCATTCCCTTGGAGTCCGGTAAAGAACTGGACACTGAGGATATTGTCAAAAGACTTCAGAGAAATCTAGACATAGTTGACGCTGCAGGATTCACGGGCGGGGAGCCATGTCTGCAGGCTGAGGCTTTGAAGGAGTTGGCCAAAAGAGCGAAAGCCCTTGGCCTCAGAGTATTTCTGAACACCAATGGTAGCAATCCCGAAGTTGTTAGTGATATGATAGAAGAGGGGTTGCTGGATTATGTGGCTCTAGATGTCAAAGCGCCTCTTGACCCTGAGCCGTACGGCAGAGCAATTGATCTGGCAGAATTGGGAGAAGCAGCTGTTGGCAACGTCAAAGCCACCTTGGAGAAATGTCTCGAAGCAGGGATCACACTGGAAGTCCGCACCACAATCGTACCAGGCCTAATCGATCAGGAAAAAGACATACGGAAAGTGTCAAGCGAAATAGCTGGAGCCCAGTTGTACGTGCTTCAGCAATTCAGCCCCGAAGGTGATCTCCTAGACCAAAACTTCAAGAATGTGACACCTCCCACTAGGGAGACGCTCACAAGACTCGCTAGAGTCGCACTGGAGTGTGGAGTAAGAGAAGTGAGAATTCGCACGAAAGAAAGCGGTGAAGAGACGATTCGGCCTTGAAGAGAATAATCGCAACTGCAGGACTGCCAGGTTCCGGAAAAGGACTATTCTCTGACGTTGCAGCCTCCTACGGTATCCCTGTCTTTGTATGCGGAGACATAGTCAGAGAGGAAACGAGAAGAAGAGGACTTCCCTTGACACTCGAGAGCACGGGAGCGGTTATGCTGAATATACGTGAGGAGGATGGGCCGGCGGTGATCTCCAAGAGACTGATACCGAGGATCGATGCGTCTGAATGTGACGCTGTCATCGTTGAGGGAGTCAGGAATCTGGAGGAAATCGATGAGCTTCGAGCAAAATATGGCGCCGTGACACTGATCGGAATCCATGCATCACCGCAAACACGCTACGAGCGACTTAACGCAAGAGGACGGGAAGACGATCCGAGTACATGGGAGGAGTTTGAGAGCAGAGATAGAAGAGAACTAGGTGTGGGTGTCGGCAAAGCGGTTGCGCTTGCGGACGAGATGATAGTCAACGAAGGAACGATTGACGAGTTCCAGGACAACGCTCGAACCATTCTTCAATGGGTTTTGTTCTGTGAATAAAACCGAGATCGTAGTAGAAGCAACAGTCAATCCAACTGAAGATCAGAGGAAAGTCGAGAAAGCCTTAGCAGCCGTACTGAGAGACTACACAATGGAAAAAGTCGAATTCGGAAGAGGAACTATGCTGAGGGCTAGAGCAGCGAAGTTGGATTCGTTGGTTCCCCTTCAGGCGCTCCTCAGACAAGATAGGATCAGAGACGCTGCAAGGGCTGTGCTCTACTCTGGTATCTCTGGAAATACGCTTCGCTTTGGAGTGAACAAGCAAGTGGCGTATGTAAATCACATATCATTCGTCGAATTGAACGAGGAACCTCCTCTGGGCTTGATAAGAGTGGAGATCAGATGTGATGATCCAGAGTCCGTCATCAACTGGATTGCTCCAAAGTTCAGATAGCCGAAGACACAAGAGAGACGAGACATGCAGCTTGGACTTTCTTCCCTCTACTTGATATCAAAACCATTTGAACAACTCCTTCGCTCGATTGAGCTTCATGACGTGCAGCTCTGGGAGATGGTTGATGAGAACAGTCTGAAGCTTGACAAGCAGAGAATCCAGACTCTTAGACAACTGAAGAGAAAGAAAGATCTAGAGCTAACAGTGCATGCACCGTTTGCTGACATCAACATCGCATCACTGGTCCCAGAGATCCGCAAGATATCAATCAAGAGGCTTGAGGAGTCGCTGGGTTATGCATCCGAGCTTGAAGCGGCTGCTTGGGTTATGCACCCAGGGCAACGAGGCCCACTGACATCATTCTATCCTGAAGAAGAATGGCGACTGAACGTAGACGCAATAATGGAAATGACGGACTTGGGCGAGGAATTGGATGTGAAGGTGTGCGTTGAAAACATGCCTAGGGGGATCCCACTTCTAATGGATGACCCGGAGTCATTCGACAGAATCTACGAAGAGACGGGAAAGAACCGATTCAAGATGGTCTTGGACATAGGCCACGCCAACACATCGTGCGGAGCGATAGAATTCTTGGACAGGCTCAAGAGCGAGATAGTTCACATTCACGCACACGACAACAATGGCAGACTTGATTCGCATGATGAGATCGGCAGAGGGACAGTGAACTGGCAGGGCCTGGCCAAGAGGATCAAAGAGAGCCCATGCCGGACAGTTGTGGTGGAATCAACGAAGGGTGTCGACGTAAGCCTTGAACGTCTTCGAGAGCTGCTAGGCGCCCCTACAGGTCAATAATCATTAGGTCACTTGCTACAGTTGCGTTCGGGAATATCTTTCTAGCCTCTCTGAGCAAGACTGCTGGGGTTCTATATCTGGCGCTTATGTGTGTAAGAATCAGTCTCCTTGCTTTTGCTTTCTTGGCGATTCTTGCAGCTTGAGTAGCGGTCGAATGTCCGTCCAGATTGGCTTTTTCCTCAAGAGAAGTGTCAAAAGATGAGTCATGAATCAGGATGTCTGCTTTTGAAGCTAGTCTGACGGTTTCATCGCAGGGCCTTGTATCAGTCGTGTAGACGATCTTGCAACCGGGCTTTGAAGGACCCACGATAAGTCGAGGATGAATCTTCCTGCCTTTGACTTTCACAGTCTTTCCCATTTGAAGAAGCTTCCAGAGAGGCCCTTCAGGGATGCGCATTCTCCTGGCTGCTTTGACATTGAACTTTCCAGGCCTGGGCTTCTCGACGAAGGAATATCCTAAGCAAGGAATCACATGATCCATCCAAGCTGAATGAACTTCATATAGCCTCGCATCATCAACTCTTCCCGCCCTTACCTCATGGACATTCAGAGGAAATGTGGGATTGAATTGAACGGCATCATTCACGCAGTCAACGAATTTCATGATCCCCCTTGGCCCATAGACATCCAACTGCTTCTCTCTTCCTAGCAACGCCATGGATTGTAGGAGACCTGATAGACCGAGCACGTGGTCACCGTGCATGTGGGAAATGAATATCTTCATCTTCTTGGCGAGGCTGAGCCCTGCAATGCTCATCTGCTTTTGTGTTCCTTCGCCGCAATCAAACATTACAAGCTCAGAGTTGTACCTCAGAACCACTGAAGACAGGTTTCTATCTTTCGTCGGTATGCTTGCTCCTGTTCCCAGAAAATGAACCCTCACGCTCATGCTGCCGATCCTACTTCCACTTGAGGACTACCAGTCTCCTAGTGAGGTTCCTGTGGACATATATGTCATAGTTTTCAACCACTTCGAAACCGCAGTCTCTCCCTATGTCCATGGCGCCTGTCTCTTTTGCCGCTGCGAGACAGACAAAGCCCCCTCTCTCCAAAACACTCGTTGTCTCGCCAAGAAAAGCAGTCAACAGGTCTCTTGGATTGGCTCCAATTGTAGAGGCACCCCTTCCATAAGGAGGATCTGTAGCAATCGATTGAATCCCTGAAAGAGGCAGTTTCCTTGCATCTCCAAGCAACAGCCCTTCAGCTTTAACGCCAAAAAAAGCAAGGTTGCGATTCGCAGCCCGAAGCATTCTTCTCTTGACATCGACCCCCACAATTCGACACCCCATGAGTCCGGCCTCAATAAGATGTCCTCCGACCCCACAGAAAGGATCTAGCAGAATCTCACCAGGCCTAGGTCTCGCGAGATTGACCATGCAGCGCGCCAACTTGGGTTGCATTGTCGATGGGTGAAAATACGGCCTCTTGCGAGGCCTGCGCCGAGAGACTACCCCTCTCTCTCTGACGTTCGTGACAAGGCCAAGCAGAGCCTTCTCTGGCGTAAGAATTGCAAGAAAGATCTTACTGGGCGTCCTCAAATTGACATTCGCCCCTTCTCTTTCTTTCGTGATCAGTCTTCCAAGATCCCTCTCCAATTGGACTCTTCTAATGCTGCTCTGACCCCCCGCTACCCGAACGCTTCGAACCGCGAAAGATTCTCCTTCGGAAACGAAGCTAGTGAGATTCTGAGATTCAGAAACCTTCACATTCGAGTCAGTTCCGCACTGGATCTCTGACACCACATGACCGCACACTTCTGTCATCAGGCTTCGGGAGGCAACTCGCTCAAGTGCCTGAGGGCCTGATTCAAGTGTGATCAATCTGTATCCGGAGCCCATCACCTTGTAAGGGATGCTCTCTGATTCGAGAATCGCTTTGACCTCGGCTTGAGGGAGTTCAGGATGTTCGCCTGAGACCAGATAGAACAGCCTGCTCTTGGCCTGATACACTGCTATCTCACTGACCAGATCTCAATCGAATCCTGAATGATGGTAGAGACGTTTATAAGAAAAGTTGAACCGCATACTGCTAGAGGGGGAAGAGGAAAAGGCTTGCCGGAAAAAGAGGCGTCCCTCTACACAACGCTGGCGGACAACTATGTCAAATGCTCCGTATGCCCGCACAGATGCACAATAAGGCCTGGCGGCAAAGGCGTCTGCAAAACTAGGACGAACAAGGATGGAAGGCTATACACGGCTATCTACGGAGAGGTAACCTCAACCGCTGTCGATCCAATAGAAAAGAAGCCCTTGTTCCATTTCTGGCCTGGCAGCTCCTCTTTCTCGATATCTGCCGTAGGATGCAGCTTCAAATGCCCATGGTGCCAAAACTACCACATCTCACAGGTGGAGCCAGGGGACGCTTTCACAGACCAGCTGGAACCTGAAAAGATCGTAGAATTGGCGAAGAGATACAACTGCAAGTCAATCTCCTACACGTATAACGAGCCGATTATCTGGCACGAGTACGTGTTGGACACCGCCAGGCTCGCGAAGAAAGAAGGAATACTCAACGTTCTAGTGACAAACGGCTACATCACCCCAGAAGCACTGAGTGAGATCTCTAAGCATATTGATGCTGCCAACGTAGATGTGAAGGGATTCAATGAGGCGTTCTACAAAGAGTACTGCAAGGCTGAGCTGAAACCGGTCCTGGACGCAGCGGAGGAGATGAAGAAGAAGGGCATACATGTGGAGACTACCACCTTGATCATTCCAAAGCTGAACGATGACCCGAAGGAGACCCTGGAGCTTTCGAAGTGGCACATAGAGATGCTCGGGCCGGATACCCCTTTGCATTTCAGCAGATTCTATCCTTCATACAAGTTCTCGAACGTGCCTCCAACTCCTGTGGAGACAATCACCAATGCTCGTGACTTGGCAATGAATGAAGGAATCCGATACGTCTATGCTGGAAACGTTCCAGGGGATCCTGGCGAGAATACCTACTGCCCATCCTGCAAACAGTTGCTCATAGAAAGATACGGATACGAGATCAGCCAATGGCACCTAACAGACGCAAATCGCTGCGAGAAATGCTTGAATCCAATAGCTATTCTCGGAACCCTTGAGCGACGGCCATCTCGATTTTCCAGACTCACTCTATGACCAGACTTTCAGCTGGCATGCGTCTCTTCTTGAAAGGGCCAGAGAGAAGGAAGAGCTAGGCTTTCACCACGATCGTGTTGGCGACGATATCCCCGATGCGCTGCTTCTTCCCTGTAGTTGAGATTGCTATTATGCCGACTATGCCGATGAACAGGCTGTCAATGAATCTAAGAATGCTTCGAAGGAATGCCGACGACATGTCACACCGACTACCATCAGCCTTCACGACTTTGATATTCATAACCCTCTTCCCAATCGTTTGGCCGCTGGTTCCTTCAAGGTAAGTGTGGTATCCAACAGGAATGAGTAGACCCACAAGCCACATCCAAGGTGCCCAAACCCACGGCACGGCGAACATGTGCCACATTCTAGACGCTCCGAACATTCCCAAACCTGAAAGCATGAATAGTCCAGAGACCACAGCAACAGCTATTCCAACAATAATGCCATCGATGACGGCCGCAACAATTCTCTGGCCTAGATCAGCGTAGTTGGCTGACGGAGGGGGGGTCCCAACTGTCGCAGATACTGGAGGCGCCTCGATTGTCACTGCAGCGCCACAGTAGGGACAGAAAGCTGCTCCGGCTGTGAGTTCCTTCCCACAGTTCACACAGTAGGGCACTAGTTCTTCACCGAACTCTTGAAGTATGCCAGACTACCTCATAAAAACATCGACGCAGCACTCAAGTTTGCTTCCCAAGCGGATGTAAGGGACATGTGGGCGGCGGCAAGACCAGATTCTTTGGCTGTGCTCAAGAACGAGAAATGCAGAAGAAGCTTGTCGAGATATTTCGATGTCTTTCAAGGGAAAAAGAAAGCCAAGTTCACAATATCCAGATCTCTCCCAGTTGGCTTTGAGCCAGAATCCACCATAGAGGAACTGTGGAAGAAACATGAGGAAACGTTGAAGAAGTATCTGATTTGTGAGAAGGAGATTGATTCTAGTAGAGCAAACTCGGGAAACCCTGTCCCTTCCTCTTTTCTCACTCTTAAGGGCGAGATCGCCAAACGGATCATGTCAGACTGCCACTTTTGCACCAGAAGATGCGGAATTGACAGAGGAAAGGGAGAGCTGGGGTTTTGTGGCTGCGGGCCTATCCCTATCGTTTCCAGTTTCTTTGAGCATATGGGAGAAGAGCCAGAACTGGTGCCCTCTGGCACGATTTTCACCTGTGGTTGCACGATGCGATGCCTGCACTGTCAGAACTGGACGATCAGTCAAAACATTGAGGTTGGAGACATGTGCCAACCTGAGGAACTGGCTAAGATAGTCGACAGGCTGAGGCAGAGAGGATGTCGAAACGCAAACCTGGTCGGGGGCGAGCCCACCCCTTGGCTCTACCAATGGCTTGACGCCTTCACAAAGGTCAAAGAGAATGTCCCAGTCGTATGGAACAGCAACTCCTACTACAGCTACGAGACATCGCAACTCTTAGCTGGATTCGCAGATGTCTATCTGCTTGACTTCAAGTACGGCCCAGGAGACTGCGCCACACGAATCTCAAGCGCGCCAGACTACTGGACTGTATGCACCAGAAATCACTTGACAGCAAAGAGATACGGAGAATTGATAATCAGAGTCCTCGTTCTTCCGGGCCACAACTCCTGTTGCACTACGCCCATTCTGTCATGGATTTCGAAGAATCTCGGCTCGGAAACACGAGTCAATCTGATGGATCAATATAGGCCAGAGTGGAGAGCCCACGAAATTCCCGAGCTCCGCCGAAGGTTAACAGGGGAAGAGTTACGAGAGGCAAGTGACATTGCACGAGAGGCTGGGTTGACAAACACAATCACCTAACCTCTGTTGCTGGTTCGATCTGTTTTTATCTGCCAGACCGCCAAGAGAATGTGGGTCGTCAATGATCTATCAGAGTTAAGAGTGATCCACGTGATCTTGAAGGTATTTGGCTGAGGCGGCCCGAGATCCATTGTTGTCTAAGGGCCAGTTGGCTTGACCGCAACTATTCTGTCGGACCTGAAGACAGCCGCAATATCATAGATGTCCTTTTGCGCACAGAACACCACGTCGTCGCCCAGGCCTATCGATTCTAGATACTTCGCATGAACCCCTTCCTTCATCGCGGAGTAGAAATCGGAGCTCGATTCCCTATAGGCACGGGCGGCGCTGATGCACCCATCATCCAAGGCGGCTTCCTTCTTCGCAAGCAGGTCAGACAGTGCCCCCGCACACAGAAAGTCCTCCAATGAGAATCTTCCGCGAGTACCGGCTGTTATCAGAGAGATTCCGCATCTTGATGATCTTGCCGTGTTGCCTGCATGTGTTGCGGTAGCACTGAGATTGAGCATTGAACCGACGAGAATCTCCCTTGCCTTCTTTGCGAGGACTATGGCTTTTATTCCGCTTGTAGTCGTCAGTACAATCGCTCTGCCCCGAACTTTCTCCTGCTTGAACTCAAGAGGTGAGTTTCCCAACTCAAACCCAGCGGGTTTGATTCCTTTCCTCTCTCCCGCAAGGATCGCGCCATGAAGTTTTGAGAGGGCTCGTGCTTCATGCAGGCTCTTGGAGGGGATCACAGCCTTCGCTCCGTTTGCAAGAGCAGTCACAATCGAAGAACTACACCTAAGCACATCTATGGCGACTACAACATCACCTCTTTCTGCTGCAGCCTCAGAACTGCTGTATCCGATACCCAGTCTGACGCTGAACTCTGCCACAGACAAATGGTCAATCACCGTTGTCTGATGGAAGATGAACAGAGAAGACATTGCCCGGGAGCAGCTGCCACGCACCTCCCAAGGTCAGGCCGCTGGCTGCGTCTTCCGTGCATTAGAAATCGCCTACACGAGGCGAGGCACAAACGGTGCAGTCACAATCGCCATGATAAGTGCCAGTAGCCCTGCCACTACTGCCGTCACAGCTCCCACGATGAACGGTCTTGCTCCAAGTCTCGTAATATTCGCCAACCTGACCTTAGAGCCGACGCCGGCAAAAGCGGTCGCCAGCAAGAAGGGAAGGATCGTTCCAGACAATACGGACTTCACCGTAGGCCAATCAAATCCCGCTGATCTTGCTTGGACAGCATAGGCGTCAAGGAACGCGCACAACAGAGAGTTGACGATGAATGCGATTCCATAGATCGGAAGAATGACCTTGGAGGCAGACCTGCCAACTTGCCTTTTCTCAACTCTACTCAAAATATAGGTCGCGAGCAGAATCATTGGGCCTATCATGAATATCCGTATGGATTTGACCATCAGTGCAGATCCAATCGCTCTAGGATCCTGCGCGCCCGCAGCCGCTATCACCTGGGCCGTTTCATGAATTCCTGACCCACTCCATATACTGTAGGCGTTCAGGTTGAAGCCTAGCCACTCGCTGACTACGGTGTAAGAATAGAGGAAAGGATACGCAAACATCGCGAAGAGACCGAAAAGCGTGATACAAGCCAGCGCCAGGCCCATCTCCTCCTCTTTTGCGCCAATGGCAGGCCCTGTAGCCGCTATAGCAGATGCCCCACAGATGCTGGTTCCAACTCCAATTAGAGTCGATAACCTATTGTTGATTCCAAGTCTACCTCCGAACCAAAGAGCGAAAAAGTAGGAGAAGAACACGACGATGAGCGCATTGACGATTCCTATGCCTACCTGCAGCCAAATCAAGGCACTCGTTACAATCCCTAGAGTCGCAATAATGGCTCTCAGAAGATCCGTCGCGCAGAAATTGATGCCCGGCGTCAGCCTGTCCGGGAGTTTCAGAACGTTTGTGACCACTATGCTGAAGATGAAGGCCCACATCAGACCGCTCATTGGTTTGAATGAAAGCCATGTAACAAACGAGATCACGGCTATTCCAATACAGAACAAAAGTCCAGGCCAGAGAACTAGATTCTTAGACGAGCCAGATGCACCTGAGCTGCTCATTGTCTCTTGGACCCAGTACCACAATGTCTTATCGGTTGGATAGATCTGTCCACTGAAGGTAGATCTTTGAGTACCTCTGAGTGGCGAAGAGATCTTTCTCGCATATGTCGTCTCGTTGCTCAAATGTCTTTCAAGACTTCGCGGTAGCCTTGGAAGTCTATGTGTCCCATTCCGCTGATATTGAATACGATTACTTTCTCTTCGTTCTTCTTTTTCGCTTCAAGCGCTTCGTCTATGGCAGCCCTTACGCCGTAGGCAGATTCGGGAGCCACCAAGAATCCTTCGACCTGCAAGAAGGTTCTTGCGGCCTCGAACACATCCTTCTCGTCGGTGGCATATACTCTAGTGTCGATCATGCCCTTGCTCCTTAGCAGGCTCAGGATCGGAGCGGTTGACGTTGATCTTATACCTTCAGCTCTGATCAGAGGCAGGGGAGTATCGACTCCTAACGTGTAGACTTTTGCCATAGGAGTGGATTTGGATGGTTCTGTGAAGTCGTATCGGTATTCGCCTTTGGTTAGCCGGGGCGATGAGGCTGATTCTGCACCCAGGAACCTCACGGTTTTCAGGCGCCCGTCAAGTCGTTCCTTGAGATAAGCACAGATGAACCCGTAGAAGTTGCTTCCTCCTCCAACACATGATATCATTACGTCAGGCTTCTCGTCGATAGAGTCCAGTTGCTTCTTGGTTTCCAAACCGATGATCGATTGAGTAAGGAGGACATGGTTCTTTGAGCTCCCGACCGTTGCGACCGTGTCCTCTCTCGAGGCAGCGTCTTGAAGGGATTCTGCTGTGGCTATGCCTATTGAGCCCGGGTGTTTCGAATCCTTCTTCAGGAGCATCCTGCCTATTTCAGTTCGGTCACTAGGCGACTGCAGAACTTCCGCGCCCAGCATTCTCATGTAGGTAGCTCGGTCAGGCTTTAGGTTGTATGCAAACCGCACGAAGTATATCGTGCACTGCAATCCAAATACCTTTGAGGAGAAGGAAAATGCAGTTCCAGTCTGACCTGCACCAGTTTCAACTGCCAAGCGCGAGACTCCCTCTTTCGCAGCGAAATATGCTTGGGCCAGCGTCGTATTCATCTTGAAGCTGCCAGTCGGTGACAGATCCTCCCGTTTGTAGTAGATCCTTGCAGGGGTCTTCAGGTAACGTTCGAGTCTCAATGCTCTCTGCAATGGTCTCGGTCTCCCAACATGCACGTACAGGTCCCAGACTTCTTCAGGAATCTTGATCCATCGCTCCTTTGATGCATCAAGCTCCAAGGAGGTTTTCGTGTAGAAGTTCTCGAGCTGCTTGATTCTTGAAGATCCCTCGTCGGGATCTTTGGCCGGTGGGATAGGCTCTGGTAAGTCAGGAACGATGTTATACCATTCTTTAGGCATCTCATCGATACTGAGATTTATCACGTCAGGCTTCATACTTCAAACACCGAACGCGGTCTCCTTGCGCAATCGCAGCTATATAACACTTGATGATGCAAATGTCTGGTTCAGCTTCGCATGAGGAGAGGGGAAGTGCCCAGTCAAAACAGGTGAATCATGTTGCGTCGTACCGATTCATATCTCGTTCCGGTCACGGATTTGCTGCTGCTGCTTGTGGCACTGATTTGGGGATCAAATTTCGCGGTCGTCAAGCAGACACTGAGTGAAATGCTTCCTTTAGCCTTCAACGCCCTGCGTTTCAGCCTTGCTTCAATCTTGCTTTGTGCTATTCTGCTGTTCTCTGAGGGAGGGTTTCTGCTCAACAAGAAAGACTTCAAAGGTGTACTGCTATTGGGAATTGTCGGTCACACTTTCTACCAGTTGCTGTTCATCAACGGAATCTCCAGGACAAGCGCAAGCCTGTCAGCGCTCATGATGGCAACAAACCCAGTCTTTGTAGCCCTTCTTGGTTTACCGGCTCGAGGAGAGAAACCTTCCATGAGACTCCTTCTCGGAGCCTCACTTTCACTAATCGGAGTATACGTGCTAATGTATGGATCCCAATCAGGGTTCTCGCTTTCTGAAAAACATGTCTTCGGAGCAGTTTTGGTTCTGTTTGCCTCGTTGTGTTGGGCAGCATATACTGTGTTGTCGAAGCCCTACCTTGCTAGGTACTCTCCTCTCAGGCTGACCGCTACATCAGCCGTCCTAGGCACCATCTTTCTAGACCTTGTAGCGATCCCTTCTCTGCTCACTCAAGAGTGGGTGCGGGTGAGCGTGGCAGGTTGGGCAGGCTTCTCATATTCCTTTGGTCTCGCCATTGTGACCGCGTATATCATATGGGATATTGGCATTCAGAAGGTCGGGCCAGGACGAACTGCAGTCTACGAGAATCTCACACCGGTTGTTGCTGCATTCATATCCTACCTGTTCCTCGGCGAAATCTTGACAGGGCTCCAGATTGCAGGGGCCGCAATGGTTTTTCTGGGGATATATCTCACCAAGAGGACCTAGCCGGCCTGAGAAAAAGAATGCTTAACATTGCTCCACTGACTCAATGTATGAGGGACTGATCGGGAGGACAAATCGTGAGAAATCTAGATCAGGTTTTCCGGTATCTGGATGAGCACCAGTCTAGGATTCATGAGATAGTCAGGATGATGGTGGAGAAACCGAGCGTCAACCCGCCTGGAGACACGAGGGAATCTGCGGAAGTAACGGCGTCCCTGCTTTCATCAATAGGATTCAGCGTGGAACTTGTGAAGGCAAATGAGCAGAAGGTCAATGTTGTGGCGGAGTGGAATTTTGGACAGCCGGAAACGGTTCTGTTCAACGGGCATCTGGATACGGTTCCCTTGGGTGACCGATCATTGTGGCGTTTTGATCCTTACAGCGCCACGGTTTCAGACGGATGGATGTATGGTAGGGGTGTTGGAGACGACAAAGGCGCACTGGGATGTGTGATCGCAGCCTGCGAGGGCATCAAGAACCTCGGTCTGGAGCCAAAAGTCAACATCATTGTTCATGCTGTTTGCGACGAGGAAGTTGGATCTCAGCTAGGGACCTCGTATCTGGTCAAGAATGGCTACGCGAGGAAAGCGAACTATGGATATGTTCTGGAAGCCTCAACAAGCAAAGACAGGATCTTCGTAAGAAACTCAATGAAGGGAACCGCATCCCTCAAGGTTTCTGTTCAGGGCAAAACATCTCACGCTGCGAACCCGAAAGATGGGGTCAACGCCAACCTGAAGATGTCGGCTCTGCTACTTGCGTTAGGTCGGACGAAGTTCACGTTCAAGCGGAGCAAGTTCCTGACGCCTCCAACGATTGCGGCCGGAACAGTTCTCCAAGGAGGAGAGAAATCAAATGTCATCCCTGGAAGTTGCACGTCCCTATCCGACATCAGATATCTGCCAGGCATGAGCGAGAAAACCGTAAAGCGCGACATAGATCGAGTCGTGAACAGGATGAAGAGGGCTGACAAAGAGCTGAAGGTATCGTACGAATTGAAGCTGGGAAGTCACAGAGCTGTTGAGCTAGACCTACACCAGAAGGTCGTCAAGAAAGCCATAGAAATGATAAGAACAGTGGCAGGATACTCTCCGCGAATCATGGGAGGATATGGCGCGACCGATGCTTCATTTCTGATTCTTGACGCAAACGTCCCGACCCTGATTGGCCTTGGACCCGCAGACATAGACTACGGGAGCATTCACGGGATGAACGAAAGAGTCTCAACGAAGAAACTGCTGGAATACGCAAAGATATACGCAGGCTTGGTACTGTCTCCGTAGATTCTGTTCCGCGCGCGCTATCTATGATGCTATTGCGAACTTCTTCTCGATTTCTGGACGGTGAATGCTGTTCATCGTGCAGAATGGGATGATCCTTCCATCTGGCACTGCATAATGTATACAGCATCTCTCAACTCTTTGAAGATCAAAGTTGTATGGGTCCATGAAATGCATACTGCTTATCATGACCATTTTCCGCATCAATTTGCCGAGAGCTTCGTATGAGCCGGTGCTAAGCACTGCGCCCATGAGGTCTTTCAGCATAGCGAAGCTCACGTGGCGTATCGCCGATGCCATCTGGATCTTTGCTTGAGTCTTCTTGCCTTTTGAGGCCAGTTCGTGAACCTTCTTCAATGAATTCATGAATTTATCCACATTGGCATACCGAGTAATCGGCGTAATCTTGCCTTTATCTACGAATATGAATGTCGCTGCGCCACAATGTTGGTGAGCCGTGAACTCCGAGTATCGTCTTCCCTTCAGCGCCCCGACCGCTCTGGCCATTGGAACGACCACGGGAACAGGATAGAAATCCGATGCCTTCAGAGCTCCCTTTGTCTGCTCCTCAGCGAGTCTCAAGACATCGCTTATCGTTATTCGCATCTCGCTCAGTTTTGAGCGGTCAATTCTCCCACAGATTGAGACAGGTTGAAAGTTGACTCCACGAATGACATCATGATTCTCGGCGGCGAAACGAATTATGTCGCCGATCACGTGGTCATTCACCCCCTTGACCAGAGTTGGAACCAGCACCATGCTCTCAAGTCCTGCCTTTCTAGCATTCTCTATGGCCTTCATTTTCACATCGAGAAGAGGCACGCCTCTTGTCTTCATGTAGATGTCATCCGTAAGTCCGTCAAATTGAAGATAGAACGTGTCTACACCTTTCTGCATGAGATCCTTGATGTAATCGACGCTTTGAGATATCCTGACTCCATTTGTGTTTACCTCCACATGGTCGAATCCAAACTCTTTCGCCTTCATAACAAGTTCCGGCAGATCGTTGCGTATTGTAGGCTCGCCGCCGCTGAATTGGAGGGCTACGACAGCGAAAGGTCTGTTCTGTCGCAGATTCTTCATCATCTCTATGATCTGTTCACGAGTAGGTTCATAGGTATATCCCGCTGCGGCAGCGTTTGCGAAACACACAGGGCACCTCAAGTTGCATCTGTTTGTAATATCCACTATTCCTAGGACTGTGTGAGACTTGTGTTCAGGGCATATGCCGCAGTCGTATGGGCACTTCTTCGATGTCTTCGTTCGCGGGTTTGAGATTCCGTCACCTATTGTTTCGTATTTCTCAAATCTTGCGTACTGCTCGTAATCCGACCAGCAAGTATCTTCAAAACTGCCATGCTGGCTGCAAGTTTTGACTATCTTGACCCTTCCGTTGTCTTCCAGCACCTTCGCGTCAATGACCGTGAGGCATTCCGGACAGAGGCTCTTGGTTTCCTTCAGTACTCGAGACATGGATGCCACCACCGAGAGTTGTAAATATCCGGACGAGAGAATGAATTGACGCTATAAAGGGATTTCCGAACCTTTCAGACGGTGAAAAGTAGGTGTCAATCAGCGAAGAAACGACAAGAGCACTGCAGGACGTGGGATTGACAGAATATGAGGCAAGAGCCTATGCGACCCTTCTCCAGAAAGGGGCAATGACTGCAAGAGAAACGAGCGAGATCTCCTTGGTTCCGTACTCGAAGATCTACGAGGTGCTCGGAAGCCTTGAGAGAAAGGGATGGATAGAAACAGAATCAGGTCGTCCGTCAAAACACTACCCGCGCTCTCCTCTGGACGCGATTGAAACGACCAGACTGAGACGCGAAAGCACGCTTCGAACCAAAGAAAACCAGATCCTACGCGAACTGACTCCTCTCTTCGACAAGAGAGGGACTCAAGAAAGGCCTGATATCTGGATCGTTCGAGGTGAGTTTAACATTCTGTCAAAGATAAGAGAGACGATCGGAAGGGCAACGAAAGAGATTCTGGTCGCCACTCCTACCCTTCAGAAAGAAATGCTGAGCCTAATCGTTCCAACTCTCCTTCACATCAAGAGCCAAGGCGTCAGAATCCAGCTGATGACCTCCGAAAAGACCTCTCCCGAGATCTTGAAAGATGCCAAGAGCTTTGCTGAAGTCAAACTGCGCAAGCAGATGTTTGGAGGAGGAATAGTATCTGATGCCCAAGAAGTCATTCTCCTCCTTGAGGAAGAGAGGGGCGGAGCAGCTCTCGCAATATGGTCAGACCACGTTGGACTTGCAAGATTCGCGAAGGGCTACTTCGAATACCTATGGCGTACATCGAAGGTTAGCCAAGGATTACCAAGATCCTAATCTGTGGATGCCGAGCCGATATGTGGGAGCACTAGATCACAGCTACCTGTCTCCAGCCGCTGGGGCATGCGCATTTCCTCTAAGAATAGCGGCAGAAACACCGTTAGGCCATGAACTCTCCCACGGCCCTAGAAAACCAAAACAGGAAATCGCCATGTCTTCTCAGGATGTGACAAAGACTTATCAGCCTAGATTGACGAATTCTGAGGTCTTGCTGTCGAATCAGCGTTATCGCCGGTGGGCCTGAGCTACTTGAAGAAGGCATCAGTCGAGATTCAGAATGTGGTTGCTTCCGCCTCCCTCAATCAGACTTTCGATCTTGAGACGATAGTACGAATGGTTCCTGGAACTGAGTATCGGCCGGAAAGTTTTCCAGGTCTCGTCTTTAGGCTAAAGACTCCCAAGACCGCAACCCTGATTTTCGGTACCGGGAAGATGGTCTGTACCGGCGCGAAATCTGAGCGGCAAGCAAGTACAGCCGTGATGAGAGTCGTGAGTGCGTTGAAGAGCCACGGCATCGTGGTGGTTGGGAGGCCTGAGATAACGATTCAGAACATAGTGGCTTCCGGAGATCTACACGGGATCATTGAGCTGGAGAAAGCGACCTACTCCTTGAAGAGAACCATGTATGAGCCAGAGCAGTTCCCGGGCCTAATCTACCGTATGGACGACCCGAAGGTGGTCATGCTCCTCTTTACAAGCGGCAGACTCGTGTGCACAGGAGCCAAGAAGACCAAGGATGTTCACCGCGCCGTAGCGGTGCTTCAGAAAACGCTTGAAGAGAATCACCTGATCAGCTTTGAGAAAGACACTTAGCTATGTTCGGGCCTTCTCGCTTCCGGATGGCTCCCTTCTCACACAGCCGTTCAATCTCTTCTTGGGAAGATCATGCGTCACAACTTCCTTCGTCCGAAGATGCTTATGCGTCGGCGTGCTATGGAAGGCCGGTCTTTTTTCAGGCACTCTTGATCTCTTTGCCTTGTATAGCCTGATGCCTCCGTAGATCACTGGCTCCACTTTCCGTTCGAACACCATCTTGTTCAGTGTCCACTTCACATTCTCAAACCTCACCTGAAGGTCTTTGCTCATTACGCCCATGCCTTTGTAGCCCACCGTACGAAGATACTCCAGGATCCTATCCTCTAGAGGCGTTTTGCGCATATCCGCTCCAACCCTATCCACAGATGGGAGAGAAGGAAACTGGCAGATAGCTTTCAGAGAGAACTGAAACTACTCCGATTCTCGCCTTGATGCGTGTTTTTGTTGGAGATGTGAAAGAAAAGTCTAGGGATTTTTCGAATCCGGCTATATCGCTCATCCCACTATACTGGGACTGGAGAGCGGACGCAAGATCACCTACGCATCCCAATAAGGCGCTACGCGTCTGACCCCAGACAGTGGCGCAGCCGCTCTCCCACTTCTCGAGGGCGCAAGGTTTGAAGTAGGTGCCGTGGCGCTCCGGGCTTGGGGTGATGCGTCTGGAGCCAGATCAACAAGGTTCAATCAGATTGACCCGACCCGGCCACGGCGCATAGAATCTGGGCGACCGCAGCTTATTAGGGCCGCAGTTTCCAATGGACCCGCTCGGAAGACACCGCAGCCAAGATGCCTGCAGCAAAAGCCTAAGAGCAATGCCCGCGCCGTCAATCATACAACGTGTGCCCTCGATGGTTTGGTATTGTCCCCGATGCCGAGCACAGTTCTCCGAATACCAGCCCCTCTGCCCCTACTGCAACATCAGGCTGAGAAGATCAAGAATCGACTGGTGATAAGCTAGGGCGCGCTAGAGCTCCAGAGAGAGCGTGCATGTCGGACTCGCGCGTGATCCAACAGGCTCATCGACCAGCAGAATCGATGGAAACAGATGCGATTATATTCTCGACACGCAAGTCAAGCGTAAGTGTAATCCTGTTGATGAAGATCAGGATAGCGCAACCATATAACGATGCTGAGATCGAGTCTTCAGTGCTCAGTGTGCTTCGTTCAGGCCGTCTCGTTTCGGGACCGGTTGTGGCATCTTTCGAAGATGCAGTCGCAGAATACTTGGGTGTGAAACACGTGGTTGCAGTCAATTCTGGGACCGCGGCCCTCCACCTCGCTCTTCTGGCCTCAGACGTGAAGCCGGGCCAAGAAGTCATAACAACGCCTTTCAGTTTCGCAGCAACAGCAAACACAATCATTCAGACCGGTGCTACCCCTGTCTTCGTGGATGTCGACCCTGGAACGTATAATATTGACCCTCGAGAGATCGAAAAGGCCGTGACTGCCAGAACTTTGGCCATAGAGCCCGTTCATGTATTCGGCGAACCGGCTGAAATGAAGCCGATTCAGGAAATCGCAGGCAAACATGACCTGCAGATAGTTGAGGATGCAGCAGAAGCCATAGGTGCCGAATATCACGGGAAGAAAATCGGCAACACAGACATGTTTGCCTGTTTCAGCACCTATGCCACCAAGAACCTTCATACCGGTGAAGGCGGATTCATAACTACAAACAATCCTGATGCCGCTGAGACGCTCAAGATTCTTCGGAGTCAGGGCCAAGAGAGCAAGTACCGCCATGTGAAGCTAGGGTACAACTACCGCATGACCGAGATCGCAGCTGCCATCGGAAAAGTTCAGATCAAGAAGATTGACCAGTTCAATCGAAGAAGAATCGAGAACGCTAATCATTTGACTCATCTCATCCGGGACCTAGCAGCTTTGAAACCGCAGGTTCCAATCCCAAACAGCAAACATGTATACTATCAATATACGGTCACGCTCGACGAAGAGGAAGCCGGTTTAGCTAGAGAGGAACTTCAGAGGAGCCTGGCCGAAGCAGGAATAGAGACGGATGTACACTGGCCTGATCCAATACATCTTCAGCCTTGGTATCGAGAGAGGTACGTGTACAGGCCGGGTATGTTCCCTCACGCCGAAGAACTCGCCCGAACAGTACTCTCCATCCCGATTCATCCGGCTGTCACGAGAGAACAGATTGAATACATATCGAAAACACTCCACGGTACCCTGAGCAAGTAGGGCAATGATTCTCTGGGCAGCACAACTCTCCTTGGGTGCATCCAGAACAATGGAGCACGGCTGAAAACAAGAACGAGCACGAAATACTTATCACTCTCCAATCTGTTCGCTTGCTATTGAGACATGCGTTGTGATTACTTCCGGGCATAAGTGAGAGATCTTTGTACGTTTTTTGGCACGGACTCTTTGCAGGCTTGGTCGCGCTCCTAGCGTGGAGGCTTCTCAGACCCAATTCGGCGTGGCTATTCGTCTTCACTATAGCATTCTTCGGCGTGTTTCCGGATGTAGATCACCTCCTTTGTTGGAACCCCATGTTCTTGCACTCAATTCTTCCACGCTATCTGACCGATGGTATTGCTTTCAGCTTGCGCACTAGGGTGTACCCGTGTTACTTGCACCTCTGGCTCTGGCCTGCAATCATGTCCGCTCTGGCCTTTTTGTTCAAAAGAGAAGGGCTGCGCACGTATCCAGTCGCGGCAGCGGTAGGTTGGGTGATTCACCTAATCCTAGACGGAGTGCTCGTCGTGCTCTGATCTCTTGAGGGCTATGGCGACGTGCAAACGAAGAGCTTATCCACTCAACATGCAGTTAACGATGGTGGGAGAAACCTCCGAAGCGTTTGCGAGGCATTGCGTTTGAGGGATTCTAGCCGAAGACTCCCCGAGACAGCACTGGTGGTTGTATCGCTGACACTCCTCTCAACATGCTCTCCACTCGCTCCGGTGGAAGCCATAGGAACGCCAAGAATTACCGGGACTCTGATCGACAACTATCTCATTGTAGACCTCTATGGTGACGGAGGCTTCCGTGTCCGAGACATCGATGGCAGATGGATTACGTTTCCAGGAGATACAAGTGTACTTTCGGTTAGGATCGGCAAGTCGGACTATGTGCTCTACCCTGATCCGAGCAAAGGGGTAGAGCTTGATTCCTTCTCAATTCCCAGCGACAACGAGACGGAAGTGTCGTGGCTGGTGGACGGTGTAAGAGTAGGGCAGAGATTGAATCTCATATCCGGAACGATCTACATTCTCTTCGAAGTCACAAATTTCCGAAAGGAATCAGCAGATATCTCGCTTCGTTTTCTACTTGACGTTCAACTAGGAGAAAACGATGGTGCTCCGATCTATGTGGAGAACCATGGATTCTTCACAAACGAGGTGGCGTTCACATTTCCGAGAAACGTGACTTTGGAGAAATGGTGGGTTTGTAGCAATCTTGAGACTCCCTCAAGAGTCATATGTCGTCTAACGACGCCGTGCTCGAAGCTGATATTCGCATACTGGGGGACAGCGAAGAACAGTGTCTTTGACTACAGTCCCATCTCGGCCAGAGCGTTCTACCAGCCTGGGTCTCCGAAATATCCGGAAAGTGACAGTTGCGCTCTCATCTACTATTCGTATGGGACTATGAAACAAAGCACGACAAGAACCGTCACCTTGACATATGGCATATTCTGAGAGACTGAATTCCCATTCAGTCACAGGTCATGGCTCAGACATGGTTCTTTTTCCACAGTCGCCTTGTTCTTGGAAGGGCATATATACGAGTTCCTTGTGAGACAGACCGAAAACGCGAAGACAGACGCATAATAATGTGAAGAGATGTGCAAGATACAATCAACTCATTTCCAGTGATCTTTCTCACAGCCCTGATTGCCTCTCTGATCCTCTACTGGATAGGAGGAAGAATAGCGCCGCGCGGAAAGAAAACGCCGGCCAAGCTCGCTCCGTATGCCTGTGGTGAAGAGTATCCTTCGGAGAAACTCCAACTGAATGTTCAGAGATTCTTCATATATGCTGTGTACTTTATGATTTTCGATATCCTAGCATTCATCCTTGCGACATCATTCGTGAGTCCAGGACTCATGCCCGCATTGTATGCGCTGGTCACGTTGTCAGCGGTCGTTCTCTTGCTTCCATTGTTGAAGCTGAATTGACAGGGGGCTAAACATGGACATAGTGAAATGGTCGAGGCTGAAGTCGCCGTGGGTCTTCCACTTCAACGCAGGCGGCTGCAACGGATGCGATATCGAAACTTTGGCTGCTTTGATCCCAAGATACGACATCGAGCGATTCGGCATGATCCTTAGAGGAAGCCCGAGACATGCTGATGTCATGCTTCTGACAGGAACCGTGACGCGGCAAATCAGAGATAGACTCGTCAGGATTTACGAGCAGATGCCTGAGCCCAAATTCGTGATGGCGCTGGGCTCATGCTCTTTGTCAGGTGGAGTCTTCCAGCAGTGCTACAACGTCGCAGAAGGAGCAGACAAAGTGGTTCCCGTAGACGTATATGTCCCAGGATGCCCTCCTCGCCCTCAAGCCATCGTGGACGGTGCAGTTAAGTTGCTTCGGAAGATTCAAGGAGGAAAGTAAGACGTTGTCTGGCTCCACAGAAGAACAAGAGCTCGTGAATGATCTGAAGCAGAGATTCGGCAGCGAAGTCGCTGAGACGCTGATCCAGAGACCCAGACGAGTCTTCATAACGATCACATCTGATGCATTGATAGAAGTCATGTCGTATGTCTCTCAGAAAGGATATCGACATGTCTCAACAATCACTGGACTTGATCTCGGCCAGAGCCTGAGCGTAATCTACCATCTGATAGAAGGAAATGTCGTTCTCTCTCTGAAGACCGTCGTTCCGAAAAGTGATCCAAAGCTATCCACTATAGTCAATATCATTCCTGGTGCAGAGCTCTATGAAAGAGAAATCCATGACATGTTCGGAGTTGTCTTCCAAGGTCATCCTGATCTGTCTCCGCTAATTCTCCCTGAGAAGTGGCCAGCCGGGTTGTATCCTCTCAGAAAGGAATGGAAAGTCGAAGCAATCAAACTCGAACTGGAAAAGGCAAGGGTGAAGAACGATGTCTGAGTCAGTATTCACGGTGCCGGTCGGCCCGCAACATCCTGCACTGAAGGAACCAGAGAACATAACTCTGACCTTGGACGGGGAACAGATCATAGACGCCAAGATCCGTCTGGGATATGTCCATAGAGGGGGAGAAAAAGCATTTGAAAACCGGACCTACGTCCAAAACCTGTACCTCGTGGAGCGAGTATGCGGAATATGCGCAATGGCGCATCAACTCTGCTATGCCAACAATGTTGAAGCATTGCTGGGAATTGAGGCTCCACCTCGGGCGAGATATATCAGAACAATTGTAGCCGAGCTGGAAAGAATACACAGTCACCTACTCTGGGTTGGAGTCGCTGGGCACGAAATAGGATTTGACACTCTCTTCATGTACACCTGGCAAGACCGAGAGGTCGCATTGGACCTCATGGAGAGAATCACGGGGAACCGAGTCCTTCATGCCACCAACGCGATAGGAGGAGTCCGAAGAGACATAACCAGCGACATGATACCATTGATCAAGAAAGGTCTGACATATCTCGGGGAACGCACTAAATACTATAGGAAGCTCGCGTTGGCAGAGAAGACCATAGCAGAGAGAGCGGTAGGTGTAGGTATCCTCAAGACCGAAGACGCACTAGCGCTCTGCGCTGTAGGTCCTACCGCAAGAGCTAGCAACGTCAAACGTGACGTCAGAAAATACGACCCATACTCCGCCTACGATGAGATCCCCTTCGACGTAATCACAAATGACGGATGCGATGTTGCTGCTCGCATCTTTGTTCGAATAGACGAACTGGAGCAGTGCGCTCGGATCTTAGAGTACGCTGTGGATCACCTGCCTGAAGGACCGATCAAAGTCAGAGCCCCTCGCTCAGTGCCTCCAGGTGAGAACGTGAGCCTGGTCGAAGCCCCAAGAGGAGAAGACATTCACTACTGCAAATCCAATGGGTCAGACAGGCCTGAGAGATATAAGATTCGGGCGCCTACCTTGGCCAACTGGGCCTCGATGAGGAAGATGCTCATAGGTGGGTCCATGGCCGATGTTCCCATCGTGCTCGCTGCTATAGACCCCTGTATGAGTTGTACCGACCGGGTCGCGTTCCTAGACTCAAAATCCGGGAAGAGTTGGGCATGGAGCTATGAACAGCTCAAAAGGTACGTGCAGAAACGTTACGGAGAATGATGCCCCATGGATCTATTTGGACTCTTGGTCTATCCGGGACTGATATTCCTGCTAGCTTTGGCGTGGTTCTATGAATGGCTGGATAGAAGGTTTTTCGCCAGACTGCAGAACCGGTATGGCCCGATCTACACCGGGTCGCACGGGCTGTTGCAGCCATTAGCCGACTTCATAAAGCTCCTCGCAAAGGAAGACGTAGAACCGGCCGCGGTCGACAAACCACTTTTCAGGTGTGTCCCCATTCTGCTGCTTACTTTGCCTCTTACCGTCCTCTTCCTCATCCCGATCAGCGGAGTCAGCGCCTTCGCTCACTTTGAAGGAGACCTCATATTCACATTATTCGTAATGAGTCTTCTCGCGATCTTGGCTTTTCTAGGCGGATGGAGTTCCAGTAATCGATTCAGCACCCTCGGTGGATTGAGGGCTGCGATGCAGACTCTGGGCTACGAGGTTCCGCTCGCAATAGTCCTCATTGGCCCGGCGTTAGTCGCCAGATCCCTCTCCATCACTAGAATAGTTGAATGGCAGGCATCACACGGCCTCTGGATTGTGGCCCTTACCCCAATAGGGTTTGGAATAGCTGTCGTGGCAATGCTGGCGGAGCTTGAGAAGATACCTTTCGACATTCCTGAAGCCGAAACAGAGATAGTCGCCGGATGGCAAACTGAATTCAGTGGAAGAAAACTCGCACTGATGAGGCTTGCCCTCGATTTGGAACTAGTCCTGGCAGCCGGCTTAATCACTGCACTTTTTCTGGGCGGCCCGTCCGGCCCCATACCCTTCATACCCAACATCATGTGGTTCCTGATCAAAGCGACATTTGTGGTTCTGATCCTCACAAACCTGCGCGCACTGTTCGCCAGATTCAGGATAGACCAGATGGTCAGTGGTTCATGGAAATACCTCGTACCACTTGCTATCCTTCAAATTCTGATCGTCCAACTACTCTTGAGGTGAGACACGCATGGCGATGGAAGGAGAATTACTCAGGCACCTCGCGAAGAAACCGGCCACAATGCAGTACCCGTTCGAGAAGTTTCAGCCAGTAGAAGGTACGAGAGCGAAAATCGAAATAGATATGGCAAAGTGTATCGGATGCGGCACATGTGTCTTCGATTGCCCGGCCTTTGCACTCGAAATGGTTGGAAAAGGATTGACATGCGACATAAAATGGTACCCAATGAGATGTGTCTACTGCGGGCAATGCGTCGAATCCTGCCCCAGAAGCGCAATCAGACAGACGAATGAATTCGCGCTCGCCAACACAAGGAAAGAAGAACTGGTCTGCGAATTCAAACGGCCCAAGAAGGAGGAAGGACCCTAAAGATGTTGGAAGCTTTGGAACTGACACTCATAGCAACGACATGCATTCTCGCTATGCTAACAGTTGAGTTGAAAGATCTGCTGTATGCAGTAATTGCGCTTGCAGGGATGTCGGTCTGTCTAGGCGCTCTATTCTGGCTTCTGAGTGCACCATACGCCGCGGTATTTCAGATTCTAGTCTACGCCGGGGCAACGATCGTTCTCCTGATCGCAACGGTTATGCTGACCAGTAGGAAGTGATTACGATAAAGAACAAGAGGACCGATTGGATGAGTATCGCGGGAACAGTCCTCTCCATCATAGTAATCATCTCCGTCATGACAATCCTGTTTACGAACAAATTCCCGACATTCACTCCAACGAAGTTCCTCACGAGATTCATCCAATCCTCGGGCAATACTGGGCAGGGTATGTCCGGGCTTCTGTGGGAACAGAGATACCTAGATCTCATCGCAGGAGCGTTTCTCATTCTGGCCTCAGCCGCAAGTTGTGTTGCAATGCTGAAACCGAGTGAAGACCCGGGTGAGAATAGATGATTGATTTGAGCTACTACTTAGCTACCGCTGTGATCCTCTTCATGATAGGCATATACTGCTTGACAGTTAAGAGAAACATGATTAGATTGGTCATTGGAATCGAAATAATAACGAGTGCAGCCAATCTGAACTTCATAGCTTTCTCGGCATATGCCAAGCCAGGGTTCGTGGATCCATTGGGGCATTCATTTGTGATCCTATCAATAGTGATAGGGGCATGCGTAGTTGCAGTCGCTCTGGCGTTAGTTGTGTGCGTATATCGACACTACAAGACTCTTGACATGCGCAAACTGAGCCGGCTAAGATGGTGAACGTAGCGACATCTTGCAGCAGTCCGCATGCCCGCCATGACGTCGAGGCTATTTGCTGTCTGTAATTTCGTTGAGGCCAGAAAAGCGTGCGCTCCAGTATTCTTTCTTCGGTGCAATAGAATCCGTCAGAATCGAGAAACGATTTAGGTAGCTGCGTCAGCGATCCTCCGGATCACTATCCAAAGAGGATTTTCGATATCTTCAGTCGAAGATCTCCTTTGCGACGTTTGAGCATTTCGTCAAATGTATTGTCTAGTGTGACGTTGCCATCTTGAGTCTTCACCACAGCTCCGCCTGAGGCTTTGATTCTTTCTTTCAGAAGCGTGAGCTTGGTCTCACTATTCGTGTTCCTAAATATCGTTTTGGATATTGCTGTGAAGTCCAACGGCAGACCAGAGTCATGTTCGTTCAGCATGACTTCCAGCTTTCCTCCTCCCAGAGCTATGCCGGCATCGACGATTATCTTTTCAAGTTCCGGTGCGTATTTCCTTGTTCCCGTCAAAGAGACCAGCCGAGACCTCACTTCATCTAGCACATTTCCTATTAGTCGTTCCTTCTCAGAGAGGGCCATCCAGCTTGCTTTTCTTCTTGCATCTGATATCACCATTCCTCGGACAGTATCAGCCTCGTCTCTGGCCTTCGCCAATGTGTAAGAGACCCTTTCTGCTGCACTTCTGCGACCGAGTTCTCTCTGCTTCTCGAGCATCAGTTCAGCGGACTTTCTGGCCTCCGAGAGTACCGTTTCAGCGTTCTGTCTGGCTGATATCAGAATCTGATCAGCAATCTTCTGTACTCCAAGTTCCATAGAATCGCCTACTTTGACGAGAACTCGCTCAGAACTGCATTCACAGCTGCTTCGAAGTTTTTCTTGGCTTTTGCTCGAATCTCCTCCAAATGGCTCTCTTCCTCCTTCAGTATCTGTTTTGCCTCGCGGTTAGCCTCCTCCTTCGCATTTCTCCTCAGGTCGTAGGCTTTCCGCTCAGCCTCTGCAGCTGCCTGCTCATGTGCTTCTGAATAGACCTTCTGTGCCTTCGCCTCAGCCTCTTTCACAATCCTCTCCGCCTCGAGCTTCGCCTGACTGACTATCCTTGCAGCTTCGCTTTCCTTGTCCACGATGACTTCGAGAGTTTTCGACACGATGTGCACCTTGATTAGCTTTAAATTTGGACGATGCATTTAAAGGGTTTCGTTGCTTCGAGTCTAAAGGGAACGAACATGGCAGAGATGCGAAAGCTCACTGCAATAATCTTTGAGGACGATGTGGACGATGTGACAAGATCTTTGGGCCAAGCAGGTATTGTGCAATTTGTCGATATGCGTGAGAAGCTTGACCAATGGAAGGGAACACTGACTCCATACATCGTGTCAACTCAGACTGTGGCCAAGTGCTCTGAGATCCTTTCCAAGATTGATGCCTATCTGGAGAGGTTGAGACTTCAGGCGAAACCTGTTTCTATGGAGAAGGCTGAGCTTCCAGAAGGGCGGACAGAAGAGTTGCTCGCCGAGATCGAGAAAGAGCTGGCAGAGCTGCCCATTGAATCTCTTGCGAAGCCTTCAGCATTGCTGGATCGCAAACCGCTCCTTGACCGAATAGGCTCAATGCCCGTTGACGAGACGACTGAAATTGGAAGGAGACTCCTAGAATTCAGAAAGGTCGTCGAAATGGAGAGACTATCCATCGAAGAGAAATCGAAACTTGGCGAAATAAGTGAGGATCTACTGAATCTAGGGAGGACCACCGAGACGGAAAGGCAAGTAGCTGAGGTCGAGGGAAAGTTCGCGAGAACCGCAAAGACAATCTACTTCGAGGCTTGGGTGCTAGAGGACCATTTGAAAGAAGCCATAGAGCGTGTAAGGAAAGCGAGCGAAGGTAACTGCGTAGTGACAGAAGAGCCTGTCGGCCACGGGGAAAAGCAGCCAGTCAGAGTCAAACCGGTCCCCAGCTTCATGCAGGCATTCGAGAAATTGGCGTTTTCATCAGGGCTTCCCTCAGCCCATGAGGTCAATCCGGCCCCGATAATGGCAATAACGTTCCCTTTGCTTTTCGGAATAATGTTCGCTGATGTCGGACAAGGTGCGCTATTCGTGATCTTCGGAGCTCTGCTTACATATTTCAAAAGGAGAATCAAGCTGGAACAGGTGGGAGATATCGTACGGTATCTGCTGATCGGTGCTGAGATGTTCATCTTTCTGGGATTGGCTTCAATCTTCTGGGGTTTCATCTTCGGTGAGTTCTTCGGTCCCTCAGGAGTTCTACATCCGTTGAAGTTGGCAAAGCTGGGACCCTTTTACATTGGCGGGTTCGAACCAATGCATGAACCCATGAAGATGATAAGGTTCGCCATTCTCGTAGGTTCGCTGCACATAAGCCTGGGACTAGTTTTGAAACTTGTCAACACTGTTAGGGAGCGCGAATTCAAGCATGCACCGATTCCTGTTGCCTGGCTTTGGCTTCTTTGGGGGGGGCTCTTCATGTGGGCCTACTTGGGAGGAATATCAAGCATTTCTAGATGGTTCGGCGAAGGCGGCTCGATGATGGCGGGACTGATCATACTGCCACTGATTCTTTTGGTCGTCTTCACAGCTGTTGCTGAGGGGCCTATGGAAGGCATAGGATTCGGTGTGGAAGTGTTCGCTGAGACTCTGAGCCATACGCTCTCATACGGAAGGTTGATGGCCTTGGGTCTTGTTCACAGCGTAATGAACTACCTATTCTTGGTGCTAGGTGGAGTGGAGCACGGCCATTTCCCGCTTAACAGCATCCCGATCATAGCAACAGGAACCATACTTGTGATGATCATTGAGGGATTGATTGTGTTCGTGCATACGCTTCGCCTTCACTGGATCGAATGGTTCTCAAAGTTCTACTCAGGCGAGGGAATTCCTTTTAAACCATTCAGGTTCACATAATGGCTCTCAAGGAGTGATCGCGATGCTGGATCCAAGTCTTACTAGTTTGTTGGGGATAGCTCTGGCGATCGGTGTGCCAACTATCTCAGCTGCTATCGCAATCATAATCTGTGGAACTGCCATGGCGGGAGTTGGGACGGAAAAACCTGAACTGCTTAGCAGGTTGATCATTACGGTAGTACTCGGTGAGGCATTGGCAATCTACGGACTACTCATTGCATTCATGCTCATATCGAAGCTACCGACTGTCAGGACTATAGAAGCAGCGGGGAAGGCATTGATGGCAGGCGTAATCATCGCAGTCGGAACTGGTGCCGCTGGAGCAGGGATCAGTTATGCTGGCTCTTCCCTGATAGGTGCTACTGCCGAAAGGCCTGAAACCTACTCGTCGAACGTCATAGGGGTAGTCCTCTCCGAAGCCCTTGCAATCTACGGCCTACTAATAGCATTCATGGTTATAGGCACCATATGAGCGACGCCTTCAGTGGGACTCATGAAGGAAAGAGACGCGTATTACTCATACTATGAGAAGCTCATGAGAATGCCGCCCCAGACGGCACTAGAGGAGGCACCTGAATACCAAGCACTTGCAGCGCGTTACCCCCGCCTTTCTAAGTCAATTAGACTCCAAAAGGAACTTGAGAGATTTGGGGAAGAACTGGCTTCCGCCAAAGAAAGATCAAGAAGGCTTCAGATTCGTAGCGAAATGAAGAGCCTCGTCAGGGAACTGAAACGACTGGACATCCTGAAACGCTTGAACGACGACGGAAAGCGGGAAACGAATTACAAGAGACGTTTTGCGATTGCAACAGTGAGCCAACGGCTGGCATCAATAGCGCAGAGAGTCCGCATCGAGCTTCAGATGAAGTTTGAAGAACGATCCAAAAGGGCTCGCCTCTCTCGAGCGTCAAAGCTTCCTCCTTCCCTCTTCGACCTGAGGTCACTTGATCAGGTTGATAGAGGCTTGGCGCTCAGAGAATGGATTGACATGCGGAAAGCGAGAACTCGATAGCGAGAGCATGATCGTCGCCTAGACTGGTAGTATCAGCAGTTCCCTCACCTTGGTCGCCGCCATTCTTTCCTCTGCTCCTCTTATGACCGTCCTCAGATTCACGCACTTGTGTGGATGTACTGTTCGCGCGGGCTCGTCTGCGATCACAACACTGTAGCCAAGGTCTACGAAGGTCGCCCTTTCCATTCATTATCGGTGAGGAGAAGATTACTATTGTGGCCGAAGCATTGATGGAAGAACGTGCGCGTCGCGCCATACTAGGTTTCCAGTTCAGGCCTTACGCGTCTTCCTCGGAAGAAGGAGAAGAAAGGTAGATACTGTCACTACTACAAAGCTCAATATTGTCCCTACGACTGCGCCTTCGGGACCTCGCGCTAGGAAACCTACAATTGCTCCCAGCAGTGGGACAATGAATAGGGCAATCGTAACATTCGCGATTTGACGAGATGCCCCTGGTCTCGTTGCGGTTGTACTTGATTTCTCCGATCTTGATCTTTCAGCTGAGATCTCGGCTTTGTCTAGCTTAGCATCGGTTGGCGCCGTCATCCTCTCTACTTGCTCTTTGACGGTTATCTTGAATTGGGCCCCTGCGGTGCATTCGGATAGAACAGTAGAATAAGAAGGAATGTCTTGACGGCTTCGGTTCATCTCGCAGGCCTCCCTCACCACACCAAGAGGAATCCATTCCTTTCCATTGATCCACCTCTCCATAAGAACGAGGCTACTACCTGTTCGACGAACAAGCTCATCTGACCCTACGTCAAGCATGGCTAGCCTCAGAGCCTGAACAACCCTACTACTCGGCTCTATCAGTATCTTAGACGCTTCTTTCTTAGCCAAAGGCTTTTACAACCATGACCTGTTCTCAGTGACTATTCGCGTTTTGCCTTCTTTTCTCTTTCTGCAATCCATAGACCTATACCGCTTAGCGTAAATTTTCTAACAGTTTCTGGGCGTGTTTTGCCAAGGATTTCTCAATAAACAATGCATCATTCCCTTGCTTAGCTCACTATACCTTGACGATCAGTAAGAGCGAGCTT
>Ga0129297_10000157_pt1 | contig 31215 bp, 33 predicted proteins | sample I18A1metaG_FD_94708 | JGI IMG/M metagenome (GOLD analysis project Ga0129297, IMG submission 94708) | Lake sediment bacterial and archeal communities from Gulf of Boni, Indonesia to study Microbial Dark Matter (Phase II) - ​I18A1 metaG | ecosystem: Environmental > Aquatic > Freshwater > Lake >... | reverse complement strand
GTCTCCGTTGATCTCCCAGCTGATCCGTTTTGCTGTCTCGAGGAAGCGGGAATTCTTAGCTGATGCGAGCGGCGTGATGCTGACGCGGTATCCTCCGGGCCTGGCCTCGGCGTTGAGGAAACTTGCGGCGGACAGGGAGCCTCTTGAAGCGGCGAACAAAGCAACGGCGCACCTCTATATCGTCAACCCGCTCCTGGACATCGGAGGGGCTGTCAACAAGCTGTTCAGCACGCACCCTCCGATAGAAGAGCGCATCGCCGCCCTGGAAAAAATGTAATTGTTTTCCACCAAGCTTGAGGAAAATTTCTCACTTGCAATCTCGCTTGGTGCCGCCCTCACGTAAGTCTTAAGAAATGAAGGAGATGCTGCGCCGGGTCAGACACACCAATGGAGCTTTAAGGAAAGGTGAGAGTTGTCAGGCGCCGTTTGGCATCATCGACGAGAGAACCGCCTCTCGATTTTTCCTTAATTTTGAGGAACATCTGATAAGATTCTGTGGCGCCAGGGCTCTTTAACCCTTCTTGAGTTCGGCCCAAATAATAATAAACTTGGGGGAAATAGCGGTAAGAAGGGAGGTCGTTCATGAAGACTGAGGCTGCCTCCCCGCGACGCTTCAAGCAGAGGTCGAATTCTGTATAAGCTTCGGTAAACGCACCCGTTTCGAGTAAGGCATATCCCATTAAGAGGCGTCCGAGCCAGGTGTCGACGAGAGATTGGGCTTCTCGAAAAAGCCTAACCGCGCCAGGCACGTCGCCCTTCCTTAAGCGAATCTCGCCTTCAAGGAGACTCGCGTAGGTCTGGTTGATAGGTTGCACTTTCTTGCCGAGTTCGTCCCTAATAGATATTGCCTTATTTTTCACCCCAGCCTGCAAAAAAATTCGGGCCGCAGCAAATATCATATCTTCATTTTTGCTTGCCGTCAAAGCTTTGTCAGCGCACTCCACAGCCTTGGCCTTCTGATTTTTCCCCAGGAATACATCGGCCAGGATGAGGAGTTTGTCGGCCGCATAATCCGTCCGCTTGTCCTTCAAATCCGCGGAAATGCCCTTGTTTAGAATCGCCATCGCGTCGTCGAGTCTCCCCTCATAGACGGATAGGTCAGCCAGTCCCCCTGCAGCAAGAGAGGCTCCGAAAGGACTGAGAGACGCTAGCTTATTATAGGCCTCGTTCGCTTCTGAGTTATGGCCTGACGCTAGTTCAGACAGGGCAATGACAATATAGGCTTTTACATAGTCAGGGCTTTCACTAAGCACTTTGAGTTCCTCGTTCTTTGCCATCTCAAAGTCGCCCGCCCCCAAAGCATACCAACCCAAATTATAGCGGGCTGTGGTATCCTTGGGTTCTGCTTCCACCGTCCTTTGCCCGAATTTCAGCGCTTCGGTCATTCTCCTTGCCCCGAAATAAGCAAAGGCCAAGTTGGAACGTCCTGCAGCGTCGGAAGGAAACTTATTTACAAGCACCGTGTATTGTTCTATCGCCTTTTGGTAGTCCTGTTTAAAGAGGTAATAAATTCCACTGGTCCGATACTTTTCCCGTTCCGTCATCCGGTCGATTTTGCCCATTGCTAGCTGGTAGTATTTCTCAGCTTCCTGGGACTGGCCGCGATTCCAGTAGACTACAGCCAGGCCGGAGTAAGCCCGTCCCATATCGGGATCGCTGGCGATTGCTCTCTCATACTCCCTGATAGCTTCTTCATCTTTGGCCTCGATTGACAGTTCCTGTGCATGGGAGTAGGCCCGCATGGCTTCCAAAGATGAAGTTGTGAAAGTCTCTTGGCTCAGGGCTTTAACCGACTCGGGCGGAATTCCTCCCAGTCTTGATGCAAGCTTGATTGCCAGATTGTACGTTGCCTGAAGAATTTCGGCCTTTGTCTTGATCTTTTGGTTGGCCTTGGCAATCTGCGCGGCGGTAGCGGGGTCCAGAGCCTGGACATTTATTGTATAACCCTTGTCGTTGCGGCTGATTGAAGCTTGAATGACAGAATTGATACCCTCTCTGCGGCTGACCAGAAGTGCCCTTTCAGAGTCCAACCGTCCATCGACGCTAGGGGAAAGTTTATTGGCCACGGCGTGGGCCTGAGAGTGTTTATAAACCGAAATATATGGAGCTCCTTCCAGGCTGATTCCCATAGGTTGCTCCAGCGTATCATTAAAATCGGGATCACCGGTGAGATTTTGAATATCGGCCACGAGGACCGAAATTGCTTTAGGTGCTGCAGCCGGAGTTTTTTCTTTTGGCCCCAGGAGAACCTTCCAAAAGACGCTAAAGATAACGAGGATCAGAAGCACGCTGCCCGCTATCTTGACCCACCTTCGCAAAATTGGCCCGCCAACTGCCATCTGGCTCTGCAATTTTCGAATATCCAGGAGAAGTTCGTTAACTTTTTGATATCTCTGGGAAGGATCCTTGGCCAAAGATTTTTGCAGTATTTGTGTTAGACCGGCGTTTGCGCTTTTCGGGGTGACTCTAACGGGAGGAGGAGAATCTCTAAGCACGGAAGACAACGTCTCCGCAGGTGTTGGCCTAGAAAAAGGGTGTTCCCCGGAGACCATTTCGTCAAGAATAATCCCAAAAGAAAAAATGTCACTCCGGCCGTCCACAGTGTGCCCGCGGGCCTGTTCAGGCGACATGTAAGCCACGGTGCCCGCAATTACACCTTCGCCCGTAAACGAAAGTGTTAGGGTCTGGAGTAAATCATCTCCGCCGGGAAGAAAACGCTTAGCCAGTCCGAAGTCCATGACCTTAGCGTGTCCTTGAGGAGTAAGAATAATGTTGGAGGGTTTGAGATCTCGATGGACAATGCCTTTGCTGTGGGCGACCTCTAAGGCCTCGGCCACTTCCAGTGCAACTTGGAATGCCTCCTTTAGGGGGAGCTTTGCCTTCTGCATTTTTTCATTGAGAGTCTGACCTTCTACGTACTCCATGACAATATAAGCTTTGCCCTTATATTGCCCGGTTTCATAAATTTTGCAGATGAACGGGTGATCCAGGGCCGCTGCGGACTTAGCTTCACGCAAAAACCGTTCACGGGTTCTTGAGTCGCCTTCGAGCTCATCAGGAAGGAATTTGAGGGCGACTTTGCGGTCGAGGATCGAGTCCCTGGCTAAGTAGACCTCCCCCATGCCTCCTTTGCCGAGGAGCTTGATGATTTCGTAATGCTGAACCCTATCCCCGGGGCCAAACATTTGCTCTAATCATACAAAAAATAGGGACACAATATCAATTTCCTGTTTTCTTGAATTAAGGGCACTCAAGGCGAAATATGTAGGCATAGTTCCGAGTTGCAGCTGTTTTCTTTCATAAAAATGTATATTATGCTAATACTCGAATAGCGAATTAGGTACTAAGTCCCTCTATTAAGGAGGTTTGTCATGAAGAATGAACGGATCGACCGGCGGGAATTCTTCAGAAAATCGATAGCAGCGGCAGCCGCCCTGGGCGGCCTGAATTCGGTAGCTTCATTCGCCAAAGGAAAAAGCAGTGGTCAAGCTTCCATTTGCGATGCCAAAGGGCTGCCGACAAGCATTCTCGGGAAAACAGGGGTAGCTGTGCCCAGGATCGGGATCGGCTGCGGCAGCAGGTTCTGCGCTGTCCAGGATCCTGAGAAGAGCGTGGAAATCCTCACCGGCGCGCTGGATTACGGTTTCTATTACTGGGACACGGCCAATAATTATGGCTCTGGCAAGACGATCAGCGAGGAACGGTTAGGCCTCGTGCTCAAAGACCGGCGCCGCGAGGTCTTCTTGGCTTCAAAAGTCGAGGAGCGGACTTACGACGGGGCCATGCGGCAGCTCGATCAAAGCCTGAAGCGCCTCAGGACCGACCACCTTGACCTTTATCAGATCCATCAGATTGAATCTCTCGAAGACGTGGAGAGAATCGGGGCCAAGGACGGCGTCTTCAAGGTCCTCCAGAAACTCAAGGATGAAAAGGTGACCCGGTTTATCGGGTTCTCCGGACATCTCTCGGCCGAAGCCATGACCGCTGCGCTCAACCGATACGATTTTGACACCATTCTCATCGCCCTCAACCATTACGAAGAGCGCCAGGGCGATTTTGAGAGAGGCGCGATTCCGGCGGCGGCAAAAAGAATGATGGGGGTGATGGTGATCAAAACGATCCGGCCGAGGGAGCAGGTCAAGGATGTTTCGCCGGCGGAGCTGATCCGTTATGCCCTGAGCCTTGAGTATGTCCACGCGGCTGTTATCGGCACGGACAGCCTCGATGTGGTGAAGAAAAACGCCGAGCTTCTAAAGAATTTTCAGCCGATGACCGCCGAAGAGATGCAGGGGATCAAAGCGCATCTCGAACCTTTTTTCAGGGGGAAGCAACTCCCTTGGATGCATCCGGATTACACGGATGGGATGCGAGTTTAGTTTCTATTAACTCAAGTAGACGCACTAAGAATGTCGTTGCGAAAAGAGGGTCGGCATAAGTTTTGCTTTAACTGATATGAACGCATTAAGTAATGAGTCATTGCGAGGAACGACGTGACGAAGCAATCTCAAACTGAGATCGCCACGCCATCTCTGATGCCTCGCGACGACTTCGTCGGATTGCTTCGCTCCCAAAGGTCGCTCGCAAGGACAACATAAAGCAAGGAGACCTAATTCGGCGGCGATAATTATGACCAAAGATAGAGGAGTTTTCTCCATCAGCCTTATTGTCTTATTTGTTGCTCTTTGCTTATGCCTCGCCTGTGCTGGGCAGAACGCTTCGGAGATGCCTCTCCTCGCCAGCTTTGATTTTGAGGATGGCAAAGCGGCCGGCTGGCAGCCCAATTTACCCGACAATTGGCAGGTCATAAAGCATGAAGGATCAATAGTTTATGATCTCATCGCTCCCGGTGAGCAGGGGAAAGTGCGCGCCCCCACTTCCTGGTCTCTCCTCTCCGGCCAGGATGTGACGTCTTTTGTTTTCATGGGACGCCTAAAATGCAGGACGGAGCCTTCCAATCCGCATCGCGACATGTGCGTGTTTTTCCATTTTCAGGACCCGACGCATTTTTATTATGTCCATTTTTCGGCCAGCAGCGACGAATCCCACAACATCATCGGGTTGGTGAATGGCGCAGACCGTATCAAGATCGATTTGGAGCCGGCGGGAAAATCAGTCTGTCGCCTTACGGAGACCGACTGGCACACCTTCAAAGTCACATGCGACGAGGCTACCGGCAGGATCCAAGCTTATCTTGATGACATGGAAACACCTATTCTGACGGCGGTCGATAAAACCATCGGCCATGGGCTCGTCGGAGTTGGTTCCTTCGACGACTCGGGTTATTTTGACGACATTAAGTTGTGGGGCAAAAAATAGGGGGAAAAATTAAGTATTGTGTCCCCGCATTTTCGCGGATCTCCGCTTCCAGACAGGGCAGGACTTATCCTGAGCATCTAGCTGTCTCGATATCGCAAAGGCAGCTGCGCGGCAGCCGCCGCCGCACTTTGGGACGTGCGGACAGTCCGTGCAGATTCCGTATTTTTCAGGAAGCCTGAGCATGTCGCAAGCCGGCGAATCTAGGAAGACTTTCTCAAGATTATCGCGACGGATATTCCCGACGTAAGCCTCCTCGACATCCAGACAAACGCAGGGCGAGAGCCATCCTGTGGGGCTGAGGGTCAGCCTGTCCCGGCCGGCGCGGCAGCCGCGGTTAACAATCGTGATTTTTTTCGCAAACTTCCGGATGACCGGATGATATTCGGCCCAAGGGATATAGGTTTCCATGAGCCAATGCTCCGGCAACTCGCAAAAGTGGTCAAAGACGAGAGCAAGGAGCGACAGGACATCCTCCTCTTGCCTGTAACTTCCGCGAACGCGCTTTGTGTTAACGGGGAGATGGATGGTCACTGTTGCCCATCCCTTTTTTGCGGCCAAATCGAGAAGCCGTGGTATTCCGTCGAACGTTTGAGGCATGAGCCGGACGGAAACAGTTGTATGAAACCCGGCCTGCTGGATCCTGTCCAGGTTGGCCAGGACCGTCTCCAGAGTGCCCGGAGGAACGCCGTGGAATTCCGCGTAAATCTCCGGGTCAACGGTGTCCAGGCTGATCTGGAATGATTTGGTCAGTGTCTCCTGGCTCAATTTCTGGAGGATACTATCCGTTAGCAGGCTGCCGTTTGAGGCAATGCGCGCGCTGATACCCAGGCTTCCCATATAGCTGAGGATATCGATCAAGTCTGTGCGCAGGAATGGCTCGCCGCCTGAGATGAGCACATCGCGAATCCCCGCCTCGTGTGCTTTCCTTACCGAATCAAGCGCTTCCTGAGTTCTGAGCTCCTGCGGATGATGTTTTCCCGAGTCCGTAAAACAGATCCCGCAATGATAGTTGCAGGCATAAGTCACATGCCAAAAAAGAGTTCGGAGCGGCGAGGGTTCCATCCACGCTCTTTCACTCGTGTGGCCGGGCCTAAGCTTGAGCTTGATATCCAGCATGGTGTTACTTTTTCCTGCGAAGATAGGGGTCTATGCGTTCGCACGGCACGCCGCACTGACAAAGAGCGCAGCCCAGGGAATAGCCCAGGTATTTTTTGCCGCTCTGGGTAATCGGAGCCGGAATAAGCTGATACTTTCTGGAATATTTCTCCAGCAAGAGTTCGCGGATAGCCTGCCTGCGCTCGTAACATTTCCGTTTATCAAGTCCTTGTCCAGTGATTGCTTTGACCGGGCACCGTTTTATGCATATCCCGCAGTCTTCTCCATGAGTTTTAACGCAGGGCGATTTGTAATCCTTGCGGTCTTGTCGGGTTGCTTCGAAAGGATAGCCGACGACCACGCTACCCAGGCGGACATGGCTCCCCGCCGGCGTGATCAAACTTCCGTTTAGCCCGAAACGGCCGAGTCCGGCGGCATAAGCCACATGGCGTTCCGACCATGTAGAACTCATAACGTACACCCGGTCCCGGAAAGCGTCGTATTTCCGGAGGAGGACGGGCGCTGCAGCCGTGATTCCTTTTTTCTGCATGATTTGAGTCAGGCGCCGGCTCAGGTGAAAGTTCAAGGCGCCGCCGTTGTTGCGGGCAACCGAATACAGGACAGAAGGCCAGATCCTTCCTCGATTTGACCGTCTTATCTCGGCCGTAAAGGGGAGCGCCCAGGAGATCACGCGGACATCTTTGAAATTTCTGCTTTTTCCCGAGTGAAGTTTGAGAATCTGGCGGGGCATCAAGTGCTTCGAGCTGACTACGCGGCTGAAGGTTTTGAACAAATTGTCATCCCCATCCGCAACTCCGACCATGGGCCGTTCGAAAATGGGTCGGCCGCCAAAATCGTCGAGCCGGTTTTCGGGAGCGCCAAGAACAAGGTCCGCGATCAGGTCTTCAATCCAAGTCTTCCCTTGGCTCAACTTATTGCTCCCGGCAACGAATCAATGTACGTTTTTAATTCTTCCCGGCCTCTCAGATCATTCATGGGGCAATTTCCTCTCCAGACAAGGTTTAAACGATCGGTCCAGCGCCGCCAAATCTTCTCCAGAGATTGGTCCCGGATATTGCCCAGAGTATAGGGGACGACCGGGCAAGGAGTGACATCGCCGTACGCGCTCACATAAAAAATTGATTTCTCGTAGGTGTAGCAAAGAGCATTGGCAGTGGGAAGTTCCATATAGACGGTCCTGAAGTCCTGGAGCTCTCTAACTTTCTCGCGTTCTTCTGCGTCGAGCGCCTGATCAAATTTCGCTTCCCATCTGCCGACCGCTACGGGAAAATAAACCAGGACAGACAAAACGCCGTGCTGTCGCGCCCAGGCGATGGTTTTCTCCAGTCCTGCCGTGACATTCCTCTTTGAGGCATAAGTCAGGATATTAAAGAAAAGACCGGCTTTGCGCAGCAGTGCGATCCCCGAGAGAGCTTTCTTGTGAAGGCCCGGGACGCCGCGCAGTTTGTCGTGGACTTCCGGGTCGGCGTCGTCGATCGATACTGCACAAATATCCAGGCCCGCTTTCTTGAGTTTTAACACGATTCGAGGATTGAGAAGAAGACTGTTCGTGTTCAGCCGGATCATCATCCCGGCGTCGTGGGCATACCGGACGAGCTCGACAATATCCTTTCTCAATAACGGCTCGCCTCCTGAAAAAACGACCTGCATTACTCCTAATCGTTCGGCCTGATCGATCAACTTCTTGAGCTCTTCGGTCGTCAGATCGGCCGCCCTGGACCCCCGAAAGGCCTCAGCGCAACAGTGAACACAGTGGCACTGACAGCGATAAGTCACGGAGACATCCATGATGAGAGGGACCGGCTGTCGCAGGACATAGCGGAGATAATAATAACGCAGGAGTCTTTTCCAAGCCTTCAAGGAACGACGGGCATAAAACTGACGAAGAGACCGGTGGGATCTATTCACAGCGGCATTTATGCCAGGGAAGACTTTTTCCAGTGATTTCATGAAAGCTCGGTCAATTTTTTAAAGGCGACCAAAAACCAGGGAGTGAACTCTCCGGGAGCGGCTTTTACCGCTTTTCTGAGCCTGGCGATGGTGGAGAATCTGTATTCAGAGACCTCGTCTGGATTGGGCGCGATTTCCCCCGCCCTACAATCGTTCGCCCTGAAGACATGGCAAATCTCATTCTCAGACCCAATGTCTTTGAATGTCGCTTGATAGTGAATCTTAAAAAGAAATTCGAGGTCCCGGCATTCCAGGCCGATTTCCTCAAAGACCCTCCTTTTGGCACCCTGCGCGCGATCCTCTCCTTTGTGAAAATGCCCGGCGACCGTCCCATCCCAGACGTGCGGCCAGAGTTTCTTTTCCCCGCTTCTTTTAGCCTGCATCAGCTCGGCTTTGGCATTCGTCACCATGACCAAGAAACCGGAGTGAAGACGGCCCTTATCGCGATGGCATTCTTCCTTTTCTATTTCACCGACATAGCGGTCGTTTTCGTCGACCAGAATAAGTAGCTCTTTTTTCAGTTTCATGAGAAATCCTGAAAAACCTCTCCTTTCAATCGAAAAACCTTCTACGAACGAGCCGCCGGGGCCCGGTTCTGGCGGAGAGGAAATAGCATAAAAATACAGCAGAGTCAACCGCACCTCCTCGGGCGCTTTTCAAGCTCCGCGCTTTTTTATAGAATGAAAGGGCAAGGAGGGCTTGGAATGGCCAAGATTTACTATGTGGGCGATTGGACGGTCCTCACCGGGCCCGTTTTTGCGGAAACGCCGTTTTACCACTCTCCCAAGGGACTCGATATCTTCAACTACGGTCAATGGTTGAAGGACGCTCTTGAATCCGGCGGGCATGCTGTCGCTTCGGTTCCGGCCTGGGATTTTTACAACAGGCTTGGTCCGGGCGATTATGAAAAGATCCTTGACGAGCACGACGCACTCGTTTTCAGTGACATCGACGCCAAGCTTTTTCACTTGGCTCCGAGCTTTTTCGAGCGCGAGAAATTCGGCAAAAAGATCCTCACTTTCCCGGACCGCATTCGCCTGACCGTAGACGCAGTCAAAGCCGGCAAGGCGGCCGTGTTCCTCGGTGGCTGGTATTCTTTCACCGGAGAGCAGGGCAAGGGCGGATGGGGCCGAACCGGGTTGGCTGAACTTCTGCCCGTGCGCTGTCTCGACTTCGAAGACCTGGTTGAAAGCACGGAAGGTTTTTCCGCCGAGGTCACTGAAGCCGGCAGGAAAGCTTATCCCGGCCTCGATTTCAGAACGCTCCCGCCGCTCCTCGGCTACAACAAAACGCTCCCCAGGCCGGAAGGCAATGTCCTTCTCAAAATTAGTGAAACTGGCGATCCCCTGGCTGCCGTAATTCAGGTCGGCCGGGGACGGGTTTTTGCCTTCACCTCCGACCCCGCCCCTCACTGGGGATGCAACTTCGTTTTTTGGGAAAAATACGCCGACTTCTGGCTGAAAAGCCTCGACCTCGTATTAAGGAGGGACGCATGAGCTCTCTCCAAGCTGGCTACGGAGAAAAAAAGATCATCCCTCCGCTCGGCACGGACCTGTCCGGGTTCGGGTTTTATCTCGACCGCCGTGCCACCACTGTCCGTGATGACCTCAAGGTGCGGGCGCTCTGCATCAGCGGTGACGAGAATATCCTTTTATTGATCAGCATTGATATTCTCGGCGTGACCGTCGAGTTTTCCGATAAGATCCGCTCCCGCCTGGCAAAAGACCATCGGATTCCCGCGCGCAACATCCTGGTTTCGTGCATTCATACGCATTCCGGCCCGGCCGTCCAGCCGCTTCCCGGCCTGGGCAGGTTGAATCCTGCTTATGTTCGAATGCTGCCGGGTGCCATTCTGGAAGCCGCGGCAAAAGCCCGTGCTTCCCTCCAAGAAGCCGATTTCGGGTTTCATGAAGAGGCCGTGGAGCCGATCGGCTACAACCGCCGGCTGAACGATTTTTCGGAGATCGACTGTTTTCTCCGGACGGGAATATTCACTCAGAAGAAAAGGGCGATTTTCCTCCTGAACTATGCGTGTCATGCAGTTACCCTCGGTCCGACAAAAGAGATCTCTTCCGACTGGCCGGGCGCTGCAGTCAGGGATATCGAAAAAACCGGAAACCGGGCCATCGTTCTTCAGGGATTCTGCGGCGACATTGACCCGGTGTGTTACATGAACCGCCGTCTCGGGAATACCAAGCAGGATTACGAGCTCTGCGGCCGGATCATCGCGCACCGTGCCCCGAAATCAATGAAATATGCTGCCTGGGCGCCGGAACCGAAGCTGGCCGCCGCGGAGGAAAGGATCCGGCTTCCGCTTTCAGTCTTTCCGAAAGAGGATTTGGACAAAGAGACTGAGGCCGCCCTTGACGCCAACAGGCAGTTTCCCCATGCTTCCCGGATCGTCCGGCTCTGGCGGAAGAGGGCAGAGAAAGTCCATGACTCTTTTCTTCGATCGCCCTGGATGGAGAATGTGCCCGTCCAGGCCATGGCCGTCGGCGGGATGAAAATACTTGCTCTGCCCGGCGAGGTTTTCTGCGGCATCGGGCTCAAATTGCGCTCCAAGTGGCCCGCCTTAATGACGGTCGGCTACGCCAATGGAGACGTCGGATATCTGCCGACCGAGGAAGCCTTCAAGACGCCGGGTGATTACGCCTGCTATTGCGCGCCCAAGTTTTACGGCGCTTTCGGGTTCGCTCCGAGCGTTGAATCCGTGCTGCTCGATGCGGGCGACAGGCTTCTTTCAAGGCTCTGAGAGGAGAAGACTTCATGGGCTGGCTCTTCTTGACCCTGGCCATCCTGGGTTACGTGGTGATGAATTTCGTCATGAAACTGGGAAGCATGAAAGGGCACTCTTCACCGCTTCTCACCAGCTCGTTGTTTTCTGCGGCTTCAGTTTATTGCCTTCTTTTCCTGGCCTTTGCCAGGCAGCCGCTTCACGTCTCAACTCCGGTTGTGTTGCTGGCAGTGGCCGGAGGCGTCGGCGGGGCTGTGGCCTATTTTTTCTTTCTCAACGCCCTAAGGATCGGCAACTATGCCCTGACCATTTCCATATACACCATGACCTTTCTCAACCCGGTGGTTTTTTCCATCCTTATCTGGAGGAGTCCGGTCACCCCCTTGATCGCGCTCGGCATTATCTCCATAATCGCCGGCATCATCCTGATATCAACGTCGGGCTCAACGCCGGAAACCCGGAAAACCGGCCTTTACCTGAAATGGATCATTTTTCTGGCCGCCTCTTTTTTCCTGACGGGCATTCCCCAGGTCTCCCAGGCTGCGGCCGCCCGCTTAGCGGCTATCAACTTCTGGTTCTATCTTTTCCTGGCCTTCCTGTCCGGCACCCTTGTCTTCATTCTGTTTTTTGCCGTTAGGAAAGTGAAGGTGCCTAAAAAGGTCCTTTCTTTCGGGGCCTTGGCCGCGGCCGGAAGCGTGGCCGGGAACTTCTTCACCCTCAAGGCGTTGCCCCGGCTTTTCGAGCCGGTAGTTTTTCCGGTCATTCAGGCCGGCCCGATCATCGCAGCCGTTTTCATTTCGATCTACTTTTTTAAGGAACGGATTAAGCCGGTCGCATATCTTGGGATCGTTCTGGGCGTGTCCGGGATCATTCTTTTGACGCTGAAATAAAAAAGGGACTGGTTTCTCGGCTAATTTACGCTATTCATATCGGAAAACTCAATTATAAGGCAGCGCCGAATATGGCGGGATTTCAGAAGAAATAATATCCGCAGTGCGGCTTGGGAGACCCTCGGTCTGGGATTGAAACGGACGACCGATCCGAATATAATTGAGTTGCCCTCAGGCGGGGTCGTAGTTCAGTTTGGTTAGAACGCTGGCCTGTCACGCCAGAGGTCGCGAGTTCAAGTCTCGTCGGCCCCGCCATTCCTTTCAAAGCCGCCTAACCTTATTTTCCCCCTTGATTGCACAAGGGGGATAAGGGGGATTAATAAATAAGAAAAGAATCTTGGAAGGCGGCTTTGCAGGTTTTTCTTTAAGCACCGCTAAGCCAAGTTAGGCGAGTTTTAGCAAAATCTGTTACACCGGCGTTACACGGGGAGTGGTCTGCCTTCCTCAAATTGACTTGCCATTTCTACTATGATATTGGTTGGAGCATAATAGATTGGGGAGGAATTAGGGCCAGCGACATGCTATGTAGCTTCGGGTGGTTAATAGACCTCGCTAAGCTTCCTTCACAACCTATGAATCGCTTTAAAAAGGAGGGGCTATCACGATTATCAAACCATCGAATTTGGCCTCAAGCCGCAGGGAATTTCTCCTTAATATCCTGCCTGCAGGAAGCTTGCTTTGCCTTGGGTGCGGCAATTTGCCAGACATAACAACCAACCAAGCCACGCCAAAAACGGGTGAACAGAAGCACAAGTTGCAGGAAGACTCAGGGATGACAATCGAAGGAATTCTCAAGTATGCCAACGAAACCTACGTTCCCATCCTCCAAAATCTGGCCAATGACGTAGGAAGGGAGAAGTTCCTTGATATGTTGAGAAAGGCTTCGGTCGAGAATGTCACACAGCTTGTGTCAGCTATGGCCAAGGACGTTCCGGAGAGAGACCTTGTGGCCTTTGCCGAAATGATAACGAATATGCTCAATTCATTCCCCAACAATAAGATGTTGACATATGAAGTTGCTCAAAAGACGGATAAGGTATTCGAGGTAAAGGTGACAGAATGCCTTTCCGCCAAGGTCTTTCGAGAGATGAAGGCGGAAGACATCGGCACATCAGTTTTTTGCTATCCATGGTGTGATAATCCTATCTCCCAAGCCTTCAATCCCAGAATCAGAGGAAGTCTCCCCAAGAACCTGATGAAAGGGGATGACGTCTGTATCGCACGTTTTGTTTGGGAAGGATAGAGCTTGGTCTAAAGTAGCTTTGTGTTCTCGTCCTTCTACGGGCTAAGCTATAAGGCGATAAGATAGGAGGGAAAATGAAAAAACTTTTCGGTGTCAGCCTCTTGGTCATTTTTGTTGGCTTAGTGTTTAGCGTTGAACAGAAATCAGAGATAGACCTGGCCAAGGCTCGTAAGGCTGTTGATGAAGCGAATAAGATATTTATAGACGCTTCTCTTCGAGGTGATTCCGCCGCCGTCGGAGCACTCCTTACCGACGATACGCTTCTCTTGCCACCTGCCAGCCGAATGATTCAGGGAAAGAAGGCAACTGAAGAATATTGGCGTGCGACATGGTCTCAGCTGAAAATAGTCGATTTCACGATGAATATCCTAAATCTCTATGGAAAAGAGGATTTAGTTTACGAAGTCGGCAGTTATACACTTAGGTTTCAAGTTCAAGGAAACGAAGGCGTGGATGAGGGGAAGTATGTCGTTGTCTGGAAGCAGATGTCTGACAAGACCTGGAAGAAGTTTATCGATATCTGGAACAGCGACATGCCAACTCAATGAGAATCAAGGAGGGGAAAATGAAAAAGCTTCTTTGTGTCATTCCTTTGGCCGTCCTGCTTTGTTTTGCTTTTGCTTGCCAGAACAAGGCCGAAAAGGCAGAGCTTGAGAAGTTCAGAACCCAAGCAAAGGTTGAGGAGCAGAATAAGGCTCTAGTCATGCGTTACTTTGGAGCAGTGGAAAGTGGAGATTTAGAGGCAGTAAAGGAAATCTTTTCTCCCGACTGTATTTTGCACCACACAACAGGACAAGATTGGTCCCTAGAGAAAACGATAGAGACTGTTAAAAAGCAAAATGAGCAGTCAAAGGTAATGTTTCCTGATGTGACGTTTATTAATGAAGATACAATCGTTAATGGAGATAAGGCAGTTTTGATGTTTACTTTCAAGGGTACTCATAAAGGGGACGTTGAAGGTATCGCTGCGACGGGGAATGCAGTAGAGGGTAGAAGCATTACTATCTTTCGATTTGAAAATGGAAAAATTGCTGAGGGCTGGCAAGAATCAAATGTTTTAAGGCTCTATCAACAACTTGGCATGGAGCTGAAGCCGAAGGAAGTCAAGAAATAGACCCAATAATCTCAGTTGGGAGGGGTAAATGAAACGTATTGCTTTTGCGGTTGGCGTTGTCGTTTTTGTTTTCGGAGTGGCTATCCTGGCTCAAACACAGAGCGAGAGTATGGAGCAGGAGTTGATGAGGCTGGAGAACGCTTGGAACGACGCCCTTGTTAAGCACGACTGGGCATTTTTAGACCAGATTCTCGCTGATGACTATACCAGCACAGAAAGGGATGGAAACGTCTCGACCAAGGCCTTGGGAATGGCGAATCTGAAATCGGGCGAGACTGTAATAATATCTGCGGTAGCTGATGACTTTAAGGTTCGTGTTTATGGAGACGCAGCCGTAATCAACTTCCGATTAACCTATAAAAATCAGGTCCAAGGCAAAGAAAGCACCGGACAGGACCAAATTACAGATGTGTGGATTAAGCGTGGCGGACGTTGGCAGTGCGTGGCTTCGCATAGTTCACAGATAGCCCAGAAATAGGGCATCAGCGAACGGACATAATTTGACGCTCGCTGTCTGGTTAGGGATTCGTCTGGCCAGATAATAATAGGGGTGGGAGTGGAAGTAGAGGAATTAAGGATTACCAGTTTCTGAGGCGTATGGGCTCAGTAGTTTACCCCTGGCAAAAGGGCACATTGTCCTTTCGGCCTGACAATCATAGCGTAGATGCCTTGATATGGGCAGGTCACCAGCACGGTTTTTCGTATAGGGCCCCTATATACAAAACATCCATCTAGGCCCCGTTCGCTCCGGCACAAACAAAGGCTTTTTCGGGCAGTTTTAAGGATTACTAGAAATGTCCCCTCTGCGTGGAATGTAAATTCTCCCCTTATGTGCCCAAAAATTTTTTAGGAATTACTAATTGGAAGCCTGAGTATTGACTCTGGGGAGAGGTGGGAGTAACGTTTAGAGAAGGGATGAGATGTAGGGCATGAGGGCAAGGACGAAATAAAGTTAAAGGGGAGGACTATGTGGAGTCTCATCTTAGATAACATAAAATGGATTTTCTCAGGCATTGGGGTTTTGATACTGGTGGGTTTATGGCGGTGGCTCTCTCGGAACCGCAAGAGAAAAATGCCAGTTACGGAGGGTCCTGCCCATCAACACTTTATAGCAATACCCCCCGAAATGCAGAAGGGTGTAGACATCTCAGGCCATGATATCCTGACAACTATAGAAGAAGCCCCACTTCTACAGCGCCCCGACGTCCGGAAGCACTATATCGGGCTTCGAGTCACTTGGGATGGTAAACTGCGAAGTGCCAAAGAGACTGGCGTCAATACCATCCATCTTTATATCAATGTTGAAAAAGGGACGCACGACTGGAGTGTATTTGTTGATGTTGACCCAACTCAGTATCCTGGCCTCGGGCTACTAAAGCGTAACCATCCTATTCGAGTCTCGGGAGTTATCGCTGAGATTGATGGGTTTTTTGTACTAAAAGACGCTCGCATTGAGTATAAGATTGATAAATAGTTGAGACCCCGGAAAGAAGGAGGGGATTAGATGAAAACAATGAAAACTGTCGGAGATTTCTTCATAGAATTCCCTGGGGTTTTGATAGCTGTAGGTATTGTTATGGTTGCTGTAACAGAGGTGGAACTCACGATGACAAAAATCCCAAGAGGGTACTCAGACAGGATTTGGATTGGCAACATCATCTTATCATTCCTTATTTACTTTACCTCTGTATGGCTTTACAAAGGTAAAAAGGAGAAAGAAAAAGAAGACGAAGACGAACGGACCATTCAAAGAATATTCAAGGAAAACGAGGAGCTGTTTGGAAGAATAAAAGAATCTCTATCTGGCGAAGCGGCCGCTCTTGCGACAATGGCCTTAGTGGACATTGCGAAGGGTACAATTCCCAAACCAAAGATGCTTTCGCAACTGGACAAGCTTTTTGGGAGAGAAGTTGTCGATACATTTTTGGGAAGGGGTAAAGATAGCTGAGTTGAGGCGCTTGGAGGCCAAAGGCATGGCCTAAAGATTTAAAGGACTCTAGGAGGTCAAAATGAATAAACGTTCTTGTTTTGTGTGCGGGACAGAAGCAGTTTTAGTAGTAGTTAGCGCAGACAAGTATGATGTAAGATGCGATAAGTGTGGGAAATATACTTTTTTTGATGGTCTTAATGAAGGACCTTATAGAGAATTGACTGAGGAACAAAGGGAGCGAGTTTCAAATTACGTGAGAGAATATAATAAATCAACTGGGGAATGGGCAGAATTGGGCGATATTAATGAATTGTGGATGAAAATAGAAGATTTTAATAACAGAGGAGCTTAAAGTTTCTTAACATAGTGCTAAAGGTGCTTGGAGGCCAGAGGCTCCGCCGCCGAGGCATGGCCTCCCAAAAAGTGATTAGACGCTCATTGGCGGATAATCGACTCGTAGTAGAGGACGAGCGATATGTATGAATTTCTCACTTAGGCAGGTCTGACCGAAACTCCTCTTTACATCCATTGCCAGGCGAAGTCTAATAATCTCATCAAAATCAAGGAGGGGTAATATGATTATCAAACCATCAAATTTGGCCTCAAGCCGAAGGGAATTTCTCCTGAATATCCTTCCAGCTGGGACTCTGTTCTGCCTCGGGTGTGGCGATTTGTCAGCCTGGACTGCGGGTCAGGAGGCGCAAAAAGCAGTTGAGAAGAAGCATAAATTCCTGGAAGATTCGGGGATGTCCTTCCAGGAGGTTTTTGAATTTAAGTTCAAACCTTTCATTGAATTGATGGAGAATTTTGCCAGGCAAATGGGAAGAGACAAACTGTTGGAGATGATAAGAAAGGATTCAGAGGAGTCATACAGACGGGATGCTAAAAAAACAGTGGAGTGGCTTCAGAAAAATGACTTCGCGACATTCAAGTCCATATACAAAGAAAAACCGGACCGCTTCTGGGACCATGTCGAGACGAAGGTCATCACAGAAGAGTCCGACACGGTCATAGCGAGCAGGATAACCGAATGCCTCTTCGCCAAGACTTTTCGTGACGCAGGCGCGCCGGATATCGGCTATGCATGGTGTTGTCACGGAGATTTTGCTTGGGCCCAGGCCTTCAATCCGAAACTCAGATTGATACGGGACAAGACGCTGATGAACGGCGACGAATACTGCAACCCTCGGCGGGTCTGGGAGGGGTAGACCTAAGCCTATCCAGTTTTTAGTAGAAAGGCATCAGGTTTCGCTTCAAACAATAAGATAGGAGGGGAAAAATGAAAAAACTTGTCCCTAAATTATCCATGATTGTGCGTTTTTCTTTTCTGCTCGCACTGCTTTTGACCGTCTCCTTTTCTTCCTGTTCTAATCCCGATCTTGCTGACATCGTCAGGGAGCATATCGCGGCTGTCAATAATGACGACATAGAGAAAAATTTGACTTTTTTTTACAGACGACAGTGTTTTCGAACCAGACACCGCCACGAAGCTATCCGGAAAAACCCAAGTGCGGAACCTGATGGAGTGGGATGTTGTTAACAACGCGAGGCTTTCTATTAAAGACCTGAGAGTCAAAGGCAACACCGTCATCGCTGAGCTCACAGAGAGAAACGAGGGTTGGAGGTTCCTGGGAACAGATGTTCCTTTTACGGCGATTTATGAATTCGCGGGTCGTCAAATAAGACGAGTGAAACTCGAATTCTCCCCTGAAACCTGGAAGATTTTCGAGGATGCGTTCAGGCCTTTCGCCGAGTGGGCCAAACAAGCGCATTCTGAGGAATATCAAAGGATGAATGAAGCGGGCTATTCGGCTGAAGGGGCCAGATTGTTTTTATCTCTTGCGAAAGAGTGGAGAGATAAAATACAGACCGATAGCGTAGAAGAGGAACTTATTAAGTTGGAAAACGAGTGGGCCGAGGCTTGGGTTAAACGCGACGTCGCATTCTTTGAGCGGGTCGAAGCCGATGACTATACGTATACGTCCTCCTCGGGCGAGGTCTGGACCAAGGCCAAGGATCTTGCCTTTGTTAAATCTCTGAAGCCTGGGAGGGCCGGTTATTCCCAGGTGATCGCTGAGATGGACGTTCGCGTTTACGGCGACGTTGCGGTAGTCACCGGCCGCGACGTAATCAAAGAAACGCGTGAGGGAAAGGAGATCACTCGTCAGGAGCGCTGGACGAATACCTGGGTCAAGCTTGATGGACGTTGGCAGTGCGTAGCGGGGCATAGTTCGGAGATAGCCCAGAAATAGTCACAGGTGGTTCTCAGCCATCAAACCGGGGTTTGAATCCCCGTAGCGCTGCTATCTGGAATTTCCGGTTTTCCCCTTATATTTGCCCAATTAGTTTAATTTCTTGACATCGATCCGTTAGTTAAAAGTAGGCGTTTTTTGGCACACCGTTGGCACACGGGGACAAGTCTGCTCTGCAGAACTTGACTTTTCAGTATTGCGGTGCTAAATGTCTAACAGCAAACCACAAAACAGGAGGGGTAAATGAAAAACCCCATCTTGGCCGTTTCTTTGGTCTTGTTGCTCTGCTTTGCGTTTGGCTGCCAGAAGGGCGAGGAGGTAGCGGAAAAACCATTTGTGGATGTTGAGGCTAAAACTGAAGCACTTCGCACTCTGCGTGAGGCCGACAAGTTGTGGTCGCAATCAACAACTGATCTGGATGCGTTCATGTCTTTTATAGTAGATGATGTGGCTTGGTTTCCTCCCAGTACCTCGAGCCCCATAATTGGCAAAAATAAAGTCCGCTCATTTTTTGAGCCAATCTTTAAAGAGCCAGGTTTCTTGCTCACATGGACTCCTAATAAAATTGATGTAAGCGATGCTGGTGATATGGGATATGTCTATGGCTCATATAAATGGACTCACAGGGATTCTTCTGATCTACTAGTAGAAGAGATCCGCCCCTATGCGACTTTTTGGAAAAAACAAAGCAGCGGTGAGTGGAAAGTCGTGCTTGAAGCAGACTATTGATCAGAAATATTTTAGAAGAAATCTATGGCATCTCTCCAACAGGAAATAAGGAAAAGTCAAATAGATAGGCAGAGTTCGTTTTGAGAATGGTAAGGCGGTCAAGAACTGGGAAGATTTTGATGGCTTGGGTTTCATGCAACAACTCGGCATGGAGCTGAAGCCGAAGGAAGTTAAGAAATAGGCGTCGTCGAACGCAGGCCTAGGGCCTTTTATATAGATATGAGCTTCTAAACCTAAAAAAGGAGGGTTTTCATGAAACTGAGCAGTTTTTTGGTGGTGAAAGCCATTATCTGTTTCCTCTTCGGTATTGGCTTTATTGTGGTGCCGACAACCGTGGGTGGATGGTTTGGTATTACATTGGACCCTGACGGAGTACTCATGGCACGATTCTTTGCAGCATTCCTAATCGGAATCGGTCTTATACTTTGCCTCTGCAGAAAAGCAGACTGGAACTTACTGAAAAATATTACACTTTCTCTTTTTATTGCCGACACGATTGGTTTCATCGTAGCTCTGGTTGGTCAGTTAACCGGCGTTATGAACGCATTGGGTTGGATTATTGTTGCAATCTGGTTTTTGTTGGCCTTAGGTTTAGGATATTTCCGGTTCTCTAAGCCAAGTAAGGCCTAAACAATATTTTCGAACTGAAGCCGAAGGAAGCTTTTCTCTTGAAGCAGGCTTGGTCAAGGCAAAAGTGATCCCTTCCTCCGTGAAATAGAGCGTCTTATCTTTTCCCTGAACATAGTAGGCTACCTGTTTGTCCATCTGGCCTTGGTTGGGAATAAAATAGAGCGGCATTTTTCCATAATCCGCATCAACCTTGAGAGTTGCAGGTTTTGGAGCTTTCTTGTTTATTGTGGTTTCACCCTTGAAGTGGGGCTCCTTGTTACCCGAAATGGTAAAAAACACAAGGCACAATCCCCCGACAACAAGAAGGAAAGGTTTTCTCATGGCTCCTCCCTAACAATCTGAGAAGGGGACGGAGTTAGCTTTGCCCTCGCTCCATTCTAAACCCCCTGGAGACTAGGTCTGCCCTTCTTAAGCTGCTTTAATCATAGTTCCATATAAATGCTCGTGTCAAATAGATGCGTGCGCACAAGTCTGGCCATTATTTTCAAGATGTTATAAGGAGAGTTTTTTGAATTTGCAGGTGAGTGTCTTGGTCAACCTGTCGTTGACATATTAGTGAGACTTAATACCATGAGAAGGCAGTTCGGCCTTCAGGTCTTTCAAGAAAAAGTTAACATCCACAAGGTTCAGGAATTCTTGCCTGTTCTTGTCTAATGCTTCATAATTCAGCCCTTCCGGCAATTCGATTATTCTCTGTGACCCAATCCTGATGATCCCACAACCGTACTCGATATCAATCACATACATTTTCAGGTCAGGACGCGTAGCTCTGAGTTTTACCCACGCTTTCCAGACATCACCTGTCCATGTTGTTTGTCCCGCTGGCAATGGCACGATCTGCATCTCCCTGGTTCCGGGATTACAATCGTGGACGACAATGGTGCCATTGTCATTGAGGACCTTCAGCGCATTAATAATATCTCTTTCCACTTGGTCGGCGTGATGCAGCCCATCAATAAAAATAAGGTCGAACGTATCTTTATTCATGGCAAAAAATTCATCAGACGTCATTTGATAAGCCGCATTTAAAAGCCTGTTCGGGTCGACACCAATCTTTATTCTGCAGGTAATCCAGTCGAAATTTTGATCTCTATGCCCTTGGCCGATCTCCAAATAGGATTGATAACTATACCTCTCTACTAAAGTATTGAGTATCGCCGTCTTTCTTATTTCGCGATCAGGTGGAATTGAGTCATAATGCAAGATTGATGAATAGGAGTTCGGGTCTTCATTGACCGTCGTTGTCTCCTGTTTTGCAGATACCTTGGAATGGGCACTTCTCAGGCCATAAAACCCAGCTATGACATTCAGGAGAATAGAAATCGCCAAGATGATATATAGATATTTGTTGGAGATTTTCATTCTGTAGTTGATCTGGAAAATTTAAAATATCATAGTGAAAACGGCTCGGTCAACGACCAAGAAATCAATGTGAGGTCTTGGCACCGGGCTGTATCCTGAAGACGGTGATGTACGCATCCTGATAGACGGCCGGACCCAAACTGATTTCGAGGTAGGAAATCGCTCTTCTTGCCATCTCGTCGGCCGGTTTAAAGTACCAATTCTGATACTGATGCTTCGGATTTTGCAACGCCGCCCGAACAAACCAATCCAATTCTGGAAAGACACTAAAGATGCGCGTCATTTCAGAACGCAGGTCCGTGTGGACGATGACGAAGGAAGCTCCACTGTTTCGGATCATTTCCGGATTCTCAAGCAAAACGAAGTTTCTCAGACGAAGCCGGTCATCCCTGACCGGGAAACCCTGAGCGATATAAGAGACTTCATCGCGCCCGACCAACACTCTCTTGTGATGAAGTCGTTGATAGTAATGATAGGGAATGAGACTCCACGAGGTGATGAGGGGGAATTCGATGACGACCTTGGCTTCTGAATCGGCCGCTAAAAGATTATAAAACTTGGGGAATAGCACTTCCGATTTCGTCTCAACGGTTTTCATCCTGCTTTGGCGGTATTCGAACTGGTAATCCCTATGATTCGTAAAATCGTTCGCAACCAAGTATGTATAGGGAATCGGTCCTGCCGAGACAAGGCAAACGAACACAATGATTGGAGTCATATTTCGTACCACAAGCAAGGCCCGGGCATGCCGTCGGAATTTCAGAGATCTCTCCACGATGTCCGCGAGCGCGATAGAGACGAAAATCAACCAGAGAATCCATAAAGAAATCGCATATCGCGCGAGGACGGGAGGCGCTTGAATATCTTTAGGTCCCGAAAAGAAAAGCGTCGCCAATTGGACGACGGCCGTGAACATAAAGGCTTCCGCCAGAGATTTCTGTCGCCTTCTCAAGAGGACCCAGCCATAGGCCGCCAAACCCACTGCCAAGAGCGCGAAGATCCGCGGCAACCCGGCAAACAAAATCGCAGCCCCATCCAAGGAATTGATGGTCACGTGGCTTCGGCCGATCTTGTCGGTAACGGCGCCTAATGTCGAAACGGCGGAGAGGATAATGAGGCCGGTCCCAATGAAGATCATGCCGGCGGCAAGCGCAATTTGCCTTCCGGGGATTTTGAGGGCGATTGCCCTTTTCCTGCGACGAATCTTCATGCTTATGTATTTAAACGCAATATATATGGCCGGTGCCGAAACCGCAGGTAAAGCGACAAGACTAAAATAGGCGGCTAAGATGGCAGCGCCAGCGTAGAGAACCACGGATACGGTCTTTGGGCGTTCAAGCCACCATGAGAAGCCCAAGAAAGCGACGGCACTCGCCAAGGCGACGACCATGTATGGCCTCGCATAACGAGAATAATGGACGAGCAGCGGTGAGGCCGAGACAATCGCCAGGGACAGGACTCCGGCCAATCGCCCGTACAACCGGTCTACGAGCCAGGGGAATAGAACCAAAGCCAGGAGGCCTGAAACAAGAGGAACGATACGGATGCCGATTTCGTTTAAGGACAGAGTTTTTAAGATTGCCCGATATACAATTGTCAAAGGGATACAATTGTCCGCCTCTTGAAACCGCGAAATGATTGTCTGGAATGAATTAAAAGACGCGGCGATCCCATGCCATTCGTCGTCCCCGACGATTTGGCTGCCTAACCGAAACAGTCTTAGGCCCAACCCCGCGAGGATTAAAAAAGAAATGGTCAGCCACGCGGCGAGACTACGATGCCCAAGCGTCTGGATTAGACGCTGTTTTTCTCTATCCGTACTCTCTGGAATCGACATGTTTTTATCGAGTCTTAAACGAGAACAGCTACCGGCAAATCATTTATCTCTCATGAATGCGGATCGAAACTCAGCGTCATTGTAGCTAAGTATCCGTCGAAATAAAAGCTCCGCGAAGCGGGCTGCCCATGGCATATTTTCCTATCTTGCTCGACACAACCCCGCCTCATTTTCCGTTATCTGGAATACCGTCGTCTTGCTTTGTTTTACTCTTGCCCGCCAGAACAAGGCGGAGAAGGCAGAGCTGGAGAAGTTCAGAGCCCAGGCAAAGGTCGAGGAGCAAAATAAGGAAATCGTTCAACGCTGCTTCGAGGAATTTAACAAAGGAAATTTAGAGATATTTAATGAGCTTCTTGCTCCCGACTATTATATGTATTCCCCATCTAATAATCCCAAACCTATGTCCCGAGAAGAGCAAATAGAAGCTGAGAAAATGACGTTTAGGACATTTCCTGACCTTAATTTAAGAATTGAAAAGTTATTTGCTGTGGGAGATTCAGTAATAATCTGGGGAATCGTGACTGGAACTCATCAGGAAGAATTCCAGGGTATCTCGGCAACTGGTAACAAGATTGAGTTCGGCAATATTATTATCATGAGCTTGAAAAATGGCAAAATTGTTGAGGCAAGAGAAGAGCCGAATTGGTTAGCTATGATGCAGCAGCTCGGCATGGAGCTGAAGCCGAAGGAAGTCAAGAAATAGGACCCCTAAGAACGAACGTGGTTTTGCTGATCTGCCCAGACCTTGGCCTCACATCCATTGTCAAGCAAGGTCAGATAATTTTGGCGAAATTAGGCGGAACCTATTTTTTTTCTTCGGGGACGATGTAGCTGAGCTCTGGCAGATACCACCGTTCTTGTGACTTTTCCTTTCTGATTAATGTATTGGCTTTAGCCGCAAGGGCTTTGCCCTCTTCTCCCAGCATGTCCCACATCTTTTTGCTATTGTCCCAATAGTCGACCCTATCTTTTCCCGATCCCACAGCCACATACACTGGCATATCGGGGCCGATGTCACAAACGTAAAATCGGAACCGCTCAGTGATATTCTTGCTTTTGCAGAGAGCCACGAAATCTTTAACGACAGCCCGAAACTCCTCTCCTTTGTCCATGTCGACATACATGATGTCATCCAAAATGAACTTTCGCTCTTCAGGCTTAAGCCGTGGATTGGCAGGTTCATAACTTAGCCCAGGCCTCTCGTACCAAGTGCTTTGGCTAAAGCTCTCGGTGGTGCCTTCATAAGCCTTTTCGAGATTCTTCCATTCGTCTCCGGCTTTTTTGGCGAGGTCGTCCCAGGCTTGGTAGAGACTTTCCATGTCGGCATAATTCTTCAGCGGGGCAACGAACATATAACGAAACTCGCCGACATAGTAGGCGTACATATTGTAGGGAAGTTTGTACTTGGCCAAGAGAGCAGCTTCGGTTTTAGCAGCGTTGTAAAAGGCTTCAGCTTTCGGCGGTTTGATTACAAATTCCCAGATGCACCAGAGCTGAGTTTTCTCTTCAGCTCGAACACTCAGGGCCAATGAACCCACACCTGCCAGGAGGCAGACCAAAACGGCCACGAAAACCCTTTTCCTCATTATTCCCTCCTTTTTCTCGAGAAATTTATTTAATCGGGAATCGGCCACAGATGCGTCGCCGAATTCCCTGTTTTATCGGGTGCCTGCAAAACGTATCCCTACCACTGGATTGTTTTATCCTACCTTTTGGATGAATCGTATTCCATTGAAAAACCGCTTGTCAAGCCTATGATTTTCTGCCATTGCCAGCCTTCCCGTCATAGGGTCCCATTTGGCTTGACATCCATTGTCCGGGGAAGTCTAATAGTCTCATATAAATCAAGGAGGGGTATATGAAACGCAGTCTTATTGCCGTCAGCGTGGTCGTCTCAGTTTTCGGAGTGGCTTTTCTAGCTCAGACACAAACCGAGAGTGTACAACAGGAATTGATCAAGCTGGAGAACGAGCTGAATGATGCTTGGGTCAATCGTGATATCGTACCCTTTGACCGGATTTTGGCGGATGATTATGTGGGAACGGACGAAGAAGGAAATGTTATGACCAAGGCCCAAGAACTTGCGAACATAAAGTCCGGCGCATATTTATCTACTTCTGCCGTGAAGGACGACATTAAGGTTCGTGTTTACGGGGACGCAGCCGTAGTCACGGGCCGTGGTACATATAAAGGGCGGTACAAAGGCAAGGAATATACAAACCGGTATCGATGGACAGATACGTGGGTCAAAGATAATCTCGGACGTTGGAGGTGTGTGGCATTCCACGATTCAAAGATTGTCCGGAAAATAAATGTGGAAGCCGATGTTGCCGCGATCAAAGCCGCACTTGCTGAATGGGTTCAACTTTATAATGCCGGCGATTTTGAAAGGCTTGTATCCACCTTTTATGCAGAAAACGCAATCCTCATAGCACCCGACATGCCTGTTCGCAAAGGGAGGGAAGCTATTCTGCTCGGGTATCAAAAATACGACGAGTCGAACAAGGAACATGTTGACAGCAGCGCCGCTGAAGAGGTGCGCGTGTCTGGAAACTTGGCGGCAGCTTGGGGGATAGACACGGGCACGAGCACTCCCAGACGCGGAGGGGAGCAAGTCAAATATAGCGTGAACTGGCTGATGGCCTTTGAACGTCAGACCAACGGAACTTGGAAATGCCAATACGAAATGTGGAATGACAACCCACTTCCAGAAACGCCGGAAAAGGAGCAACAGGACTAACGGATATATCGGCATGGAGCTCAGGCCGAAAGAGCCAGAAAGGAAGTAACGTCAAGGCTAATTTACCCTTTTAGGAGGAGGAATTATGACTGAAAAGGTAACCTATGAAGAATTTGTAAAGCAAGCGATTCTGAAGTTAAGAACGGGCGATTACAAAGGGATTCACACGGTATACAGCGGTTTTAACGAGGCGTTCAGGAAGTATTTTGATGGAGCTAACCCAGTTGAGATAACCAATCAACTCGCCCAAGAGAGAAAAATTGTGATCAGGCCAGTCAAGGGAGGAGTGATGCTTTACTTGCCGGGAGAAGTTCCACAGACTGATAAGGCGGAACAAGTGCTGAAAAAGATGGGGTTGAATAAGTAGAACAAAATGGTCTGAACTTGGTTTGACATCTATTGCCTGGCAAGGTTTAATAATCTCAATAAAATCAAGGAGGGGTAAATGAAAAACCCAATTTTGGTCGTTTGTTTGGTCTTGCTGCTCTGCTTTGCGTTTGCCTGTCAGAACAAGGCCGAAAAAGCAGAGCTTGAGAAGTTCAGGGCTCAGGCAAAAATCGAAGAGCAGAATATGACGCTGGTTCGCAAAATGATTGAAGAATTAAACAAGGGAAATGTTGAGTTTCTAAGGGAAGCAAATGCTCCTGACTATGTCTATTACTTTCCATCCGCAAATCCCAAGTCCATGTCTACCGACGAAGTTATAGGCATGATCAAGGCCAATATGGAAAGTTTTACCGACCTCAACTGGAGTCTTGAAGAGCAAGTAGCAACAGGCGACATGGTCATTTCAAGGGCTATTGTTAGAGGCACTCACACAGCAACATATCAGGGCATCCCGGCGACTGGAAACACGGTTGAAATAAGTTTTATTAATTGGTGCCGCCTAAAGGATGGAAAGATAGTCGAGGAAAGAGAAGAAGCTGACATCCTGGGTTTCATGCAGCAGCTCGGCATGGAGCTCAAGCCGAAGGGAGCAGAGAAGAAATAGGATTAGGTCTGACCTTCGGCTGACAGAAATGCGTTTTTAATGTCGAAGAGGTCCGGAATAGGCCGGAAGGGCTAAACAATCAGGCTCAGAGCCTTTTTATATATATTCGCTTCTCACTCGAAAAAAGGAGGAGTCACATGAAAGTCAAAACTTATCTCACGCTTTTTGTTCTTCTCCTCGGTTTTGTTTCTTTTTCCTGTAAAGCTCCCCAAAAAGAAATGGACCTGACCCAGGTCCGAAAAGCCATCGAAGACGGGGACGCCAAATTCTGCGAGGCCGTCAGGCAGGGAGATGAAGTGGCGATTACTGCCCTGTATACCGAAGATGCGACCCTGTTGCCTCCTGATAGTGAAATAATCAAGGGGAAAACGGCTATCGAGACGTTTTGGAAGGGCGGTCTGCAGATGGGCATAAAGGACGCCGTGTTGACGACAGAGGATGTCTTTGCCGGCGGAGATCTGGCCTATGAGATCGGCAGGTATGCTCTCAAAATCCAGCCGGAAGGAGCAGAACGGGTGGGACAAAAGGGCAAATATGTCGTCGTCTGGAAGAAGACTCCTGAGGGCGTCTGGAAACTGCACGTTGATATCTGGAATAGTATCCCGCCGTCCCAATGACCGCGTAATTGAACAGCAGCCGTCAGCGGAGATTTTTCAAGCGCGGCAAGAGACGCCGCGAGATTCAAACCGCAGCGCTATTGACAACCTCTATACTTCTCTCTATATAAATCCGATGAGATGAAGAGAAAAAGTCTTGAGGGCGCGGCAACGCGCCCTGCTTTTCATTCTTAAGTTCGATTTGGGAGGTCATCATGAATACTAAAAGATTTGAGGGACGTCAAACGCAATTTATGCTTCTGGGGTTGTATTGTATCCTTGCCATTTCATTATGGACCGGGTCAGCGTTCGGCCAACAGAAGTATGAGAAGCCGCCCCAAGAGATTCTCGATGTCCTGCTTGCCCCACTTCCTCCAACTCCGTTTTTGAGTCCTACACGGGACATGGTCGTGTTTGCTCAGCCGGTGAATTATCCTGCAATCTCCGACCTGGCCGAGCCGATGCTTCGCCTCGCCGGCGTGCGGATTAATCCACGCACGAATGCCGAACGCAGTTATCTCTATTACTGGGTGGCGCTGAGCCTGAAAAAAATTCCCGACGGAGCTGAAATTCCAGTGGGTTTACCTGCAAGCGTTCGGCGCATCGGGCCTCCCCGGTGGAACACCAACGGGACCATGTTTGCTTTTACAAACGAAGCCACAGATGGGGTCGAACTATGGGTTGTAGACGTTGCCACGCAAAAGGCGAGTCAGATCCCGGGCTTGCATGTCAATCCAGTTCTCAGTTATGCCGTGCAGTGGATGCCGGACCAGAAGACCTTATTGGTGAAGACGATCCCGACCGAACGCGGCGCTCCTCCAGAAGCGCCTGTCGTCCCTCCGGGGCCGAGGATTCAAGAGAGTTTGGGCGTGACTGCCGCAAGCAGTACCTATGAGGCACGGGATGTTCTGAAGAATCCTCACGATGAAGACTTGTTCGACTATTATGCGTCTTCTCAACTGGCCTTGGTCAACATCCCATCGGGAGGGATTACTCTGATCGGGGAACCGGCCATCTTCGGCCAGGTAAAGGCTGCGCCAGGAGGACGCTATTTGCTTGTCGAACGCATCCATCGCCCGTACTCATACTTGTGCGCATATTATAGGTTCCCCAAAGAGGTCGAGGTCTGGAGCACGGCCGGGGAGTTAATTGAAACGGCAGCAAGCCTGCCTCTTGCTGATCAAGTCCCGATCGACGGAGTGCCTACCGGTCCTCGAGAGCATACGTGGCGCCCCACTGAGCCGGCCACTCTGATTTGGGCTGAGGCGCTTGACGGCGGCAATCCCAAGACAAAAGTCCCGAATCGCGATCGCCTGATGCTCAAGCCGGTTGGCGGGACCGCCATGGAGCTCTGCAAGATGGAGGAGCGATTGTCCGACCTGCAATGGATCGAGAAGGGGGGGCTAGCCCTCCTTTCTGATTATGACCCCGATCGCCACTGGACTCGCACGTACGTCCTTAATGCCGATGATCGCTCGGTACCGCCCCGGCTGCTTTGGAACATGAGCGCAGACGATCGGTACAAGAACCCCGGGTATCCCGTGTTCCGCGTGCTGCCGACAGGAGCATTCGCGATCATGCAGCAGGAGGAGTGGATCTATCTCGACGGCAATGGCTCGTCCCCGGAAGGGGATCGCCCGTTCCTTGACCGGTTGAGCCTGCGCACGCTCAAAACCGAACGGCTGTTCCGCTCGGACCGCTCTAACTTTGAGTACTTCGTCGCCTGGATGAATCCCGCGTCCGGGACGTTTATCACGCGGCGCGAATCGCCCGCCGATCCGCCCAACTTTTTCCTGCGGACCCTAGCGAAGAAACCATTGAAGGGAACACCTGATGGAGAGGCATCCTGGACGTCCACCTTGCGGGCTATTACCCACTTTCCCAACCCGACGCCCCAGCTCAGCGGCATTACCAAGCGCCTTGTAACCTACAATCGTGCCGACGGCCTGCCACTGTCGTTCATGCTCTACCTGCCGCCAGGATACAAGCCGGGGACGCGTCTGCCCACGGTTCTCTGGGCTTACCCGCTCGATTATGCGGAGAAAGGGGTGGCGGGACAGATTGAGGGCTCGTCGGAACTATTCACGACAATTCGAGGAACTTCCGAGCTCTTCTTCCTGCTTCAAGGGTATGCGGTGCTGGACGACGCTGCAATGCCCGTGGTCGGCCCTCCCGAGACTGCCTACGATACCTTTCCTGAACAGATCGTTGCCAATGCCAAAGCCGCTATCGACAAAGCGGTTGAACTGGGAGTGACCGACCCAGAGCGTGTCGGTGTCGGGGGCCACAGTCATGGTGCGCTGATGACGGCCAACCTGCTTGTGTATTCTGACCTGTTCCGGGCCGGGATCGCCCGGAGCGGCGCCTACAACCATACTCTGCGGCCTTTCGGGTTCCAGAACGAGCGACGTACGCTCTGGCAGGCGCACGACACATATATCAAGCTCGCGCCTGTATTGCAGGCTGACAAAATCAATGAGCCTTTGCTCTTGATCCATGGGGAGCTAGATCAGAATCCTGGGACCGTTACCATGCAGTCGGAGAAGCTCTACGAAGCTCTTCGTGGGATTGGGAAGACCGTGCGCCTGTGCATTCTTCCTTACGAGAGTCATGGTTATATCGCCCTGGAGTCCACAGAGCATGTGCTTTACGAAATGCTGTCATGGTTTGACCGCTACGTGAAGAATGCTCCCCCGCGGACAAAACAACCGGAGGCCGAGAAGAAACGACCCGGAAAGATGTGGGATAAATGCAACCTGTCCTGGTTTTTGGCGGCAGGTAGATACGTTTCATGAAACGAAGAGAATTTCTATCAGGTCTTATTGGAGCCGGGAGTTCTTATGTGCTTGCTGGCGCCGGGAAAAAGCTCTTTTCTCAAGAGAAAGTCGATCTCTCCTCTGCTGCCGAAGCAAGGCAGTCGCATCCCCTATGCTTCGACGGGCTCATTCTTTCCGCGGAGAGCACGGAGAACAAAGACGATTTTTGGAAATCCGGCCTCTCCGGGTTTATCTGGGATGTCTCTGTTGCCGAAGAAGTGGGCGGCAAATTTGTTCGGCCGTTTCTACCCTCCCTCAAATCAATCGCCCGGGCGAACAAATTTCTCAGAGAGAATGACCGGGGACTTTTTCTGGCTACGAAGGGAAGCCAGATTCAGGAAGCGCAGCAAAACGGTACGACAGCAGTATTCCTTCAATTCCAGAGCTGTGAGCCTTTCCAGAACGACCTGGACCTTATGGCTGTTTTCTACGAAATGGGACTGAGAATCTGCCAGGTGACTCACCACAGCACCAATGCCTTTGGCGGCGGCTCCCTGGAAAAACAGTGGACGGGGCTGACTGAACTCGGGCTCAAGGCCATCGAGAAAATGAACGAATTGAACATCATTCCAGACCTGTCTCACGGGAATGAGGTCATCTGTCAGGATATCCTGAAGACAAGCAAAAAGCCGGTCGTCGTCTCTCATTCCTGCTGCCGCGCTCGAAAAAAAGGGGTATTCTTCGTCCCAGATAAAAAAAATCATGGGCCAGAACTGGCTCAGAGTTTTAACGCAGTGCCTGGGATGAGCGGGCGCGCTTAGGAGGATTTATTAGATATCTTTTCACAACCAATTGACGTAGCCTTATTAGTTCAGAGAAAATATTAAAAAAATATTGTTTTCCTCGCGTCAGGAGGGAGTCGTGACAACAAAAGGAAAGATGATTGGCATCGTCATTCTCTCCATTCTCGTTATTATTCTGTTATTTATTGCCACAAGCTTCCATGCCCTGCGTCTTCAATTTGGAGTC
>Ga0129297_10000156_pt1 | contig 31245 bp, 28 predicted proteins | sample I18A1metaG_FD_94708 | JGI IMG/M metagenome (GOLD analysis project Ga0129297, IMG submission 94708) | Lake sediment bacterial and archeal communities from Gulf of Boni, Indonesia to study Microbial Dark Matter (Phase II) - ​I18A1 metaG | ecosystem: Environmental > Aquatic > Freshwater > Lake >... | reverse complement strand
ACATTTGAGCTCCTTCGTGATATAACCGGTCTCTCAGACGAGGTTCTTCTAAACCAGTTGGAGGAAGCTCTTCGAGGCAGAATTCTACGCGAGCACAAGACGTCCAAGGAAGGAACGTTTCTTACATTTCTTCACGCGTTGGTCCACGAGTACCTGCTGCAAGAGATCAGTCTCATCCGTAGGAGGAAGTGTCACGGAAGAATCGCGGATTTGATCCAGGAGAAATATCCAGCTTTAGCTAGCTCCCAACCCGATAAACTTGCCTTCCACTATCTGCGGGCTGGGGTTAACCGTGAGGCCCTCAAGTATACTTTGGAAGCAGCGGAAAGTGCAGAGCGGGTTTATGCCCACAAGGATGCCAAGAAACTGTACGAGCAGGCGTTGGAGCTCATTGAAGATGATCCCGCCCTAGTCAGCCGAGTTAATGAGCGGCTAGGGGACTTGCTATTTCTATCCGGGCAGTATGAAGAAGCTAGATCCATTTACGACATGGCATTAGCGAAAGTTCCGACAGATGATAGGATCCGGCAATCGCGCCTTCACCGCAATATTAGTCATACCTTGACTAGGCAGCACAGGTATGAAGAGGCGCTCGAAGCCTGCAATAGAGCTGAGAGTGCGCTATCGCCCGAACCTACCGAGCACACACAGGAATGGCGAACAGAATGGGTAGACATCCAGATTGACCGCGTCATGGTGCGCTATTGGCAGGGTAAGGTTCCTGAGATGGTCGAACTGGTTGAGAAGATCAGGCCAACCGTCGAGCAATATGGAACAGCGCTTCAACGCGGCCGGTTCTATCAGTGTCTAGTTTCCGTTGTCCTGAGACGGGACCGCTACGTAGGGTCGGAGGAGGCGGTTTCCAGCGCTCAGGCCGCACTGTCAGCGACTCAGGAATCAGGCAATCTCAGGGAAATCGCATGGTCTCGATTTTGGTTAGGATTTGCAAGGCTCTGGAGCGGCAACTTTGAGCAGGCCCAAGAACAGTTGGCAAAGTCGCTGATTGAAGCCGAACGTAGTGGAGACTTGGGAATTCAGGCGCGTTGCCTGAACTACCTAGCTCTCCTTCACAGGAAACGGGGCAGTGTGGAAGAATCCCGCCGCTATATCTCGGATACGTTGGCTGTCGCATTGACGGCACAGATGCCCGAATATGTCGGCATGGCTAGAGGCAACCTCGCGTGGATAGCATGGCGCGAAAGAGACTTGCCAAGAGCAGAGAAGGAAGCCCGCGCTGCTCTCGAACTATTAAGAACCGTGCCCCAAGGGGAGATCTTTGCGTGGACGGCTGTCTGGCCCCTAATTGGCACCGCGCTCGCTGAAGGCAGGCTCGGAGTAGCGATTGAAAATGCACGGATCATGCTCAGGCCTAGACAGCAACCGCTACCCGATGCCCTGACAGCGGTCCTAGAAGAAGCGATTGGCACATGGGAGCAAAATCGGCCGGAAATCACCCGCGCCCAGCTCGAACATGCGACACAAATAGCCGAACAGCTAGGCTACCTCTAAGATGAAGTTAACCTAGCTTGAAGGGAAGCGGCTTCTAGTTCAGCCTGATTTGCAGCTACTTGAACATTCCAGTCGGGTCCTTAGCGTAGTCGTATGATATGATCTCCTCCGGTTTGACGCGAACTATTACGAGTTTCCATAATCCCGAGAGTGCCTGAGCCAGACCCTGGGCCTTCTCTTTTGGCATATACCTCTCGAAAATGGAAATCCTCTTGGGAACCGGGTTCTCATAGTCAAGTTCAGCTTTCCCATAGACCACGACGCCCTTCAGCGGGGGCCCGGGATCGTCTATCAGCACGGTGACCTTGTTGTTCCGTTTCACGTTTCTGACCTTGCGAGTTACATCCTGCGTTCCAAGCAAGATTTCTCCATCCTCATACTTGTACCAGAGTGGGACCGTGTGTATAGTTCCGTCCTCGTTTGTGGTGGACAATCTCGCGATGGTTGCCTGCTTGAGAAAGGATTCAAGTTCAGCAGATGAAAGCGGCGGCATTTGGGGGTAGACCAACTCTTCACCTCCGCCTCGAGATATTGTAACTGTTCGAAGATTTCAAGCATAACCCGCATGCATGCGGGTTCCGATTACTGCGGGGTTAAGAAAGATACCAAGAATGCCGCACGGATATCTTCGAAGTGAGCTGCGCAACATTATATGATTCCAGCTCGTAAGGTCAATGCGCTAGACAACTTCGCCAAAGTGACATCGTAATGTCGTCCAAAGGGAACGAGGAGTTTTGGGGTTTCATCAAGGATCCCATTTACGGGTACATCCGACTGACTGAAGTTGAGAAAAACATCATCGACACCCTCGCCGTTCAGAGGCTTCGAAGAATTAGGCAGCTCGCGGGAGCTGAATATGTTTACCCGGCGGCGAATCACACGAGATTTGAGCATGTACTCGGCGCGATGTATCTCGCTGGCGTCGTGGCAGAGAATCTGCCTGTTCAACTTTCGCTCGAGGAGAAGCAGAAGATTCGCCTTGCAGCTCTCTTACACGATGTCGGTCACGCCCCATTCTCGCATCTCTTTGAGCCATTGCTGGTGAAATTCCTTGGCCGAAACCACGAAGAGATGTCAAGCTGGGTTGTTGCAAAGTCAGCCTTGGCTGATGCCATCAGCGACCAGGGATTTGACCCTGGGGAGATGAGTGAGCTTGCGGTCGGAAGGCTGAAGAGTACTGACAAGTCCTTCTTGAATCAGATAATCAGTAGCTCATTCGACGTTGACAAGATGGATTTCGTTGTAAGGGATTCCTATCACACGGGTGCTGGCTACGGTTCCGTTGATGTCTTCAGGCTCATCTACACGATGGATATTCTTGATGGAAACTTGGCTTGCGACATTACCGCGCTACCGACCCTAGAGAGCCTGATTCTCGCACGATTGGAGTCCTTCAGGGCGATCTACTTCCACCGGGCCTGCAGAGCCGTTCAGATGATGCTTCTCAAGGCCCTTGACGCAGCCAAGGATGACCTAGAAATCTTGAATGTGAAGACGCCCGACGAGTACCTAGAATGGGACGACTACACGGTCTGGGCAAAGCTACGAACAAATCCTTCATCGCGTGAAATCATCAACGCACTTTCCGCGCGAAAACTCCTCAAATGCGCCTACGAGAAAACGTTCTTCGCAAAGGACGAGCTTGTTTCAAGTGTCTTTACGAAGGAAAACGTGCGGTTGAAGCTTGAGGAGGAAATCGCAGCCAAGGCGGGTATCTCCGCGTCTGACGTCGGAATCGACGTGCCATCGCTACCGTCAGTGCCCTACCATTACGCGCTGGAAATTGGGCCTATCGACATACCGATCTTCTCAAAGACCCGGTCAGGCGAGAAGATTCCGCAGAAGATAACAGAACTGTCAAAAGTCGTTGATGTACTCAGAGTATTCATGAACATAATCCGCGTCTACTCAACCGAACAGCACAGGGAAATCGTGGCAGAAGCAGCGGCCCAAGTTTTGGGCGAATCTCCGCTCTCCGGCGTCTTGTCATATTGACGTATCTGGGCCAGTCCTCCTGTCAGAACGCGTGAGGGAAATCTTCTCGAGAAGTCTCGCGTAGACTCGGAGAGCCTGCATCTCATCCAGCTCAGTGAACAGTGAAACCATGGCAATTTTGCCAGAGGACCCTGCCAGCCTTTCCGCCAAAGCCCTACTCGTCATAATGTATTTTGCTCCAACCAGCGCGGATGAGCGTCCGACACTGGTTTCCGCAATGCCCGGCATGGCTATCGCAACCGTTCCAAGCCTCACCCTATTCTCAAAGAAGAAGGCAACAACCGCATTCTCCAGCTCAAGGTAATTCACGCGGTAAGTCTTGGAGTCCATCTCGAGTTTGGCTTCGCTCATTTCCAAGGAAATCAACAACCTATTCTATGGTCGAGGCCAAGTTAACTTCGTTTCTCTGTTGACGGTTCAATTTGCTGTGTCTTGGTTTGTTTGCGAGTCCAGTTGTTCCAGTTTTTTGATGATGCAACGCAATACATCTTATCACGCATGCTGAGACGCTGTTCCAGTGGCTGAGGCTCCACGCTTGGCATTGCTTCCGGAGGACATGCGCCACCTAATCAATTACGATGAGAAAGTCATCTGGGCCCTCAAAACGGACGAAACCATAGTCGTGAGCGACCAGCGCCTAATCATATGCAAGTCCAGCGGCCTCGGACTCAAGAAAAGCTTCGTCGACTACCCTTACGCAAACATGCTGAACATCAAACTCGACCGAGGCCTGCGCAAAGCCAGCGTTGAGATTCTCATGCGGTCAGGAATCCAGAACATACGCATAGGAAACCTGAGCAAGAAAGACGCCTACCAGCTGCACAGGATCATTCGTGAAAACATCATTCGAGCCTCAGCTTCGCATTCCGCGCAACCATATCCCGTTATCATACAGACCCCCGAAAGGCCATCTCATGCTGGCCCTGACGGGGAACTTCAATGCAAGAAGTGTGGGCACAGGGTTTCCGATGACTTTTCCATGTGTCCTTTCTGCGGTTATGCCCTGAAGATTGAATGCCCAGAATGCGGCAAACAAGTTGACAGAAAGTTCAAGCTATGCCCCTACTGCGGCGAAGACCTATCCTATGCCGAACAGGTCGACTTGGAGCTCTAGCGCAGCAAAGGTTTCTTCATTAGCCTAAGTCCAACTCCTAAAGCGAACCTTGAGAATAGCAGTCATCTCAGACATACACTCGAACCTAGACGCTTTTCGCGCTGTGATCGAAAAACTTCCTCCACATGACGCTCTCCTTTGTCTAGGAGACGTGGTAGGCTACGGACCGCAACCAAACGAAGTCGTGAAGCAGCTACTTGATCTTTGTCCCACCACTGTGCTGATGGGCAATCACGACTATGCAGTCGTTACCGGTGACACGTCGGGCTTTTCTGAGCATGCAGCGGAAGCAGTGGAGTGGACGAGGCGCAAGATCACCGAGGAGAACTTGCGATATCTTTCAAAGCTAAAAGCTTCGGCAAAGTTGGAGCTCGGAGGTTTCGCGCTAGCCCTGTTCCACGGAAGCCCAAGGGATCCACTATCCGAATACGTTTTTCCGGGAATACCTGACCAAATTGCCAAGTGGCTGATCAAGCAAGCCAAGGCTCCACTCGTGCTTCTAGGCCATACTCACATGCCCATGGCCTACTGGTTTCAAAGCCAGCTGTTAGGCAATCCAGGAAGTGTCGGTCAACCCAGGGACGGGGACGCGCGTGCGAGCTTCGCTATCTTGAACATTTCAGGGCCAAAAATGGCATTCGAAATTCATCGCACCGGCTACGATGTCGATTCCGCCGCGCGCAAAATTACTGCAGCAGGTCTTCCCAGCTTTCTGGCAGAACGCCTATACGTTGGCATGTAAGTCGAAATTCGATGCATCTTTCTGTTGGCCTGTCAGGGAACCTTTTTAACCAACATCAGTACGATGCCGTGGGTTACTGAGGGGTGCCACGTGAGCCAGACAGGTGGTAAAGTTTTCGGTGGTCACGTTTACGGTGATCACTGGTGGATCGTCCACACCCCAGAAGCCATCAACTGACATTTCTGCGACCACAACAATCCAGACTACTTCCAAGCCAGCACCGTGCACTGCATCGGGGCATAGGCACCGCAGGTTAGTTGTCAAGTTCGGCGGATCCAGCCTCGCCGACAAAGATCGTATCGCTAAAGCAACACAGCTGATAGCGAAAGAGAACGCGAGAGGCACGAAGCTTGTCGTCGTCGTATCCGCAATGGGAAAGATGACAGACCAACTGCTCGGCCTGGTGAACAACACTGCCGGAAGAGGTCTTGACAAAACGGACCTTGACGATGTACTGGCGATGGGGGAAAGAACGAGCGTCAGGGTTTTTGCCGCCGCCTTGAAATCCGCAGGGCTTGACGTGAAATACTTTGACCCGTCCGATAAAGAGTGGCCGATCATCACAGACGGGCAGTTCTCGAACGCGAACCCGATCATGGAATTGTGCGTTCGGAAAGTTCAGGAGCATGTTGTTCCGCTCTTGGATTGGGGGACGGTCCCCGTAATTGCAGGGTTTGTTGGGAAATCCGCTGACAGCAAGGTCACCACAATCGGGCGAGGAGGAAGCGACACCACGGCGTTTATCATCGCCAAGGCCATTGGCGCGGATGAGGTTGTTCTTGTAAGTGATGCTGAAGGAATCCTGACAGCTGATCCTCGATATGTTCCGAATGCGAGAAAACTCGACAGGATCGATGTGAGGACTCTGATCGGGCTTGCGGATTCGGGGACGAAGTTCATTCATAGGAAGGCCTTGAGATACAAAGACGCTAACATCCCTGTCAGAGTAATTAGCAATCAGAAGGACGATTTAGAAGCCGACGGAACAATCATAACCGGTGGAATTTCCAGCGAGCTGGAGGTCACCTTCGAAGGCAGCACTCCGTCGATGGCTGTTACCGTAGCAGGCAAAGGTATCTCCGAAAATCCCGCAATCTTGGCGGGCTTGGTCACAGAGATCAGGAATCATTCTATACTACAGGGGCTATCGGCGAATTTTGATTCCGTTATCTTCTACATGCCCCAAGGTGCTTCGAACTCAGTTCTGTCATCCATTCATGCCACCATTAGGAACTTTGGTGAGGCGCTTGCTATGGCCGTGCAGCCCAACTTGGCTTTCCTAAAGGTGAAAGGTGTCGGGCTCGAGGACACCCCTGGGATTATCGGGAGAATCTCGGACCGGCTGAGGGAGAGTGAGATCAACATCTATGGCATGCTAACCCTGGCTTCGAGTATTCTCGTCTTCGTTTCATGGGACGAGAAGGAACAGGCCGCTGACCTGATCAAACAAGCCGTGAGAGAAGGGCTGTGAGATGAAAGCAGCTATTCTAGGTGCAACGGGGCTGGTCGGCCAGCGCTTCGTCCAGATGCTGAACGACCATCCATGGTTTGAGATCTCAGCCATCACGGGCTCCGAGAGAAGTGCCGGCATGGAGTATGGTAAGGCTGTCAGCTGGCGCATGGAGACTCCCTTGAAAAGCAAACTCGCTCAATTGACGGTCCGCCCATCAGCTCCAAAGGAGCTAGATGCTGACGTGGTTTTCTCCGCGTTGCCCGCCGAACAGGCACTTCGAATAGAAGAGGAATTCGCAAGCGCAGGCTACGCTGTTGTCAGCAATGCCTCAGCACACAGGATGGAGGCAGACGTCCCGCTCATGAATCCCGAGGCGAACTTCGAGCATCTGTCATTGATTGATGTGCAACGGAGAAAACGGAAATGGGACGGAGCCCTAGTTACCGACCCAAACTGTACAACCGCCGTTCTCACATTATCACTGAAACCACTCTGCGATGGCTTCGGGGTCAAGAATGTCATTATGTCATCGATGCAGGCAGCTTCAGGAGCTGGATACCCTGGCGTCGCGTCCCTCGATATCATCGACAACATCATTCCGTTCATCAAGGACGAAGAGGAGAAGGTCGAACGTGAAACCAAGAAAATTCTTGGTACGGCCGGAACCCCAGCAGGTTTCAAGGTATCCGCGAGCTGCCACCGCGTCCCAGTGATAGACGGTCACTCGGAAGCAATCTTCGTCCAGACCGAGAAACCAGCAACGCCCGAAGAGGTCGCCGGATGCATGGCCAACTTCGTTGCGGAACCTCAGAAACTCAAATTGCCTTCGGCCCCCGAACGACCCGTAGTCGTCAGAGCAGAACAGGACCGGCCTCAACCTCGTTTTGACCGGAACGAGGGCGGAGGAATGTCTGTTGTCGTGGGCCGGGTACGACGCGATCCTGTCTTCGACGGCGTGAAGTTCCTAGCTCTCGGGCATAACACAGTACGCGGGGCAGCCGGATGTGCTATCCTTATCGCGGAGTCGATGAAAGCGGAAGGGTACTTGTGACGGTGATTGATTTTGGAAACTGGGAAGACTAGACGACTCAGAAGAATCATCAGGAGCGATTCGAAGACTTTCATTATCGCAATGGACCACGGCGTCTCAATAGGGCCGGTTCAGGGCCTTGAGGACATGCAGAGCACCGTCAAACGCGTTGTGAGTGGCGGCGCAGATGCTGTTCTGGTCCACAAGGGCATCGCCAGGCACATCGACTGTCAGAACGCCGGGCTAATCGTTCACGTGTCAGCATCCACAAAGCTTGGGGCAAAGCCAAACCTGAAAGTCGGCGTCTGCACCGTTGAAGAGGGAATCAAGCTCGGTGCTGACGCTGTCTCAGCTCACATCAACATCGGAGCTCAAGAAGAGGACCAAATGCTCCAATTCCTCGGCGCACTTTCTGAAGAATGTGACTCCTACGGAATGCCTCTCCTTGCCATGATGTACCCGCGCGGTCCCAGCATAAAGAGCGAACATGAACTCGAAGTTGTATCTCACGCCGCCAGAATCGGAGCTGAGCTCGGAGCCGACATCGTCAAAACCAACTACACAGGAGACCTCGAGACCTTCCGCCAAGTAGTGCGAGGTTGCCCCGTCCCGGTCGTGGTTGCCGGAGGACCGAAGATGAAGACTGACTTGGATGTTCTGGAGCTTGCAGAGAACTCGGTGAAGGCGGGAGCAGCTGGCCTATCTTTCGGCCGAAACGTGTTCCAGCACAAAGATCCGGAGTCAATGACTAAGGCGCTGGCCGCAATCGTCCACCAGGGAAAGAGCGCACAAGACGCTGCCAAGATTCTGGGCTGACTGAAATGAAACAACTCTGGCTTAGACTGGACTCTGCCGCGCCTGCAAACCACAAGGTGGAACTACTTAAGGCGGCTGATGGTCGCTGCTCAGCTGTTCTGCTTGCGCCTGACGACATCAAGCTAGCGTCCAGTCTGAAGTTGAAGACGGTTTCTTCCGATGAGCGTGCCGAAATTAGAGTGGTATCCAATAGAAACCTAAGTGAAACCCAATTCTCCGGAGAAACCGCTGCGGAATTAATCGTGAAGGACGCTTCCGATGAACAGAGAGCACTACAACTCGCAGAGGCGGGCATCAGATACATCATTGTTCAATGTCCAAACTGGAAAGTGATTCCCCTCGAGAACCTCATTGCCCAGACAAGAAACAAGACCACACTTCTGGCCGAGGTCACAGGCCTGACCGAAGCAAGAACTGCCCTGCAAACACTTGAGCTAGGAGTTGACGGCATCGTAATTTCTCCCAAAAACTCCAACGAGATCGAACAAGTGGACCAATTTCTCAAACAGTTTGAAGGGAAGATACCCCTCGGGAAGGCAAACGTCGTCGTCGCAAAGCCGATTGGAACAGGCGCAAGAGTCTGCGTTGACACATGCGAACTGATGCAGCCTGGAGAAGGTATGCTTGTGGGTTCGCAATCATCAGGCCTATTCCTAATCGAGGCGGAGGTTCACAGAAACCCACACGTGGAACCTAGGCCGTTCCGGGTCAACGCCGGGCCTGTTTCCTCTTATGTTCTGACCCCGGGCACCAAGACAAGGTACCTTTCAGAACTGAAGGCGGGCGACGAAGTCTTGATCGTAAATCATTCTGGAGCAGCCAGGTCAGGGCATGTTGGGAGGGTAAAAATCGAACGCAGGCCTATGATGCTTATCGAAGCAGAAGCAGACGGGCGGTTATTCTCAATCATAGTGCAGAACGCCGAGACTGTCCGGCTTCTGTCGGGTAGCGGGTCCAAGTCAGTTTCAGAACTGAAGCCAGGTGACCAAGTCCTAGTCAGGGTCGAGGAAGGCGGCAGGCATTTCGGAACGCTAGTGGCAGATGAAATGGTGATTGAACGCTGAACGTCAGAGTCTGCCTTTCCGTCATGATCAAGGATGACGATGATGTGGGGGAGCTCATCGAGCAGGTCTCAAAGAAGCAGCCAGACCTCGTCGAGTTCAGGTTTGACAATGTACAGGATTTCAGCATTATCGAGAAGGTAGGCCACGAGAAACGATTTCCAGCGATAGCCACCGACAAGGCAGAACGAGAGGCGTCAGTGATCAAGAAGCTACTCTTGACAGCAGCTACGTCCGATTTCGAATTCGTCGACGTAAACAGCGCTAATGAAGTTGCAATTTCGTTGATCGAGCAGCTGAAGTCGAATGGAGCTCAGACGGTGGTTTCCTTTCACGATTCTAACCGAACGCCGTCCCTTCTCGAAATGAGCAAAATCCTCGATTTTGAGAGACAAGTAGGCGGGGATGTCTGCAAAATAGTCACAACCGCCAAACATCCAGAGGACAACCTGACGATATTGCGTTTCGTCTCTGAGAGATCTAGGGAGACGAGGCTCGTTTCTTTTGCGATGGGTTCGCTCGGTGTCCCTTCCAGAATTCTATCACCTCTCTTTGGCGCCCAATTCACATACGCGGCCTTGGATGATCAATCCGAAACCGCGCTAGGTCAGATCACCATAGATGACCTCAGGACTGCGTGGCGTATACTTGGAATACAATAGCGCCAGCATCTCTGGGAAGACTGCACTCTATGGGGTCATAGGAGACCCAGTAGACCATTCACTGAGCCCTGCTATCCAAAACGCTGCTTTCCAGGCACAGGGTCTCGACGCAGTCTACGTGCCTTTCCATGTGAAACCGGGGACTCTGAAATCAGCAATCCAGGGTCTTCGCGCTTTGGGCGTCAGGGGGTTCAACGTCACCTTACCACACAAAATACCTGTTATGAGGTTTCTTGACGAACTCGATCGCAAGGCGTCAGAGATGGGCTCTGTCAACACAGTGGCCAACAGAAATGGGATACTGTATGGATACAGCACTGACGGCCTAGGTGCGCTTAAAGCTCTAGGTGAGGCTGGAGTGGGGATCGACGGAAAGACTGTCCTGTTGCTGGGGGCCGGAGGCTCAGCGCGGGCGCTTGCCTACGCTTTCGCGCCTCAAGTGAAGTCTATGCGGATCATCAACCGAACGTTCTCTAGGGCAAAGCAGCTCGAACGACGCCTACGCGCGAAATTTCCTAAGGACATTGCGAGTGCCCAACTCTCGCGTAAGTCTCTCAGTCGGTACATCGAAGAGGCCGACGTCATCGTGAATGCGTCTTCGATGGGAATGGACGGAAAGGCCGACCCACCCATCACTGAGAAATCTCTTCGGGCCAGTCAATGCGTGTTTGAACTAGTCTACAGGCCTCAAGAAACGCGGCTGCTTAGAGAGGCCAAGCTCGCGGGCGCCAGAACGGTCAACGGCCTAGACCAGCTGGTGCATCAAGCTGCCTGCTCCTTCGAACTCTGGTTTGGGCGGCAGGCCCCGTTGCATGAGATGCGGAGGGCAATTGCACGGAAGTTGCCGCTGATGGCTCATGCAGAGAGTAGCTGAGGCCGTGAGCTACGGGGCCGTGACTGTGGTGAACGCTATGGCCACAGGCATGGGGGCAGCATTGGGCGTTGGCCTCTGCACAAAAGCGCGGGTAACCATCACGGAGCAAGCTGGAAGAATCAGCGGGCAAAACCTGACCGAACCTAGAGGGGGAAACGAACTCATAGAAGCTAGCGTTCGTCGAGTATTTCGGAGATTCAATGTCCACCGGCTTGGGGCTCACGTAGAAACTAGTTCGAACATTCCAGTCGCAGCAGGGCTCAAGAGCAGCAGTTCGGCCAGCAACGCGATCATCCTAGCCACCTTGAGAGCATTGGGAAAGAAAGTAAGCGACCTTGAAGCCGTGAGATTAGGAGTTGACGCCAGCCTGGAAGCGGGTGTCACACTGACAGGTGCTTTCGATGATGCATACGCGTGTTACTTCGGAGGCCTCGTAGTGACCGACAACAGGAACCGGCGGGTCCTCGGAAGGTTCAGTCCGAAAGGTTCGCTCCGCGTACTCATTCACGTGCCCAAGCAGAAGAAATACACAAAGGATGTCGATCCCGACCAGCTCAGCGGCATCAGGCCGGTAGTGGCAATTGCACACCGAGAAGCGTTAAGGGGTAACTACTGGTATTCGCTCACACTCAACGGTCTTTTCTACTCGCTGGCTCTAGGTTACGACATTTCTCCAGCAACTCAGGCCATCGAGGCCGGGGCAGTTGCTGCCGGGATTTCAGGCAAAGGTCCCTCTACGGCTGCCATCGTGCCACACCCAAAGGTGCGTGACATCACCTCCGTGTGGAGAAGGCTTTCCGGAAGAGTCATCGAAACCTCAGTCAACCACAGGAAAGCACACGCAGGACTGGTCTTAGCAAGTTGAAAGTGACCATAACACCGACCCGCTCATTGACTGGCGAAATTACTGCCCCGTCTTCCAAAGCCCAGACTCATCGCGCACTCGTCGCGGGCCTTCTTTCGGAGGGCACGACCATCATCATCAACCCTCTCTCATGCGATGATACGGAGGCCACAGCTTCGGCCGTGTCCGCGCTCGGAGGGAAACTAACTAAGAACAGAACTGCATGGACAGTAGACGGCAGAGGTCGGCCGCAACCCGCAGATGGCGAAATCAACTGCCGGGAATCCGGGGTCACGTTGCGATTCATGATTCCAATAGCTTCGCTAACCGGCTCGAAAACCACCTTTAGGGTTAGTGCAGGTTTGGCGCGAAGACCGCTTGAGCCCCTGGCCGATGCCATGAAACAGCTCGATGTCAATGTCGCCGCAGATCAGGAGACCGTTAGAATCGAAGGAGGAGCGCCGAGAGGCGGCGTTGTTCGCATTCGTGGAGATGTGAGTTCGCAGTTCATATCGGGTCTCCTCTTTGCGGGTCCTCTGATGGAGAATGGACTACGGCTTGAGAGTACTTCGCCCTTGGAATCCAGAAGCTACGCCTCGCTGACAATTGAGACCATGCGAAAACATGGAACTACTGTTCGAGCAAATCGCAGCATGACAGAGTTCGAGATCAAAAAGGGGCAAAGGTACAGCACGTCCAGTCATAGGATTGGTGGAGACTTCTCGTCAGCTGCTTTCCTACTCGCAGCAGCAGCAATCACAAGCTCAAAGGTCATTGTGCATGGCCTTTCTCCAAACAGCCCCGAGCCTGATTCGGCAGTAATTGGAATCCTGCGCCAGATGGGGGCGCACATCACAGTCGAAGACGATGGTCTTCTCATAGAAGGTGGCAAGCTGAAAAGCACTGTAGTGGACATACGCGACAGCCCGGATCTGGGGCCCGTGCTTGCAGTGTTGGGTTGCTGCGCGGAGGGCGAAAGCAGAGTCACTGGGGCTTTGAGGCTGAGGTACAAGGAATCCGATCGGCTCGCGACGGTTACATCTGAACTGAAGGGACTCGGTGCGGACGTTAAAGAGACTGATGATGGGTTTGTAACGCGTGGTCCTTCTTTCTTGAGTGGAGGAGTTGTTCGTGCCCATGGCGATCACAGAGTGGCTATGGCGCTCAGCATCGCCGCATTGGGAACTTCAGACAAGGTCACCATTGAAGGTGCTGAATGTGTCAGCAAATCCTACCCGAACTTTTTTGACGACCTAAGGTCACTTGGAGTCGAGGTAATTGGGTGATAGTTCTTTCGGGAAAGAATTCTGCGTGAACGTTTTCGGCGAGAGCCACGGTCCAACGGTCGCGGCGGTCGTCGACGGATGCCCCGCTGGCTTGCAACTGGGCACCGGAGACATTCAGGCAGAACTGGAACGCAGAATGCCACCAGACCCGACCATGACGTCGACGCGCAGAGAGAAGGACGAAGTTCAGATTCTCTCAGGAGTCTTCGAGGGCTACACGACGGGCGCGCCCATCGCCATGGTCACATGGAACAAAGATGTTCGGTCGCAGGACTATGAGAAATTCAAATTTGTGGCCAGGCCGGGGCATGCAGATTTTCCGACACGTGTGAAATATGGCAATTTCAACGATTTCAGGGGCGGAGGAAGGTCCAGCGGGAGAATGACAGTCCCGCTCATCATGGCAGGTGCCGTTGCCAAGAAGCTACTGCGGCGATTCGGAATCGAAATCTTCGCGCATACGATCCAAATTCACACCGTCAAGCTGGACCTGCAACTAGCGCACGATGTCATAAAGAACAACGCTTACACAAATTCGGTTCGTTGCGCGGATCCCAAGACGGCGGAGAAAATGCGTGAGGCAATACTCAAAGCGCGAAGTGAGGGCGACAGTGTGGGTGGAATCGTAGAGTGCATCGCTGAGGGCATCCCACCAGGCATAGGCGACCCGTTCTTTGACAGCTTGGACGCGGATTTGGCCAAGATAGCTTTCAGCATTCCCGCAGTCAAAGGCTTCGAGGTCGGGTTAGGATTCGGAGCAAGTGCTGTGAGAGGCTCAGAGAACAATGATCCCTTCACCGTGCGCGAAAGCAGGATCGTGACTCTGACCAATAATGCAGGCGGAATTCTAGGCGGGCTGTCGACCGGCATGCCGATTATTGTTCATGTCGGATTCAAGCCGCCTTCGTCGATTCCGAAGGAGCAGCGGACAGTGAACCTGCGGGAGATGGAAGAGACTTCAGTACAAGCTACAGGGCGCCATGACCCATGTATAGTCCCGAAGGCAGTGCCCGTAGTCGAGTCCACTGTCGCCATTGTCTTAGCCGACCACTGCCTGAGGGCTGGTTTCATTCATCGCGTGCTGGGTGAGAAAAGCCTCGGGAACTAAACACGACTCGAAGCTTCGGCAGCCGCATTGAACCGGCCGTATGAGCTTGCGAAGAGTCTATCTCTCTGAACATATCTGCGTGCGTTGTGTAGCGTGCGAATTAGTGCCTCGCGTCTCCCGTTTCTGATGGTCTTCATTATTGCTCTGGCGTGCTGTTCAAAATGTCCTAGGATCTCCAGGGCGCGTTCATTGTCTGCGAGCAGTGATAGCTCATTCCCAAGGTCCTCTTGGCATACGGCTTCAGCTGTGAGAAATTGAAGCCTAAAAGTTGTGCCTGCTGCTTCATGCAATGCATTCGGTTCTGCCCCAGTTGACCTAAGTGCGTTGACAAATGCTATGCTGATGAAATGTGGCAAGGTCAAGAGCCACGACGCCAGTTTATCATGTTCATTGAAGTGGCAGCTGATCACTGTCGCTCCAGCTTCTTTGAGCAGTGATATGAATCGTCTGGCCTGTGGGCTTCTCTGGGTTTCGGACATGGTTAGAACGGTCTTTCCAGTGAGCCGGCTCGCGCCGGGGCCGAACATCGGATGGATGCTGAGCACCGCAAAACCTTTCCTCAGCATGTAGCAGACTCTTGCTTTGACAGTCTGTTTAACTGAAGAGATTTCGACGACCAGTTTATCAGGTGAGATCAGTGGCCCAATTTGTCGCAGTATTTCACTCGTAACCTTTGTCGGTGTTGCCAGAAGGACGAGTTGGGAAGATTCCACGGCTTGAGCTCGATTGGCGGCCATTCTCAAGCCGTGCTTTTTGGCTGCTCTCCGAGCTGCAGCATTGTTCTTGTCAAAAATGATGACTTTGTATCTGTTGCGTTTTAGGAAGTTGGCGAACCATACTCCCATCCGGCCTGCTCCGCCGATGACGCAAGCTACTGCCACGAATCTATCGCCCTTCCAATTGCTTTGATGGCGCCCGGAATCTGTTCCTGCGGCAGTGAAACAGCCAATCTGAAGAATGCAGGATAATCCCCGAACGACTGGCCGGGACTGATGCTCACATGCCGCTTATCCAGGAGTTGCTTAGCGAACTTCACTGAGTCGAAGTTGGGTTTGTTGGCCCTGGGGAACACGTAGAATGTGCCGTCGGGCTTGTAGAAGGATACATCAATTTTGCTAAGTTCTCGACAAGTTAGGTCAACTTTCTTGAGAATCGTGTTCACATTCCGTTGTGCATCGCGACGAGCCTTTTTGATGGCAATGAGAGCCGCGTTCTGAATGAACTCAGGAACGCATGTAATTGCAGTCTGTAAAATACGCCTGATACGAATCGCCTTTTCCTTTGTCGTGACCAAGTAGCCTACCCTCCACCCTGTCAGACTGAACTGCTTCGAGAAACTGTTGACATACACGAAATTCTCGTGCTCACATTCAAGTATGCTCGGCGGCTTAGTCCTGGTGTACCTGTCATACACTTCGTCTGAAAGGACAAGAGCACCATATTTTGTTGCGAGGTCGACCATCTCCTCGTATTTCTTATGTCCGAAGGCTTTGCCGGTAGGATTATTTGGGCTGTTCAGGACAAGCATTCTTGCCCCTTTTCTTAGCTCAGATTCCAGCTTCCCTAAGTCAATCTCCCAGGCATCCTCTAATGAGCTGTTGATCGGAATTGTCCGGCCCTTCGCAAAATTCACGCATTCCTCATAGGCCGGCCAGGCTGGCTGAGGAATAACAACCCGTTCGAGTTGCGAAACAAAGGATGTTACGGTTGCGAAGATCGCGAACCTGCCACCGGGTGTGATCAATATCTGGTCCGGACTGATCTCGGTGCCATGCCGGCCACTCAGCTCCTCAGCCAAAGTCTTCCTCAAAGCCGGGAGGCCTGCCGCCTGCCCGTACCCAACGATCCTCTTTTTTCGAAAAGTGCCAGAAAGGCCCTGGATGACTTGCTTTGGTGCCGGGAAGTTCGGTTCCCCAATCTCAAATCGAGTTACCTTATTGCCTTCTGAGGTTAGTCGTTGCGTGAGTTCGAAGGTCTCTTTCAGGAGCTGGTCCTTCGACTGTTCGTGCCTAGCATCTTGCTGTATTCTTACAGATTCTTCGATCAAAAGCTCCCCTAATCGTCGAGCAAAGGGAACCTCCAAGCCCAGACTCTTTGCGGTCTTGGTGAGATTATCCATTGTGATGCTTTCAGCGTTCGCGTCTATGGTCGGGAGGCTGTGGGATTGCTTGATCTCTGCCAGCTTGTTGCCTAGCGCGAGTCGTTGCTGAATTAGAGCCAGCAGCTGCTTGTCAATTCCATGAATCCGCGTCCGATACTCTTCGAGTGAACTCAAGAGAGAGCGCCTTTGAGCAGAAGTTGCCTGAGACTGGTACATCATTCATTTAAAGTGTAATCTCTTGTGAGAAATTGCCGAGTAGGCTTCTCTAAAGCTCTAGATAGCCTAGTTCTGTACCATCGGGGAGGAGTCTTACGTAACCCAACTCTAACTCTCTAGCCCCTTCCGCTTCTCTTGAGTATACCCTCAGTACCCCTTTCTCGGAGCCCAAGAGCACTCCGATCTGAAGAAGGTACTTTTCTTCGTCAAGTAGTCCAACAATGAGATTCTGAACCTGCTTGGTATGCAAAAGATGCGGCGGCAGTCCCTTGGGTGCCGATATCCTGACTGTTCCTGAGTAGAGAGACCGTATCGAGCCACCATCAAGAAACCTTCTGTATGAAGCATTTCGGAGTCCGCGACGCTCCGTTCTTGAGCGCGTCAACGCTATTTGTGAAGCTTCGATGTTCAACGATTTTGTTCTAGACGCTGACAAAACTGGATGGAGTTCACCATCACTCGATATTCCAATTACTAGGTCAGGTTTGACAGCGTCTATGAGGCTAAGCTTGTATAGGATGGCCGCGTTGTCCGCCACCCACCCATCAGTGTTAATGAGTACAATTCCGTGATTGTGACCGACAACCAGCCTTTTGAGGCCATCAATTAACTTGGATTCAACCCTGCCCGGACTCGTGTGCCCTACAAATATCATCTTCCTTGGGTCGAGGTCAACAAGTGATGTGAGAAAGCCGCTCGGAGTCGCTTTAGCCATGGTTGTGGGAGGCCCGATGTCTGCTTGGCCAATATCTGCGTCGACGACCAATATTTCCAGCTGTCTGGCTGTCATCTCATTTGTGAGGAAAGCACATAGGGTACTCTTACCGACGTCCGTGGCTCCAATTACGATGACCTTGCCCTCAGACATTTCCTCAAGAACGCCCGCGGCGGCTTCCCATGAGCGAGGAATCGTGCTTCCGTCGACTTCGAAAAGACTTCCCGCTTCGCCCATCTGGATTTCCATGTCAACTTGTGACTTGGCCTCGATCGGAAGCTGTTTGTCCTGTCTCACGATTAGCTTTCTGTCTCTTCCAACTGGCCCTCCAAGTACGACTGCGTTTCCGTTGAGAACTCTGAACGACGCTGGCCCCTGAAGCAAGAGCGTACGACTCCTGCTGAGCATGTACCGCATTCTCTTCGCCTCCAAGATCTGAACCGGACATACCGTGCTGGAATTCGGTGAATATTGCTAAATACAGTGTCCTTTCAATCCATCGAGGACCGGGTGCTATGTAATGAAGGTCGATGAGAACGAGGTCCCTGAGGGACTTTACTACACGAAAGAGCATGAATGGGTCAAGGTTGAGAGCGGTAGCTGCCGAGCGGGAATAACAGATTACGCGCAGAAGTCGCTTCATGAAATTGTCTACGTGGATTTACCCAACGTGGGCAACACCGTAACTCAAAATGTGAGCTTCGGGACGGTCGAATCTGTCAAAGCTGTCTCAGAGCTCTACTCCCCTGTTTCAGGTGAGATCACGGAACGCAATGAGAAATTGGTTGATTCACCGGAGCTTGTGAATCAGGATCCATACGGCGCTGGCTGGATTGTGGTAGTTAAGCCTTCCCGTTTGCAGGATGACTTGAAAACACTGATGGATGCAAAGGCGTACGCAGATTTCCTTGGGGAAGTAATCAAAAAGAAATAAAGCGCAAGGCCCGCGCAAAAACGGTTCTTTCATCGTTCATGCATTAATTTAAAAATGCGAACCGCGAATCTAGTAGCCCTGAAGCCCGCATGGATCAACTCAAGAATCTTGGTCTGGAAGAGCGGCTGAAGCAGTCGCGGGTGTTCAAGCGACTGGCCGTGCGAAAATTGCTTGAGAGGAAGCTGAAAGAAGGCCAAGAACCGAAAGAAGTCTACGCAAATATCGTGTCAGAATTCCTGAGCCTTCCTTCACTCGATAACGTGGACCGATTATCGACATTGTACGGGTACTCCCGGGTACGCAGGGCCGTTAGCTTGCTCGACAACTTGGTCTTCGAGGAATTCTTCTACGGAAAACTATACTTCTACCCACTTTGGATAAAGCAGTTCACACGATTGCTCGACGCGGCACGACCCAGGGCGATCGTGAAGGAACTGTTGTCAAGCCAAGGTTAAGGGCTCGTAGCAGAAATATCCGATTGGGGCGCCTTCCCAAATAAATAGGACATCAGCATGGAGAGAGCTCACTCTCTCCACAAGGCCTGTTTCTAAATTGCAATCTTCACGAGGAAGCATTCTGACAGGTTGTGTGAGACTGGATAGGCTGCTCCGAGGAGGTTTCCACAGGGGAGATGTGACGCTAATCTATGGGGAAGCTGCAACCGGAAAGACAACTGTTGCGGTTCAGGCTGCTACGTCGGCTGCCAGAAAAGGGCTGAAGGTGCTCTATATAGATTCGGACCATTCGTTTACCCAGCAGAGGTTTCACCAGATCGCTGGCGAGGAAGCGGACAAAGTAAGTCAGCTAGTATTGCTATTTCTGCCAGAGAGCTTTGCAGACCAACGGGGGCTCATTGAGTCTCTTGAGAATTATGTCACGCCTACACTTGGACTCATCGTGGTTGATTCGATAACATCACTTTACCGAGCGGCTTTCTCAAAGGCTGAGAGCATCTTCAGCTTGAACCGGGATCTTGGAAGGCAGGTCGCTTATTTAGGGGAAATATGTTCATCTCACAATGTTGCTTGTATCATAACGAGTCAAGTTCACACGCGACTAAGACCGCCTATTGGAGACATTGAGCCTGTGGCGCGTCGAGCGCTTTTTCATTTTCCGGGGACAATAGTCAGGATGAAGAACACACCCAAAGCCGGTGTCAAAGAGCTTGTTCTAGAGAGAATGAGTGGTACGGACTTGCGGAGGACCGGCTGCTTGGTCGTCCTGAAAGAGAGCGGCCTGGCGGATTTGGAAACCTAACTCTTATCTTGGAATCGAAAGGGTAGCCGTTTTCCTCGGGTTGGTAAAACAAGTGTGGCCCGCGGTGCATGACTGGATTTGGGCTCTGTACATAATCGCTCCAATCTACTGCACCAATGGCGCGCCAGTTCTTTTCGGCGGGGGCCGACCCATCGATTCTGGGAGGTATCTCGCTGACGGGGAGAGAATCTTCGGCGATCATAAGACGGTTCGCGGGTTGGTAAGTGGGTTGCTGGTCGGCGTAGTCGTGGGTTTGTTCGAAGCCTACTTCTTTTCTGCAGAGCTGTTCTTGCTAGCAGTTTTGGCCTCACTGGGGGCACTGGCAGGGGACCTAGCAGGCGCTTTCGTGAAGAGAAGATTACGAATCAAACCCGGAAGGCCACTGCCCCTAGTTGACCAGCTGGATTTCGTTGTTGTGGCGATTCTCTTCCTTCTGCCTGCTTTTAACCTCAGCCTGGCAACAATTCTAATAGTCCTCGTGGCGACGCCGCCTGTTCATGTGCTAACTAATCTCGGAGCATATGCTCTTGGGTTGAAGAGGAATTACTGGTGAAGTCCGGAATATTCAGCCGCCGATCTTTGCCGTTATCAAACTATTCGAGTAGAAAACGACCAGCAGAACGGTGACTGTCCCCAAGATGAGTAGCAAGTAAGCATTTCGAGGCCTGTAGGCGTATCTAGTGCTTCGCAGCAGCATGTACAAACCGCCGATTCCAAGCATGTACAGAAAGGCCGCTATCAGGCTCTCGTTGAGCGTCTGCTGGCCCAAGGTCCCCCTAATCACAGGTGAATATCCGCCCGCAGTCGGGAGGAGCGAGATCGGACGTTCAAGAATGTCGTAAATTCCCCCGGCAAGAATGAATCCCACGAAGGCGAGAACAGCAATGAGCATGATCGTGGTTGACGGTTTCATTTTCCTAGCTGACGGTGTCCTGAAAATTCGTAAGGAGTAGCCTAAGCTACTGAAACGACGTTGCAATCTCCACGGCAACTTCCGTAGTTTGATTCGGAGCCCTTCGAGCATCTTCAGGACCTTTTCGAAACGTTCAGGCAGGGAGGCTAAAATATTTTACCTTGGTACCCATTGTTTGAGTGGCCGGTTGTTCGATGCCTCAGAAGATCGTGTGCACCGAATGTGGTTCAATTCTCTATCACGGGCTTGAACTGGAGACTCCCGCTGAGATTATCCAGCGTCACAACGGTTTCTGTCCGCAATGCAAGCGGAAACTTGACTTTGATACCGAGAAGATCAAAATAGCTCCCCATGAGCCTACGGCATAATGAGTCTTCCCAACAGCTAGCGATCTCCTTGACATCCGTTCAATTCCAACAGGAGTCCCAATAGACAGCATGCCCAAAATCGTCCAGCTGCAGAGATTTCATGAACAGCACGGCCACCTGACTGAGTTCAGCGGTTTCAACATGCCACTCTGGTTTAGTGGTATTATTCCTGAAGCGCTAGCCGTGAGAAACGCGGCTGGCATGTTCGATGTTAGCCACATGGGTCGAGCGATGATACGAGGCAGGGCAGCCCAAGGGTTCCTTGATAGGATTACAACAAACGACGTTGCCTCTCTCGGCATCGGGCGAGCTCACTACGCATTGATGTGTAACCTCGACGGAGGGATCAAGGATGATGTTACGGTCTACCGCGTGGGCGAGCAAGAATATCTCATAGTATATAACGCTGGGAATCGAGAGAAGGATTACGACTGGATTCTTGGGAATTCCCGCGGCCTAGACGTTATCGTGGAGGATGTTTCGGATGACGTGGCGATGTTCGCCGTTCAAGGTCCTAAGGCCCGAGAGATAGTCCAAGGGCTGAGCAGCAAACCACTAGCAGACATACAACGTTTTGGATGCTCTTGGACTGAGCTTGCAGACGCGAGGACGCTAGTCTCGAGAACAGGATACACGGGTGAAGACGGTTTCGAGATCTTCGTATGGGACTCACCAATATCAGATCCCGCCAAACCTCAGGCCGTTTGGGACAGACTGCTCGACATCGGAAAACTCCACGGGCTTGAACCCTGCGGCCTTGGCGCAAGAGACCTTCTACGGCTTGAGGCAGGTATGTGCCTGTATGGCAGCGACATCGACGAAACCACGAACCCCATTGAGGCTAGGCTGGGCTTCGTTGTCAAACTACACAAGGATTTCATCGGGAAGGAAAGGATCCAGGAAATCAAGGAAAAGGGAGCAGCAAGGCTTCGCGTAGGGTTGCTAACATTGAAACGCGTCATCCCAAGGCCTGGGTTCAAAATTCACCATCGTGGAGGGATTATTGGGACCGTCACGAGCGGAACGCTCTCACCGGTACTCAACACAGGAATCGCGATGGGATATGTGGAAACACAGTTCTCTAAGGAAGGAAGCGAGTTGGAGATCCAAATCAGAGAGCGGCTTGAGAAGGCGAGGGTTGTCAGACCACCTTTCTATGACATAACTCGCTATGGTTATCTGAGGAAAATCTAGGCATCAACATCAGATTGGAGTTGGCTGCGCCTGAACAATTCTCGCAGCCGCGACAGCAGGCCTCTCCTTGGAGAGGTTTCATCTGTGTCTGGATTAGGTTCCCGCTCAGGGCCCGGCGGCATCTCTGCCGCCATCGCGGAGGTCGGTTGGATAATAGTGACCACGGGCTTCCATCTGATTCCACCCATTTCGGGGATGGGGTTGCCGCACTCCAGGCATTGAGGTAGGTCTGAAGGGTTGGCCGTCCCGCAGGTAGAGCAGTAAACTGGACTGAGAATCGAGCCGCAATGGATGCAGTATCTTCCGTCTGCTTTATTCTGCTTTCTGCAGACAGGACACCGCATGAAGTCCTTTGCCAAGCTTCTTCCCGATATAGTTGATCTCTCTGCGTAGTGTCAATCAAGTTTTTCGGGCTCTCAATCCAAGGACGCTCATAAGCTCATGGTGACTGAGCTCAAAGCTCACGAAGTGTTATCGCAAACATACAACTATCAACTATCGATTTCGTCGCGGGTATTATTGCGGGACAAGCGGAGGTGTAAGTTCCTGCTTACTGTCGTCGACACGGTGGTCAAACGATCATTTGTCTATGTGCAGACCCGTGCGCAACCCAGAATCGTCGCAACTGGGGTTGAACACGAAGTTGAGGCATAACGAAGAGTCAGCTTTGTTCACCAACCTTTTATAACAGGCCAAAAGCTTACTGCGAAGAAAATCTGCGGGGTTACCGATTGTCAGCTACGCGGCGAGCGCTCAAGAGGCTAATGGGCCTCCTAGGAAAATACGTCAACCGTGAAGTACTCGCCGAACGCATACAAAGTGTACGCAAATCGTTTTCCGAAGTTTCGCGAGGAAGCGTCGTCGAAGTCATAGTCCTAGCGATAATTTTGATAATTGCATTCACTGTCCGCATGATGCCAATCCGTTGGGGTTTCTACCTCAACGAGTTCGACCCGTATCTGCAGTGGCGCATGGCTCAGTACGTTGTTGACCACGGCTTTCTCGCTTGGTTCAGATGGCATGATACAATGAGCTGGTACCCATACGGCGCCGACATGCCAACCTGGAACCTGTACGGAGAGGCCTTCATGGTCGCGGCCCTGACGATGTTCATTCGATGGGTTGGATTGAATGTTACCGTGTTTGAAGTGGCAGTTCTGTTCCCGGTGTTCCTAGGGACTCTAACTGTCTTAGCAGCCTACTTCCTCGGAAGAGATATCTGGGGTAGAGGCGTTGGCCTCTTCACAGCACTCTTCCTGGCCCTCAACGCCAGTAGCATTGGGCGGACTCAGCTGGGGTTTCTACGCCACGAGCCGCTCGGCATTCTGTTGATGATTCTCATCTTCCTATTCTTCAGGCGCGCAATTGTTCCGACTTCGTCAACACGCAGAACCCTAGTATACGCAGCGCTGTGTGGGGTTTCGCTATACTACCTTGCAGCTACTTGGGCTGCGTCCTATTTCCCACTCGATCTCCTCGTTCTCTACGTTGTGGTGCTGGCGATTCTCGGCAAGTCGACAAAGAAAACACTGTTGGCTTATTCCGTTTCGATGGGAATATTCCTGTTACTCACACCATTCTTGGTTCCAAAGCTCGGGTTTACCGCACTCAAAGATCTGACATGGTTGGCGATTCCTGCAGGTGAAGTTGTACTCCTTGCTCGGGAAACTTCGACCTACATTCCTAGCAGAAGGTTGCAGCTGTACACGTTGACCGGAGTGGTCGTTGCTACAGCCGCGGTCATCGGGGCGCTCTCTTACTTCAAGATCATCGATAATCCAGCAGGGAAATTCTACGCTGTCATCAATCCCTTTGTCCGTGGAGATGTTCCAATTATCCAGAGCGTGGCCGAGCATCAGCCAGCGACTTGGGGCTCCTTCTTCTACGAGTTCGGCACAGCGATCTTCCTGATGCTCTTCGGCTTTGTTTTCATTCTTCAGAGAGCCCGTAACGACGACATATTCCTGCTTCTTTGGGGATTGACCTCAGTCTACTTCGCGGCCTCCTTTGTACGTCTCACTTTGATTCTGGCCCCTGCATTTGCTGTGCTTGCGGGAATTGGGACCGTTGAGCTTGGCAAGCCAGCGGTGGACATAATTCGAGAAGCCGTCATCTATCCAAAACGCAAGACTCGTGTAATCGCCAGAATTGGAAGAGAGTTTGGCGTCGCCATTTTCCTGATCCTACTCATTGCCATAGTCCCTTCGTTCTGGAGGGCAGTGCAGGCCTCCTACCAGCCTGCGACGATTGTCACTTCGAGCATTCCAACCGCGCCAGCGGTAGGGCAGGAATTGCGCTATCAAGACTGGCTTGAAGCTCTGTCTTGGATGCGCGAGAATACACCTCCGGGTTCAGTCGTCTTCGCTTGGTGGGACTACGGATATTGGATAACAGCATTAGGCGATCGCAGGACCCTGGCCGACAACGGCACCCAGAACTCCACACAGATAGGCATAATCGCGCAGACATTCCTGGCAAACTCTACAATGGCACTTCCAACACTCGAACGCTACAACGTGTCCTACGTGGCCATATTCATCACACCCTCAACCCAAGGAGGCCAGACCAAGTACCAAGGTTTCGGCGAAGACGGAAAATGGTACTGGATGGCGAGAATTGGAAACAACACTGTATGGGAGGATTACAAAGTCATCTTCCAGGAGAAATACGAACCAGATACGCAGTCCTCGAACTACTACAGGGTGCTCGAGAACAAGACGTCAGGGAGGGTCTTGGCCAATGACACTATTGCACAGAGCAACCAACTCAACGACAAATCAATGCTTGGTTACATGATGAGTGTAGCTACACTTGCCACTACGGGTGGAGCAAGGTCTCCTTTCTATACACAGGTGTTCTCATCGTCCAACCGCTACGTGTTTCTGTTTAAGGTTAGCTATCTCACCGAAACGCAAACCAAGATTCGCCCGATCGAAGCTGTGCTAACATATGAGGAGAAGGTAGTCATTATCGGAAATCTGACTGACGCCTCGGGTAATCCGTTGGCTCGAGGACCAATTGCCATGAGGATAGAGTTCTCTACTGACAACGGTCAAAATTGGCAGAACGCCGAAACTGTGCCCGTGGCCCAGAATGGGACGTTCAACTATACTTGGGTTCCAAATGCTGGAAGCTATTTGGTTCGAGCCCACTATGAGGGTCTCGAAGGCGCCTATGTCGAATCTTCAAGCGACCCTGAACCTCTCGACGTCAGGAAGGCAAATGCTACGTTGAAGATCTCGGCTTCGACCACAACAGTGCGAATTGGAGACAATGTAACGTTGTATGTCCAGATGGATCCATTCGTCCAAAACGCAAACGTGACAGTATCGTATAGCCTTGATAATGCTACGTTCATACCAATCAAGAGCCTCATCATGGAATCTTCGTCGATGAATTTCAGCTGGAGAGTGAATGTTCAAGGTACACTGATAGTACGTGTAAGCTGGACTGGTAACAGGAACTACAACGAAGTGACGAGCCAAGCGCTCTTATTGGTATCCAGGGTTTAGGCTGCAGTTCTGAAACGTCAACTACTCATGGTCTTTCTTGGTTGCTTTAGCCCAGCATACTTGTCATGCGGCGAGAACTTGGGCGGATGTGGGCTCACAGTCGCAGTTCTGCACTTCGGGCAGTTTTGCTTCAATGTGTATGTCTTACAGGCGGGGCATCTTCGCAAGAGCCATTTCAACTTAGCTTACGTCCCTCGCCGCCAAGGCTCTTGATGGCTATCAAAGCCTCGTCGAGGGCCAAATTGAGAGTTGCTTGGGCATCCGTGATCTCCTTACTCCTAACCTCTATCCTGTAGCGGGGCGCACCGATCGTGTAGACTCTGATAGTGGTCCCGCGGCTCTTTTTTGCCTTCTTCGCGTTGCGCAGGGCTTGTCGAACTGCCTCTACGCCCGCAGCTTTGTTGCAGGCCAATTCAATTGTCCCTGTTACCTTCGCTTTCTCCAGCCTGATCTTGCTCCGGGCCACTTCAGTCAGCGCTTTCGACCAATCTTCACTGAGGCCCAGTTTCGTGAAGACCTCTTCGCCCTCGTCGAGGGATTCCTCGAAGGAATCGTAAGGATTATCGAATTTGTCGTATATGACAGCGCGGATCTTTGAAACTTCCTCGTCACTCACCTTCAAGCGTTCTGCCGCGCCCTTGATTATCGACTCAGCCTTCTTGACTTTCTTCCATTCGAGCATCTTCTCTGACTTTTCGCGTCCGGTAACTCGGCGAAGCGAAAGGTCCACTTGGCCACGCTGTGTATTCACGCGCAGAACTTTCAGGACAAGTTTCTGTCCTTCTCGCACATGGTACCTGATGTTCTTCACATAGGTGCTGGCAATCTCTGAGATATGGATCAAGCCTTCGACATTTTCGTACTCGTCAAGTTTGACGTAGGCTCCATAATCGACGACGCGTTGAACAGAAGCTACAACTAAGTCGCCGACTTCTGGATACCCTGATATAGTTGACATTTCGAAGTTGCCTATCCTAAGGTTTGAATGACTTCTGCCTTGAGTTTTGCTTTTCCGCCGGTAGGTTCGGCCAGGGCTTCATCACATACGGAGCAATGAGGGGCAAGGGAAGGCCTGTCAAAAACGACTTGCTCGTTCCCACACTTGGCGCATTTGACCCTTACAAAATTGCTCTGCGGCTTCGGAATCAGTTCTCCCTTGACCATTCTCCGACTTCACCGTGATTTGTCTGAAGGGCGAACTGCAATGGGAACTGCTCACATAAGTATTATGGCTCAGCGTGACTTGGTCTACTGATGTAATTGATGCCTTAACCTGAATTCCAGGGGGCGGACGAAATTAGAGGCTGCAGTTGACTACGCTATCTCAAGTTTCCGCAGTCTGATCCCGTACCTGTAGAGCACGGTATCGCATGTCCTGCAAGTTAGCCGTAGCAACTGCTTCTTTGTGGTCTTGGCGGTTCGTCTCAGTTTAGAAAATTTCTGTCCGCCGTAACCATGTAGTTCGCGTTCGTGACGTCTGTTTCCCACCGCCATGGCGCGGTCCTTGCCCTTCTTGTAGAGTGAAACCTGATGGCCTGTGTGCGATTTACACTTTGGGCAGTACGTGCGAATTTCTTTTGGTGTCTTCAACGAACCAGCCTGAGTTTCGCTAGTACCCATGGGCGTTCTATTTATTGTTGCTGGGAAAAAATTCAGACGCCAACTGGCTCAGGCTGGGCTTTTTACCTCAACCAGTTTCGCGGCACCTTGTCTTACAAGAGCTTGTGCGTTCTGTTTGGGGAGTGAGCCTACATCTTCTTTCTTGTATGGCCCATAGATTTTCAGGTTCACTCCGATTATTTCGGGAAGATCCTGCAGAAACCTAACCACAGCGATTTCTGTCCCCGTTTCAGGGGATTCGGTCTCTTTGATCTTTTCTGGTCGGCCTGCTTTGAATGAGCTTAATGAGTCACTGACACTCTGCAGCAGAGCCTTCTCCTCGTCGGTCAGGTTAACCTCATCGATTTTTTCTCCACTTCTCGTGGCATTCACTATCTTCCATATTCGTGTTTCCTTCAATTCCCTGAGAAGGCGACCTGTTACATCGATTTCTCTTGTCAGCAGCTGGCCTTGAAGGGCACGTGAGTCACCTGTCGTGCGTTCCTGCTCCAAGCTCTTCAGATAGCTTTCCGCCCGACCATAGAAGTCGCTGGGAAGCGATTGAGTGTTGTCGTGGTTCTTCTCGGACTTCCATGCTTTGTAGATTTCGTTGTACACTGTCACTCGACCGGATTGGCTACTCCCTTGGCGACCAGCAAAACTGCGGCTGCCAACGGTAATTCAACTTTCTCATTAATGAAGGGACCTAGCCTCCGGTCACGAATGCGTATTTCCGGCGAGTCCCTAACGAAAACCTTCTGCGTTCCCTCAAAGGCCACTGGTCTGTCGAATGGGTCGAACTCTTCTAGTGTGTCAAGATCTACTAGCGCGGCTCTCAGTCCTGTCTTACCATTCAGAGTTTCTGGCATCCTGATCAACCTGTGAATGTCAGTCGTAACCACGGTGTCGATTCTTGCTGGGAGGGCAACCAGCCTTAATGCCTTCTCGACTATGTTGTTCCAAGCTCTATCGTTTATTCTCCATCTATCTTGAAAGGAACTCCAAAGCATTTTCTTTGCCCATTCCGTCCTTATTGTTTCGCGCTCCTTCGAGATCTGGTCTGCAGCTCCTCGGGAGAATCCTAAGTCTACGAGTTGTTGAGCGTCGAATTCTGTGAGTATTGTGTAGACTCCTTTGGCTAATCGCCCACGCCACCCTGCGTCCGTTAGCTCCGGGCCTCTAACAATCGGGTGCCTATTGTCTAGCAGGTCTTGGTAGAGCCCTTGTTGTGCCGAATCTAAACCGAGCGCCAACACATAGTCGACGATTTCCTTGCGTTGAATTTCGTCTAGGTTCTTCATCTTATCAGAAATTATGTGAAGGTGGTAACCTCGGTGTCCCGAAAAGAATACGTGCATTTCATGTGAACCGATCCCGAAGTCCTGCAAGAGAAATTCAATGAGTTTTAGAACCTCTTCCTTAGCTGCGATTAGGCATCTGTCGCATAACCACGCTTTTTCTTCAAGTTTCTCGTGGCCGCAGTTAGGGCACTTAACTGGCTTTTTGCCTCCGCGCGTCTCCTTGCATTTGGGACAAACCCACATGTCATGTTTCTCCTTGCATGGGGTGTCAATGTGGTCAGCGTCCACATCGAACACAACATCAGACCCCAACCATTCTTTCCGGTCCATGTCCAATTCAGGATGTTTGTAGTATGCCGTGGAATAGTAGACATCAGAGGGAACTAATGAGAGAAGATAATGACCAAAGTCGCTGAAACCAGCGAAGGCCTTGTGACGCACCATTATTCTTTCCTTGAAAAGCAGAAAACCGAACTCTCGCTCCCCCACCGAAGGAGGCGGTCTAATTGAAGCAAGGTTTTCGCGATAGTACTCCTGAAACCTTGCCCTCAAAAAGTCTAAACGTTCTGCAGCCTGTTTCCATGCCTCCAACTTTTTTCATTCCCTTTTCGAGTTGAGACGTTAGCACCGCACGGCGCGGAACGCTAGGCGTTCTGAATGCATAAATGTTACAGGAGCTTATGAAAATCTTGATGAGACGTGCATGAGCGAAGGCTACGTCGAGGTTGGTCAGGTTAGCGATTTTCCTGCTGGCAAGCTGAAGAAAGTTCAGGTAGGCGGCGAAGATGTTCTTGTAGTGAATGTTGCTGGTAGCATCTACGCCATCACTAGCACGTGCACACACAGAGGCGGGCCACTCGACGAAGGCGAACTAGAAGGCAATGTGGTTATCTGTCCTTGGCACGGAGGCCAATTCGACGTTACGACGGGGAAAGTTGTTAACCCGCCACCAATGAGAGATGAAGTGGCTTTCGCCGTCAAGGTGCAGGGAACCGACGTACTGCTCAAGAAGGAATAGCTTCAGGAGCAAGCGTCTCTTTCTTTCGACGTTTGCGCATTAGAACGGCTCCTACGATAGTTACAGACGCCAAAACCACTGCGACTAGAATTGCAGGGGGGTACGTTAGGACGTAGACTGCTGTAACCGTTCTTGGTCTATCCATAAGAACCGGTTCAGACACTGCCTTCCCGTCTTCGTCAACCCAGTAAGCGAAGCGATAGCTAGCGCCAATGAGTTGTAAGATTCCTGGTGCTGGCACCATCTGCGGAGAAAAAATCTGAGCTGTAGAGTTAGCATCGTACCATCCTGAGCCAGAAGAAGGTCCGAATTTCGAGCTGACGCTGAGGTAATACTGCGCTGTGTAGTTTAGCACCTTCAGTAAGTTCGTGGTTACAGTGAGATTGCCGCCGCGCAGATTGTACCTTGTGCCTGGGGCTTCCAGCAATTGTGCATCCGATGACAATGTATGCTCTGTTCCCAAAGGAAAATAGAGCTCTACCCAAGCCCCTCCGTGCACGACTACGGTTTGACTACCGTCTATCCTTACTGTTGCAATGGTCTCCTGTGGTATCCCTGCGAAAACCATTGTGATCCGAAAGAGCCCCGTAGCTGTTCTTCCATCAGCCTTTCCGAATCCCCAAACGGGCGAGCCGTTGGGAATCAGGCCAGTATGGATGTCAGGGCGTGCTGTTTCCCTAAATGTCCTCGGGATCTCGCTTGCGTCAAGATTCGGTTCGTACTGCAGCATTAAGGCGACTACGCCGGCGACATGAGGAGCTGCCATGCTAGTGCCGGCGAGCATTCTGTGGTATGCGTCAGGGTCACTGTCGCTCTTCGGAACTAGGCTTGATCTCGCTGATGCGATGAATATGCCAGGCGAGGCCACATCAGGTTTGATCCTGCCGTCCCTTGTAGGCCCAAGCCCACTGAAGGATGCAATCTCGCCAACCGGAAAACTCGTGTGACCGAATGACTCGCCATTGATGCCGCGCCACGAATTCTTGGATACATATGCTCCTACGGTCACCACAAGTTTCGCGGTTCCGGGGATGCCTATGGTATTAAATGGGTCTATGAGGTAACCTGACCCTGGAAGGAAGGTGGCTCCAGGAAATATGCAGCCGGCCGTGTCAATCCAGGCGTCCCAAGTGCTGTTTGCGCGCACAGCATTCGCTCTGAGCCTGAGGCTCCACCCGTCGCTTGGTAGTGTGCCATTCGAGTTGACTTCGAAGTAGATTTCACTGCCGAGAGCTGACGAGCTCTCAAAGGCAGTAACTTTTCCATAGAAGCTACGAGCACCACCAGCAGGTGTTGGAATCGCATAGGCCTCACCGTTTGGAGTTTTCAGGACGGCATCAATTTGGTCGAGTGGCGAATACCAGACATCGACTGCGAGGTCGGTAGTAGTTTTCTGCACTTCGATGTTGAGAGTGACGTCGTCGCCTCGTCGAAGTTGTCCTCGCGCATGGTCCTTATCCTGTGCGGAGTTTCCGGCGGCTACAACGACCGGTGTTCCTGACTTGACGAATGCGTCAAGCCCGTGTTCCAACGGGTCACTGCCGTCATGACCACCAATGTTTCCTCCTAAGCTCAAGTTGATGACCGCCCGGAGACCCAGCTGTGTAGCCCTTTGTGTGATGT
>Ga0129297_10000155_pt1 | contig 31268 bp, 28 predicted proteins | sample I18A1metaG_FD_94708 | JGI IMG/M metagenome (GOLD analysis project Ga0129297, IMG submission 94708) | Lake sediment bacterial and archeal communities from Gulf of Boni, Indonesia to study Microbial Dark Matter (Phase II) - ​I18A1 metaG | ecosystem: Environmental > Aquatic > Freshwater > Lake >... | reverse complement strand
CTTCCGGCGTGGTCTCTGGATGGAGGAAGTGGTCAAGGAGCGAATAGCGGGGGTGCCAGTCATATCTGAGAAGATGAGATGCCTCGGGCGGAAGACGTTTGGCCAGTTCGTGGATGCTTTTCCCTTCCTCATGCTCCGGTTCCTTCTGGCGATGATATGATTCCTCCCGCCGGGACAAGACATCAGATAAGTTGCGAGAAAGAGGGCGATAATCCAGCTCCACTAGGCTCCCGCCGAAGGAGGGTTTGAGCAGCAGTTGGAACACTTTGCCACGATAAATGATTTCTTCCCTGCCGTCGAAATCGTAGTCCGATTTTTCCCAGGCGTGCCGAAGCGGGACCATTTTTTCGGCCTCGATAAGGTGCCGGTAGGCTTCTTCGCGCAGGTGAGGGAGGTAAAGCCCTCCGAAAACGCCGTGCCAATAGGCGTCGTTACATTGCCCCTGGTAAAGCTCTTTTGCGGCCGCTCTGTTTTTATGGCTGCTGACCTCTTTGGAAACAAGAATCATCCTTTTATGGAGGTGATTGCTCTCAGGGTATTTTAAGAAGAACTCGCGGAAAAAGCCTCCCCGGAGAAATCTTCTGGCCGCGGTGGGGCTGTCCGCCTTGAGCTTCTGGAAATGGCCAAAGTCCTCGGGTCCGAGGATCCATTCCATCATCTCCTCGTAGGATGCCGGCGGGAGGTAAACCCTGCCGAAACGGGGGCGCGTATCCAAATACTCCGAATAGGTCAGAGTCTTGACCTCTTCTTTTTCCAAAAAGGCCAGAAAATTTTCCAGCCAGCCCTCTTCATAGACCCAGCGGTTCGTCCCAGGCCAGAGGCCGAATTTCTCGCCGTCGTCCCCGAGAATGGCGACACCGTTCTGCGCTTCAATTTCTTGGAAATACGGATGAATCTCTTCAACCTTGCGGAATGGAATCATGTAACGAAGCTTTTTATTGACCGGGAAGAGCACGAGCGGGTGTCCTTGTTCTTCGGTGATGTAGGGCATGAAGATATTCTTAACGCCGGCATAATGAAAGTGCTCTTCGTCGAGCAGCGTATATTCGATATCTGCAAGCGCCAGCGTTTTTGGAAGCTGCGGCTCCCAGACCCTTTCTGTCAGCCACAGTCCGCGGGCCTTGATCTTGAAATTCTCCTCTAAAAACTCGTTCATCATCCGGATCTGTCCGAGCCGGTCCTCCTCGGGAATAATCGGAAGAATCGGTTCATAAAAACCTCCGCTCAGGAGCTCAACCTGACCGCGCCGGGTTAACTCCTTGACTGCATCCCAGCAGCCCTTCTCATTGGCTTCCATGTGCTCCCAGAGCGGGCCGGAAAAATGGAGGGTAAACTTGATGGACGGATGTCTGGTCATCACTTGAAGAAAAGGCAGATAGCAATCCTGGAAGGCCCTCCTAAAAACAAACTCGAAATTCCCCACAGGCTGGTGATTATGGACGGCGAGCAGGAAAACGAGCTTATTCATCGATGAATTTTTTACCCTCCAAAGCACAGGCTTTTCTGAGATAACTCTTGAAGAGAAATTCAAAATCGGCCGTGTTCTCTTCTCCAAACCACCAGAACCAGTCCGAGCCCTCGGCTACGAAAATCTGCTCTCTCGGGCCGCAGAGTTCTCTGGCCAGGGAGAGTTTGTCCCAGCCGGCGTTTTTTGCCGGCGACCCGAGCCACTTGGAAAAGTTCCCCATCCAGGTTCCGGCAACCAGCTGGATCTCTGTTTTGGGCTTGTGGAGGGCAAGATAATCCTGGAGGAAGATTGGCTGGATCGGCTCCCGTTTTTTGAGCTGAATGTAGAATTCCCGAAGGAACGGGACGCCATTTAGTTTATATCCTGCCCAGGGGTTTTCCCCATCCAGGGCGAGAACGCAGATCGCGTCCTGTGATGCGGATTCTCTCCTTTTTTCGAGCTGATTCATGAAATGCACCACGGCTTCTTTTTCATTCCACTTCCAGTATTCGAAACTGAGAAGGTCTGAGAGCTCGCGGTCGCGAAAGAAGACGGCAAGGCCTTGACAGGAGTGCGGTCGGTAAAGAAGATTCGGGTCGGGGGTTTTGTGCAGGCTTTTCCAAAGGAGATTCTCGTCTGTTACAGCGAAATCATAACCTTTTGTTGAGATGGCCCGCGCCACCTCCTGGCTGATGCCTCCCTCCGAGGGCCAGAAGCCTCTGGGGGCATTCCCAAAAACTCGCTTGAAATACTCTCTTCCTTTTTCGATTTGAGCATTGCCGTCCTCAGGATGGGCGAACGGACGGGAAGGCATTTTCTCCTCCCCGCCAACCCGGACGTCGAAGACAAGGGGAAGAAGAGGATGATAATAGGCGGACGTCGTCAGCTCGATCCTGCCCTCGCTCCAGAGTTTCTTGTAGTAAGGAATGACCTGTTTTTGGACATTTTTTTGCAGCTCGAGAAGCGCGTCTTTATCTTTTTTTGATTCCAGGAGAGGAGAGAAGATTGACTGAAGGGCATGAAGTTGGAGTTTGGACGGATTGTCTTCTCGGGCTCCTTTAGGTAGGAACTTGGCCAGCCGCATGACCTGAGACAAGCTGAGTTTTTGAGGGTTTTGCTCGAGCGCATCTTGAAAGACGTCCCTCGCCTTGCCCTGACTGTATGCTTCTATTTGCTCGACGAGGCAGGGCACAAGGTTAAAGGTGCAGGGAAATTCCGCCTCCTCGGCAATGAGTGCCATCTGGTAGTAATTCTTGGTGATATGATAGTTGACCCAAGGGAGGAGATACTTGTTTGTTCCGGGGCTCCGGTAGATCGGCTGGTGAAGATGCCAGAGAATCGACAAATACATGTCCGTCACCTTGTGTCGGCTAGCTGGATCAGGGCGTCTTGAGCTTGAAGAAAAGCCAATTCTTATCCTTTGGGTCTGCCGATTTGAGCTTGATTAAGCAATAGCGTCCGTTCAATCTATCGCCCTGCAGAATAATCACCTTTTTTGCTGGACCCGACTCCACCTGGATATACGTTCCTTTGTCCCATGTTTCCACGCGGCCCGCGCCGTATTCTCCTTTGGGGATGATGCCCTCGAAATCCTCATACCCGAGAGGATGGTCCTCTGTCTCGACAGCCAGCCGCCTTATCCCTTCCTTTTCCGGAGGAGGCTTGGGGATGGCCCAGCTCTTGAGGACTCCTTCCTCCTCCAGGCGCAGGTCGAAATGAAGATGCGAGGCTTCGTGTCTCTGGATAGCATAGACTAGCCCGTCGCTTTTCTTCTTCGCTTTTGATTCTTTCGGCTCCGGAGTCCTCTCGAAGTTTCTCTTCTGCTTGTATTTCTGAAGGCTCATTATCTGCTGTTAAGCGGTCGTGTTTTTATCTGTGCAAGAAGCTCCGCTCGCTATCTGTTTCGCCCGGTTTTCGGGTGATGATCATGGCCAGGTTGAGAGCGTCGGCGCGGTCGATGATTTCCTGATCCCGGATAGAGCCCAGAGGATAGATGATAGCTGTGATGCCGTTTTGAGCAGCCAACTCGACGACATCGGGAAAAGGCATAAACGCATCCGAAGCCATCACGCAGCCTTCTGGACCGTAACCGCGCCTGGAATAGCGGATTGCGCATTCAGCGGCGTCAATCCGGCTCCGCTGGCCGGAACCTATTCCGTGGACCTTGTCTCTCGTGCCGATCACAACCGCGTTCGACCTGGTAAAACAGGCGATGATCCAGTTGAAGATGGCTGCCTGAATCTCCTCGGCCGTGGGCTTTCGTTGAGAGATAACATCGATGTCTTGGGGGCTTCGGATCCTGGAGTCGAACCGTTTCTGAATGAGAATCCCGCCGGCTACCCTCTTAAATTCCAGGCCGCTATCCACCGCGCCTTCTCCGACAGCGCTTCCCATCTGAACGACGCGAAGGGTTTTTCTCGAGGCCAGAATACCTAGGGCTTCGGGGGCATATTCCGGAGCATAGACGACTTCGATATTTCTCTGGCTTTCTACCAGAAGTCTGGCCAGCGGCTCTGTAATCTTATAGTTGAATACATCGACACTCCCGAAATTCGAGAGAGCATCGCATCTCCAGGCCTTCTCAAATGTCTCTTCGGCCGCATCTCCGATGGCCACACCGCTTGGCATTTCATGTTTAATCAGCGCACAAATATGCTTTCTCGGGTAGATCTCTGTCAGCTTATTGGTGAGCCTTTGGCCCAGGTCCATATCTCCCACGTTGATATAGCTCAGACCCTTTGTACCTTCCTGGAGGATTTCCAGGGTGGCCATGTTTGGGCCGGCCGCTCCGGCCTCAACATAGAATGCCGCCGGATAACCTGGGTTTTCTCCATAGCGCATGGAGATTTTTTTTCGGAATTCGTGGCCGGCAAATTGAAGAACCTCCGGGAAATCCTCCTTAATTTTGGTTGAGTATTGAAGGCGTGAGGATTTGTCGGTCTTGTCCATGCTCATTTCCTTTTCTTTTTATTGATGATGTGCAGCTCGTATTTTTGAAGCTGAGAAATTTCTGCGTAAACGCAGGCGACCGCAACCCGGTAGTCTTTCTCGGGATTCCGGGGTTTGAGAGCGGCATAAACAGCTTCCGCCAGGGCCGCCGCAGTTTTTTCTTTGATTTCAACAGGGAGTGGGCTGCCCACGAAAGACGGAAGCGGATCCACTTCCTTGCCGCTGTAGGTGGTGATCAACCTGCCTTTGCCCGGTTCGAGAGCCCAGGCAAAAAATGATCTGTCCGCCGAGCCGGTTTTACCTTTTCTGATAATGCTCAGGCAGGCCTTTCCGCCGGGAAGGATGCAGCCGCTGATGCGCGGAGTGAAATGGGGAGAATCTGGCTCGTAGGCCCACTGGCCGAGGCTGTTTTCAAGGACTTTCTTAGGATCATCCTTGTCCAGAATCTGGTTCAAAATAACGTCGGTTTGTCGGCCATTGCTGACAGCGATGCCCCGGCCGAAGGCGATGGCGCTATACACGAGAAGGTCGAGATTTCCCTGTTTGAGCACATCCTCGTCTGTCGGCATTACCCAGACGGCATTTCCCCTGACTGTGAGCTCTCTGGCCTGGCTCGAGGGCGACCTTCCTGTGATGGCATAGACGACGACGCCTTTTTCCGCGTCAGAACTCAGGCCGATTATGATGATCCGACCAGGATAGGCCGTCGCGGTGAGCTTGGCGAGATGGCTAGTCACGATGAAGCCTCATTTTCGAGGCTTATAGATAACACAGCACGCCTGCGAAGTCAAAAGATGAGCAACACCTGCTCGGGCCTAGCTCAGCTTGCCCGGAAGCGCCGATTAGGTTAGAATATATGGTTGCTTAATCCGAGAGGAGAGACACTGATGAAGGAAGTTTATCAACCGGAAATCGCCTATGAAAACTCTGAGTTCTTGGATTCTCCGGAAGCCCGCTCGATCAGAGTCCTAAGTGAGATCCTCGAGCCGATGGTCAGGCTGGCAAAGTACCGGGTCCATACGACAGTACTTTTTCTTGGCTCCAGTCGGCTTAATCTTGAAGATGAATCATCCCCAGTGTTGAAATACTATTGGGAGGCAGAGGAATTAGCGTACTTGCTGGCCTCCTGGGCGATCAAACTCAAGCCCAAAGGAAAAAATTTTGTTATCTGCACCGGGGGTGGGCCGGGAATCATGGAGGCTGCCAATAGAGGCGCGGCCCGGGCCGGCGGGAAATCGATCGGGATGAATATCGCTCTTCCCCAAGAGCAGTTGCCCAATCGCTATGTTTCAGAGGAATTTTCATTTCTTTTCCACTACTTTTTTACTCGGAAGTTCTGGCTGGTTAACAAGGCCAGGGCTGTGGTGGCGTTCCCGGGAGGTTTTGGAACCATGGATGAGCTGTTTGAGACGCTGACTCTTATTCAGACGGGAAAAATTGCCAGAAGGGACATTGCGGTCGTTCTTTACGGAAAAGAATATTGGCGCAAGGTCGTCAATTTCGAGGCCATGGTGAAGTCCGGGACAATCGCGCCTGAAGACCTGGAATTGTTCACCCTTTGCTCCACACCGAAACAAGCGTTCGCCTTCCTTAAAAAAAGGCTGAAAGAATCGTTAAAGGCCAGTTAGGGCTTGAAGGCCCCTTTTCTTATTTTCCCGAGATACCAATAAAGAAAGATTCCGCCGGCAACGCCCACGGCATCGGCCAGGGCGTCCAGGGCATCGAGATGCCTTCGCGGGACATAATACTGGTGGAATTCATCCAGGATTCCGAGCCCCAGGCCGACAAAGAACGTCACCAAGATCTTCATCATCAAGGAGGCCCTCAGAACATTGAAAAAACCCAGTGAGAGTAGCATCGCCATGATTCCGAATTCGATCATATGGATAATCTTATCAAAATGAAAAACGCGCATACGGATCCCAAGGTCTGAGGATGAGAGGCTGAAAATCAGGAAATAAAACAAAATAGCCGGTAGAAAATAGAGCAATTTTTTCATGATGTTCTAAAGGGAAGCGCTTATTCTAAGGTAAAACTGTTCCAGAATCCAGGAATATATTTAATCCTGAAATTGGCGATATAAATACCCGACGGGTCCTGTCACGGTTCACCCCCAGATTCCCTATTTGCCTTAGGCCGGAGAATCTTGGCATAATGAGACTCAATGATGAGATGCATTAGAATTCTTTTTGTCGTCTTCTTGGGGGCGCTGATCGTCGGATGCCGCGCCCGCCAGCGTTATTCTCCTGAAGCCGGAGGGGATGTCCAGACGGGCCTGGCTTCCTGGTATGGGCCGGAATTTCACGGCAAGAGTACTTCGAGCAAGGAAGTCTATGACATGAACGACCTGACCGCCGCCCATAATACGCTTCCACTCGGAACATTCGTGGTCGTGACGAACCTAACGAACGGCAGGTCTGTGGCCGTCCGGATTAACGACCGTGGTCCTTTTACAAAAAACAGAGTGATCGACCTCTCCTATGCGGCGGCCAAGGCGCTGGATATGATCGGGCCGGGCACTGCCCCTGTCCGGATCGAAGTCCTGAGGGATATTTCACCCCCCGCGTCTTCACTGACCTTCTCTGTACAGGTGGGGGCCTTTATCTCAAAGGAAAATGCTGTCCGGTTGAACCGAGAGCTGGAGAAAAATTTTGCTGGCGTTTATATCACGACCTTCAGGACAACGCAGCAAATCTATTATCGCGTCCGTATTAAGGCGAAAACGAGACAGGCGGCTGAAGCGATTGCAGGCAGTCTCTTAGAAAAAGGTTATACGGGCATCATTTTCGAAGGACGATAACGCCCTATTTTATCTCTTTGAAAAGGTAAGCGGACTCCCTCAAGTTATTTGCTTTGCCATCATGGACGGCATACTGGCCGCCGCTCCACATTCGGGCTGAACCGAACTCTCCCTTTTTATTGAGGGCAAAGAAATTCAACTCAAAATCGGGACGCCCCTCCTTGTTAAGGAGGCGCGGCTGAAGTTTGGTTGTCCGGGCGATTCTTTCTAAGGTTTTAAGGCAAGCTTCTTCAGGAGAAAACCCCTGAGCCATGAATGCGACAACCTGATAGGAGCCACAGTTGAGGATGTTGGCCTCTCCTCTTCCAGTGGAGCCGGCCGCGCCGACCTCATTATCGACATAAAGGCCGGCGCCAATAATTGGCGAATCGCCCACGCGGCCGGGCAGCTTATAGGACAGGCCGCTTGTCGTAGTCACTCCCGCCAGGCTGCCTTTATCGTCGAGGGCGATGCAAGCGATCGTTCCATATGAGGAAAGATAGGGCTTGAGTTCCGAGGTCAATTTCTCGGATTTGGGAGGGAGCCAATTGTCTTTGTCTGAGAGCGTCTCCTTCCAGCGGAGCCAGGCCTCGCGGGCCTTGTCAGTGAGGAGGTTCTCTTCTTTGAATCCATGGGCCAGGGCGAATTTTAAAGCCCCATCGCCAACGAGCAGGCAATGATCGGTCCTTTTCATGACAAGCCTGGCCACCTGCGACGGTGTTTTGATGTTTCTCAGAGCGGCCACGGCGCCTGAACTGTGCGTCGGGCCGTGCATTACAGAAGCGTCGAGCTCGACCACACCTTCTTCGTTGGGGAGGCCTCCGTATCCGACCGAAGTCTCGTTGGGGTCTTCTTCAACGATAGTAACCCCGGCGATGACGGCGTCCAGAGGATCATAGCCTAGTCGCAACAAGTCCATGGCTTTTTCCGTAGCCCTGATTCCGTTCCCGCTGGCGACCACCCGCATCCCGGCCGGGCCGGAGCTCTGGCCTTTGGCGAAAGGGCTTTGGCTGGCCGTGAGCAGCGAAGTCGCTGCCATGCCCATTCCTGTTTTGAGAAAATGCCTTCGCGTAAGTCTCGACATCTCTCGCCTCCAATCTGGATTAAGGAAGAGTCTACATTACTCAACTTGAACGAGAGATGCAATATGCTTCCATCATCCTGGAGGTTTGACAACGGGTCGGCTTTGGATTAATAAGTACTGTCCGTGAGTTTCCAAAAACGCGTGCTCGTTTCTGCTTCTCTTTTTCATGCCCTCAATGATTCGGCCACTGTGGCCGTGCCGATGATTTTTCCTCTTCTTTATAACCAGCGTTTTATCATCCACGACTACACTCAAATCGGTGTCCTTTCAAACTTCGGGCTTCTCACGACTTTCCTTTTCCAATTCCTCGTTGTTCATGCCTGTCACCGTTTTGATTACAGGTCCATGCTAGCTCTCAGCTTTCTAGGCATATCCCTGACTCTGGTGCTGATTCCCTTTTCATCAAGCTTCGCTTCGCTTTTCTTGATTTACCTTCTCTTCCGCGTTTTTGACAGTTTCTATCACACCATTGGTCTGGCCTGGGTTTCGCGGACGCATCCGAGCCGCGGGATCGATTTTGCCATGGGGATTCAAAGCGGGTCGGGAAACATGGGCGTTTTTCTGGCGTTCGTCTCTGTGGGATTCCTGGCCCAGAAATTCAACTGGCGACTTTCGCTGTTCTTTTGGGCCGGCGTCTGCTTGCTCACAGGCATGATGAGCTTTTTTTTGGTCAGGAAAATGTCCTTTCGGACGGATGACCTCGAGGCGTTGGACTTGTCGTCATGGGTTCAAACCGTGAAGAAAATTCAAAGGTATGTGATCGGATTCCTATTCGGAGGAGCCTCGTGGAGCGTGACGGTCTATTTTGCCCCCTCGCTCCTGAATCATAAGTTCGGGATTCCCATGGGAAAGACGGGACTTTATCTGGCCTTATGGATAGGAATAGGAACCGTGGTTACATATTGTTTTGGCCCTTTGAGCCGAATTTATGGCCGTTCAAAGATCTATAAGGCAGGATTTCTGGGCGCCTCTCTGTCGCTTTTTTTGCTGGGAGCGGCAAGTAAGCCTTTTTGGGCGGTCCTGGGCCTGATCCTCTTCGGGACCTTTCTCTTTACGCTTTATCCCGCCTTGCAGTCCTATGTGGGCAACTCCGTGCCTTCGAAGAACCAACCCCAGGCGTTTAGCCTGGTCTCCAATCTTCAGATGATATCGGGGGCAATTATTTCTCTTTTAGCCGGGATTCTCTCGGACAGGTTCGGCATCGCCTCCCCTTTTGTGGTCCTGGGAGTCCTGGGGATGGCGGTCTCATTTCTTTGTATCGTTTCTCTTATTAAGACAAATTCTTTGGGAGCCTAAAAAAACGCAGGTCCTGTTTTTTCCCTTGCTGACAAAGTTGACCTGAGGGGCACGGGAATTTTAATTCCCCTGGCTCTCGTGTTGTCACCGTTGAGGTTGGGGAGAACGCTCCCGCCGGCGGGAAATTTCTGCTCTTAAAACAGCATTTCAGAGGTCAAGAAGTTAAGTTCATTCTGGCGACGTATAAACGCCGTCAATTGTCGCGGCGGGGCAATTGATGTAAGATACAGCGCGGAGCAGCGGCTTTGAGCAGGATGGTCTATAAGAAGGGGCTCAAGGTTTTAAGGGCCACCATCGCTATCTCCTCTAACCGGAAAGACATCCTCCCTTCGTTGCCCTTTCCCCTAGGGGTTCAATCGCTGTTAACAGATTTCAAAGACGTTGAAGAGATCCCGTATTCTCCTCAGGCTGACGGCTCGATATCGATTCAGGATGTTCCAGAGGAAAGGCCGCGCTATCAGCTTTCTGGAACAAAAGTTGTCTTTAAAGGAGGGTTTGCCAAGCTCGCCCGGCGGGCTTCCGACCCGAGGTTCAGCTTTTGGGGAAACCAGGGTTTTCTCTACCGGTTCACGCTCTTCCTCCTCGAAAAAGAGCATCTGATCTATAGCCTCCATGCCTGCGCTCTTCACCAGGCCGAAAACAACAGGCTTTTCATCATCGCCGGTGGCGCCGGTAGCGGGAAAACGGTATTTCTGCTCAGCGGGCTTGAACAGGGTTTGACCCTTTTTTCGACAGAAACCGTGCACTTCAAGAAAGAAGGGCGCAGGTTCCGCTGGTTTATGGGCTCACTCGTAGACAACGTTCGCGTCGGGACTCTCAGGCATCATTTTCCCCGCTTCCTCGACTCCCTGTCTCTCAGCTCTGAGTGTGAATGGCAGGAAAAAGTCGCTGTCGACCTCTCCCGATACCGCTCGCCGCAGGAGAGCCTTGTCGACCCCGAAATCGTCATTCTTTTTCCAAGGATCGAAGAGGGCCGCGGTGTTTTGGTCCTCGGCCCGGTCCGAGACCCGAAGAAAACGGCCAAGGCTCTATTTGATAATATCTCTTTAAAGCGGTCCGAAACCTTCCTTCTCTACGACCGGCTCCCTGTGCTCGGCCTCGACCGGCCGGAGTTGGCGAAGGCTCGGCTGGAGTCGTCCCTTGGGCTCGCTGGTCACAAAAACACGGTTTTCTGTGCGACCGTCCTGGCCGGACCGCGGCAGTGCTGGGGCGGTCTTTTGGAGCCCGACTTCCAATTTCGAATAAGGAGATAATGATGGCTGAAAAGGCATGGGAAGGAGCTTTCCGGATTCCCTGTCCGGGAAGAACCCGGAAGCTAAGACAGACGGGGCTGACGATGGTGATTGACAAAGGTCTGGGGCACCATGTCCTCAAAGACCTCATCGAGTGTGCCGGCGATTATATTGATTTCGTCAAACTGACGTTTGGGACATCGGCGTTTTATGATAAAGACGTTCTCATGAAGAAAAATGCCCTGATCGCGTCCTCGGGGATCGAGGTGATGCCCGGAGGCACATTTTTCGAGGTAGCGGTATGGCAGAATTCTCTGGAGGCTTACTTGAAAAGAGCCCGACTTCTGGGTTTCACCGCCATTGAGATCTCGGATGGCACTATTCAGCTGGACAAGTCCGGAAGGAAACAGGCCATCAAACGGGCAGCGGATCTGGGTTTTAAGGTCGTCACCGAAGTCGGGAAAAAAGACCCCGACGAGGCCCCTTCCCTGGAGGTCATCCATGAGCTCATCGCTGATGATCTTGCCCACGGCGCGTTAAAGGTCATCATCGAAGCCAGAGAAGCAGGCCGCGGAGTTGGGATCTTTGACCGAGAAGGCAAGACCAAAGAAAACGAAATCGACCGCATCCTCTCCGGCGGCGCCGATGTCAATAACCTGATCTGGGAAGCTCCTCTCAAGAACCAGCAGCAGGACCTGATCCTCCGGTTCGGGTTGAACGTGAACTTGGGAAATATTCCGCCCGAAGAAGTGTTGGCTCTGGAAGCCCTGAGGCAGGGCCTCCGGGGTGATACCCTGAAGCAGGCCTATCTCGGGAGGAACCCGGCTAAATCTTGAAGAAGAGAAATCGCTTCTCTCGTTCCTCGAGGAGTTGAATCAAGACCGTGTGTTCTCCTTCAGGAACCTCGAAGCTGAAAGAATCGCCCACAAAGACTTGTTTGACCTGATTGTCCAGCAGGAATTGATATTTCCCGTGCTTCAAAAAATTAATCCGGACCTTTCTGAGTTTGAGGGACTTAAACTCAAAGGAGGCCTCGTTTTCAGAATACAGAAAGTGCCTGAAAACAGCGCCTCCGTCGGCCCGGACTATCTCTTTCTCATTTTCGATCAGTTTGATTCTTGAGGGCCCCGCTTCGACTTGGTAATGCCTCCCCTGAATGGCGAGGCGGGAGACTTTCCCCTTCCCTTCCGGTTCGAGCATTCCGAAGCGAAAGCCTTCCCAAGGAGTAAAATCCAGATACTCTTCGAGACCAATCAAGGCGAGCAGAGAACTCCAGGTTCGGTATCTCTGGCCGCCCGCCTCGCCAGTTCTGGAATCAAAATATTCAGGACACAGCTGAAAGTTCTTCCAGTTGCGCAGGAAAAGGTCCGAGCTCTTTTTGGCGAATTCAGAAGCCACGGCGTCGAATTGATAGGCCTTGAGTCCTTGATAAACAAGATAGTTGGTCGGCGGCCAGATTGATCCCCTCCAGTCCTGTTGGTCTTTTGAGGAGGGATCGTCCCGCGAAATCGTGGGAAGAACATAATCGCCCCAGAATTCCTTGGGATTGAGCAGGCGCTTGATCATAAGTAAAGCCCTTTTCTGGTCGGGGATCCGGGCCAGGAGAGGATAGAAACTTGAGGCGGACTTTCGAGTCGAGAATCGGCCGTCCCAATGTCGGTCAAAATAGAATCCTTCTCGTTCATTCCAGAGCTTGTCGTTAATGAGCTCTCCCATCCGCTCGTATTCTTCAAGATAATCCGCATAGTCTTCTGGGATGTTAAGAATATGGGCGATCTGGGAAAGACAATAGGCATCCAGGGCATACAGGCAATTCAGGTCCAGGCAATTCATGGTGAGTGTGTCCGTTTCTCGGTTGAAGGAAGCCTCCTGCCAGTTGGGGAGGTCGTTCTGCCCCGATTCCAATAGGGCTCTCGATTTTCCAGTGGCCTTTTCCTCCCAAGGGAACAATGCGCCGACGACGAACTCTTTATCCGAGCCCCATTCAAGCAGGCCATCACGGTTGCCGTCTCTGCGCGGCTGACCATTCTGCTTAGGGGTCGTCCAAAAAGAATGCCATTTTTTAAGACGGGGATAAGAAAAATTAAGCAAATTGAGGTCCCCGAGTTTTCCAAAGAGTTTCAGGACCACATAGCTGCCGATGGGAGGGTGAGAGCGGTCGGGCGTTCCGCCACGCTGGCTGCGCCAGTTGGGAATATTGCCGTTTGGATACTGGGTTTCCAGAATGGCCTTAACCGAGTCCTGGACGTGCCGCGCGCTTTCTACGGATAATTCAAGCGCACTCAGGAGTGAATCCCATGCGAAAATGGCCCAATCGTCGGGCAGACTTGCGGAGTGGGGAACAACCCACGTCCGTCCCGCCGGCGCGTAAAGCAGCTGATGACCCGGTTGGTAGAGAATCATCCAGAAAACGGTGTTCGTGATGGCCTCGGACAGGCCCTTAAAAGGACCTTCAGTTTTCACCCTGCTATTGTTGTAGCGTTCTTCCTCCTCCTCGAGGAACGAGTCGATGGCATCCGCATTCTTATAACGATAAATGCGGTCGCTGACGGCCTTGGGGCTATCGCCAATTCCGGCGACAAAGTAAACTGAGTTTTCTTTGGCCATAGAAAAAACGAGGGAAACGTCCTTTCCCTCTGGTGCCGTTCCCGGCTCTCCCCTTCTGTCAGTCCAGAAAAGGTAATGGACTTTTCTGCTCCCTTCGCTTTCGCCCCGGACTTGGCCATCCGAAAGAAGCTGGTATTTCGCCCCAGCATTCCAGGGGAAATAATGCGCGATGTGAAGTTCCGCGTATATTGGGGCCCGGATGCGGCCGATGACGGTCTTTTCGTCCCGGCGAGACCACTCCAGCATCAGACTTTCCGAATTTTCGGCTGGCTTGATCAGGACAGGAGTGTCGTCTCCCTGTTTGAAAGGAAGACTCAGGTCGGCTTTGATCCGTGCATACTGATTGTCGGGAGAATGGGGACCGACCTCGGAGACGAGGAAAAAGAGGTCGTCCCCTTCAGCAATCTGGTTTTCTTTTTTCACTTTGACCGCAAAAGCAAATGCCACCTCCTTGCTGGGAGCAATCGCGAGCCCGAACCAATTCTTCCTGTCCAGGGCGCCAACATAAACATCTTTCCAGGGATAAAAAATTTCGGCCTGAAGCAGGGACACTGTCCCCAGAAAAACAAAAAGAGCGGCGGATGGCAAGACCTGCTTTTTCATGCCCTGATTATTTTTTATAACCACGGTTTCGTTCCTAATTTACGGCAAAACGGGAGATAAATCAACGCTGCTGGAGAGCGAGAATCATGCTTTGGTCCCGGAGAACTTATGAATCCAGGCGGGTGAGTCCGTATTTTCGGGCCCAATTATACGCCCGAGCGAGTTCGCTTCGTGTAATCCTCCTTGCGATCTCCGGGTATTCCATGGCCTTGTACTCCGGCCGGTACTGACCCATCAAATTGACGTAAGTCCCGGGCGAGAGATCCCGCGCGACAAACTTAATGAAATCCTCGGTCCCGGACACGTTATTGGGCATGATGAGGTGCCTGAGCAGGACGCCCCTGACGGCGATTCCCTCGTCGTTGAGCTTGAGCTCTCCGACTTGGCGGTGCATTTCCTTGATGGCCAGCTTGGCAAAATACGGATAATTATAGGCACCGGATGAATATTTTGCCGAGAAAATGGGTTGCATATACTTAAGGTCGGGAAGATAGATATCGACAGCACCGTCAAGGAGCTGGAGGGTTTCAACCGTCTCGTAGCCGGACGTGTTATATACAAGCGGAACCTTCAGCCCGAGCGGAATGGCCAGCTTGAGCGCTTTCATAATTCCCGGCAGGTAATGGGTAGGTGTTACAAGATTGATATTGTGGCAGCCGAAGCTCTGGACTTTGAGCATTGTTTCGGCCAGCTGGTTTTCTGATATCTCCACTCCTTCTCCTTGTATGCTGATACTATAATTCTGGCAGAAGAGACATCTCAGGTTACAGTTGGAAAAGAAGATTGTGCCAGATCCGCCCTTCCCGACAAGCGGCCGTTCTTCGCCAAAATGTGGGAACGCGCTCGCTATTTTGACTCTAGCGGTCGCTTGGCAGACTCCGGTTTCGCCTTTAGCTCTATTGACCCGGCAGTTCCTTGGGCAGAGGCGGCAGTCCTCGTAAAAAGCATAAAGCTTTTCGACGCGCTCGGAGAGAAGGCCTTTTCGCTCCAAATCGAGGAACCCGGGATAGTTCTTCCCGGCTCCGGCGCCTTCAAAATTGCTTTTTTTGGACCCCACTATGAATTGAGGTAGGCAGAAAGTTGAGCCGGCCATGATCAGAGAGCGGCTGAGAAAATGCCTCCGGGAGATTTGTTCCATCTTTAACGCAGTCCTCGTATCCTTTTTACTAATAACGCATGAAGGCGAGACGTGTCAAATCTGCAAAAGATTGAGGTTTTGAGCACGGATAATATAAAATGTTCCACCGATAGAGAACCATGACGCCGGTTGAGCTCAAACCCAGAGTGGCGGTGGTCAGGTGCCCCGATTATGATCCAGGCAATCTCTCTCCCAGCATCCGCAGATGTCTCGACCTCCTCGGCGGTCTGAAATCATTCCTGGGGTCGAGCCGCCAGGTTTTTGTCAAAGTCAACCTTCTCTCTCCCTTGGCTTCGGTGGAGAGGGCAATCTTCACCCATCCCGCTTTTGTTCAAGTAGTTCTGTGCCTGCTCAAGGATTATGATATCGACATTACCGTGGGCGATGATTTACCTTCTGGCCAGGAAGATATCTTCGTCCCCAGTGGCTATCGCCAAGTTTGTGCCGAGCTGGGGATCCGACTGGTGAACCTTAAAGAGACAGGATTTGTGGAAATCCCGGTTCGGGGAGAAGTCCTGGACAAATGCTATGTCGCCCGCCCGGTTCTTGAGGCCGACGCAATTATCAACCTTCCCAAACTCAAAACTCATTCCTTTACTCTCTATACAGGAGCAGTGAAAAACATGTTCGGGGTCATGCCCCATGGATTGAGAATTGGTTGCCACCGCCGCTTCGTCCGCAATGATGTCTTTTCGGAGATGCTGGTGGATCTATTTTCCTGCGTCCGTCCGCATTTAAGCGTTATGGACGCTGTCATCGGGCATGAAGGCGAGGGTCCTTCGGCAGGGTCTCCCAAGAATATCGGGCTTGTTCTCGCCTCCTCTGACGGAGTCGCTTTGGACGCGGCCGCAACCAGAATTGTCGGCTATGAACCCTTGCGGATCTACACAACCCATTATGCTCACGAACGGGGGCTGGGCGTGGGCGATATCGATGCTTTGGAAATTGCCGGAGACAAGCTTGAAGATGTCGAAGTCAAGGACTTTAAACATTCTGCCTTTGCCGTCAGCCTATTCAGGCGAAGACTGCCATCGTTCCTATATGCCTATATTCAGGGCCAACTGAGTTTGATTCCCGAGGTCATAAGTTCAAGGTGCACGGCCTGCTCAGAATGCGTGAACATTTGCCCCGCGCGAGCCATCAGTGTTCTTCAGGAAGCAGCCTGGATTGATGAGAAAAAATGCATCCACTGTCTGTGCTGCCATGAGATCTGCCGCTTCAGGGCTCTCCGGCTGAAGCAATTTCCCTTGGGCAGGTTGTTGAGGACAGGGAGTGCGATTTATGGTCAGGCCGCTTCGGCGGTGCGGAGATTATTATGAATTTATAGATCCATTTGATATTTTTGAGTGAGTGCATTTCCTGCCGAGCTGTGATACATTAAGAGCTGCCGGAGGCTCGAAAATGGATTTCAACCTTTATTTTAAGTCCCGCCAGGGAGAGATGGTCAACCTTCTGAAAAATATGGTTGTCCGGGAGTCTCCCTCTCAAGATAAAAAAGCCGTCGATGCGTGTTCCTCTTTTGTGACAGGGGAATTGAGAAAGGTCGGCGCTAAAATCACCCGCTTCCCGCAGAAGCGGACTGGAGACCTCTATCTGGCTGAATATCCCGCCTCAGCTAAAGTGGCGAAAGAAGGCCAGGTTCTTCTTCTCACCCATATAGATACGGTCTGGCCCGTTGGTAAGATCGTGAAAATGCCGTTTTTCATCTCCGGGAGCAAGGTTTTTGGTCCGGGTGTTTTGGACATGAAAGCCGGACTGGTGATGGTGCTTTTCGCCCTCAAAGCTCTCCATCAGCTGGGTCTCCGGCCGGCCAGAAGGATTGCCCTGTTCATAAATTCTGCGGAGGAGATCGGAGCCGAAAGTTCTGAAGCTATGATCCTGCGGCTGGCCAAAAGATCGACCTATGTCCTCTGTCTGGAGCCCGCCCTTCCCGGCGGCGGCTTAAAAACGCAGCGCAAGGGCCGGCTTGTCGTCCGTGTTGACGTGAAAGGCAAAGCCGCTCATGCAGGCACCCCGGAAAAAGGGATCAATGCCGTCGACGAGTTGATGGCTCAGCTCCGCCGGCTTAAAAGGCTGGCAGTTAGTGGAGTGACGATGAACATTGGCCAGATTGGCGGCGGCGAAAAAGCCAACATTGTCGCTGAAAAGGCCTGGGCTGCACTGGACTGGAGATTCTGGAATACCAGGCAGCTGGACAGGATTAAGAAAACGTCCAAACAGCTCCTGGCGACGGTCCCCGGCGCAAAAATCAAATGCTCCATGGAGAGCCTCACCCCGCCGATGGAAAAAACGAAGCCATCGGCCGAGCTCCTTGCCGAGGTGAGAAAAATCGCGTCGTCGTTGGATATCACCCTTGAAGACGGAAGAACAGGCGGCGGTTCGGATGCTTCCCTGGCCTCCAGCCTCGGAATCCCCACCTTGGACGGCCTGGGGCCGGATGGCGAAGGGATTCATGCCGAAAACGAGCATCTCCTGCTCCCCTCGCTCATTCAGAGGACGGCTTTGCTTACGGAGATCTTGCGACAGCTTTGATTGACTCTCGGGGCGAATTCTGTTAATTTAATTTCTCATATCATTTTCGTTTTCTTGAACGGAGGCATTCATGATAAAAAAATATTACCTTCTCTCCCCGGGCCCGACCCCGGTGCCTGAGAGTGTCCTAGCGACCGCGGCGGAACCGATCATTCATCACAGGACTCCTGAGTTTTCCAAGATTTTCATGGAGACGACCGAAGGCATTAAGCATGTCTTTGGGACCAAAGAGGATGTCTTTATCCTCACTTCCTCAGGCACGGGCGCTATGGAGACTGCCATTGTGAACACGCTCAGCCCTGGCGATAAAGTCATTAGCATAAACGGAGGAAAGTTCGGCGAACGGTGGGGCAATATTTGCCGAGCTTATGGCATCAACTGCAAGGAGATCGTCCTCGAATGGGGAAAGGATTTCACCAAAGAACAGTTGGAGGCGGAACTCAAAGCCAATCCGGATGTCAAGGCGGTTTTTGCGACTCTTTCTGAAACATCCAGCGGAGCAGTCTATGATATCCAGGGATATGGGGGAGTTGTCGAAAAAACTGAGGCCATCTTGGTCGTCGACGGCATCTCGGGAATCGCTGCTACGCCGTGCCCGATGGACGAATGGAAGGTCGATGTCATGGTTTCCGGCTCCCAGAAGTCGTTCATGATACCTCCGGGGCTGGCCTATATCGCTTTTGGCCAGAAAGCCTGGAAGTTCGTCGGAAACTCCAAGCTGCCCAAGTTCTATTTTGATGCCGTTAAGGCCAAGAAGAACCTGGAAAAGCAAACAACACCATGGACGCCTGCTATCTCGCTTATTATCCAACAGAAAAAATCTCTGGATATTATCAAGAGCATGGGTTTGGAAAGACTCTATAACCATCACCGCATCCTGGGCGAAGCGACTCGAGCCGGAGTAAAGGCCCTCAACCTGGAGCTCCTAGCTCAGAGGCCTGGCAATATCCTGACAGCCGTGAAAACTCCTCCAGGAATTGACGGTGCCAAGCTGGTCAAAACCATGCAGGGCAAGTATATGGCCTATATTGCCGGTGCTCAGGACCCGAACAAAGGAAAATTCTTCAGGATAGCCCACCTGGGTTACATGGGAGGCTTTGACGTCATCACGGCCCTGAGCGCTCTGGAACTGACTCTGGCCGACCTGGGGTATAAGTTTGAGATGGGAAGCTCGGCCCGGGCTGCTGAGCCCATCATCAGGGAGAATTGGATATGAAAAAGATTCTTGTTGCAGATTCCCTTGACAAAGAAGCGCTGGACGAGTTGAAGGCCGTGCCCGGGTTTGATCTCACGGTCAAAACGGGCATGGATGAGGCCGCTCTCGTCGATACGATTCCTGGCTACAACGCTATCGTCGTCCGCAGCGCCACAAAAGTGACCAAGAAAGTGATTGATGCCGCCGCCGGTCTGGAGATGATTGTCCGGGCGGGCATCGGCCTGGACAATGTCGATGCGGCGGCCGCCAAAGAAAAGGGCATTAGAGTCGCCAACACGCCGGCCGCTACCACGATATCGGTGGCCGAGCTCACCTTCGGCCTGATGTTGAGCGCCGTCCGCCAGCTCGGAAGAGCCAACCTGTCGATGAAGCAGCATAAATGGGAAAAGAAGGTCATGTCCGGAACCGAGTTATACGGAAAAACGCTAGGAATCGTTGGCGCCGGCCGTATCGGCCTCGCTGTCGCGGCGAGAGCCCTGGCCTTCGGGATGAAAGTCCTTGCCTACGACATCATCGAGATCGAAACAACGCTTGACGTAAAACAGGTTACGCTGGACGAGCTCCTGGCTCAGGCGGATATCATCACGCTTCATATCCCTAAGCAGCCAAAGTATGTCATTTCGAGGGATGAGATCCAAAAGATGAAAAACGGGGTGATCATCATCAACGCTGCTCGTGGAGGTGCTGTCGACGAGAAGGCCTTGCTCGAAGCCTTGAATACCGGGAAAGTCCGGGCTGCCGCCTTTGATGTGTATGAGAAAGAGCCGCCGGAGGATTTTTCCTTCATCGACCATCCCAATGTCATCGCCTTGCCCCACATCGGCGCCGCGGCTGAAGAAGGGCAGAAACGGGCGGGGTTCGAAGTCGTCAGAATCCTGAAGGAAAAATTGCGCTGAGCCCGGATATCTGGAATTAGAATCTTAATCAAAACGGAGAACAAATGGCCGAAATTCAGCCTTTCAAAGGCCTTCGCTATAACACGAAAAAGGTTGACCTAAAAAATGTCATTACCGAGCCCTATGACCGGATTACACCGGCGATGCAGGAAGCTTATTACAAGAGAAGTCTTTATAATATCGTCCGCATTATCCTGGGAAAAGACGATGATCCCGAGCTTGCCGAAAAGGATAAGTATGCCCGGGCTGATTTTTACCTAAAACGATGGGAAAAAGAGGGTTTATTTGTCCGCGAGGACAAAAAAGCGGTCTATGTTTATGACCAGGAATACACGGTGAATGGCACCGCCAAAAAAAGGCGCGGCCTCATCGCCAGGGTCAAGCTGGAAGATTTTGCCTCCAAGAGAGTTCTGCCCCACGAAAAAACATTTCCCAAACACAAAGAGGACCGGCTCAGGCTGTTGCGCGCCACGCACACGAACACTGAGCAGGTTTTTCTTCTCTACACCGATGACAATAAAAAAGTGGGCCGGGCCATCGAACGGGCGCTCGAAAAAGCAGAGCTGGCCGGAGATGTCCGGGATGAGGATGGCCATCGGAACCGACTGTGGGCGATCAAAAATGAAAACGACATCAGCCGCATCCAGCGGACCATGGCAGATAAAATTCTAATCATCGCCGACGGCCATCACCGCTACGAGACTTCGCTCAATTACCGGCGGGAAATGCTCCAGAAGCTCCGGTCCGCCAAAGGAGACGAGGCCTTCAACTATATTATGATGACTCTCTTTGACCTCAATGACCCCGGCCTTGTCATTCTCCCGACCTACCGTTTTGTCAGAGGCCTGGAGAAATTTAGCCAGGAGGATTTTAAAACCCTCTTTTCCACGGATTTTGAAATCTCTGAGCTCGCCGAGGTCTCTGTTTCCGACCAACCCGCTTTGGCCAAGGTCCGCGCCAAAATAGATAAAGAGAGCCATACCTTTGGCGCTTTCTTCGTCGGCTCAAAAAAAGTTTTTCTGCTGCGTCTTAAATCCGAGGAGATTCTGGATAAGGAGGTTGACCCGGGAAAATCTGCGGAATGGAGAAGACTGGACGTCGCTATCCTCCATTCTCTAATCATTGATAAGCTGGCAGTCTTTACCGAGAAGCCTTTCGTCCAGGATGAGCAGGTCGGGTATATCCGGAACCTGCAGGAAGGATTAAAGAAGGTCGCCGACGGCGAATGGCAGGTGATCTTCCTCCTCAAGCCGTGTTCCCTTCAGCAGATCAGACAGGTCGTGGAGAAGGGCGAGCTTATGCCCCACAAATCCACAGACTTCTTTCCCAAACTGAAGTCGGGACTCGTGCTTAACCCGTTGGAGGATTAGCCCAAAACCGCGAAAAAATTAGGAAACACGATGGTCTATCTTGATAACAATGCGACAACGCCACTGGATTCAGCCGTGGCCGAAAAGATGTGCTGGTTTCTTAAGGAGCATTTCGGAAACCCGTCTTCGCTTTATCCTATCGGAAGAGCTGTCAGGGACATCATCACAGAGGCGAGGGAGACGGTCGCGAAGGCCCTGGCCGCGCACCGCAACGAAATTATATTCACGGGCTCAGGGACAGAGTCGGACAATTTTGCCATTCGCGGAGTGATCGACACGTTTCCCGAGAAGAACGAGATCATCACCTCGACCATCGAGCATCTTGCCGTCCTCCGGGTGGCCAATTATCTGGAGAAAAAAGGAGTCAAGGTCACTTATGTGCCCGTTGACCGGCTGGGAACAGTGGACCTTGATTTCCTCAAGGATTCGATCACGCCACGAACGGCCCTCATCTCGATTATGCTGGCCAATAATGAAATTGGGACGATCCAGCCGATTGAACAGATTGTGAAAATTGCCCGGGACAAAGGTGTCTTAGTGCACACAGATGCCGTCCAAGCCTTTGGAAAAATGGACCTGAACGTCGAGAAACTCGGTGTTGACCTTCTTTCCGTGTCCGCCCACAAAATTTATGGGCCTAAGGGCGTAGGCGCTCTATATGTCCGTAGGGGAGTCGATATTTGCCCGTTCATCCAGGGAGGGCATCAAGAACGGGGGATGCGGGCGGGCACAGAAAACACAATCGGAATTGTCGGGTTCGGGGAATCGGCACGGATTTTGATGGAAAGAGGCAGAAAAGACAGGGACAGGATAGAAAGGCTCGCTGAGTCATTGAAAAAAGGGATCGAGGCGACCATCCCCAAAACGAAGTTCAACGGACATCCCGATAAAAGGGTCAAGAATACTCTGAACTTTTCTTTCCTCGGCCTCGAGGCGGAAGCTATCCTTCTGGCTTTGGCGACCAAGGGGATTTGCGTTTCCACCGGCTCGGCCTGTTCGGAAGAATCCGAAGATGTCTCTCATGTCCTCCTGTCCATAGGGCTGCGGCCTGAAATCGCGCGTTCCTCGGTCAGGATGTCTCTTGGCCGGTTCAACACGGACGAAGATATCCAGGTAGTTCTCCGGGAGCTTCCAGGGATAATCGAGAAGCTCCGGCAGATATCCGCTTTTGAACCGGATGAGGAATAGGGGCCGGTTCCCCTCCTTAAAGAACTCGCTGCTGCAGTCCTATTTTAGGGCGGAGCGACGGAGCTGCTCGAGATAGACCCGCCGTACCTCGAGGAAGAATTTCCCGTACCCTTCCCGTTTGAAATCCGGGTACGTCCAGTCGAGTATCTTAATCCCCTGCTTGCTGAATAGAAATTCAAGGTGGCCATAGATTCCCTGGGAGAGGGGGATGCGGTGGGAAAAATCTTTGGCTGTGGCCATGATGAGCGCCGAGGCGGTGAGAATGCCGGGGTCGATATTGACCACCCTGAAATTTTTCCCCGACTCTTGCCTGATCTTTTTTTCGAGAGCATTTGTCTGGATTTTCAGATTGCTCAATGTGTCGGGCGAAACAAGTTCGACAAAACTCAAGAATACCCTTTCCAGGTTGGTCCTCATTTGCTCTTCGTAATAATTTGTGAGATCAAACGGAAAAAGGGGACTTTTAAGATCAGTCGAGCCGAAGAGCGCCTGGAGCTCCTTCTCCGCCCTTTCAAAATAAGCCGCTTGGGATGAAATGATGCCGACGATCAGTTTGGCAGGGGGAAAAGATTTCGGCTCAGCCATTTTTATATACATAAAATAAAACCGCTGAAAACGCAACCAAAGATACGCCAGACCTAGCGGGGCGGTGAATCCGCTGAGAGCTGTTCGTTTATTTGACCTACTTTTTTCAATCACTTATAATGGGTGCGCCATGAAATGGGTATATATCGAGGAAATCGGCGGGCACGCTGGCGAAGACGTTGAAATCAGGGGCTGGGTCTATAACAAGCGCTCCAGCGGCAAGGTCCGGTTTCTCCTGGTCAGAGACGGTACCGGGATCATCCAGGCCACAATCGCCAGTGAGTTCAAAGATCATCCGCTTTTCCAACAGTTCGATGTTCTAACGCAGGAGTCTTCGGTCATTGTTCGAGGATCGGTCAGGGAAGAAAAAAGGGCACCGGGCGGCCATGAAATCAGCATTCAAGATATGGAAACACTCCAGGTCGCCCTTGACTACCCTATCACTCCGAAGGAACACAGCACGCCCTTTTTGATGGAGCACCGGCATCTTTGGCTCCGCTCCCGCAAGCAGCATGCGGCTCTTCAGGTCAGGGCCGAGCTCATCAAGGCCATCCGCGATTTTTTTGACAATCGCGGGTTCCGGCTTATGGATACGCCGATTCTCACCCCGAGCTCATGTGAAGGCACCACAACGCTTTTTGAGACGGAGTATTTTGACCAGAAGGCTTACCTCAGTCAGAGCGGGCAGCTCTATAACGAGGCTACCGCCATGGCCTTCGGAAAAGTCTACTGTTTTGGGCCGACTTTCCGGGCCGAGAAATCAAAGACGCGGCGCCACCTGATCGAATTCTGGATGGTCGAGCCCGAAGTGGCCTTTGCCAAGCTCGATGATACAATCGAGCTAGCCCAGGATCTTGTCCTCTTTATCCTGGGAAGAGTCCTTGAAAAAAGGCGGCAAGAGCTCGAGGTCCTGGAACGGGATACCACGTCGCTTGAAAAAATCAAGAAGCCTTTTCCGCGCGTGACCTACGAGGAAGTGCTCGGGCTGCTTCAACAAAAGGGCTCCTCAATGGCTTGGGGAGACGATTTCGGGGCCCCTGAAGAAACCTTGATTTCCGAGATCTTTGACAGTCCCGTGTGCGTCACCCATTTTCCCTCCAAGACCAAGGCTTTTTACATGCAGCCGGACGAAAAACGGCCTGACCTGGCCCTTGGCGTGGACGTTTTGGCCTCCGAGGGTTACGGCGAGATTATCGGCGGTGGACAACGCATTCATGACCTTGGGCTCCTGGAGAAGCGAATCAAAGAATATAATTTGCCCCCGCAGGCATATGAGTGGTACTTGGACCTCAGAAAATACGGGAGTGTCCCCCACTCCGGTTTTGGCCTCGGGGTCGAGAGAACCCTTGCTTGGATCTGCGGCATCAAGCACATCCGCGAGACCATTCCCTTCCCCCGTCTTCTTTACCGCATTTATCCGTAAAAGAAGAGTCAATTTTCCATGAGGATAATAATTATTCAGTGCAGGAACGAGTCCAGGGATGCCGCTTTTGAGCGGCCGGGCTGAATCTGAGTGTCCTGAAAAGGAAAACCAGGCCTCTAACACAATGGACAGACACCAGGATTCAGGCGGGCCCCGCGGAGGCAGAGGCAAAACCGTCTCCCTGGCGACGTTCGGCTGCGCCAAGAACCTCGTCGATAGCGAAGTGATGCTCGGATACCTCCGCCGGGCCGGCTATAGCGTTCTTCCAGTCCCGGATAGAGCCGATGTCATTATTTTGAATACTTGTGGGTTTATCGGTCTGGCCAAAGAAGAAGCGGCGCAGGCGTTGAAGGAAGCAGCCGCCCATAAAAGAAGAGACAATAGCAAAACTATCATTGCGACAGGATGCTATGTCGAAAGGTTCGGAGAAGGCCTCAGGTCAGAATACCCGGAGGTCGATGTCTGGCTCGGAGTGAAGGACTTTGACAAGATCGTCCAGGCCATAGAGGGCCGGAGCTTCCGTCGCGGCAAGGAGACTTTCCTCTGCAGCCACAAAACGCCCCGGCTGATTTCAACCCCTCCTTCTTGGGCTTATGTCAAAATCTCAGAAGGCTGCTCTCATGAGTGCGCTTTTTGCGCCATCCCTCTGATCAAAGGCCCTTACCGGTCCCGCCCCCTTTCCTCCATCGTCGCCGAGGCCCGCGAGCTTGGCCGTCGCGGGATTAAAGAAATAAACCTGATCTCCCAGGACACCACGTATTTCGGCCATGATAAGGGGATAAACAACGGCCTGGTGAGGCTCCTGCGCCGGCTTATTGACGTTCCCGGCCTCAGCTGGATCCGTTTTCTCTATGGCTACCCCGAGGAAATCACAGATGACCTGCTCGAAATTATGGCGGATAAAAAAATCTGCGCCTACCTCGATATCCCGTTCCAGCATGCGGACAGCCGCGTCCTCAGAGCAATGAGAAGGAGCACGGACGGCAAAAGAGGTCTTGCCTTGATCGAAAAAATCCGCAAAAGGCTCCCTGATGTCGCCCTCCGGACTTCACTCATCGTCGGTTTCCCCAGCGAGGGGCGGAAAGAATTCGAGACTCTCAAGGCTTTTGTGCGGACAGCGCGATTCGATCACCTGGGTGTTTTCACGTATTCCCCAGAGGATGGGACAAATTCTTTCAGGTTGGGCAACCCAGTTTCCGAGCAGGATAAAGCCTCCAGGCAAGAAGAGATCATGTGGATTCAGGCAGGAATATCAGCGGAAAACAACAAGAAATACCTGAAGCGCAGGATCGAAGTCTTGATTGACAATCCATTCACGCATCGCCAGAAGCCGTTCTCAGGCCGGGCCCGGTTTCAAGCTCCGGAAGTGGACGGAGTGGTTTATATCCAGGAAAACAGGCACACATCCCATGAGCTTAGGCCTTTGGAAACAGTTGAAATAGTCGCCGCAGATGTATATGATCTTCACGGAAAAATAGTTCCATGAAAGTCGTGGGGAGGGTGATCGCCACCTTTTTTGGAATCGGGTTTTTCCCTGTCGCCCCCGGAACAGCGGCAAGTCTCGCCGTCGTCTTGATCTACAAATTTCTCCTCGCTCCTTTGCCTTGGGCTTTTGTCTTTGTCTTGCTTTTCCTGCTCGGTATCCTTGGTCTGGTTTCCTCCGCTTTTTATTCCTCGGAACTCGGGGAGAAAGATCCCAGGAGAATTGTCATTGATGAAGTGTGCGGCCAGCTTCTGGCCCTGATTTTTGTGCCGCCGACGTGGACTGCTCTGGGCCTTTCCTTTGCTCTGTTCCGTTTTTTTGATATCGTCAAGCCCTGGCCCGTCACCAAATCTGAAAAGCTCCGCGGAGGCTGGGGGATCATGGTGGATGACCTCATGGCTGCGGCGATTTCCCTGATTATCCTCCAGGCTTACCTTTATCTGAAGTGAACAGAAGCGTTCCGGACAAAGTCGAAATTATCGCTATCGGCTCAGAATTGCTCACGCCATATTATCAAGACACCAACTCGCTCTATTTGACCCAGCGCCTGAATGAGCTCGGTTTCGATGTCGCGTTCAAGACAATCGTTGGGGATGACATAGAAAATATCCGTCTCCGAATCAAAAAAGCTCTTGAGCAATCCGACCTTGTTCTCGCCATCGGCGGACTTGGCCCCACAGGGGATGATAGAACCCGGGAGGCACTTGCCGCCGTCTTGAACAGGAAGCTCGTCTTGGACAAAGACATTCTCCGAAGAATCGAAGAGCGGTTCAGGCGGAGACGCATTCCCATGCCCGCTGCCAATCGGAAGCAAGCTTACCTCGTTCAAGGTGCTGACGCCTTACCCAACCTGAGCGGGACAGCGCCCGGTCAATGGCTTGAGGCGGGAGGAAAAACAATCGTTCTGCTCCCCGGGCCGCCGGGTGAACTTAAGCCGATGTTTGAGGAATCGGTATGGCCGCGGCTTTCGGCCAGGCGTGGGGGATATTTGGCCCGCTTGGTTCTCAAGATTGCGGGCTTGACGGAATCGCAAGTTGAGATGCTGGTTGGCGACCTCTACCCCAAAAGGCCAGATGTTCGAGTCACGATTTTGGCCTCCCCAGGTCAAATCGAGGTCCACCTGACCTCCCTTTCTCCATCGGATGCCGCCGAGGCCGAACGGAAAATCCAGGAGCTGAAAAAGAAGCTGCTCAGGCGTCTGAAGGCCAATGTTTTTTCTGAGTCGGGCGAGGACCTGGAAGATGTCGTCGGCAGTCTCTTGAAGGAAAATAAGCAAACCCTGGCCGTGGCTGAATCTTGCTCCGGAGGATTGCTCAGCCACAGGCTGACAAATAGACCCGGTAGCTCCGATTATTTCCTGGAGGCGGTTGTGGCCTACAGCAATGCCGCCAAGACCGACCTTCTGGCTGTTTCTCCTTCGCTCATCAAGAGGCACGGCGCTGTCAGCCCCTCGGTGGCTCGAGCCATGGCCAGGGGAGTCAGAGCTAGGGCCCGTGCTGACTATGGGTTGGCAATCACTGGCATTGCCGGCCCCACTGGCGGGACACCTGAAAAGCCGGTCGGGCTTGTTTTTGTTGCCCTCGCTTGGGACGGAGGGGTTGCCGTCTGGAAATGTCTTTTTTTGGGGACAAGAAGGCAAATTAAGTTCCAATCGACCCAAAAGGCGCTGGACGTGCTCCGAAGACATCTTCTCCAGCCGAGACAAAAACGATCAGGGGAGCAAAAATGAGAGCTTTTATCGCTATCGACCTGGACGACCGTTTGAAAAAAAATCTGGAGGCGCTCATTGATGAGCTCCGGCCCAACGGCAAGAACATCCGCTGGGTCAGTGCTCAAGGGATGCATCTCACTTTAAAGTTCTTAGGTGAAATCCCCGAACAGGATTTTTCCCGGCTCGCCGATCCGCTCAGGAATCTCGTCAAGAACCATACCGGGTTTGACCTCAGGCTCAAAGGAACAGGCTGGTTCCCGCCCGGCCGGAAAAACCCACGCGTCCTTTGGGTTGGCGTGGAGGCAGGTCCCTCCCTTGAAATCCTACAAAAGGATATAGAAACCGCCGCAGAAAAACTTGGATTCCCGCGGGAGGCGAGAGAATTCCATCCCCACCTGACCTTGGGCCGGGTGAAATTTCCCTCTCAGCTTGATGCCGTTCTTTCAGACCTGGAAAAACACCGGGAGACGGTTTTTGGAGAGATGTGGACTTCGAAGGTCACTCTTTTTAGGAGCATCCTTAAGCCATCAGGGGCTGAGTATAGTGTTCTTTCGGAGTTTCCCTTGGGATGAGCGTTCTTTTTCTTGCTTTGGCCTACTTGGTCGGGTCCATTCCCGTGGGATATCTTTTTTTTCGGATAGGCGAAAACAAAGATATTCGCGGCTTCGGCAGCCGGAGCACTGGCGCCACCAATGTTTTGAGGCTTAAGGGCTGGAAGTACGCGGTTCCTGTCGCGGTTTTGGATGTTTTGAAGGCCGCTCTTCCTGTCTGGCTGGCCTTGCAGCTTTTCGATAACACGCGAATCGCTCTCGCTGCCGCCTTTCTGGTCACACTGGGACACTGTTTTCCAGTTTTTATCAAGTTCCGCGGGGGAAAGGGCGTTTCCACAGCCATGGGGGCGTATGCTATTCTTGCGCCCGTTTCCTTTCTCTTGAGCCTGGCCGTTTTTGTGGGAACCATTGCCGCGACTCGCTTCGTCTCTTTAGGTTCGCTCCTGGCTACCTTATCCTTTCCTCTTTGGGCTTATTTCCTTTATAATGATAGACAGGCAGCGGTTTTGGGGGTGGCCATGTTTGTCCTGATTGCGTTGCGTCATCGAGGCAACATCCAGAGATTGCTTGGAGGGCAAGAAAGAAAATTCGGACAGAGGGTGAAGATTTAAACGTGATGGAAGCAGGAATCATAGGAGGGGGCAGTTGGGGATCTGCCTTTGCCCTTCATCTTGGCCGCCTCCGGGTTAAAACCCGGCTGTGGGTCAGGGAGGGCGAGATTCTTGAAGAGCTTTTTAGGACTCGTCAAAACCCTGTCTTTCTCCCTGGACATCTTTTCCCTTCTTCCGTTTCTTTCTCGGGCGATCTTAAGGAAACAGCCAGGTCCGCCGATGTTCTGTTTATTGCCGTTCCGTCCCAGTTCTGCCGCCAGGTTTTTTCGGACATCGCTTCGGCCCTCTCTCGCGGTCAGATTATCGTCAGCCTAACCAAGGGTATCGAAGAGGGATCGCTCAAAAGAATGACTGAAATCATGGAGGAAGTCTTCCGAGTCCATTCTCTCCCACATCTTGCCGTGCTCTCCGGGCCGAGTTTTTCCCGAGAAGTTGCGGACAGGCATCCCACGGCCGTGGTGATTGGTTCAAAAGAAGTTGATTTCGCCAGAGCCGTCCAGCGTCTTATCTCCAATGTCTATTTTCGGGCTTATACGAGCGAAGATATCATTGGAGTAGAGCTTGCCGGAGCATGCAAAAATATTATTGCCTTGGCAGCCGGGATATCCGATTCCTTGAAGTACGGGCATAACACCCGGGCCGCCCTGATCACCCGCGGCCTTGCCGAGATGACCAGGCTCGGAACAAAGCTCGGCGCCAGCAGGGAGACATTTATGGGGCTGGCCGGGATCGGAGACCTGGTTTTGACCTGCACGGCCAAGCTCAGCCGGAATTACCACGTTGGCTACGACCTCGGAAAGGGCCGGCCGTTGCCTCTCATCCTGTCAGGGATGAAGATGGTGGCCGAAGGCGTCTCGACGACGATATCCGTTCGAGACCTGGCCCGCAGAGAAGGAGTTGAAATGCCCATCGTTGAGGAAGTCTTCAGAGTCCTTTATGAAAACAAGAGCCCAAAAGACTCCCTGCGTGATCTCATGCTGAGAGCGCTTAAGGTTGAATAGAAGGAAGGATTAGACAAGAAGAAGCCAAGAGCATAAAATAAAACAGAAAAGAGGAAACACGGATGAAAAATCGCCATGCTTTAATTTTCTTAGTTTGTCTGGGTATTTTTTCTTGCGCCTCTGCCCAGAAAAAAACGGAGAAGGCCCGGGAAAAAGATCCCCAACACCAGTACAATATCGGGCTGTTTTACCTCAATAGCAATAATATCGACGAGGCGATCAAGTACTTCAACAAGGCCTTGAGCCTCGATCCCCGCCACTACCAGTCTTTTAACGCCCTTGGCTTGGCCAATTCTATGAGGGGAAATCTCCAGGAGGCGATCAATCTCTACCAAAAATGCCTCCAGATTTCGCCCAATTTTGCCGAAGCGCACAACAACCTTGGGACGATCTATCAGGAAATGGGGGACCTCGACAAGGCCGAACAGGAATTCAGGAAGATCATTGAGGATCCGAACTACACGCACAAAGAGCTCCCATATTACAACCTGGCTAGGCTCTATTTCACCAAGGGGGATTTGGAGAAAGCCCGCTCCCACGTCGATGTCGCTATCAAGCTCAACACTCGTTTCGCCTTAGCCTACAACTTGCTTGGCTTGATTTTGGAGAGTCAAGATAATCTCTTCGGCGCCATCGAAAGCTTCAAGATGGCGGTTAAAATTGTCCCTGACGATCTGAATTTTAATTTCAACTTGGGAGCTGCTTATTTTAAGAATGACGACCTGGGTAAAGCGGCGGAGGTCCTCGAAAAAATCTCCCCCCAGGTCGTTGACCTGGAGATGAAAGAAAAGCTCAATTCTTATCTCAAAGCGATTAAAGAGAAAGAAAAGGAAAAAAGTGGCGGCTAGGTGCCTTCTTCCCAGGCCCCCAAATATTTTTTCTGCTCCGCGGTCAGCCGATCGATCTTTACCCCCATGGAACGAAGTTTCAGGCGGGCGATTTCTTCGTCGATGGCTTTGGGAACGGGGTAGACTTCTTTTCCGAGTGAACTGCCTTTACGGCTGAGGTAAAGCACGCTCAGCGCCTGGTTGGCGAAGCTCATATCCATAACTATGGCGGGATGCCCTTCGGCAGCCGCCAGGTTGATCAACCTTCCTTCTCCCAGTAAATAGAGTTTTTTTCCGTTTCGGAGCTCGTACTCATCAACAAATTCCCGAATCCTCTTCTTTTTCCTGGCCAGTTTTTCCAGGGCCGGAATATCAACTTCGACGTTGAAATGGCCGGAATTGGCGATGATGGCCCCGTCCCTCATCCTGAGAAAGTGAGACTGGGTAATGACCGTCTTGTCACCCGTCAGGGTAACAAACACATCTCCTTTGGACGCTGCTTCGCTCATGGGCATAACTTCGAACCCGTCCATAACGGCTTCCAGGGCTCGCAGAGGATCAACCTCGCAAATAATGACTTTGGCGCCCCCTCCCCTTGCCCTCATGGCCACTCCCCGTCCGCACCAGCCGTATCCGGCGGCGACAAAATGCAGCCCAGCCATGAGAATATTCGTGGCCCTCAGGACGCCGTCGATTGTGCTCTGTCCGGTCCCGTAGCGATTATCGAAGAGGTGCTTGG
>Ga0129297_10000154_pt1 | contig 31293 bp, 30 predicted proteins | sample I18A1metaG_FD_94708 | JGI IMG/M metagenome (GOLD analysis project Ga0129297, IMG submission 94708) | Lake sediment bacterial and archeal communities from Gulf of Boni, Indonesia to study Microbial Dark Matter (Phase II) - ​I18A1 metaG | ecosystem: Environmental > Aquatic > Freshwater > Lake >... | reverse complement strand
GGAATGGATGACCTTCGAGGAAGGATCAGGGCGTTAGAGCTGCAAGTCGCCGAAGCCTCAGGCTACATGTTCGTGAGCGGCTGGAATATTGTCATCTCAGCTATATGGCTCACCGCATTCACAATCGTCCTCTTCTTCTTGAGAAGACACTAGCCCCCAAAGGAAGCGGGTTAATCAACTGCCGAACGAAAAGATGGCAAAGCTACCTGCTTGATGAACGACTACAAAGCTCGCCGGCAAACTGAAACTTGGCTGCTCGGGAGAGTCGGGCGACCACCACACGACGTAAAGACTTGAGGTGCCGACTTGGAGTTGAGATGCCAAGTTTGTCAGCAGCTCAGCGCCTTGGTAGTCGTAAACGTCGACGGAGTTTGCGTAGAACAACTGCGGGCCTGATCTAGGCTGAATCGCGGCGATAGTTTCGTCTACGTTTACGGGTTCCTCTGTAGGGGCATACACCAACCCTCCTTGAGACGATAATTCCATAACGTACCAGCCATAGAGCTGGAAAGGCAAAATGAGCAATGCTGCGTGAGGTAGGTTCTGATCAGCCCAATTTGCTATCGATTTGACAGACGGGATGTCGGCAATCGATATCGTGCTCTCTACCATAGACGTGGGCATAAGTGAGCGATACTGAGGCGCGAGCCCGAAGTACTGTCTTGATGCACTGCTCAGGCCGACATACCCACTTGAGACAATCAGAATCGCCAACAAGGAACCTGCGACCAAAGAGCGACCAAAGGAACGTTCCCAGTTTCCTTTGACGGAGTTCAACACAGAGATTCCTTGCATGAAGAGAACGGCCAGAGGAAAGACAAGCAGCAACGACCACCTGTAAGATGCCCCAGTCGGCATCCCGGTGTTGGGCAAGAGGCCAAAGAATAAGCAGACGACTGCCCATAGACTCAAATGGCGCCTTATGCCAGATTTCAGGCCGATTAGAGCTAGGGGCAAAATTAACCCGTATGCAAAGAGCAGAAAGCCAGAATTGTATTGAACGGCTGCGAGAGCGCCGGGGATTCGTGGGCCTTCCTGTATCTGCAAAGCAAGTTCGCTGCGTGTCAGCAACTGCAGAAGCGCCAACAGCGCGGCAGGAAGGAAGGGCAGCCATTCTGTCAGAACTCGATATCTGCGTTCAGCCGATAGATGAGCAGCGGCGATGATTTCTACCAAGGCCGCGGAGGCTTCGTGAGTCATCACAGCAAGGCCGCTTACGGCGGGAAACGCAAGGTAGTGGGTCCTCGAGTGCCGGTCCTCGAGCATCGCAACTGTTGCAAGCACGAGTATCAGGCCCAGGACATTACGCTGAAGGTCCCAGGAAATTCTGAGGGTGACAAAGTAGGAACAGAGGACGAGTGCAAGACCAAGGGAACGGCGTGTTCCCCAGTTTAGGTATCGGCGACCGAGCGAGTAGCTTGCCAACCCGAGCAGACCAACCAGGAGGGCCGGGACGAGCTTCATCGTCAGAATAACGTTACCCGAAACCGTCGAGACTATCGTGAGTGGCAGGTAAAGCAGAATCGTTCCGACAAGGTAGTCCATCAAGGAGGCCCGTAGAGCGATTCGGGAAAGCATGATGGGTATGTAATACGCTATTGTATCGAAACCTATTGGGTACGGGTACGATAACCATTCGGGAATCAGACGCACCGCAAGCGGTATGAGAAAAGATGCAAGTGGATAGGCGGTAGGGCGAGGCACGAGATCATTCTCCGTGAATGCTGACAATGTGTGCGTGCATGGCTGGATGAGCTCCCATTGAGCAAGTTACTACATATGTAGTAACTTTTTTATATCTACCTCAATGAAGCCGAACCGGAAACTCACTTTCAATAGTACTTGATAAATGGGGGTGCGCGCTGCTGCAAGAAGTGCTTTCAGCCGAGAAACCGAACGGCTACGATTCTCTGCGCAGTGCCCTCGAGAAGGTCTTCGATGTCTCCGCATTCTTGAATTACCCCTTTACCCTCGAAGAGGTGGTAAACTACTTCCTGCCAAATTGCAACATGACTAGCGAAGGTCTTAGGTCTCTAGTGGCCAATGGAATTTTCCCCGAAATCCCGTTCGGGATCGAGAAGGATTTCCTGATAGCCCGGCCTACACAGTCCCTTGCATTACGAATGGAGAGACAACGGTTCTCATCCGCTAAACTAGACGCCGCGTCGAACTTCGCAAGTATCTTGGACAGGTTGGTCCCGTTCATTCGCACTATTGCTGTGACCGGCAGCGTCGCGTACGGCAGTGCGGACAAATGGGATGATATCGACCTGTTCATTGTGACGGAGCGGGACAGACTGTGGCTTTCAGTCCTGGTGGCGCTGATTCTCGTTAGAATTACCAAAATGCTTCGTCTGAGACCTCCGCATCTACTCTCCATCTGTCTCAGCTATGTGCACGACGAGCTCGGTTTCGCGCTTGACTCCTCACGCAATCGTGTCAATCCACTCTTTGCCAGAGAGCTTCTCATGGCCAAGCCAGTTCTCGGAGAGGATCACTACAGAAAGATTCTTGAGAGAAGCGACTGGGTCGGTGAGATCTACGCCAGACCATATCAAGCCAAGATTCACAGAATGCAGCGCGAGGCGCGCAGCGAGAAAGAGGGCTGGGCATTGTTTTTGTTCTTCTCGGACTGGGCAGAAGGCATTGTGTTCATCTTCCTTAGTCGCTATCTCAGGGTCCGGGCCTATCTGACGAACTTGAAGCTGAAATCACAGGGCGAAAAACTGCGCCTGTTCGAACCCAGAATCAGTTCCAGGTCTTGCGTCTATACCTCAAACTTCTACAAATGGCTTCACGCTCTATGGGGTGAATGAGAACGCAACTCGACTGCCTTCTTGTGTTCCCATACGTGCTGAACGACGACCCAACCCAGAAGCGAGCACGTAGCCCATTTCCTCCTCTAGGCTTGATGTACGTGGCATCCTCCCTTCGAAATGCGGGGTACAAAGTCAGAATCCTCGACTGCACCTTCATGTCAGACATCTCCGAAGCCGTACGTGCGATTCGAGAAACTGATGCGCGGTACATAGGAATCCATTCCATGATCACGCTGACTGGAAAGGCAGTCGCCTTGGCAAAAGCAGCCAAATCTTGTGGAAAGACAGTGATCTACGGCGGCCCCGATCCATCAACTGCGCCTCAAAAATACTTGAAGCGGGGATTTGGAGACTACGTGGTAATCGGCGAAGGGGAAAGGGCTGCGGTTGAGCTGCTTAGGGCACTTGACCGCGGAGAAATGCCGCTTGACATCAGAGGGTTGGCCTTTCTTGACGGGAACGGCTCGGTAATAACAACATCCGTGCGAGAACTAGAGCGGGACTTAGATTCCATGCCAATGCCGGCCCGCGACCTAATCGATAATGAGCAGTACAAAAACATCTGGCGTGAAGACCATGGCTACGCGCTAACCTCGGTAATGACAACTCGCGGATGCCCCTACGGATGCTTCTTCTGCAGCGAGAAATTGGTCTTCGGAAGGCGTTACACAGTACGTAGCGCCGTGAACGTAGTCACGGAGCTTGAGGAAATCATACGCGACTATGGATATGATAGAGTCTGGTTCGCCGACGACATCTTTCCTCTACGCAAGGACCGCACGATACAGATCTGCGAAGGAATCCTCAACAGGAGGCTGAGGTTTTCTTGGTCTTGCCTCGCCAGAGCCGATCTTGTTGACGAGGAGTCCTTGGCAGCGATGAAGGAGGCTGGCTGCGAGATCATTTTCTACGGCGTGGAGTCAGGTTCACAGAGAATGCTTGATGCAATGAACCGCATGATGACGATCGAGCAGATCATCACGGGTGTATCAGCAGCGAAGAAAGTTGGGCTTAGAGTTCATGCCTTTATGATGGTGGGCTTCCCAGGAGAAAACTATGAATCGCTAAAACAGACTATAGATTTCCTGAAGGGGCTGAACCCCGACGAGTTCAGCTTCACGGTCGCATACCCGCTGCCCGGCACGGAGCTGCTCCACATGGTTGAACCAATAGATGAGCGGCTAGAGTGGCGGGATCCAGCTGAGAACAGGCTACTCTTCAAGAGCAATGTCCCAGAATGGAGCTTAAGGTTCGCCGTGTGGAAGGCAAAATACGAATTCTACTTACATCGCCGAGTGCAACGAGGGCAGGGTTTGTTCCTCATCCCGCTGATCCTGTTCAGAAAGCCCACAGATGTCCTACTACAGCTCATAATTCCGAAGAAAGCTATGGAACCGAAGCTGAGCAAGTGCGCTGTGATGTCTCAAGTGATGGCGAAGCTACCGCGCTAGACATCAGATGAAAACTTGGTTACTCTAACTGTAGGTATTTGCGCGTACAACGAAGCGTGGAACATAGGCAACTTGCTGGAGAACATACTGCAATCTCAGGCTATGCCGGAAGATTCTGAGATTATAACCGTGTGCTCAGGCTGTGAAGACAATACGCCCGAAATCATACGGAAGTTCTCTGAGAAAGATTCTCGAGTAAGGCTCATCGAGGAGCCGCGCAGGGTCGGGAAAGCGGCCGCTGTGAATAGAATTCTCTCGGAGGCGAAAGGAGATAAAATCATCTTCATCTCAGCCGACGTAACGCCAAAACCGGGTTGCTTCAGTGGCCTAATCACAGCTATGAAAGACCTAGGCGTCGGAATCTCCTGTGGCAAACCTGAGCCAATTCAACGAGGCAGCCCCTTGGTCAGAGGCATCGTGGAAACCCTATGGGGATTTCACAACTGGCAACTGGAAAAATTGAACCATGCAGGTCTGCTTATGCATGCTAGCGAGGTCTTCTGCATTAGAGGAGGAATAGTGCCACAGGTTCCTCAAGGAACAGTCAACGACGACGCCTTTCTGGCAGTCGCCACAAAAGACATTGGATATAGCATCAAATATGTACCCAGCTCACGCGTTCAGGTCTACGGCCCCCAAAACCTAAGCGACTATCTGAATCAGAGACGGCGGATAATTGTCGGTCACTACCAAGTACGAAAGATCACTGGAAAATTCTCACAGTATCTATTCTACTCTCTGCTTGCAAAACCAAAGCCAACAATCGCTATGGTAGTCGAGTATTTTGTTATGGCACGAAGGCTAGGAGGCGGTCTAGCGGCCGCGTTCATAGAAGTGGTCGCAAACCTGCTGGCCCTGTCCGATGTCATTAGAAGAAAGTCTCACGCGGTATGGAGTATATCGCGCACAACAAAAACTGCGGCTGAACTGTGATGGCCTCGTTGACGAGTATCCGCAGACTGCTCTTCTTCTACCTCTTCAGAGACTTCGACAACAATACCTTTGACGCAGGCCTAGAATTCATGACCCTGCGCCCGGTTGAAGGCGGAAGGATTCTTTGCCAAGCAGCAACACTGAACATGAAAGGCGTAAGGCGCGACCGCTTTGTCGTAGAATCCTCAGACCGATCGATAGTGAACCTGCCCGGACGGTACATTTGCTACTGGGTCAATGACTGCGACGAGCGAGCATGGATCTACAACCGCACGTACCGTCGAGCAGAGGATGGAACCTATCATCACAGATCACCAGACGCAAAGAGCATCATCAAGTTCGACAAAGATGGCCTTGAGAAGGGCGCGGAAAACTTAGTTTCCAGTCCCAGAAGGTACTACGAGAAATTCGTGCGCCTACTCAGCTTCTAGCTGCCGGCTGTGAAGCACCATCATCAACGCTGCGACTGCGAGAAAAACTGTTGAAATCATGGCATAGACCGAGTAAACCAATGTGGCGGGGCTCGGTTCAAAATACCAGACAGCCTGAGCGGCTGTAAGGCCAAGAACTGGAAGCCACAGTACGAGCCAGAGCTTATCCCATCCCGACCTCAACGCATGTTTCCAATCTCGGGCGCTGATAAACAGAAATAGGAAGATAGCGAACCCTAGTATTTCTGACGCGATGGCCGCCTGAGGAACCCATTCAAACATTCTCAGGCCATCTTCGGAGAGCGTCAACGGAAATCGCAGAGGAATTTGGTTGGCGGTCAAGTCTCCAAATAGGGGATGCTGGATGACGGCAACGAAGTAGGGTGCGGCTTGTTTTCCGAACTTGTAGAAGAACGGGATCGATAGCAATCCTATCACGAGCCACGAATGTGAGATACCGTGATGCCCAAACAATGTCCCATAGGGTTGGCGTAGAAACAGGTCGAAGTCTGGCAACGCCCCCATAAGCAGGAGTAAGGGAATCGAAGGTCTGAGTCTCTGGTAGCGGCCTATCGCTTTGCCGAATACGTATCCCCAGACCATGTGGCTCGTTATCAGCATGTGAATTGCCTGTGTTGCGGAGGTTCCGTTCAGGCAGGCCGCGGTTGGCTTTGAGTTTTACGTCTCGTAATAGACCCCACAATGTTCGCAGTGCCAGTCTGCTCCCTTTGGTTCATACATCATAGGTCTGAAGCAGAGGGGACAGATGGCACCATTCAAGACTCGCAGAGGTCTGAGGTGGGGAGGAGCCCGTCTCTTGAGAATCTGGCCTAATGGAAGTCGAAGTGGAACTCGGCCATATTTGTAGACGGCGAAGCCTACAGCCAGCGTGACTGGAATAGTGATCAGCTCCAAGACGAGCAGAAAGAGGCTGCTCAAGCGAGGCGCAGGCGTCACGACAACAGTAGATGAGGCGCTGTCGTCTCCGTAGTGGTTTGCGTCCCCTTGCCACGAAGCCGTCACCATCCATGTTCCGTCGGTCATGGGCAGTAGGACGAAGGTGAAAGTGCCATTATCGAACGTACTGACGGCCTGCGTCTGCAGTGTGCCATTCGGATGCTTGATCTTGATGACAACCGGGATTCCCGCCATGGTTGGTGAGATGGCACCTGTGAAAACTGTGGGCGTGAAGTCTGTTAGATTGAGTGAGGATGGGCGAAGGTTGAGTTGCGTCACCACCTTCTCCACAAGGATGGCTCGTGATGCGGATGACGCAGGGTAATGGAATCCGTCCCCTTTCCAGAATGCGGCCGCCGAATAGCTGCCTGCTAAGTTCGGCTCCCAAGAATAGGTGAAGGCCCCGCTCTGGGATGTGGGGATAGTGACGTTTGCAGTTGACGTACTCGATCTTATCGTCAAGGTTATACTTGTGCTCGTTGTGGCATTGAGTTCGCCTGCAAAGGTTATCGACTGACCGTACGTGACTGATGTTGGAGAAGCGGTCAACATTATCTGGGATGCAAACTTGCCATTGCTTCCACCTTTTGTCGGAGGACTGAATCTCCAATCGATGATGGAGCCGGTGTCTATGCCGTTTGGAAACCTCTGCCAAGTTCGGTTATCATCCGAGGTATCGGTGAGTCTGGGAGTCGAGTCAAGAACGGTGCCCTCACTATTTGTCAGGGTAAGTGTGTCTCCTCTCCTGAGAAGGCTAATGCCCGGGAGGGTTATCACAAAGTAGCCTCCCGCGTCGACTAGGCTTGCGCTGCGGAGGAGCGTGGAGCTTCCACCCGCGCTCTGCAGGCGCCACCCGGATAGGTTGACGGTTGTGTTCGTGGGGTTGTACAACTCAACCCATTGTCTGCCCAGATCAGTTCCAGGCGGGTCCATCTCTGCTTCATTGATCAAAAGGTGCGTGGCAAGCTGCGCATATGCAGGCGGGATAAATCTCGTTGTTAGGTAGCCCAGTGCAACAATGATGAAAATAATGAGCGCAAACGCTCGAAGAGAATGCACACTGGGCCACTTCCATCCTCCCTAGCAGCAATGGAACCGATTTCTTAATCCTTTCCCGACTAGACCGAAGCCAGACACGACAAACCTGTCTTTGCCTTTGCGCGCTTGCTGTACTAATTGCGTGTCTGTACCACTAACCAATGTGTAGTACGCGTATCTCAGAGAGCCTGCAAGGCTAGGTAGGTCACATACATCAGGACTAGGCCGAGGATGACTGCAAACGGAAGCCCCGGGAACATGTCTCTCCCCTCTAGCATTTTGAAGCCAAGGTATGCCCCCAGGATTATTCCCACTGCAGCCGCCATGAACGGAGGCGGGCCAAAATTCATCATCGAATTGCTAGCAAGCATGGAGTAGAAGACCATATCCCCCATCCCAACAGTCAGGTCACCGTATGTGAAAACGGCGCCAGTGAACTCTTCAAGATCAGTGGACCGGGCCATCTTTCCTATGGGCCCCTTGTAAACCGCAAACAGGTCATACCCCGCGAGCGCCAGCAGGAGAGCGGCAGCAGTCATTGTTGGAATTGAAACACCCAGGAATGTCCCGGTCAAACCGCCAATCACCACTATCGCAGCGAGATGTGGCGGTCCCTTCGATTTGTAGATGGCAACCCCCAGCACAATAGTTGCGGCCAAACTGACAAGCAGCCAAGCATCGCCTAGAAGAGCTGAGGGCAAGGACCCTTCGTAGAGCGCACCATACCAGGTGAACAAGAAGAAGAGCAATGCGAGCAAGGCAAGGTTGATGAGGTATCTCACTATCCGCTTCAGGCCAAACTTCACGAATATGTACATCAATGTGCCCGTTGCAGCCATGAGAACGACAAAGATGCTTGCGTTGAGTGTCACCCCTCCGGTCGTTTCAGGGAAAATTGTGATCGGTTCGATGGGAGCGTTTGACGCTCGGAGCGAATAAGTTAGGATTCCGGCTAACGCAATAGACAGGATTTCCGGAATCAGATGTTTCGGCTGGGCTTTGAATTCCTTACTCAGCTCAGGTTCCCGCCATTTTCATTCTACAAGCGCTGCAAAGCTCGGCCCGTTTTCGGTCTGTGTCGCTAAGCCTTTCAGAGAAGTACATGACACAAGAAGAGTCAGAGCAGTGTCTCAGCCCTAACGTGTGACCGATTTCATGAATCGCCTCTTTTACGAGTCTCTGGTGAAACAGGTCTGGGTTCCCTTCGGAACCCACCTTCAGCCTATATGTTGAGATAATTGCCACCCTGCCGGGGCACCTCGCTTCTCCGAAGACGAAATTCATTCCTGGAACGTAGAGATCGAAGGCAGTGACCCCGAGTAACCTGCCCGCCTGCAAGCCCTCGGCATGTTTCTCAAGAGCGACCAACAGGCGTGTCGAATGGTACTGCTTGCGGTGTGAATCATATGAATCATTTGTGGCCAGCAGTGGCTCCTCATGCTGTATAGTGAACCATGGATACCGTGCTGCAATCTCCGGGCGCAGGGCATCCAACGGATATGTAAGTGTGGGGCCAACTTGTATCACTGCGAGAACCTCAGATCTCGTAACTCTCACCGGGGCGTGGTGGCACAGACTTAAGGCCCAGCTCGTTTGAAGCCCAGTCTGAGAGCCTCCTACAGTTTGGAACGTCTCCGTGAACTACGAAAACGCGCGTCTTCTTGTCCAGCTCCTTGAGCGTCTCCTCGAGTTGTGTCTTTCCGCCGTGTGACGAGAAGTCGAATTTCTCGACTCGGGCTTTCACTTTCCTTGTCTTCCCGTGCAGCATGTATCTACCTTCGTCCAGTAGGATCCTGCCCGGTGAGCCTTCTACTTGGTAGCTCACGAGAAAAATGCCATTCTCTATCTTGTTTGCGATATTTTCCATGTAGAATACTGAGGCGCCGCCTTTGAGCATTCCAGCCGGGGACACGATGACGCCCGGCGAGTGGGCTGCGCGGCGTCGATCATGCCAATTGCCAATTTGCGTTGACTCCTTCATGGCTCTCCGAAAGAGCTGTACGTCCCTCAATGAGTTCGGGTGCTCTTCGAGCATTCTGATAGCGTCGAGCGCCATTCCGTCAACAAAGACAGGGTAGGGGAAGCCGTGATGAGCCAGCATGCAGAGGATTTCCTGGGACCGCCCCACTCCAAAAGCGGGAACAAGCACTGTCCCGCCTCCTTCGACAACCTCTTTGCATGCCAACACGAAGTTTCGCTCAGCTTCTTCTCTGTTTGGGTGGTCTTCCGCAGCGTAAGTGCTCTCTATCACTATGGCATCGAGATCCTTGTATGCTCTGTCTGCTCCAGGAACTAGGTGAGTTGGGACCAAATTGTAGTCCCCTGTGTAAAGGATGCGTTTTCCATTGCTCTCCACGACTATTTGCGCACTCCCTGGTATGTGGCCAGCATTGACCATTGTAACATTGAGATCTCCCACTTTGAACGCGGAGTGGTACTCGACTGAGATTACGTGTTCCAGCATGCTCTCGAGGTCGATGTATTCGAACGGTAGGTAGTAGCCGCTGAGTTTGATCATGTCTCTGATGAGAACTTTGGTCAGCTTGAAGGTTGGCTCGATGCCGTACACGGGCAGCTTGGATGTATGAACGTAGAATAGCGGAATCAGCCCGCTGTGGTCGAGGTGTGCGTGCGTTAGGACTACGGCGCCAAGTTCCTTCGGGGAGACGTGTACAGGGAACCCGACTTCATGGTTTATCATAACTCCGTAGTCCATCAGGATTTGAGTTCGGCCGCCTTTCACGGCGAAGGCCGACCTACCTACTTCTTGGCATGCACCTAGGAATCGCAGTTGCATCCGTGATCAGCTAGTAATCTTCATTGTGCGCTTAACCGTACATTCCACGCAATGAACGGGCAGTCTGTTCCAGCCGTTTATCTATTTCTTCCTCTATGTCGCGGGCATCATACTCCAGGTCCTTCACGTCAACTTTCAGGCCGTAGCCTCTCGAAATGGCCCTGATCGCAGTCGCAGCCGCTTTCGGGTCCGCGTGGTTTGCGTTCGCATATGCGAGCACAGCTAGGGCTGGGAAACGCCGCTTCTCGAATTCCGCGAGCATCACGGCCAATGGCCCGTAAACGAACAACCCCGCCTCCAGCGTAGGGTGTTTCTTTATCGAATTCTTTCTCACGTAGCCACGGGTCGGGACGATTCTGACGCCGTCGGGCCCTGATTGGAGGCTTGAGTCAAGGCCTCCTACGAGCAGGGCGTCCTTGAATTTGTTCTCCATGGTCCAATGTGCCAAGGTACGGGCGAATTCGGCTTCTTCCGACCTATGCGGCGAGAACTCCAACTTGACCAGAACAATCTTGCCGGCTCGGTAAATCTCGAAGGGTGTAACCAGTCCAGACTCTGATGTCGCTATGAATGGGGGCGGATGCGCCACTTCAACGAAGCCTATTCTCTTGGCGTTTAGTGCATGAACAAGATATGATACAGCGATATAGCCGGTTTCACCGACACCATGGAAACCTGTTATGAGCGTGGAATTACGTAATTTCGAGGTTTGCACTAGAAGGTTAACTGGCAAGCACTTTTCCTCAAGATGTATCCGAAAAGCTCACAGAATGACTTTCTTGCAGCGATAGCTTGGCAGGCGAGTATAATAACTTCGCGAGTGGGCAGGGCCTGGTTCTGAGAGGCTCATTCGCGGAAATCCGGACAGTGATCGGCCATTCACCGATCTCTATCGGCTTGGTGGAAATTCGAAATGAGAGGCTTGATCAAATTTCCATCAGAACAACGCTTATATGCCGCAGTTTTAATGCTGGAGATTTACTTGAGGTAACATGTTATGTCGAGTCTTGCTGGTCAACCAGTACTCATCCTGAAGGAAGGCTCTACTCGCAACAGAGGCCGTGACGCTCAGCGAGCAAACATCATGGCCGCTGTGATCGTTTCCGAAGTTGTCAAGAGCACTCTTGGCCCACGCGGAATGGACAAGATGCTCGTAGACAGCCTTGGCGATGTGACTGTGACTAACGATGGCGCAACGGTTCTCGACGAAGTTGATGTTCAGAACCCTGCTGCCAAGATGATTGTTGAAGTCGCCAAGACCCAAGACGACGAAGTCGGCGACGGCACAACCACCGCAGTCGTGCTCGCCGGCGAGTTGCTGAAGCGGGCTGAGGACATGCTGGACGACAATGTTCATCCGACGATAATTGTGTCAGGTTACAAGAAGGCCGCAGACCACGCCGTAAAGCTGCTGGATTCCTTGGCCGAACAAGTCAAGCTTGACGATAAGGCGGCGCTGAAGCGCGTCGCAATGACAGCCATGCACAGCAAGGGCCTCGGTGCAGCCCGTGAGCACTTCGCGGACATAGCTGTCGAAGCCGTTCAGCAGGTCAAGGAGAAGCGCGGGGACTCCTGGTACGCAGACACCGACAATATCCAGCTTGTGAAGAAGGAAGGAAAGAGCTTGCTCGACACGCAGCTGGTCCGGGGAATAATCGTTGACAAGGAAGTTGTACACCCTGGAATGCCCAAGCTCGTTAAGAACACGAAGATTGCATTGCTCGATGCTGCTCTGGAGATTGAGAAGACTGAAATTTCTGCCGAGATCCGGATCAACGACCCAGCCCAGATGAAGGCCTTCCTCGACGAAGAGGCTCGCATGATGAAGGAAATGGTGGACAAGGTCAAAGCTTCAGGTGCCAACGTTGTGCTCTGCCAGAAGGGTATTGACGACACAACGCAGCACTACCTTGCGAAAGAAGGAATCTTGGCAGTCAGGAGAATCAAGAAATCCGACATGGAGAAGCTGGCCAGGGCAACTGGCGGCAAAATTGTCACCAACCTGGACGACCTCACTGCATCTGACCTTGGCAAGGCTGAGCTTGTTGAAGAGAGAAAGATCGGCGACGACAAGATGGTCTTCATTGAAGGCTGTAAGGACCCGAAGTCTGTCAGCATACTCATCAGAGCCGGAATAGAACGCCTGGTCGACGAGGCGGAGAGGGCCATGAACGATGCCCTATCCGTCGTAGCGGACGTGGTTCACAAACCCAAGGTCGTGGCTGGAGGCGGCTCTATCGAAGCTGCCCTCGCAAAGCGGCTTAAGGATTATGCAAGTAAAGTAGGCGGCCGCGAGCAGCTCGCCGTTGAAGCCTTCGCTGAATCGCTAGAAATGGTTCCGAAAACACTTGCGGAGAACGCTGGCCTGGACCCCATCGATATCCTCGTTGAGCTACGTTCAGCCCACGCAAAGAAGGAAGGTCTCATCATGGGCGTCGACGTCTTCAAAGGCGGAGTCAAGGACATGAGAAAGCAGAACGTGATCGAACCCGTCCGCGTTAAAGAGCAGGCAATCCGGTCTGCAACGGAAGCTGCCTCAATGATTCTCCGAGTTGATGACGTGGTCGCGGCAGCCAAGCCACCTCCCACGCCCCCGCCGAGAGGCGGAGAGATGCCCGAATACTAAGCTAACCCAAGCCCTTTCACTTTCTTTCAACACGTTTTCTTGGAATTCCTAAGCGTAGACGGAGCGCTGCAAGATTGCACACGCTTAAAATATGGTTAGGTTGGGTTACTCGGACTGCTCCGGGCATGCTTGGGCTCCGGTAGAAGCTTCCGCTACCGAATATAGCCCGGTCAAGTCGTGTGACGCCGAGAGTATGTTGGCCTCTCGAGCTTGGAGAGAGCCAGCGACGCGGGTTCAAAGGCGACATGGTCGCTGAAAATCCCGCCCGGAGCACCAAACAGGTTGTCGATTATTTGCTTCAATTGTAGCCCCACCAGTGGGGACATTGAAAGAGTGTCACCACCCACGGTGACAGGCAGAGCACGCATTTCAGTCGATTTGGTAGCGCTAAGTGCGGCATCCTGTGGAACCGGCCGTATTGTCCGAGATCGAGCAGACGGCACGTAATGCCGCTTCTTATATACGAATTAGACAGCATTTCTTGGGTAACAGCTTAGGAATCTTTGGGTCCGTAACTGTGACAGACGCCGAGGGTTTGTGGAAGTGCTTCATCGAGTTGGCAAATCGCCATGATGCAGACGGAATTCAGGAACTTTTGGCGGACGATATGACGTATTTCAGCCCATTCATGGGCCCGGGCCAAAGGGACAAGATGGGAATGCGAAGCTTTCAGGCCGGTTTGTACACTGCGTTTCCCGACCTAACCTACCATGTCGAGCGTGTGCTCTCACAAGGAGGAGTCGTTATGGCGGAATGCTTAGTGACAGGAACCCATACAGGAGATTTGTTCGGCATTCCTGCGAGCAACCGCAACGCCTCCGTTCCGGTTGTGTTCGTGCTCGATATTGTGGAAGGAAAATCCGCAAACTGTCATCGTACTTCGACACGGCTGAGATGATGCGTCAACTCGGCATCATGAAATGAGCTACCTACCCCAACTGCCTAGGCTTCTTAGGAGTCTAGCTGTAAGCTCAGCACAGACAGGAGCCGGCCGCAAGAAGAGACATCAAGAGATTCTTCTGGATCATGAACCTCGGGCAACGGAGGCCGCCGCGATTAAGGCTTGGTCAGTCCTTCAGGGCTTCGGTTGCACCCGGGAAGCTTTTTGAGGGAAAGCAGGTAGAAAACAATCCGCGGGGCCCGTAGCTCAGCCAGGTTAGAGCGACAGAGCCAGGCGTCGACGCTCATATTCGCAGTAGGAGAAACCTGCTGGTCGAGGGTTCGAATCCCTCCGGGCCCACCACTTTCATGGGTTGAGAAGAAAACGCACAAAACCGTCGACACAAACGGCATGGCATGAATCATGATTACTTCTTGCCTGTGACCGCCAAACTTTGGCCGTACAAAGCTTTAGCATAGGCCAATGTGTCGTAGAAGGTGCGAACTCTTGCCGCTTTGCCCTCACGTAGGCTCCATACTCGGACAATATGGGTTTCATACCTGACCCCGGTTGCCTTTGCATAGCCTCGCGCATGGACAAACTCGATAACGTCGTCACCCTTAGTTATCCAATCGATGAAATCCCACTTCTCATATTTCAGATTCTCAAGTGAGGCTCTCAGGCATCTCAAGACTTCCTCATGCCCTCGAAACGTGCCCGCCCATGGAAGCAGGTCAGGTGGTCCCGCGACCCACCATTCAACGTCATCTGCTAGGCTGTTCATGAACCTTTGAATGCTGGTTTGAGTGCTGCCATCTTCAGCTTCTAAGCGCTTCACGATGCTCAAGTTTTCCTCTTCGCTCATAGTCTAATCAGACTCTGCCGACGAGTCGTTCAGCGCAACCTTGCTGTAAGTGCTTCGAATAGAATATCTGGCTCATTAGCTGTATTTGCCTTATTCTAGTGGCCACCGGAATGACGCCCGAGCTGGACCCGCGACGAGCAAGCTTTTGGTCGGCTCTCCTAGCCGCAATACTATTCGGTATGAGCACGCCCCTTGCAAAAGGGCTGCTTAAGGACATCTCGCCACAGGTTCTGGCCGGTCTTTTCTACATTGGGTCGGGCGTTGGCCTAGCTTTGTTGATGCAGTTGCTTCGCAGAAGAGCGATTTCAGAGGAGGCACCTCTCAGGCACAACGACGTTCTCTGGCTTTGTGGAGCTGTGCTGTTCGGCGGTGTTCTTGCTCCGGTCCTTCTTCTTACTGGCCTACAACAGACCCCCGCTTCAGACGCATCCTTACTTCTGAATTCAGAGAGCGTCTTCACAGTTGTATTGGCGTGGATTGCATTTCATGAAAATCTTGGCCGAAGATTCACCCTGAGTGTGGGGGCTATCCTCTTCGCAAGCGTGCTCATCTCTTGGCAGGGATTTTCGCTGGGAGGCAGTGTTGTAGGTCCCTTCGCTGTTGTTGCCGCATGCCTGAGCTGGGCGATCGATAATAATTTCACTCAGAAGGTTTCTGCGGGTGACCCGGTTCAGATCGCAGCCATCAAAGGCCTTGCCGCTGGAAGTGTCAACTTGTTCTTGGGTGTGTACTTAGGGAGCCCTTGGCCTAACACATTCTTTCTGGGAGCTGCCTTAATCATTGGGTTCTTCAGCTATGGTCTCAGCCTTGTGTTCTTCGTGTTCTCGCTGCGAACCCTTGGAACTGCCCGAACCGGCGCCTACTACTCCACAGCCCCATTCATCGGAGCAATTCTATCGCTGATACTGTGGCGGGAAAGTGTCACCGCTATTTTTGGTGTGGCCTCAGTCGCTATGGCGGTTGGCGCTTGGCTTCTCATAACTGAAAGACATTACCATTTTCATATTCACGAACATCTCGTTCACGTCCATCGCCATGTGCACGATGAGCACCACCAGCACGGACACAGTCCAGATGCCCCGCCGGGCGAACCGCATAGCCACCCACACGAGCATGTCGGACTCACTCATTCGCATCCCCATTACCCGGATGTCCATCATCGCCACTCACACAAGCGAAAAGCGACGAGAGAAAAATCTGTCTAAGACAATCACGTCTAGTCTAGAACTTCGAATGGAGATTTCGAGCCTTGAATATCGGGAGTTCGAATTCCTCCGGGCCCACCATTTTGAAGTTCGAAACATTTTTCGCGGCATTTCGATGATAGCTTAGACCGGATTTTTTCGCGTATCGAAAGAGCTCTAAGTCTCAATAATTGTTAGTTGTCGGCGGAATCCTTGCATGAGAGGACTAGCTTGGCTAGAGGAAGATTGGTTAAGCGGAGAGGGGAGTCTCCTCAACTCAAGAGATTGAAGACCAGAGTTCGGAATCTCGAGGGCAGGCTTGCTGAGTCTGTTCCGAGGACCCACCTGGAATCTCTCAAAGCAAGTCTGGAAGGCAAGATTGCTAATCTGGAAGACAGGCTAGCCGCCTCTGTACTGAAAGAAGAAGCCGATCTTTTGCAGTCCAGATTGAAGGACATAGAGTCCAAACTGGCTGAATCCATCCCTAAGCGTGAAGCTGAAGCTGAGCTTGAGAGCGCCACCTCGAAGCTACAAAGAGAGATGGAGCAGCTCAGGAAGAAGCTTGCAGCGTCCCTGCCTAAGGCTGAGGCAGATGCGGCCAAAGCAGAACTTCTAGACAAGATGGCGAAGCTCGAAGCGAAACTGGCTCAGTCGGTGCCAATAGGCGAAGCTGAACGGCTGCGCGCCGAAGTCGAGGAACTCGAGAATAAGCTGGCTGCCTCTAAGTCGGAGGTGGACTCTCTACACGCAGCGGTTACACAACTGCAGGATAGATTGGCAGAGTCGACACCGAGAGTCGAGTCAGAAGCCAAGGTCAGTGAACTTGAGACCAAGCTTTCAGGTACAAGACGGGATCTTGAAGTGGCCAGCGCCACGATCGAAGACCTCGAGGGGCAGCTTTCCCAGTCCTCCGCCAAGATCGATGAGCTTCAAGGCAAGCTATCCAACTCAGTACCGAGAGCCGAACTTGAAACCATCAGGGGTGAACTACGATCAGAAATCGCCGGTCTCGAAGGTAAGTTGGCTCTGTCGGTCCCAAGAAGCCAAGCAGACGAACTGAGAACTATGGTCGCTGAGCTTGAGGGGAAGCTTTCACAATTCAAGGGCGAGACGGAAGCATTGAAGGAAAAGCTTGCGGGATTGGAGTTTCGAGCGGCTAAGGCTCAAAGGGAGCTTGAGGCTGCGAGGAACCGCATTAAGGAGTTGGAGGCCGCTGCGGCTAAGCCACCAACAGAAGAGAGGCCTTCAGAACCTGTAGGTGGATAGAACTATGCTGCAACGATGGCCATGATGGAAAGCATTCCTAGCGTCTAGATTGTCAGCATTTTCATTAACAGTTTATGACTTACCAGTGTCATGGCGCTTTCATGCTGCCTCGTGACTTCGTTTCCTTTTCTTTCTAACGTCTAGAGCCTGGCAATTCGGTTATGAGCTTGTCTATAGAGGCACAGAGCAATTCATTGACCGCTTGCTCTTAACGTTCATTTTGAGGCCAGCGAGAAGCAAGTCGAGACATGCGATCATCAACTGTCTGAATGGGCATAGAAAGCCGAAGAGCTCTTTCAATGTGAATCGTCTCGTCCGCTTGGGCACAGCCACAAGTATTGGGTCACCTTTTATAGTAGCCTTGCCCGTTGCGCGGGCAGTATACTGGAGATCTTACCTGCATGGATGGTAGGAGGGCCGTCAGGCCCGTGCCGACTATCGCGGCGAGTATTATCTTTCGTATAACTAGAGAATAGGGACGGTGGAAAACGAAATGGGTTATGAGAATCGACGTTACGGTGCCCCGAGACAAATGACGCAAGTCAAATGCTCTGACTGCGGTGCAGAAACGGAAGTACCGTTTGTGCCGACAACGGGCAGACCAGTCTACTGTAGAGACTGCTACCAGAAGCACCGAAGGTATTAGGCAAACGGCCTAGAACCGATGTTGACCGGAATTCCTTCATTTTTGTTTGTTTTCAAATGTGCGTTCTGTAGGGTTACCTGGCCTAGATCTGCCACGACTAGGTCTGCTAAGTGTCCGTACTGGAATCGGCCTGCCACATCTCGGATGGACATGGGTCTCTCTCCAACTGAACGAATGTTCCACAGTATGGACACTGCAAATCACTGACGATAAAAGAATGGGGAATGAGCGAAGACGTAGCGAAAACGTGAAACATGTCATGGCTGAACAGCGGCACCGGGCGAGTGATATCTCAATTGACAGAAGAAGCAGACGAAGAGGAAGAAAACGAGGAAGCCTGGCAGCGCAGACAGAACTGTGTGGCAGTCGGAAGTGTTAAACCTGCAATAGCGACATTAGATCCACACGTGATTTCTGTGCCGAAAGCGAAGAAGAAACCAAAGAAGAGACCAAAGTAATCAAAGAACTAAGGATTTCCTTTGCGGCGACGAAGGGGTTGAAGTAGGTCAGTTAGAGCCCTCGATCACAAGGCCAACTGACCCTCGCTTGCATCAGCGAGCATAGAAAAGTGACTGCAACCAAAATACCCCTTCCGTTGACCCGTATGACGACTTTAGGAAAACATGAGAAGAAGAGAATGAAGCAGTTAAGAAATGGCATTCCAATCGATATGTATGTTGAGATTCGTCGTGAGAATCCTCCGGTGGCAATTGAAAAAGAAACCATATAGTTGTCGGTATCTTCCCACGAAAGGAGCGAGCAGTGAGGCGTCTTCTTCCGTTAAGATTGGACCAGTTACGAAGGAACCTCGCCTGGCCGCCTTGGTTTTCGGAAAAACCAAGACCTGCCGTGGCCATTGCTTCTCAATTTTCGGCATGCAGGAGAGTATTCCACTCGGACGGGTGTTGTTTCTGAAAGTGTTCTTGCATTGGAATCAGAAGCTGAAGTGGGTGCTCCTTCTCCCACCTTTCTAGGCTATATTTTGAATGTGCCGCAGACCCTGCAGAGCCATATCCAGTCTTGGCAGTCAGCCATATCTGACAGTCGCATGTTTAACCACGCGGCCACTGACACTCGCCTCCCAGTCCAAGACGGCGTGAGTACTCTCGCTCGCTCAAAAGATTTGTCGGAGCTTAGTCTTCTATGCTTTCCTCGTGTTCACACATGCCGTCGTCTGGGTAGATCCTGCAGTAGAAGGGTTTGGTCTCATGGATCGCGCATGAGTAGAGGCCTGCTTCGTGCCTTCTTAGAAAGGGGCAGCTCTTCGTAACGAAAACTGCGTGTCGATTGCGAGGGTCAGTGGAATCAATCGCCACATATTTCAGGATGTCTTCTCGTCCCTGCCTTTTCCAACGCGCTATGTCCTCGCGGGTCGCCTCAAAGGATCCCCAAAGAATGATACAGCAATCCCCTGACCGCTTGCACCTCTGTCCCTGCAACAGGTAGTCAGCCAGATTCGTCCATATCCAGGGGGCAAACTAGGAAGATTCGGTATCCCTGGGCAGTTGTTCCTGAGTTGTGGTCTTCTCTGAGATCTCGGGACGGGAGAAGCCCTGCCCATTACATTTTGCTATTTGGTCTCGGTACTCATCCAACCTCATATGGGAATGGCAACGCGGACATTCGAGCTCCCTAGTCTCTGCTCTGGACTGCCCACTCCTAGCGAATCTCCCCGGCGTCTACTTCACTCTCGAAGGCCATTCGCATGAGCAGTCGCTATTGAAGCTACCTGAAGATTCGGGCAGTGAGCATTGAGCTTCTTGCTGCCTATTTCCAATCAGGCATGACAGGCGCATGATCGTGGTTATCGTCAGCTCGCATATTCTGCTTCTACGATCCGGTACTCGTATTGCATATGTTTATTGAAGCCGAAGTCGTGTAGGTAGTGTTCCAGTGCATTCGAGTGGTGATCAGCGCATGTCAAGAGACTCGGGAGCTCAGACTCAGCACGCAAATCGCGTGCCGTCAAACAACGTATTTGTGGGACTGAAACCAGTGATGAGCTACGTTACTGCGATCATCCTACACCTGAACTCTGGCAATAAGGAAGTGATAGTGAAGGCCCGAGGAAACGCTATCTCCAAAGCGGTAGACGTTGTTGAGGTTGCCCGTCGGCGCTTCTTCGAAGGAAAACTTGTGGTCAGAGAAATCTCGATAGGAACCGAGGTACTTGGGCAGGAGAATGAACGCCGAAACGTCTCCACGATGGAAATTAAGTTAGAGAAGAAAGACTAATGTCGAACCTAACTTCATATAACATGAGATGGCTTTTCTGGTTTCCAATTCTTTTGTGTTTGACTACTTTGCTTTCTTCCGCGTAGTTTGAAGAGCGGGTGACGGCTACATATGGGGATTGCATTTCAAACGGTGACGTTGGATATTCGGCGTGGTGCAGCAGGCAGGCCAAAGGCCCCTTGGCGATCCGCGTCGGATATGGTCTCGTTCGCGTACCTTGTCAGAGTCTCAAAGAAGTATGAAATTGAGACATCAAAGTTCTTGAAACGTATTCACAGTGCATGGATCAAAGGGGAATCTTCCTGCGATGGCGTATCTATCAGGCGACGCCAGATGAACGAAGACGTTGGAACTCTCCTAATAACCCAAGATCAGAGGATCATCGCGCAGGTCAGGCTGACTTCAAGGGTGCTGGGTTATCTAGTGAGACCCGAAATCCTCAATCTTCGATTCGAGGGTTACCCTGCGCCTAAGTGGAAGGCCTCGCAAGCGGAGGATTTAGAGATCAAAGATTTGAACTCTGAAACCAAGCGATTCAACCTTGATGCGAAGGTTACTGAGAAGTCGTCACCCCGAACCATTCTGTCAAGGTGGGGCGAGACGCTTCTACTGAGCACCGCAACAATTATGGACCGGAGTGGCACGATCAAGTTGCCTCTTTGGAAGGATCAGATAGGTATGATCTCGGTCGGAGATCTGTTACATATTGAGAATGCTCGGCTGAAGAGGTTCAGAGGAGAACTTCAAGTCAGAGTTGACAGGTTAGCTAAACTCCAAGTTATCGAATGCCGACAGCAGAAGAAGGAGCCGATTGCCAGACACAGCCGCATATAGCTTTGCCGCAGGTCTTTTTCAGCCGCACTCAAGCGATCCTTCCTTTCATTTGCCTAGCTTTCAGGTAGCTTTGGCAGTAACGAGAAGATTGAAGATCGCCCGCGACTCCGTTACGGTAGCGGGTGTAGGTGGGAATCTCAAATCCGGTTCCCTCCTCTTCGGCCATTCAAGGCACAATCAAGAGAGAGTGTCCGCGGGTCCGCATGGTCAAACTCAAAATTGAGCCCGCCTAGGGAGCATTTGCTCTCGCCTTGTCCGAGCTACGAAGGCGAAGGGAAGGAATTAAGCAGCCGTCCAAGTCGTTGCAGAGCCAACAAGCTTGAGTGATCATTCGAACAATAGGGACTCCTATAAGCGACGCCCCCTACAGTATGCCATGTCAAATCGAATTTTTGTGTGCAGTTGCCAGAAATGCGGCGCCGAATTTGGTTTTACAGGAAGTTATGAGAAGTTTAGCGAGTTCTTGGACTCAAAGAACTTCACTTGCCCGAGCGGCCATATCGAAAGCCGTTCCGCACGAGCTTTTGTCAAAGTTGTGAAAATGAGCGAGCCCGAAGCGGTCCTAGAATGGAAACCAACTGAGGGCAGAAACTACGTGGACATCCTCGATTCACAAACAGCTCGCATCAAAGGCATGCAGATAGATCACCTGGGCTCAGGCCTGTACATTGACCGCCGAACAATGAAGAAGTACGATTACGAAGAAGACGCCAAAGGAAGAAGGCATTACTTCGAAGTACCAGTTCATCTTAAGAGTTAGGCACTGAGTTTTTCCGAGATCTTCTGCAGAAGAACCGGCACGTTGGCACCCGTCTTCGAGCTTATCTCCACTATCTCCTCTGTTGCGAATATTTTGCGGGTTTCCTGGAAGACCTTATCCAAATGCTCCTGCGACGCAATATCCACCTTATTAATGCAGATTAGAACGGGAACGCCGCTGATTTCCTTCTCCATAACCTCATGAGAGGCTGAGAGTTTTCTCTTTGCGGCTGGGATGCCGTCGCTCCCGTCCACGAAGAGCAGAATTAGGTCCGAATTTGCGAGTTCGTTCATGGTCGTGTGAAACGCCTTTAGAAGTATGGGGTTGAGGTCTTCGATAAACCCGATCGAGTCGATGAGGATGAATGAATCGGCAGATCCCTCTGTCCAAGGTATCGAGACTTTTCGGGCAAATGTGGAAAGCGTCGTGAAGGGTCCCATTCCTGTTTCCTTTGATTGCGAGGCGACCTTGTTGAATAGCGTGGTTTTTCCGCTTTGAGTGTAACCTGTCAGGGCTACTGTTCGAAAACCAGCCTTTCCTCTGTGCTCGCGAAGATTAGCCTTATTCGATCTTATCTCGCTGAGTTCCCGCTCGATCTTGCTTATCCGTTTGCGGGACATAGCCTCGTACACTTCGTAAGGATATTGCCCAGGCCCGCCGCGCCCCATCTGCTCACTAGCAATTCCGCGCATTCTGATTGCTTCTCTGCCCCAAGAAAACGTGTAGCGCAGCCTAGCCAATGCTATTTGGAGCTTGGCCTCCCTTGTGGCGGCGCGTTTTTCAAACACCTCCAGGATGAGCAGATTTCTATCGAGAAGGCGGACTCCTTCGCCGATTTTCTTTTTGATTCGGAATATTTGGCCGGCAGATAGCTGCCGAGTAAAGATCAACGCTTCGATTGAATCTTTTCCAATGGTTCTCGATATCTCGTCGAGCTTTCCTTCGCCTATGCAGTAGGCGGCATCGATGACATCGCGGTGTTGCGTAACATGGCCGACGACATTGTATCCAGCAGCTTTCGCAATGTCGTTCACTTCGTCCATTCGAGGTTTACTTTGGGGAGTAAGACACTCTACGAGAAGCGTTTTCAGGTCCGGCACAGGCTTCGAACAAGAGACAGGCTAGGCATCATTCACTCAAACTTGAAACTCATTTTCTTAGCGGCTTCCAATCTGTAACATCTTAGGCAAAGGCCGCCCGCTGAATAAGACTCCCGGAAGAAGACGAGGGCACCACATTTCTCGCATCTTTGCGAAATCATCACACGTAACCTTCAACGACCACTGGTCTCCCGCTCGTTATAAGGGAGAGTCAAACAGTCTCATTTGACCCAACCAAAACGCCTTAGACGCAGGCGTTTTCCTGAAGATGTCGCGGAAATAGTTAGGGCCGAGGAGTTGATGAGTGCTCAAGAGAAAAAAACTAACTCGACTACAAGGCAGACCCGTTGTCCACGTTCAGCTCATGCTTCATGGCCAGCAGAACAATGTAAGCTAGCTCTTACGCTCCGATTCCTTCTTGTTTGGGTTGCCTTCTCGACGCCAATGCCAGTACTTGCTCTTCAAAGGTAGTTCCCTATCTTATCAGCCTGATTTAATCCTCAGAAACTCGACAACTCGCCCGTGCCATCTAACCCTATCGGCTGGGTTGAACTCCCTCTTGCGCGTACCGCTAATCATTAACAACACACCCCAAACCACCAACCGCTACCAATTTCACTCGTTATTTTTGGGGGCGCCTCTAATGGTGCGAGTGTCATTTGAACTGTCATCGGCCTAATTTGTGTGTGTGAATGGATGAGTCTCTAGGCGTCGCAGTGCTGAGTTCTCTGCGGTTGGTAAGCCCGAGTACGCGCTGACCGAATGGTCGGTTGGGTGTGTGAATGGGCAAACTTTTGGAGCGGCCCCTTGAATGCGCCAAACGCGCGAATAGGTGACTGCCGCGTTCAAGCCAACCGAAACAGAACGGAGGTGAAGAATCAGCATGGTCGTCCACGTTGGAATAGATGTTCACAGGAAATACTGCCAAGCAGCCCTCATCAACGACAACAGCCACATACTACAGGAACTCCGATTCGACAACGACTCCGAAGGAGCGACCAGCCTAGCCACACTTGCAAAATCCAAGGCTTGGAATGGTTACGAAGCCTCCAACTCCCAACCCCAGACCATCAAATCCTACAATCCAACCTACAAATCCTGGAAACAGTCAATGCAGAAATCAGAAACGCCGACATCCAAATCGCGAAGGACGCTACAACCGAGGAAAAAGCCAAGCTTCTCATCACAATGCCTGGCGTCGATTACTACGCAGCCATGGTCCTCAGTCATGGTCCGCACATGCAAATGTTCTTCTACAACCAGAAGCGAAAAGTATTCGGACATTCATCTCTCATCTGACAAAGCACGGAAACATTACGACAGGTTAAATGCCCAAAATGCGGCAGATACTACGTAGAGGACGTAGACAGCTCTCAATACTCGCATGAACCAATTTGATTACAGACCACAGCTATTGAGTGCAGAATGGGATGCACAGAGCAATTGACCACTCTACGACGATTTTCTCCTAATGCCATGGGACGAAAGGTTAGTCATTAGGACCTCGCCGCGGGATGTAACACGTGCGACGAATTGTTCCTTGCCGCTTTCTTCTGTAGCGTAGGTTCCCTTTATCGTCCACATGCCCTCCTTATCCGGACGTATGGCCTCCTGGTCTATAACGATTGAAGTTATTTTGCCATGTCGAGACCGAGTACCCGCAATATATTTCCTCACCACGCTCTTTGCATCCGCGGCATTTTCTATTCGCAACACGATTCATCCTAAAGACACGCCAGATCGGATGATCTTGCTTGCCATCTCTTCCGCTTCTGCCATTCAGGCTTCTTCAACTTACGAATCCGTTCAATGGATTCAGCCTAGCCCCCAGAAGAACTTTTCCTGTTCCGGTTTCGAGTCGTTTCGTCCATCTCACCCTTTATTACAGGTCCTTCGTTATAGTTGAATTTTGGCTAGAATTTTCGGCGTGCATGCCGTTGAAATCGGATATGAATTCAAGGGAACTGGATCGGTTACTCAGAGACTACCTTGAAGCTAAGTTTGGGTTGACTCTGGATTACTTCATAGTTGAGGGTAGTATGGCACCTGACGCACAGGGTGATATGGGTGTGACAGGGAGTTATCGAAAAAAAGCTGGGGACAAGAAGGTCTTCTTCACGGTCACCGTCAACATTGCCTCGCGCAAGATACAGAACTTGCAGGAGTACTGAACGGTCATTCAAAGGCTGTGCAGTACGTCATTTGTGATGTTTGCGCTTAGCGTTTTCGTGTTTGAGCTTATGCGTAGTTAGATCGTGGAAGTGAACAGTCCTGTTGCATACTGGACAAGTTATTTTGGACATATCTTGTCAAAGGATGAAGAGATATTTACGAACTTGCATTTTGGATGATTGTTAGCCATCTGTCTTTCTCTGGCTCAAATCTGAATCACTGCGGCTTCTGCTGGCGTTTGTCCTTCTAATGCCATGTGCCGTCTTACGTAATCGTGGTTGGTTTGCATGCCTTTCAGAATCGATGTATCCATTTTCTTTGGATTACGAGTAATTTTCTCTCGGTCGCGGATTTCTCCGTTCATTCGTTCCATCTTGATATTGTGATGCTGCTTTAGTTGGCTTCAGGTCGCTTAACCCGTCCAGTTCAAATAGATCTTTAGCCTCCCGAATCGCTAAATCAAAATGACGCCAACTCACACATGAATTCTACGGCTTCTCGGCAGAAATCGCGACAAGCCTTTCTACCCCCTCGCCATTACGTCTGTCGATCCTCAGTGAAGCCCCAGACAAGGTGGGAAATGAAGGTATACTACTTGGATACGTGCAACTGCGATTACGGCTGCCCATGCCAATTCATGGCCAAGCCCACTCACGGAAAATGTGAGGGCCTCTCAGCATTCCACATAATCGAAGGCAACTATGGAACCGTAAGGCTGGATGGGCTCGAATGCGTGATGGTAGGCTCCTGGCCCGGTCCGATCCACGAAGGCCACGGGAAACTAGCCTTCTACATAGACGATCGAGCTGACGAAGGGCAATTCGAAGCTCTCTCAACCATCCTGACAGGCAAAGCCGGCGCAGGGCCGTTTGAAATCTATGCGAGCACTGCTGAAGATATGCAGGCGCCTCGTAGGGCACGAATAAGCTTCGAAGCTAAAGGCCTTGAGAGCTTTGTGAAGGTTGAAGGTATGGGCGAGGCCCAGCTAGAGCCCATTCGAAACCCAGTAACAGGTGAAATTCACAGAGCTATCATTGAGCTACCTTCCGGGTTTGAAGCGGCACGCATGGAGCAGGGGTCGATGCGAAAGCTGGCGTTCAACGATGGGAAGTTCGATTTCACCTACACGGGAACTTACGGCAGCTTTCAAGAAACGCTCTGGAAAGGACCTTGAGATTGCGAATGCCACCCGGCAGGTTGCTGTGACTTGCAGCTTACTCGAGGACGTGGATGTTCTTCTTCGCGCAGATGTCTTTCAAGATCTTGGGCCAGACTGTGACGCTGACTTCTCCCAAGTGCGCCTTCCTGAGGAGCAACATGTATGTGCGTGACTGCCCGATCCCCCCGCCAATGCTCAGGGGGATCTCGTTTTCGATAATAGCCCTGTGGTAGGGCAGCTTAAGCCAGTCCACCTGACCCGTAATCTCCAGCTGTTTTCTGAGAGTGACTGCATTCACGCGGATGCCCATGGATGTCAGCTCGTGGCGGCGCCTGGTGACGGGGTTCCAGACTAGGATATCACCATTCAGGCCATGCATCAGTCTGCCATCCTCAGACCTAGTTTCCGTTACCCAGTCATCGTAGTCGCCTGCCCGCATCTCATGGGGGTAACCATCCTTCAGTGTCCAACCAATTCCAATGATGAAGATGGCTGGATATTTCTGCAAGACAGCAGTCTCGCGCTGTTTGCGAGGTAGGTCAGGGTACATGTCTAGGATGTCTTCGGCGTGCAGGAACTTGATTTCGTCGGGCAGGTTGGGGTACTTATCTGTCTTCAATTGAGGAAAGAGCATCTGGGCGTGAGTCTCGGCGCCTTTTATGGCCTTCCAGATCTTTCTGACAGTCTCTTTCAAGAAATCGAGGTTGCGCTGGTCTTCGGTGATCGCCTTCTCCCAATCCCATTGGTCAACGTAGGCGCTGTGGTCGTGGTCAAGAAAGTAGTCCTTGCGTACGGCGCGCATATCGGTGCAGATGCCTTCGCCAGCTCTCATTCCAAACTGTTTCAGCGCCATGCGCTTCCATTTGGTTGCGGCTTGGACAACCTGAGCGTCGATTGGATGCTTGTTGTAGTCATTGGAGATGTGAAACTGGATGGGGCTGCGCGAGCCATCGCGGTCAAGCATGTCATTGATACCGCTCTCAACATCCACGATCAGAGGGACCTGAACCATCATGAGGTTGAGTTCTCCGCAGAGGCTCTGCTCGAGGTAGTTTCTTACGGCAAATATGGCCCTCTGCGTTTCCTTGGGGTCCAGGAGTGGGTTGTAGTCCTGCGGCAGAATTCTTTCTACCTCTTCATAGGTTCCGATTCCTGGACCTGCAAGGTCTGCTCTCTTGTCCGCCAACACTCTCACTCTATGAAATTTCAGTGGCTCCGGCCTGACTGTCGAATCTAAATGCTATGTTAGGAATTCACGAACGAAACCTAGGGAAATCAGGACAGAATAACACAGCTTAGACCTAGGCTTTCAGCTGAGCTCTTTTTCTTCCCACATATCGTAGGCAGTGGCAGTTGAGGAAGCTTGCGAGATAATCGTAAGCGCAACAATCAGGTGCAGGATGCCGATCACCCACTCAAAGGGTAGGGCGAAGCCCATTCTCGTCCCCGCATAGATCGGGAGGCCCAACAGCGGTTGCACGGTTGCCATGATTGCGGTCGATTTGGAAATGCGTTTCACTCGCGCAGGGGCCGCAGTTTTCTTCAGGTCGCGATAGTTCAAGTGGGCCACAGCCAGAACGGCCAAGCCGACTAGGAAGTGGATGTCGACTATGAAGGAAAAGATCTCCGCCAGCGCGGCCAGAACGAATTGCGCGAAAGCAAGCCATATCAGAAGATAGAGCCGGTTCCAGAGAGCCAAGCTTCTCACAACACAGACCGGATTGCGAACTTGACTATAAAATCTGTTAAGAAGGGGGCCTGTTCAACTCTGCGGCGACCGGTGCTGAGAATTCCTGATCTAGTCCTATGGGCTGAGGGTCTGGAATCTCCTTATGGTTTCAGCCATCTCACGAAGTCGCCTGTCGACCAAGTCGTTGACAGAGCTGCGTTCGAAACTTCCACCTTCACGCTGTCTCCCCGCGGGAACGCCGGTTAGGATCTCGATTCCCTCATCAACCGTCCTTACTGGGTAAATGTGGAATTTGCCTGCCTTCACGGCGTCCACGACTTCTTTCTTCAACATGAGGTTCCGGAGATTGCTGTGCGGAATCAACACGCCATGTTGCCCGTTCAGTCCTCTTGCTTTGCAAACCTCAAAGTAACCTTCAATCTTCTCGTTTACGCCGCCTATCGGTTGCACTTCTCCTTTCTGGTTGACGGATCCTGTCACTGCAAAATTCTGCTTTATCGGAAGGCCGGATAGAGTTGAGAGCAGAGCGTACAGTTCCGTGCTCGATGCACTGTCGCCCTCCACTCCCTCGTAATTTTGTTCAAACACGATGCGGGCGGATAGGGTGAGAGGCTTGTCGCGGGCATATCTCGAAGCCAAGAACCCCGCAATGATCATGACGCCTTTTCCATGGATCGGGCCGGACATGTTGATCTCCCGCTGAACATCGATCAGCCCTTCTTTGCCTAGGCCTACACTGACCGTAATCCTAGAAGGCGCGCCGAAAGAGAAGTCCCCTACATTGAGAACCGAGAGGCCGTTAATCTGGCCCACTGCTTCCCCTTCGGTTGAGATGAAGATGATGTTGCGTTCGATGTATTCGCGCAGCTTCTCTTGAATTAGGTTTGAGCGGTAGGTCTTTGCTTCGATGGCCTTCTCAACGTGCTCGGCCTTGATGTATTTTGAGTTGTCTTGGGTAGCGTAGAAATGTGCTTCACGTACAACGTCCCCAACAAGCCCGAACTGGGTCGATAGCTTGTTTTGGTCTTCGGCGAGTCTGCTGCTATGTTCTAGGAGGCGCGCAATGGCTAAGGCGTCCAGATGTTTGAGGTTGTCATTAATCGCTAGGGTCGTGAAGAAGCCAGCATAGTTGCGAAGGTTTTCATCCGTCTTGGCCATCGATGAATCAAAGTCAGCCTTCACCTTGAAGAGTTCGCGGAACTCAGGATCGTATGCAAAGAGAAGCTGATACATAGTGGAATCGCCTATGAGCACGATCTTCACGTCGAGAGGAATTGGTTGTGGGGCTAGGCTTCTCACGCTTGCGTAGCCCACGCGTTGGGGTAGGTCTTCGATTCTAATCTCTTCGTTCTTTAGAGCTCGTTTCAGGGCATCGTAGACGTTTAGGTCGCGCAGAAGTTGTTCTGCCCTGATTATCAGATAGCCTCCATTCGCCCTGTGCAATGACCCTCCTCTGACCAACGTGAAGTCCGTCGTTAGTGTCCCAAACTGGCTTTCCTTCTCGATTCGGCCAAGCAAATTGTCGTAGGTGGGGTTGTCTTCCACGATCACTGGAGCCCCCTTGACCACTGAATTGTCTGCGATGACATTGACATCGTAAACTCGGAAGGCAAGTTCGTCAGCCCAAGCTTCCTGTGCAGTCTCTTTCTTTTGCCTTCGCCCGCGAAATCTATCCAAGTCAACAAGAATATGTTCCTGGATTTGTTTCAAGTAATTGGTGATTTCCTCGTAGGACTTGTACTTCTCAAGCAGGGCGGCCATCAAATGCTCGATGGCGTACAGCGCCACGCTCCTATCGAATTCCGCGATCTCTTCGCGAGACTTGCTTTCCACTTCCCTGATCTGCCTGAGTAGCGGTGTTAACTTCTCTTTGAGTTCCTCACGTTTCTGTTGCATGTTCTTGGGAAGAGCGAAGAATTCCTCATCGGATATCGGACGGCCGTTAAGTACCGGCACTAGCGAGACGCCCAGCGCCGTCAGCTGCATAACGAAACCGTTCTCTTCGGCGACTTGTCCCATCTGGGCAATGATGTCCTGACGCTTCTGGTTCATCTGTCGAACGATCTGGTCCCTCTTTGCCGCATAGTCTTCGCCTTCGAAGAGTTGCGGCATCGCAAGCCTAGCAGCTTGGATCAGTTCCTTCATATCCTGCTTGAGTTGTCTGCCTACGCCCGCCGGGCAGCGCAGCGCAATGGGTTGGTACTCATCTTGGAAGTTATGGACATAGCAGCAATCCGACGGCGTCGGGCGTGCGCGAGAAATCTCCTCAAGGAAATCAATCGCTGCGGCCGTCTTTCCAGTTCCTGGCGGTCCCGAGGCGAATATGTTGAAGCCAGGGGCCTTTGCCTGAAAGCCGAAGAGCAGCGACTGCGATGCCCGAGGTTGGCCAACCAGAATCTGCAGAGGCCTTAAGTCCTCGCTTGATTCTGCCCCGACGATCTTCGGGTCGCATGTCCAACGCAAGTGCTCGGGGGACAGTTCAGAAACCAAATGGAATCGGGGACGTTCCGGAAAGGCTTGGCTAAGTACCTTTCCTCGGCCACGAATGATTCCAAAATCCTAGGCGGGACGAACCTGATCCACGCGTGCAGGGCGGCCTGTTCGCGGGTCAATCCAAAGGAATGGATCATGCCACTCATCAGTGAGTTCAATCTTGACCAAGTGGCCGCACGAGGAGCACCTCGGCCCGCCGGGTTCGAAGATAGTGGTAGGGCATGGACACCGACAATCAACCCGTTTCAGGACTAGGTTTCGTCCCTCATAATGCGCAGCGCGCGGCGGGCTGCATGCCTCGCAGAAGTTTCGGCACCCCCACAAGGACGTTGTGGGTTGACGCTTATACGGAGGAGAGATGGGTGAAACTTTTCAGGTTGAACCTGGGTCGTTGACCAGCGAGTGCGTGGCCCCGGCTGGATTCTTGCTCTCAAACCTAATGCCGTAGCGCTCGCGTATTTTCTCCGCAAGCTGCTTCATGTCCAGTCCGAAGGCCTCTCTCAATTCTTCTAATGTGAGTTCCTCGCTTGCGGCTATTTCGCTGACGGTCACTTCCCTGAAGAGCTTTCGTTTTCTTTCGAGCACGTCCCTGACGTGTTCCTCAACTGTGCCCTTGACTACGAAGTTCACTGCCAGAACTTTGTTCGTCTGGCCGATCCGGTGTAGCCGCGCGATTCGTTGCTGTAACCTTGCCGGGTTCCAGGGCAAGTCGTAGTTGATGACCACATCAGCAACCTGAAGGTTCAATCCGAACTGGCCTGCGTCAGTGCTAGCCAAGACTCTGTAGTGGGGGTATTCCGAGAAATGGCGCAGGTGTAATGTTCGCTCATCGGTTGAGAGCTGACCGTGGTAGACTAGCGTTTGAATGCCGCTGTTTGACAGGTCTTCCTGAATTAGGTTAACGATTGGTACGAATTGGGAGAACACAACCAGCTTGTGCCCTTGCTCTGTAAGCTC
>Ga0129297_10000152_pt1 | contig 31472 bp, 24 predicted proteins | sample I18A1metaG_FD_94708 | JGI IMG/M metagenome (GOLD analysis project Ga0129297, IMG submission 94708) | Lake sediment bacterial and archeal communities from Gulf of Boni, Indonesia to study Microbial Dark Matter (Phase II) - ​I18A1 metaG | ecosystem: Environmental > Aquatic > Freshwater > Lake >... | reverse complement strand
TGAAAAAACCCGTCTCCCGGCGGGGGGGAGACGGGGGTGACGACCCGGGGGTCAGTCTATCTGCTCCACCAGGTAATTCTGGGGGCCCATCTGCTTGATCTGGTCCAGCTGGGCCTCGATCAGGTCGACGTGCTCCTCCTCCTCCCGGAGGATCGATTCCAGCAGTTCGCGGGTGCCATTGTCACCTGCTTCCACGCAGACCCGGATACTCTCGTTGTACCCCTTGATCGCCTCCACCTCTGCCTCGTGGTCGAAAAAGTGCATCTTCTCCACCGCCGCGCCGATATGGACCTTGTTCAGCTTGCTGACGATCGGCTTCCCTTCGAAGTAGAGGATGCGGGCAATCAGCTTTTCCGCATGCTTCATCTCGTCTATGGAGCGTTTCCTGATCATGGCGTGCAACCGCTCGTACCCCCAGTTTTCACACATCTCCGCGTGGACGAAGTACTGGTTGATCGCTGTCAGCTCCTCGGCGAGCCGCATATTCAAATGCTCGATGACTTTCTCGTTTCCTTTCATTGATCCCCTCCCGTCAGTATGCCGTTTGCATCACGGCTGAAATTGCGTTCACCTCCAAGTCAAACAGACTTTTCCTGAAGGTCAAGGGAGTGCACCCTTGTTTTGGTCGCGCCGGCCCCCCCGCGCCAAAACGGAGCGGGGCTGGGGACTTCCGCGCCGCAGGCGAAGAGGTTGCTTGACTATTCTGCAGGCGGACCGGGATATGCGGACTCCCGACCCTGGCCAGTTGGCGGTCACGCAGGTCATGGCGTTTTCTGCCGGGGCCCATACCGGCCGCTCCCCGGCATGACGGCGGCACATACGGCAGACAAGAAGGCCGGCACCCGGGAGGGGGTGTCGGCCTTCTTGTTTCGCGGACGGAAACCGTCGGCGGAAGAGTGGCTATTGGTGACGGGGCCCCCGGATTACTGGAGGATGACCTCGGCGATGGTGGCCTGCAATGTCGGTATGGGATTCCCCGACAGGTCAGCCACCCCGTAGGGGGCCAGAACATAGCTCCCTGCGGAGGGGGCCGTTTTGTTGACGAGCTGCAGGGTTATGGTCGCCACTTCCCCCACCAGTGTCACGCCCGCAGGGGTCGTGTCCGCCAGGTCTATCATCATCTTCCCCGTCGGCGTCGTTGCGTTCGGAGGGGTCCAGTCCGTGAGCTGGGTGCCGCTTGCAAAGGTGCCGGAGGGGGTGACGACTCCGGCAACAACCGATCCGCCAGCCACCTCCGGGGTCAATTCGGGTTTCAGGAACAGAGCGAAACTTGTCCCGCTGATGGCGCTGCCGGCGGGTAGCGTGCCGACGAGGGCCACTTTCACGATGGCCTTGGAGTAGGTGGGGGCGGGGGCTGCCACGGGAGTGCTGCTACTCCCCCCGCCTCCGCCGCCGCAGGCGGCAAGGAGAAAGAGTGCCACTATTAGTGGTGACCTGAACAGGATCTGTTTAAGCATGCATAACCTCCAGAGGGTAGACGTCGTGTCAATCTTCACTGAATCCCTGCCGATCACCAGCTGCCGATGCCGACGATCCTGCGCATGATCATGATGATGTCGGCATAATCCACGATACCGTTGCCGACGGGAAGCCCGTTGCTCCCCAGAGGGGCGACATCGTAGAGGATCTTTTCCGCCGAACTCAGCTGTACCTTGCCGTTGTACGCAAGGAGCGTCCTCAGGGCATCCTGGATCGTGGGCTGGCCGGCACCGGTTGAGTCGGCAGTGCGACGGACCGCGTTGACGCTGACGGTGCAGTCAGCCGTGACCGTACCGGTGGTGTAGGTCGTCCCGTTCAGGGTGCCGCCGCAGCCCGTACCCGTAATGCCGTATCCTGCAGGGGCGGTGATGGTGAATGTTGCCTTGCCGCCATGGTTGACCGTCAGGGGGGTGGCCGGGGAGATGGTAGTGGATGTCCCTGCCGTCGGGGTGACGGTGTAGGTGCGGATGTTGGCGGAGCAGTTTGCCGTCGTTCCCCCGTAGGCGCTGACGCACTGCCAGTTCCAGGGGCCGGTACCGCTCAGGGGGGTCGCCGTGCCGCCTGCACAGAGGTTACTCGTCGGGGCAACGGGTAACGTAGTGCCGTTGCTCGTGCCGCAGGTGCCATTAAGTAAAGCGAAGTTGGCCGTATAATTGTGAGCTGCGATTATATTGACGGCAGTAAGCGATGCGCTTGATCCCACAACCGTTGCTCCTTCCGTCCAGTTGACGAAGACGGAATCTGGGTCAGGGATTGCGGTGACAGTGGTTGCGGTGTCACCGTACTTGACCACCTGGCTGGCAACCCCGGTTAGGGAACCGTGGGCTCCGGGACTGAATGTGACGGTATTGGTCGAGATGTTTGCCGAGCAGCTTGCGCTTGTGCCGCCCCCCCCGCCGGTGCAGTCCCATGTCCATGGTCCGGTGCCGTTCATGGCCGACGTTGTACCTGAAACACAGAGATTTGTTGAGGGGGCGGTGTTGAACAACCCGCCGTTGGCCGTGCCGCAAACCCCGTTGACCAGGGATGTGCCGCTTAGCGCTACAGTGGAGAGTTGAGCGGTGGAGATGCTCAGCGCTGCGCTTTTTGTGCCGGTGGTGGCGGGGCTGAAGCTGACCGTGACGGTGCAATATGCACCGGGAGCGATGATAGGCATCGTGCTGCCGCAGGTGCCGTTCGTGCCGTTACCGACATTCAGGACAAACTCTCCGGCATCCGTCCCCGAAAGGGTTATGGCGCCTACCTGCAGGCGAGTCGTCGATCCCGTATTGCTGATGGTAACAACCTGGCTGGCGCTCTCTCCCGGTGCCAGGATGCCGAAATCTCTCGCTCCGGGGAAAACCGTCATCGTGGCACCCCCAAGCAGGCCGCCTCGTACCGGCCAGGCATGATAGAGGAAATCAGAACGAATCTGACTGTTGTTGATAGATCCGTTGTAAATGCCCATCATAAAAGCACCGCTCTTCACATCATTGGTACTTGACCAATAATAGGGCGAAGTGAAAACATCTCTCCAGATATTGGTGAATTTCGAGAACGCCTCTGACGGAAGGGGAGGAGCCGACTTGGCAGTGATGTCTACCAAACTCTGCAACTCTGTGATGTTGGGCAGGCGCCAGTCCCCGGCAAGGCTGCCGTCGGCCAGGCCGCAGTCACCGGATTTAAGGCCGTTGCTCCATGCCATGGCGTCTGTCCAGCTCAAGGTACCCTCTTTTGCCTGGCTCCAGAATCCATACGGGTCGGCCTTGCAGTTGGCATTCTGAAGCCAGATCAGCCCGGTCAGGTTGTCGGTAACCGTGCCGTTGCCGTTGTTCGTAAACCTTACCGTAGGCAGGTCGACTCCTCGCAACGTGTCGCCGTCCTGCCCGGTGCCGGCACAAGCAATTGTTGAGGTGCCATCAAGGCACGTTGTTTGTCCGGTTTTCGGCAATTGCACCACACCGGCTTGTCCGTCACGTACAGGCCACACATTGTTGAAATTTTGATAGGCGTCTGCGAGTGTGTAGCCGTAATAACTGGTTGCTACCCATGCAGAGGAATTATATATTCCGAACCAGGTATCGATTGCACTGCTGGACGACCAGTACGAGGCAGCAATGCCCGTGAATGGAGATCCGGGGGCGATCATCGGGTATTGTCCCCGGTCCAGGAGACTTTTCAGTTCGTTGAAGTTAGGCAGTCGCCAGTCGCCGGCAACGGATCCGTCGTTGAGGCTGCACTGGGTGCCGTCACCTTTCAGCGTATTGGCTGCGGTGAGGGCATCTTTCCACAGTTTCGTGCCAAAGCAGTTGGCATCCTTCAGCCAGACCAGGCCGGTGAGGTTATCGGTGACCGTTCCGTCGGCATTGTCCACAAATCGTGGGCTGGGCAGGGGAATTCCTGCCCGGATGTCGCCGTCCTGCCCGGTTCCTTGACAGGCTATGACGGCACCTGCGGCATCGATGCAGGTCGTCTGTCCTGTCTGCGGTAGCTGGATGGTGGCAGCCCGGGCAAGCGGGGGAATAAAGGTCAGAGGGAGGATGGCGAGAACGAGCAGGACCGGCAAAGAGCATTTCATGTCATAAATCTCCTTCATGGTCTGGTTGTGGGGGTGCCAATAAATGCCGTGTTACCGGCGATGATCATTAAAGAAAGGGGAAGCATCTTTCGACACGGAATCAGGCCCTTCCGCCCCGTTACCGTCAGATCTTTAATTTTCATGAGTCTGTGTCATTATGTGCGGGCACACATTAGCCTAAATGGTGCAGTAAGTCAACTTTAATTAAGTGTCGTGCTGTGTGCAAACATGCGTAGAAAGGGCCGCTGAGATACTATGCAGGCCGATACGATTCATAGAAATGAGTTGATTAATCGTTTGTTCATGAACTGTTGCTGTCACCTCCTCACGCACAGATGGTGCCAAAATTGACGTAAGGGATATTCAACCATGAATCACGCGTTGAATCAGAGGGTTAGCATCGTGGCTTGTGTCTGGCGTCTGGGGAATATTGAGGGGCGGCGTGTAAAGAAACTTTACACATCAGGATTGGCAATGCCGGGAACTGGCTATTAACGGCGGGTTACGGGAGGTGTAAAGAAATTTTACAGTGTAAAGATTCTTTACACGCTAAATAGTAACGGCCGGCACCCGGGAGGGGGTGCCGGCCGTCTGCGTGTCGCATGGAGGAAGGGTCAGCGGGAAAGCTGCCGCTGGGGCAGGATTTCGGTGTCGGTTTCCTGCTCCTCACCCCGCAGGTGGTAGTAGTCGATCGGGGTGTTGATGTTGCTGAAGGAGCGGAAGTCCGGGTCGAAGGCACGGACCACCTCCCGGCGGACGGTGACCACCGCGACCCGTTCGAAGAAGGAGACGATGCGCCGCCGGTTTGCCGCCAGGGACGCATCCATGGCGGGGAGGCACCCCTTGCCGTAGAGGGCGTGGAGCGGTTCCGGGCCGATTTCCCCCTCGGGGATGACCAGGTCTCCATCGTGACGCCGGCTTGCCAGGTACCTGATGAGCCGCTTGTCAAGGTAGGGCATGTCGCAGGCCACGGCGAAGATGTGCTCCGTCGTGCTGTGATACAGGCCGCTCTGCAGGCCGGCCAGGGCCCCCATGTCCGGATGGAGGTCCCCCACCTTCCGGCAGGGGAGGAAGTCGTACTGCTCCGGGGTGTTGGTGACCAGAAGCACCTCGGGGAAGAGGGCCGTGAGCTGGCGGTGGATCGCCTCGATGAACAGTCCCCCCCGGTAGGGGAGGAGCGCCTTGTTGCTCCCCATCCGGCTGGAGCGCCCCCCTGCCAGGATGACGCCGGTGATGCCGGTCAGTTTTGCTGTATGTTTCATGTCAGAACCGATCACGTTTTCCATCCTTATTGACACCAGGCCCAGGGTTCGGGGCTCAAATAAAATTAAGATTCTAAGCCCTTAACCCCCAGCCCTGAGCCCCGACCCATGACCCTCAGCCCTCAGCCCTCAGCCCTCAGCCCTCAGCTCATGGCCTGCCTTCGATTCATGCCCCTCGATGCGGTGGAAGTGGTCGGGGATGGTGTAATCCGTGGCCTCGGGGTGGTGCTCGAAGATCGGGAAGTACTTGGCGATGAGCACGAAGAAGAGGACGTGGGCGGCGATGATGCCGATGGTCACCAGGGACTCGATGATCGACGGGGCGTAGATGAGCTGCCCCGGCTGCTCCATGCCGAACATGGAGACGTTGAAGCGGTTCAGCACCAGGCCGAAGATGACCAGGCTGGCGGCCCGCAGCTGCATCTTCTTGTCGGTCTTGATCTTCCGGGTGAAGAACATCCCCATGGGGAGGATGACCCCGGCGCCGATCTCCGCCAGGAACAGGGCCAGCAGCACCGGCCGGTCGAACAGGGGGCCGTGGGTGAGGAACGCCAGGGCGTAGAGCTTGATGCAGAGGTAGACACCCATGATCCAGGGGATGATCTTGGTCAGGGTGGCGAGGAGCTCCGACTCGTCGGGCTGCCCCATGTACTTGTGCACCAGGCTGGCCTCGAAGATGACGATGGAGAGGCCGGTGAAGATGGCGGAGAGCCAGAACTGCAGCGGCAGCAGCGGGTTGTACCAGAGGGAGTGGAGCTTGTCCACGGCGATGAGGAAGAAGGTCCCCAGGGTGGACTGGTGCAGGGTGGAGATCATCGCCGCCAGGATGGCGAAGGGGAGCTCCAGGGTCCTCAGGAGCCGCAAGGGGAGGTGCCAGCCGAACCGCTCCGCCACCGGGTGGAGGAACTCCAGGGTCAGGACGGTGGTGTAGGCCATGACGCACATGGAGACCTCGAACATGGGTGAGTGGAGGTTCCAGTAGCGCAGGACATTGATCCCCCGCTGGGGCTGCCCCAGGTCGAGGAGCAGGCCGACGCAGACCAGGGAGTAGCCGAGGAAGCCGGTGACGATGGCCGGCCGGACCAGAGGCTCCAGTTTCCTGATGTGGAAGACGTGGGCCACGATGCCGATGGTGAAGGCGCCGGCAGCCAGCGGCACGGCGGTGACCACGTCGAAGGAGATCCAGAGTCCCCAGGGGTAGGTGTCGTTCAGGTTGGTGGTCACCCCGAGGCCGAAGATGAAGCGGACCAGGGAAGCCAGGGCACCGATACCCACCAGGACCATCATCAGCTTGATGAAGTTGTGGTACCCCTTGATTTCATTCATGACGATTCGTGCTGCTGCGGTCATTCGTTCACCCCCTTGGTGGAGTCAGCCTTGGCGGCTGCACGTTCTTCCTCTTCCTTCCTGATCCGGTCCTTGCGGTGCTGGAACCAGGAGACCAGGGAGAGGGTGCCGCCGACGCCGAGGAAGATCCCCGGGACGAAGCGGAGCGCCTGCCAGGTGTAGGAGGGGAGGGGGCGCTTGGTGATCGGCTTGAACCCCAGCTCGTCCAACGGCTGGTGAGTGAGGTAGAGGACGCTGGTGCCGCCGGCCTCCTCCTTGCCGTAGATGGCCGGGAAGTACCGCTCCGGCTTGGCCTTGAGGCGCTTTTCCGCCTCCTTGACCATCTCGGCCCGGGGGCCGTAGCTGATGGCCGTGGGGCAGGCGGTGGCGCAGGCGGGCTCCTTGCCGTTCTTCACCCGGCTGTAGCAGCCGGTGCACTTCTTGACGAGCGGAAATGCCTTGCTCCACTCGTACTTGGGGACGCCGAAGGGGCAGGCCATCATGCAGAAGCGACAGCCGATGCAGCGCTTGTCGTCGTAGATGACCGGCCCTTCCGCCGTCTTCCTGAAGGCGCCCACCGGGCAGACCGAGGCGCAGGCCGGGTCGTTGCAGTGCATGCACATCTCTTTGTAGAAGGCGAACTCGTTCTGGCCGTTCTTCTGGTAGTCCTTGAACTTGATCCGGGTGAAGGTGTACTCGGACATGGCCGGCGGGTTCTGGTACCCCTCGCCGGAGAAGAAGTGGGTGTTCTCCGCCTTCAGCTGGTTCCACTGCTTGCAGGCGACCTGGCAGCCGCGGCAGCCGGTACACTTGGTGGTGTCGATAAGGAACGTCCTGGTTTTATTGAAGTCGATGGAAGTGGTGCTCATCCCTTGTTACCCCCTTTCTCGATGTTGCAGAGAAACGCCTTGAACTCGGGGATACTGGTGTTGGCGCACCCTACCGTCGGGGTCAGCATGTTGGCGCTGTCCCCGGTGGCCAGCCCGGCGTAGCCGAAGTGCCACGGCATGCCGACCTGTTCGACCATTGTGCCACCCACGTTGAACGGCTTGAGCCGGGAGGTGACCAGGGTCACCGCCTCGATGGAGCCCCGCTCCGTGACGACCCGGACCTTGTCCCCCTTCTTCAGCCCTTTCTGTTTGGCCAGGGACTCGCTGATCTCGACGAACATGTCGGGGACCAGTTCGGCCAGCCAGGGGAGGCTCCTCGTCATGGCGCCGGCCTGCCAGTGCTCGGTCATCCGGTAAGTGGTGCCGATGAACGGGAACTTGGCCAGGTCGCTGGAGACGTTCTTGGGGACGGCAACGGCCGGGTTGTTCTGCACTTTGGAGAGGAGGTTTCTCGTCGGGCTCTCCATCGGCTCGTAGTGTTCGGGGAACGGGCCGTCCTTCATGTCCAGGGCGTAGAGGCGGGCGTGCCCCTCGGCCAGCATGATGAACGGGTATTTCCCCTCCTTGTCGTCCTTCATCGGCGGCCACGGGCCGTCGGGGACATCCCCTTTCCACTTCTTCTCCAGGCCGTCCCAGGCGATGACCGGACGCTTGGGATTGAACGGCTCGCCGGCCGGGTTGACCGAGGCGCGGTTGTAGATGATCCGGCGGTTGACCGGCCAGCACCAGGCCCACTTGGGGAAGAGGCCGAGGCCGGTCGGGTCGGACTGGTCGCGGCGGGCCATCTGGTTCCCCTCTTTCGTGTAGGAGCCGGTGTAGATCCAGCAGCCGCTGGTGGTGGAGCCGTCGTCCTGGAGGTACTTGAACATGGGGACCGGGTCACCCTTCTTGAACTCCAGGGTCTTGTCCTTGTCGACGATGGTCATGTCCCTGGTGAAGTGGCCGTTGATCTCCTGGGCCACCAGGTGGACCTCCGGCTCGTGCCCCTCGCCGTAGTTCCAGGAGAGGCGGGTGATCGGCTCGGGGAAGGCACCCTTGTCCTTCACGTAGAGCGCCTTGATCCGCTTGTAGAACTGGTCGATGATCCAGAGGTCACTCATGGACTGTCCCACCGGCTCGACCGCCTTGTAACGCCACTGGGCCCAGCGGCCGGAGTTGGAGATCGACCCCTCCTTCTCCACGCTCGATGCGGCCGGGAGCATGAAGACTTCGGTCTGGATATCCTTCGGGTTCACCCCGGGGCGCTTCCAGAAAATGGAGGTCTCGGTCTCCCAGAGGTCGACGGTGACCAGCCACTTCAGCTTGCCCAGGGCCTCCCGGGCCTTGCCCGAGTCGGGGCCCCCCATGGCTGGGTTCATCCCCATGCAGACCAGCCCTTCCAGCTCCCCCTTGCCCATCTTCTCCATGATCTTGCCGTAGGCGTAGCTCCCCATCCGCTTGGGAAGATAGGAGTAGCAGAAGTCGTTCTCTTTCGTTGCATGGTCGCCGTACCAGGCCTTGAGCAGGCTGGTGACGTACTTGGGGGTGTTCCCCCACCAGTTGGCGCTCTTCGGGTCCTTGGTCTTTGGGGTCCACTTCTCGTTGTAGGCCTTCAGGTCCACGTTGTCGAATTCCGGCGACTTGAGGTAGCCGGGGAGGAGATGGAACAGGAGCCCGTAGTCCGAGGAGCCCTGGACGTTGGACTCGCCGCGGAGGGCGTTGACCCCGCCGCCGGCGATGCCGATGTTCCCGAGGAGCATCTGGAGCATGGCCACGGCCCGGACGTTCTGGGTGCCGTGGGTCGACTGGGTGATCCCCATGGCGTAGAGGATGGTGCCGGCCTTGTCGGGGCGGCCGGTGGCGCAGAACGCCTTGGCCACCTTCAGGTAGGCCTCCTTGGGGGTGCCGGTGATGTTGCAGACCGTGTCCACGTTGTAGCGGCTGTAGTGCTTCTTCAGCAGCTGGTAGACGCAGCGCGGGTCTTTCAGGCTCATGTCCCGGCGCGGGTTGCCGGCGCCGTCCACGGCGTAGGCCCAGGACTTCAGGTCGTAGCTCTTCTCCTGGTCGTCGAAGGAGCAGAACAGGCCGTCCTGAAAATCGTACTTCTCGTTCACGATAAAGGCGGCGTTGGTGTACTCCCGCACGTACTCGGCGTGGATCAGGTTGTTCTGCAGGGCGTAGTTGATCAGGCCGCCGAGGAAGGCGATGTCGGTCCCCGGGCGGAGCTGGGCGTAGATGTCGGCCTTGGAGGCGCTCCTCGTGTAGCGCGGGTCGGCGACGATCAGGTTTGCGCCGTTGTCCACGGCCTGCTCGATCCACTTGAAGGATATGGGGTGATTCTCGGCCGGGTTGCAGCCGATGATGAAGATAGCGTCACTGTTCTTCAGGTCGATCCAATGATTGGTCATGGCACCACGACCGAACGAAGCCGCCAGACCGGCGACTGTGGCGGAGTGTCATAATCGGGCCTGGTGTTCCAGTTGACCGACCCCCATGGCGCGGGAGAACTTGGACCAGAGGTAGCACTCCTCGTTGTCCAGGCCGGCTCCGCCGAAAAAGGCCATGCCGTCGGTGCGGTTCACCACGTATTCCTTCTTGTCCTTCTTGTTGACCTCGGTGGCCTTGAAGGTCCGGTCCCGGGTCTCCTTCATCTTCTGGGCGATCCGGTCCAGGGCCCAGTCCCAGGACTTCTCCTCGAACCGGTCAGAGCCGGGGGCCCGGTACATCACCTTCTGCAGTCGGCGGTCGTTGACCGCCACCTGGAAGAGGGAACTCCCCTTGGAGCAGAGGGACCCCTGGTTGATCGGGTGGTCCGGGTCACCCTCGATGTTGACGATCCTGCCGTTCTTGGTGTGGACGATCAGCCCGCACCCCACGGCGCAGTAGGGGCAGATGGTGGTGGAACTCTTCGCCCCCTTGGTGCGCATCTCGGGCGAATCGACACTGGCTTCGCCCGGCTTCCCGCTCAGAGCAACGCCGGCTGCCGCCAGCGCCCCCCCCTGCAGGAACTGTCTTCGCGACATTCCCATGAAAACTTCTCCTTTCGTGTTGTTACAGTATAAATCCGGTCTCGTGCCGAGACGGAGGGACGCTGAGAAAAGCACGCAAACTGTTGGTGAACGACTCTGCGCCTCCGCGTCTCCGCGCGAAAATGGTTCTTGTGCAAAACTGTCTCGATTAATGAAATCCACGCTGTATACGGCAAACCCTGTGCCAAGGCGTTTACGGAATAATCAGCGCGGGTTCGGGGCGTTGCGTGGCGGGGTTTCAGGAGGGACAGGCGTTCACCGGGGCGGGAACGGTACGCATTTTGCCCCTTGCAAACTGTGCAGATTTGACCAATACTGTGTAAAACTGTCTTGATGTTGTCATCCCCTCTTCCTTGGGGAGAGGACCAGGGTGAGGGGAAACGCCCGGCGTACCCCTCATCCGGCCTTCGGCCACCTTCTCCAAGGGGAGAAGGGAACGTTGGAAGGATGAGATGACGCGAAAAAGAGGTGAACCATGGCACATATCGCCATCTGCGACGACGAGGAGGGGATCCTCAAGTACCTGAAGAAGGTGCTGAAGGGGCACCGGGTGGAGACCTTCAGCCGGGGGGTGGATCTTCTGGTGCGCCTGGAGGAGCCGGGGGGAGGGGAGATCGACCTGCTGCTGCAGGACCTGCGCATGCCCGAACTGGACGGTCTGCAGATCATGAAGGCGGTGAGCCGGACGAGGCCCGAGCTGCCGGTGATCATCATGACCGCCTTCGCCACGGTGGACGACGCGGTGGCGGCGATCAAACTGGGGGCCTACGACTACCTGACCAAGCCGTTCCCCAACGAGAAACTCCTCAGCATGGTGGAGAACGTGCTGCAGATGAAGCGCCTGGCCGAGGAGAACCGCCGCCTGCGGGAGGAGCTCTCCGGAGGAGGGCAGATCGTCTTTGCCAGCCCCCGCTTCCGGGAGGTCTACGACCTGGCCCTCAAGGTGGCTCCCAGCGACGCCAACATCCTCGTCCTGGGGGAGTCGGGGACCGGCAAGGAGCTGATCGCCGCCGCCCTCCACAACAACAGCCACCGCCGGGACCGCCCCTTCGTCTCCCTCAACTGCGCCGCCCTCACCGACACCCTCCTGGAGAGCCAGCTCTTCGGCCACCTCCGGGGGGCGTTCACCGGCGCGGTGACGAACCAGAAGGGGATGCTGGAGGAGGCGGACGGCGGGACCCTCTTCCTGGACGAGATCGGGGACGTCAGCCCGGCGGTGCAGGCCAAGCTCCTGCGGGTCATCCAGGAGCGGGACTTCATCCCCGTCGGCTCCACCCGACCGAAGAAGGTGGATGTCCGCTTCATAGCCGCCACCAACAAGGACCTGCAGCGGGAGGTCGCCGAGGGGCGTTTCCGCGAGGACCTCTACTACCGCCTGAACGTCATCACCGTCAACCTCCCCCCCCTGAGGGATCGCACCGAGGACATCGGCCCCCTGGCCCACCACTTCCTCCGGCGCTTTGCCGCCCGGATGGGGAAGGATATCCGCTCCATCGAGACCGAGGCGATGGACGTGCTGCAGGGGTACACCTGGCCGGGGAACGTGCGTGAGCTGGAGAACGTCATGGAGCGGGCCGTCATCCTGACCGCGGGTAGCGCCATCACTCCGGCGGTCATCCCCCTGGGGGGGGCACCGTCTCCCTCTCCCCGCGCCGCTGCCCCCCGCCGGCCGAGCCTGGTCCCCCTTGAGGAGATCGAGCGGCAGCACATCGAGGCGGTCCTGAGGGAGACCGGCTACAACAAGAGCCGCACCGCCGAGATCCTCGGCATCTCCCGGCGGACCCTGGACCGGCGCATCGCGGATTTCGGACTCATGGACGGGGAGGGGCAGGCGTGATGGACCCCGGGAGAGATTGTGGAGGGGCACCCCATGGTGCCTCTGCGGCGGAACGGGATTCATAGGCCATGGAACGCGTCCGCTCGCCCATCCGGCGCAAGCTTCTCTTCGCCACCCTCCTCCCCCTGACCGTTGCCATCCTCCTCTGCTGGCTGATCGGCTCGCTCCTGATCACGGACCGGGTCTTTCGCCAGGCCCAGCTCAAGGTGCTCAGCGATCTCAACTCGGCCCGGCGGGTGTATAACGACGAGGTGAACCACCTGGGGAGCATCGTCAAGGTGGCCGGTCTGGGACCGGAGATGGCGGCGTCCCTCGACTCGGGGCGGTTTGCCCCGGTGGAGCCCCTGCTCCAGCACCTCTGCAGGGACGAGGGGCTGGGCTTTCTCAATGTGATCGACGCCAGGGGGGTGGTGCGCTACCGGGTGACCAACCCCGGAGCCCGGGGTGACGACCTCTCCCGTGACCCGGTGGTGGCCCGGGCGCTGGGGGGGGAGCCGGCCGGCGCCACCCAGGTGTACCCCGCCGAGCGTCTGGCCCTGGAGAACCCCGCCCTGCCGGGACGGGCCGTGGTGGAGATCAGGCCCACTCCCCGGGGACGGACCGTGACCGGAGGGAGCGAGAAGCGGGGGCTCCTGCTGGTTGCAGCGGCACCGGTGCGGGGTGCCGACGGCACGGTCGTGGGGGTGCTCCAGGCGGGGATGATGCTCAACGGCGACAGCCGGGTGGTCGATACGGTCACCAGCACGGTCTTCGACCGGGAAGGGGGGGGCGCGGCCACGGTCTTCCTCGGCGACGTGCGCATCGCCACCAACGTGCGCGATGCCGACGGCAACCGGGCATTCGGCACCCTCATGTCCCGGGAGGTGGCCAGGGTGGTGCTGGAGCAGGGTGAACGGTGGAGCGACCGGGCCTTCGTGCTCAGCGACTGGTTCATCTCGGCCTACGAACCGCTGCGCGATCCTGGCGGCACGATCGTCGGCGCCCTCTACGTCGGGATGCCGGAGCGTCCCCTCCTGGAGATGCGCAGGAGTCTCAACCTGATTTTCGCCGGGGTCCTGCTCCTGGTGGCCTGTATCGGTATCGTCATCTCCGGTTGGATCAGCCGCCGCCTGGCCATGCCGGTACGGGCCCTTGCCGAGGCCGCCCGGCGGATGGCGGCCGGCGAGCGGGTCGAGCCGATCAGGAGTGCGGGGAACGACGAGATCGGGCTCCTGGCGGACGAGTTCAACCAGATGGCGTTCGAGGTCACCAGCCTGAAGGAGACCCTGGAGGAGAAGGTTGCCCAGCGGACCTTGGAGCTGGAGGAGAAGAGCGGCCAGCTCCTTGCCGCCCAGAAGAAGCTGGCCAAGTCGGAACGGCTTGCGGGACTGGGGCTCCTGGCGGCCGGGGTGGCCCACGAGATCAACAACCCCCTGGCGATCATCCGCGGCAATGCCGAGCTGCTGCAGTCTGCCATCCCCCCGGAGAGCGAGGAACGGGAGGAGGTGGATGCCATCGTCGACGAGACGGTGCGCATCGGCAGGATCGTCGGCAACCTGCGGACCTTTTCCCGCAGCGGGCTGAAACGGATCAGCGAGTTTTCCCTCGGGGAGTTGCTGGACGAGATCATCGACCAGCTGGGGCACCAGGTCCCCCTGGAGCGCTATCAGCTGTCCCGCTGCTACTGGGGGCGCGACGTGACGATGGAGGGGGACGCGGACCAGCTCCGCCAGGTCTTCACCAACCTGATACTCAATGGCCTGCAGGCGATGCCGGAGGGGGGGGAGCTGCTCCTTGACGTCGAACAGGGCAGCGAGGATGGGCAGGTCGGCGTGATCATCCAGGACCAGGGGTGCGGTATCACCCCCGAGCAGATGGAGAAGCTGTTCACCCCGTTCTTTACCACGAAGGAGCGGGGCACGGGCCTGGGGCTGGCGGTCTCCTACGGTATCGTTCAGGACCATGGCGGGGAGATCCGCGTGGAGAGCAGCGCCGGGGCCGGGGCGAAGTTCGTCGTCCTGCTGCCCCTGCGTCAGCCGGGCTCCCGCGAGGGTGACGACGCCGAACGGGCCGGGGGATAGGGAACGGCTATTGCAAGTGATGAGCCGGGAGCAGAAGGTCGCCATCGCGGCTGCGGCTCCCGCGGCCGTGCGCTCTTTGCCACGGGGAGGAGAGGTTATGAAGAAAGTTTTTCTGCTGAACGGGATATGCCGGCTGGTTGTGCTGGTGCTGCTGGTTCTGTCCCCGGGGGTGGGAGCCGCTGCTGCCGGCGCTCCGGAGGTTGTCGCGGCGCCCTCTCCGCACCTGGACGGGGCGCGGAAGGAGGGGGCACTGGTCATTTACGCCGCCATCAGCAGGCGGACGGCGGACCAGCTGGTGCAGGACTTCAACACCCTCTATCCCGGCATCAAGGTCTACCTGGTGGACATGGCCGGGGCCGAGGTCTTCAATGCCTACATGTATGACCAGGCGAAGAGGCGCGAGGCTGCCGACCTCCTCTGGAGCAGCGAGACAGAGCTGCAGGCGGCGCTGGTGAAGGACGGCTACGCGGCGCGCTACCACTCGCCGGAAAGCGGTGCCATCTTCTCCTGGGCAAACTTTGGCGACCAGGCCTATGTCACTGCCTATGAGCCGGTTGCCATGGTCTACAACCGCAAGCTCCTGGCGGAGAAGGACGTGCCGGCCAGCCACAAGGCGCTTTTGAAATCCCTGGGTGAGGAGCGTTTCAAGGGGAAAATCGCCACCGCTGACCCGGAGAAAAACGGCCGGGCCTTTATCTTTCTGGCCCATGACCAGACCAGCGGGTTCTCGTTCTGGAACATGGTGAAAGCGTTCGGAGCCGCCGGCCTGCAGACCTATCCGGAGTACGGGGCACTGCTGGACAAAGTCGCGGCCGGGGAGGCGCTTTTCGGGTACAATGTCCCCGCAAACGAGGCATTCCGCAAGGCCGGCGCCGACCCCGGCGTGGGGGTTCTCTACCCCAGCGACTATACCCTGGCGACGCCGCAGACCATCCTGATGACCAAGGGCGCTCCCCACCCTGCCGCGGCGCGGCTCTGGATCGACTACATCCTCACCCCCCGGGGACAGGGGATCCTCGCCCGGGAGGAGAACCTCTTCCCCGTGCGGGGAGATGCTGCCGGCGGGGAGATCACCCGCCAGCCGCAGAAGCTCCCGACCGGCAGGGGGCTGAAGGTCATGATGCCCGCGCCGGAGATTACCCGCTATAACGAGCAGGGGATAAGGAAAGGGTTCGTGCTGCGCTGGAAGCAGATGCTGAACAGTAAGAAGTAGCACGGCAGCGGCATCGTATCGGATTGACAACCGAACCCTGTCTGTGTGATAAGGTAACTCTTTGGAAAGCTTGATATTGATTTTGTTATGGGGGATGAGGATGAAGCAACTCAGGACACTGGGGAAGATGGCTGCCTGCATGGTTGTTGTTACGGCGCTGAGCGCCTGCGGCGGCGGAGGCGGCGGAGGCGGCTCGACCGCGACCACGCCGGCATCGAGTCTGGCGGGCCCGGCGGGGAAGGCTGTCCAGGGACCCGTCAAAGGGGCGACGGTTTTTGCGGACAATCTGGCGGGCGGTAACAGGATGGTGCAGGATGCCTCTGAGCTCTTTGCCGTCACCGATGTCAACGGCAGCTTCCAGCTGCCGACCAAGCCGGCGTACTCCCATGTGCTTGTCTCTGCCGGGGGGATCGATATTCTGACAAATCAGCCGGCAATCCGCATGATTGCCCCGGCCGGTTCGGCAAACGTCACCCCTCTTACCACCCTGGTGGCACTCGACACGACCGGTACGGTTCAGGCGAAAATCGAGGCGATCCTGCCTGCCGGCGCCAGGTTCGACACGGATCTCTCCAGCATCTGCAGCCCGGCTGCCATCCTGCTGGTCAAGGCTGTGGAAACCGCCGTACAGGCTGTGTCCACGGCAATCGGCACGGACGCTTCCGACAAGATATCTCCTGCCCAGCTTGCCGCCATCCAGGCTGAGGTTGCTGCGAGCATTGCCGCGGAAATCGCCAAGCCTGATATGACGGCATTACGGCTCGGTACCCCGAACACGATTGCCTCGACAACATCCATGGCCGTCTCCTCCGCTCTGGCAAACATCGCCGCTGCGCCGGGAAATGCCAACATTGCCATCACCCCGGCTGCTGCAGCTGCAGCTGAGCAGGCCGTCTTCGACTCGATCATCACGACCTCCATCGCACTCGTCGGCTCGGCCAACCTGACAAAACCCGCGTCGACCTCGGCCGTGAGCGGAGGTGAGGCGGCCCTCGTTACCCCGACGGTTGCCACTGCCATCGTTGCCGCCACCACCAGCGCCACTGCGACGATTGCCGCCGACCCTGGACTCGTGACAGCCGCCACGCCCCCTGTCTATAACCCTCCGCCTGTCGCGATGGTTGCCGCTCCCTCGGTGACGGCCTCTCTCCCGGATAACGGCGTCACCGTGGCCGGCGGGACCAGGCCGGTGCTCAGCGTCACCTTCACCGCGGATATGCTTGCCGCTGTCGGCGATGCCGGTTCGGCAGTCAACCCTGTCAACTGGGTCGTCAAGGCCGGTACGACGACCATCGGTCTCGGCGCGATCACCTATAACGGAGCCACCAGGACCTTCAGTACGATGCCGGCAGCCGGCCTGCCCAGCGGCACAACCGTGACGGTCACCATCAAGAGGGGGGTCAAGAGCGCCGCTGGCGTGGGAATGATCAACGATGTCACCTGGAGCTTCCTCACATCGGTTACCGGCACGACCGGGAGCAGTGGCGGCGGCGGGATCTGATCCCTCTCTTTCTGATACGGCATACAACATGAGCGGGGGGCATCTTTCCCAGATGCCCCCCTTTTTCTATGACGAGGCACCGATGTTTTCCTGCGCAAAATCCGTGAAGCACTCCTTTCTGGCCGCACTCCTCCTCCCGCTCCTGACCATCTCGTGGGCCGCTGCCGCAGATTTTCACAACGCCATCTCCCTCCAGGGCTTTACCGGCCTGCTCAACACGCCCAATGCCTATGTCACGGAGGAGGGTAAAGGGTATGCCCTGTATTCCAACCAGGAAGAGAACAAGTGGCGTGCCAGGACGCCCCACCAGGACAATTACCTCCTCTCCCTGGGGCTGTACGATCACGTAGAAATCGGCGGCAGGTTTTTCGATGCGCCCGGTGCGGGGAGAGACCTCTCGTTCAACGGCAAGCTGCAGATCCCGTTCATTCCGAGGGATAGCCTCCTCCCCCAGTTTGCCGTGGGGGTGCAGGATATCAGCGGCGGCAAGGGTGCCAACCTGCTCAGGACCTACTACGGCGTGGCAAGCAAGGATTTCTGGCGTCTGCGCCTGAGTCTCGGCTACGGCACAGGACCGCAGCGGATGGAGGGGCTATTCGGCGGGGCCGAGTTCAAGGCGTGCGACTGGTTCTACCTCGTCGGCGATTACGACACGAGGGAGACCAATCTTGGCGCCCGTATCGTGACGCCGCACCTGTTCGGCTACCCGGTGAACCTCCACGTCACGGTGAAAACATCGGTTGACTACCATCCCGGCAGTTTCGAAATCGGCGCGGGGCTGCAGTTCCCCCTTGGCTACACGCATCACAGCACGACCCCCATCGAGCTCCCCCCCCCGGTCAGGGACGAGGCCCTGCCGCGGGAGACCTCGCCCTCGCACCCCCCTGCACAGGCGACATCCCCCGTACCCCCACCGCCACAGGAGAAGGAGGGTGAACGGTCACCCGGTGTCACCGCAGGGCTCCTCTCCCTGCAGCGGAAACTTGTCGACCAGGGCTTTCAGAACCTCAGGATCGGTACCATGGGAGGCTCTCTCCTGATCGTCGAGTTTGAAAACAGCCGCTTCAACCAGAACGAGCTCGATGCCTTTGGTGTCGTTGCCGGCATGGCCGTGGCAGAGCTCCCGGACAGCATCAGGGAGCTCAGGCTGATCAGCAAGAAGAAGAATATCCGGATGCTGCAACTCTCCGCGCCGGCCGCACCCCTGAGGGATTTCTATCGTGATGCGGCGTCGCTGGGAGAGCTGCAGGCGGTGCTCACGGTCAGCGAAACGATCGGCGACGATGCCGGCGCAACCTATCTGGAGGAGAGGGGAGACTCCTCCCTGCTCCGGTCGTCCCTCGTCCTGTATCCTGGGCTCAAGACATATCTCGGGACGGAGGTCGCTCCCTTCGACTACCTCCTCTCCCTCGACCCAGAGCTCTACCTGAATCTCTGGAAAGGGGCCGTCGTCAACGCCCTCTGGGACATCCCGCTGCTCTGGAGCGACAATTTCGACGATGGCAACCGATTCAGGAGCGACCGCCACGAAAGCAGGATGGAACGGCTCATGCTCTTTCAGGCGATCAAGCCGGCTCCCGGCATCATGGCGCTTTTCGGAGGGGGGATGGTGACCCACGACGCCTATGGCACGGCCAACGAGGCCGTCTGGCTTCTTGATGAAGGGCGGCACCGGTTCAGGGTGATGCAGCTGTTTACCGTAGATGACGACGACCGGAGGAGGGAGTCCTACCTGGGGGGGTATCGCTACTACCATGCGCCGTTGGAGACATACCTGGAAGCAACGGCGGGCAAGTTCTGGTCACAGGATACCGGCGTCATGCTGGAGCTGAAGAGGTTCTTTGGCGATACGGCCCTGACCGTCTACTACAAGAACTCGTCTGCCGAAGATCACCAGAATCACCAGGCCGTCGGGCTCCAGGTCAGCCTGCCGCTTACCCCGCGGCGGGACATGTCGCAATCCCCGGTGCAGATACGGGGCTCGGAGGAGTGGAGTTACAGCCAGGAGAGCGAGATCGCCAAGAAGGGGAGCTGGAACTATATCGGCACGAGCACCGGCATCAAGCCGGTGACCCCGTACAATATCGGCCGGGTATTCTACAACAGGGACAGGCTGACGGAGGGGTACGTACGGGAGAACCTTCTCAGGATGCGGGACGCCTACCGGACTTACGGCGCCGGCAACAGATGAAGCACTGCCGCCGCCAGTGGTAACCCGACCCCTTAGCTGGCTCCCTCGCGGAGAAACACCACTTTTACGGTCTTGAACAGCAGCTTGATATCCAGCCAGAGGTTTCCCTCCTCCATGTAGCGGAGATCGAGGCGGACAATTTCGTCGAAGTCCTTGATGCTGTTGCGCCCGCTCACCTGCCAGAGCCCGGTGATGCCGGGCTTCATGCAGATCCGTTTCCTCTGCCAGTTCTCGTAATGCTCCACCTCGTCGGGGGTCGGCGGACGGGTGCCGACAAGGCTCATCTCTCCCTTGAACACATTCCAGAACTGGGGCAGTTCGTCAAGGCTCGTCTTGCGCAGGAACCTGCCGACCCGGGTGATGCGCGGGTCGTTTGCGATCTTGAAGATCGCCCCCCCCATCTCGTTCAGGTGCATCAGTTCCTTCTTCCGCTCTTCGGCATCCACAAACATGGTGCGGAACTTCCAGCAGGTAAATGTCCTGCCGTGCAGACCCACCCGCGTCTGGCCGAAGAAGAGGGGGCCGGGGGATTCAAGTTTGATCGCCAGGGCGATGAACGGTGCAAGAAGCAGCGCAAGAGCCAGGCCGACGATGCTGCCGGCGATGTCGATGCACCGCTTGACGAAGAGCTGTTCATTGGTCAGGGCAGTCGGCTTCAACGTCAGGAGGGGGATCTGATCGTGGAACACACTGAATTCCGTCCTGTCGGTCAGGTTGAATGATACGGCGAGAACCGTCCGGACCGTAATCCCCAGTTCATCAAGAACCCCCATGTAGTGGGCAATGTCGAAGGTGCACTCTTCGTGGCTGGAGCAGAAGATGACCTCGTCGATTGGATTTTTCTTGCAGACCTGCACCAGGGAGTCGAGGGTGCCGATGACCCTCTGCCCCCGTACCTCCCGCTTCAGTTCACCCTCTTCCGGTTGAATGATGCCGGCAATGCGCAGCCCCCAGCTTTTGTGGAGTTCGATGAGGTCGATGAGTTTTTCCGCCGAGCGCTGGGTTCCGACCACCAGAATATTGCGGAAGTTGTACCCTTGCTGGCGGATCTGCCTGAGCGCTGACCTGGCCACCAGCTGTTCCGTGCCGAGCATGAAGAAGAGAAGGGTTATGAACAGGCCGAAGAACCCGCGACTGTAGCCGTGCGGCTCTGCGAGGTAGATTGCGGATGAAACGATGATCCCGCCTGAGAGATGAACCTTGGCAAGTTTGACCAGCAGGTCCCTGAAGCTGCTCGTTCTCTGGGAGTAGTACAGGCCGAAATGCTTGAGCAGATACATCCAGAGAGGGATGACGACCAGCAGTACCCAGGAGTAGTGCTGCATGCCGAGCAGTCCGCCGTACTGTCCCCTGATCTGGTAGGAGAGCCAGAAGGCGGTGCAGATCGTGGAGACATCCATGAGGATGTTGAGTTTGGTTATCAGGCGAGCCTGCTCTTTGAGCATGAAGAATCCCCTCTCCCCACACCGTGGGGCTCATGACATAGTTTCATGACGCATGGTTACATGGTGGCAGTCCGGGGAAGCGGAAAATGAACTGTAGCAGATTTCATTCTGAAACCGCAAGAGTGGTTGCGTGACAGCCTATAATAAATAGCAGCATTATCCGTGCCAATGTGATGTCGGAGAATCCTCGGTTACTTCCGTAACGTAACGGGGGTACGCTTTCCCGTGCGGAGCAGTGCCTTTGCCAGCAGGACGAGAAAGAGGGTGTTGGTGACAAGGTATCGTCTCCAGAGTCGTCGCGGCTCCTGGTAGAGGCGATAGAGCCATTCCAGTGACAATTTTTGCATCCAGGCCGGGGCGCGTTTCTGCATGCCGGCATAGACGGGAAAGGCGCCGCCGACCCCGAGCATGACTGCATTGATCTTCCCCCGCATCCGCGCTATCCACTGCTCCTGCTTGGGGCAGCCGAGGGCGACCATGACCAGGTGCGCTCCGGAGTCATTGATCCGGTCTGCGTCTGCGTGCTCCTCGTCGGCGGTGAGGTGCCGGAACGGCGGCGCATGGGTGCCGACGATGCGCAGCCGGGGGAATTCACCGGCAATGCGGCGGGAGATGACGTGCAGGATTTCAGCCGTCGAACCGTAGAGGAAGACGGACAACCCCTCCCGTTCGGCGGCGGCAAGCAGGTCGGGAAACAGGTCCATGCCGGCAACCCGTTCCTGGTCAATGCCGTAGAGGAGTTTCAGCGCCTTGACCAGCGGCATGCCGTCGGGGGTGATTACGTCGGCGTTATTGACAATTTGCGCGAAGTCACGGTCAAGAGATGCTTCAACGCACATGTGAACGTTGGCAACGCAGACGTAGGAGGAGTGGCGCTCACGGGCGAGGTGGATGATTTCGTCGATGAACACCGGATAGGGGCCGGTAGTGACGTCAATGCTGATGATGCGGTGTCTGATCATTGGTCTTTATCAGTTATCAGTGATTTACTTGCGAAACTCATTCTTAAAGAGGCCGATTTTCTCCATGGGGATGCGCTTAAACCCTAACTTAAACGCAGGCGAGGTAGGCTTCAACTGGAAGTCGTTCCGGCCATAATCCACAAAGATCGGGTCTCCCTCCACCAGGTTCCCTTCCAGCGTAACATCCCGGGTAGTGAGGCCGTTGGTGAGTTCGAGCAATTTGCACCGGTAGACGATATTATTGGCAAACACGTTCCCCTCCGGCTGTGCCGGATTGCCGTCGTAGAGGGTCGTCAGACCGGGGTAGCGGGTGCGATAAGGGGGCTCCTTGTAATTGACTGCCTTAAGCCTGTCGGTAAGGGTGGTATCGGTGCCGTCGAAATACTTCTTCGACCCGGCCAAGCCCCGGGCGTCCAGATGGATTGCATACTTATCGCAATCGACAAAGATGTTGTTCCGGATGATGTTATCCCTTCCGCCGCTGATGAACACACCCCTACCCGCTTTATGAATGACATTCCCGTAGACCGTTGTGCCACTGGTGAAGTCATCCAGGTAGATCGCCTGCACATCCCCCATGTTCAGGTGATGGAAATAGTTGAAGCGCACCACATTGCCGCGCTCCGCATAATCCCGTCCCATGTAGAAGGCACCGGAATCGGCGGTTTCCAGGCAGGCATGGTGGATCTCGTTGTATTCGATCAGGTGGTCGTTGCCATGGAGCAGGATTGCGGAGTGGGGTGCGTTGTAGATCAGATTGTTTGCGATCCGGTTCCCCACCCCGTCGATGGCGATACCAGGCACGTAGGTCCGCACCCACTGGCTGATGTCGTGGATGCGAGTGTTAACCACGTAATTCCCTGCCGGTAGCAGCTTCTTTCGGTCCCCTCCGCCGAGTCGGATGCCGCATTCGCCACACTGGTAAATGTCGCATCCGACCACACCGTTGCGGGCTCCCCCGGCGATCTTGACCGCATCGGTACCGGCATTGCGGATGGTGCAGCCGGCGATGCGGTTATCCGTCCCGCCAGCAACGGTTATGGCCGTGCCGCGGCAGCATTCGACGGTTATCCCCTGGATGGTGACGTGGGAGGTAGCGCGCAGGGCGATGACAGTGGGGAGCCTGGAGACAATTGCCTTCCCCCGGGTAATGGGAGCGGGGGGCCAGAAATAGAGGATGCCGCTTTTCCGGTCCAGATACCATTCCCCCGGCTCATCCAGTTCCTCCAGGATATTGAAAGCGTAATAGCGCCCCTCGGGCTTGTAGCCGTAGGCGCCATGGGGTTCTTTGGTAACGATTTCCCTGTTGCGGGTATCGATGGCTTGCACGTTGACGTAGGAATCGGCCCAGTCCCAGGTCCAGTAGCCGTGCAGCCAGATGTCTTCGGCCTGCGCCCAGCGGCTTGGCCGGTTCCCCTTGTAGGTGAACCGCCCCCCCTTGGGGCCGGCGGGGGTGGCGGCTATCTTTGTCCAGCCGGTGTTCGGCCAGCGGGAAAGGGTCATGGGCTTGTCGTTGAAAAACAGCTCCAATGCCGAGGGAATACTCTGCTTTCCGATCCCGCGCGGGTTCAGCCCCCCGAAGTCAGTGATGCCGTGGGTCAGGAGGTCAACCTGCAGCACGTGGTCGCGGGCGGATTTATCGAGGCGGTTGATGATGGCGGAATCGGTGACGGGGGTAAAGCCGGATATTTCCTTTCCCCCCGCGAGATGCACATCCTCATTCCTGTAAGGACGGTATACTATCGGAGCGGTTTGGGTGCCGGCATCCTGCTCGGACAGCTCGAATGTTTTTGCAAGGGCATAGGTGCCGCCACGGATCGATACCGTCACCCCGCCGGTGGGGAGTCCACCCCTCAGTTTCAGTTCGCGGATTGCATCGCGGGCACGTTCCAAGGTGGCAAAGGGCTTGTTGAGCGTGCCGGGGTTATGGTCGTTGCCGGTAGTTGCGACGATAAACTGCTTCTGGGGTGGGGCGACTGCAGCGCAGAGGGGACAGGGGGCATATGCGGCGCACCATGACAAGAGGATGGTGATCCATGGTAACAGTGGTTTCATGACGGTTTAATTTTTCTCATTGATGCCAACGAGGAACTTTCCTTTGAGGCTAACGCATTCCGTAGAGAATGGCCTCATGTCGTGCCAGATCGTCTTTATTGATGAATCGCTCGGTAATCTTCTTCGCAGGGTTGCCACCAACAATCGAATATGGTTCGATATCTTTTGTTACAACAGAGCCTGCAGCGATAATAGCGCCTTTGCCAATCTTTACACCAGTTAACACTACAGCACCAAAACCAATCCATACATCATCCTCAATGATTACCTGCAAACCCTTACCCGGCCCATTATAATCGGGCGAGCCAATCCACGGTGCAAGTCTTATAGGTTTGCCTACGCAGGTATAATCGTGGTCGTAGCGACCAATCAGCCCAACATGGTTAGCAAGCATCACGTTATCGCCAATGGAGCCGTCACACTCAACCGCACAATATTTCCCGATATAGACGTTATTGCCTATAATTAATCTATTGGGAGCCCACAGAATTGTGCCAATTCCGAGATGTAAATTCTCCCCGGTTATGACATTTTTTCTGACTGCATATAATCGATAAATGAGTTGCCAGATTTTCTTTAGCATGTATGGTTCCTCGATAGAGTTAACTTGCCATGCAATTTATTTTGACATATGCAACTTTTTCAAAAACCACATGATACGTACCGGCAATGACTTACTGTAAATATTGTCTTCTATCCATTCGTCTGCAACTCTATAAATTTCAATTTTTTTAGGAAGTTTAATTTTTAATGGCAAGGGGTCTCCATATGTTATGGGCATATAAGTCTCTTGCTTCGCAGTGTGCGTTGATTGATCACCAAAACCATGATTTACAATCAAATTTGATCCGGGATATATGTGTAAGCCCTCTTTAAGAACGCAGTTGATGTTCCAGCAATAAAACCAAGAGCTTTTTGTGCCGTTTATTACTTGCCGAATACGTATATACCAATATATAGCAGCGCGGTATGATCCAAGCCGTTTTTGCAGTTTGGCAATAAAAGGAGTGAACGATAACTCAAATTTGTCATTATATGAAGCCCACGCTCTATTCCATGTTGCCCACCCCCAAGAGTTGGCATACATTGAAAAGTAAATATCCATGTCTAGACAATCGCCAGGATATACTTTGGTACCGCAGACAGACATAATCTCTTTACAATCCGAATATGCCTCCAACATCTCATCACAATAAGTAAAGAATCTAGGCAGAGGGAGGAGGTCATCCTCAAGTATAATTACACGGTCGGCATGTGCAAAAACCCAGTCGAGGCCTGAAGAGACTCGGGCTTTGCAGCCCATGTTTGTTTCAGCAAAATTATAATGTACGGTACCAGGCCAATCTCTGAAGATCTCCCGACACGCGTCTACCCGCTCGCGTTCACCAGGTTTATCTGGACGTGGTCCATCCGAGATGACAAATAGTTCACGAAACTCTTCGCTACGCAGACAGTCACGTAATTTAGCTGCATGATCAGGCCGGTTGAATATTATGACCGCAATCGGCGCTTTCATGCTCGGTTCCCGGCTTTCTTTAGCCATAGTCTGGGGAGGAACAACCTGATTAAGACTTTGCTGCCGGTCAAAATGCACTTTATTCCGAAGTGCCTATAGCAGAACACCATGAATTCGGGGAAGTTGATGCCCTTGGGGTCGATGAACAACGCAAGGCGCTTACGCAACGGAGTAGCAGGATTACACCACTCGGATAGCGGATTTGCAGAGCAGGTTGCCTGATAATGTGGGGGGATGATCAAGGAAATGCCCGCATCCAGCGCTCTGAATCCATAATCGAAATCGCCGATCGCATGAGTATATTTTTCTGAAAGAATGCCGATTCTTTCAACAACGGTGTGAGGAACCAGAACAACATTTCCGTTCATCTGCTGACATCTCTGTGGCGCGTTACTTGGGATAACAGGGGTCCCGGTAAGTGATTTTCCGCCGTGCGGTGTTGACCTTCCACCATAGGTCCAAGTCCCTGTAACCGGATCTTGGCAGGAACCGACAATTATCCCCATGTCTTTGGGGGCAGTCTCAAGCATTTCATGAATGGCTTCAGGTTTGAGGAGTGTGTCGTCATTTAGCCACAAGTAATAATCGAACCCTTTTTCAAGAGCTGCGGCAAAGGCAACACGCATGCCACCATTCCAGTATAATTTGCCATCTCCTGTTATGACGTTGACCTGGGGATAGAGATCACGCACAGCTTGCTCTGTGCCATCCGTACTGCCATCATCGACCAAGAAAACATCGAGCGTGGATTCTCTTGGCAGTCGATTTTGGTATAGTGCCTCAAGACAGGCAAGGGTCTGTTTCTTTCTGTTATGGCAGGTAAGCAGCGTTGCGATTTTCAAATTAAGATCCAGTCTGCTTCATGGGCTAACGGTGATAATCTGGCTTGTCGAATGTGATCTCGACAAGGTCTCAATCCCGTGGGGTAGAAACATGAGTGTCAGAAATATGGGGAAATTCAGAAATTGTTCTCCCGTTAGAAGGATGCACACAACTCCACCACCAAAGGCTGCAATGCGTGCACCAGCTATGCGTCGAGTATTATTAGCGAATAGGCCAAGGAACAGAATCAAGCCGATCAGCCCGAATCTGACCGTGAAACCGGTCAAGCCATTTCCTTGTCCGGCTACCAGATCGAGCACTTCAGGATTGCTAGATGCACGTGTTTCCGGATTTGCACTCCAGCCTATTATCGGCCTTTCAGCAATCCATTCTACGTCGTATAAAAAATTTCCGAATCGATTGATTCGGCTGGCATCTTCACGATAACTTGCGGATTTGATCTGGTTCGTTATTTTTTCACTAAGAAAGGAGGCTTGACTAAAAATTACAAGAGAAAAGCTAATAAATACAATTGGGAATAACGGTATAAGTATCCACTTTCCAAACCTGCTTCTCATCCAGTTTGCTTCGAAAGAATATAAGATCACGAGCACCATAAATGCAACATACCCGGTAGTAGATTGCGTCGATAGCAATGTTACAATAATTACCAACCCTTTCGTTGATAGTACTGTATGGTAATTCCTGTCACGGATCAGAAAAAAAAGTGCCAGAATGAGATAGCCGGCAAAAGCTCCAGGTTCCCAAAACATTCCCATGTTCCGGATGGATCCGTCAAATTCTTCTCGTAAGTTATATATCCCAATATGAAAATGATCATTAACAGGAAGTCGCATTTCTGCCATCAGCTCTTGCATGTTCACCCCGAATGAAAGAGGGATGAAAAAAACAAGGCTGATAATTGAAAGAAGATATATTACAGAAACATAGCGTCTTGAAAATTCCGGTATCAACCTAATAGATAATAAAGCGATGACAAGTTTAATCAAAAAACCCAAAGATGCTGAGACAACAAGTGTTCCGAATATAATGGCATGGAGTGCAACTAACAGCACAAAAGTACCAACAATCACTTTGTCTTCAGAGGTCAATTTATTAGGTCTAACGGCCCATATGATGATAAATAATGTTACTGATAAGATTAGTACAAATTCTTTACCGAGTACATTAATTGCAGGATTGCCGGAAATGGCAATTACCCAAAACGTAAGAAAAAAATAAAACTTATTGTTATTCATAAATCATAGTCATATTTTGAGTCAATTTATTGTAAGTTTTTTATAAACTTTGCTGGATTACCACCTGCAATTGTCCCGGATGATACATCTCTTGTCACAATAGCAAATGCTCCGATTACGCTGTTATTACCTATCTTCACCCCTTTTAATACTGCTGCACCAGTGCCAATAAATACGTTCTGACCGATTGTAACTGGCGATGCGCCAATATCCTGAATATTATTATTAAACCTGCGGCCCTCAGGCTTGAGTGCATGAAAATCAGTATCCGCTATGGTAACGTTTGCACCAAACATACACTCCTTACCGATGGTTACTCTCTCCGCAGCACAAATAGTACCTCCACTGATTCCGGTATCGTCACCAATGACTATCTCGGCGCCTTGTCTCAAGGTCCTCAACACTACCGGATGATTGACTCCCAACGCCGTAAACCTGCTATCTGAGCAGAGAACAACACGATCACCGATTTGTATCGTAGAACCGCGCGACATACTCACTATGGGCATCCCCAAAAACTGAACACCGTTGCCGAGACGCACTCCCAAGGCACGTAAACGGAAAGGAACAGAAATGCTCCACCAGATTTGCAGCAACTTATAGTAAACACGTCTGATCATAAAGGCCGTTCTTTCCGGATCACGTCTTCGTAGATTGTCATCATTCGGGACAGGATGTCGTTTTTCGCATGCCGTTTTGCCGCCACTTTTCTAGCTTCGCCAGAGAGCCGAACGGCAAGATCGTCATCTAAAAACAGACGTCGTATCTGTTTGGCCAGTGCTATTTCATTTCCAGCGGAAAAGACCAAGGCAGTCTCCTCATCTTCGACCATCGAAAACACTCCGCCAACACCGGATACAACTGAAGGAGTGCCGACAATCATTGCCTCGCCAAGCGAGTTTGGGCTGTTTTCCATAAAAGATGGCAGCACGAAAACATGAGCCGTCTCGAATTCGCCAGCCATCTCACTCTCACCGAGTTTACCCAGCGGCTCGACGTGATTCTCCATTCTTTCTGACAGGATCAGATCGGTTAGATACCTTGCATAACCGGTCGAGCGACAATTCTTCCTGAGTTTGCCAATGCCAGACAGGTGCGGGTAAAACGACGCCAGTGGTACTCTGATCAGGATGTCTGGAAATTCATTTTTCAGAATTGCCGCTGCCCGTACAAGGACATGAAAGCCTTTGAGTGGATAAGACGCTGAAGATGAAAAGATCGTATGGCGATTGATTCTTTCCGACTGCCATTCTTTGGCATAAAAAGCCGGGCGTATCAATTCATCACAATGGTAATACGTGGCCTCCGGGTTTAGCCGCTCAGTTTGTGTCTTGTCCCATGTTGTGCGTCCAATGAAGTACTTGTTTGATGCGAATACTTTTCGTTCGATTACAGCACGACGTTCCATCTTCAATTTTTGCTCAAAAAGGCCATCAATCCGAACCCAATCTCGCAAAGTTCGTTTGGTCCATATGTCTTTCCATGTCAGGTTGCCGTAGTACTCTTGGCAACATATATCCAAAATTCCTTGGATTGATATGACCGTCGGGACCTTGATAAGACTGTCACCGCTTAATAACCCATGGAAATTTTCCGTGCCATGGATATGGACGATATCCGGCTTGAAATCATCTATGACACTTTGATAATGGCGGACCAACTGCTTGGGCAATGCGTTACAGCGAGCAGGAACGCGGCCTGTTGGTACCGAATAATACCGAATTCCCCCGAGGGTTACCTTCTGGGGATCAACGCGTGGCAGGTTGACTGCCACGGCAAGTTCAACCCCCTCACAGCGAGAGAAGGCGCCGGCCAGAGCCTGTACCCATCCGCCGCTCGGATTAGGCGCGAACCCGAGGTGTTCGGCGAATTCGGGCAAAAGAATATGTGTCAGCCACAGCACTCTCATGGAAACCAGCTTACGCAGTAGTTACGTGTCCGCTCAAGAAACGACAAGCCGGCGCAATAGACCAATGCCTTTAATAGAAGGATGAGTGTCGATCACTCGACAGGCAACCTCTCGCAACTCGTCGGAAAGAAAATATGTCGGCTTCCAGAGGAGCAGGATTGACATGACAGAGACCGACAGCAAAATGTCTCCTGCCAGCCGAAAAGAATGACTTGGTTCCATTGATGGATTGTCAAACCCCCAGATTGCACCAGCCACAACAACGCCAAGCGTCACCGGGCCGTACAAAACCCTCATAAAGCTCGTGCCTGTGATCATAAGGCATTTCAGAAGCGCGGTTGTCAACCAAACCATGCGAATGACGTAAATTCCCAGTACACTCCATGCAATCACAGTTAATGATGATGTTGACGCTGCGATGAGAAGACCAAAGAAAAGCAGGCCGGTCCACAGCTGCACACGCAATTCGATTTCCGGGCGTCCTTGCCCTGCCAGTATCGGCCCGGAAACAGCCATGATGACATGAAAAATCATGGCTATGGCGAGGGGCGCGACAATACCCGAAGCCCCCTCCCACTGGTCCCCGAACAATGCAAGAACAAGCGTTTGTGACACGGCTGCCATGGAGAGAAACACTGGAATGGCCAGAAGCGAGATGGCCGAGACGACTGCAAGATAGCCGCGTTGCAGGTTTGCTGCATTGTCCTGCATGCGGGCGCTTGCAGGAAATAGGGCCGCCTGCAGGCTGGTCACGATGTGATTTGCCGGTGCCCGGGTAAGATTGTACGAGACGGCGTACAGCCCCAACGATTGAGCGCCAAAAAATCTACCAACGGCTAGATTGTCGAAATTTTCCACGACCCAGTTTAACAGGTTCGTGTACATGATTTTTTTGCCGAAATTATGCAACTGCCCAGTCCCGCGAAACGGTGAGCCGAAACGGAGCTTTAGCCTCGAAAAATACAGAGCCAGGACAAATGCCATTGCATAAAAGGTGAGCCAAGCAGCAACCAGTGCCCATACCCCCGCGCCCAGCCATGCTGTAAAAACGCCAACACCCACATACCCGGTAAGGTATGCTCCCAACTGGGAAAACTGTATCCTCTTCATGTCGAGCTGACGACGCAGCGCGGCAACTGGGACGACGGACAGTCCATACAGCAGGGTAACCGGAGAAAGCCATCGAATGACTGGTTCAATCTGGGAAGTGCCCAGCAACATCGACAGTGGATGTGCCGCCAGGCAAAGCACCGCTGTTACAATGAGCCCCATAAGGGTCGTCCGCGACCAGGCAGCTCCGACTTCGTCTTGAGTGAGACTGTGTTGCTGTACCAGTGCCGACCCAAGACCGAGATCAACAATCAGGCAGCTGAACAGAATCGGCAGTATTGCGAGTGCGACGATTCCGAAGGGGTGCGGACCAATCAAACGGGCTAGAACTATCTGTGCCACCAGCTGTCCGATTATACGTGCACCCGTACCCAGATAATTCCAGGCTGCAGCTACTATGGTTCTATCAAGCAAGGACATGCGTAACGATCTGAAATCTCATGCAAAAATATTGGACGAGAAACTCTTGTGGGATAACTGAATTCAGTTATCCCACAAGATAAGCCAGTTGAATTTTAAAGTAAAGTTATGGATAGACGCTGAACGACTTGTAAGCGCTCAATGGGCCATTGCCTCCCGCGTTCTTCGCCCGCGCATACCAGGAGTAGTTTTGGCCGTTGACCAGCGGCGTTGCCTGAGGAATGCTGCAGGTCCCGGTGTTGTCGGGACACCCAGCTTCAGCCGGCGTGAACCATATCGTGTCGGTGCTGGCATTGGCCGAGTTGGACCACAAGCGCACGCTATAGCCCGTTGCACCTGTTACTGCATTGAAGGTATAGGCCGGCGTGGTGGTGCTGATGGTGCCCGACGGCGACACCAACGTGGGGGCTGCCGGTAGAATCGCAACCGCGAAGCTCTTGTAAGTGCTCAATGGGCCATTGCCCCCCGCGTTTTTCGCCCGCGCATACCAGGAGTAGTTTTGGCCGTTGACCAGCGGTGTGGACTGGGGAATGCTGCAGGTCCCGGTGTTGTCGGGACACCCCGCTTCCGCCGGCGTGAACCATATCGTGTCGGTGCTGGCATTGGCTGAGTTGGACCACAACCGGACACTGTATCCCGTTGCACCTGCC